>Ga0065721_10006580_pt1 | contig 15504 bp, 12 predicted proteins | sample Mesricmetagenome_FD_59108 | JGI IMG/M metagenome (GOLD analysis project Ga0065721, IMG submission 59108) | Mesophilic microbial community from rice straw/compost enrichment Sample: eDNA_1 v2 (version 2) | ecosystem: Engineered > Solid waste > Grass > Composting > Bioreactor | place: USA: Davis... | reverse complement strand
CGCCCGGCTATCTTGCGCAAAGGGGCACGCCGCGCACACCCGCCGATCTCGCCGGCCATGCCTGCCTGCACCATCGCTATGCGACGAGCGGCAAGCTCGAACCCTGGCCGCTGCGGCGCCGCCCCGGCGAGCCGGAGGTTCCGGTGGCGGCCGTCGCCAATACCATCGAGCCGCTGATCGCGATGGTGGAGGCGGGGCTCGGCATCGCCTGCCTGCCGGATTTCGCCATTCGCCGACAGCTCGCCGAAGGGCGGCTCTGCGCAGTGCTTGCCGAGTACACGGAGCACGAAGGCACCTTCCGGCTGCTTTGGCCGTCGAGCCGCTACATGTCGCCGAAATTGCGCGTCTTCGTCGACTTCATGGCGCGCCACCTCTTCGCGCAGTGAGGTCGCCTACTCGGACAAGTGCGCCGTCGAACGCTCGTAGCGGGTCTCGCCCGTCGCGGCATCGATGCCGGCGAGGCTGACATCGTAGCCCCACAGGCGGCGCACGTGGCGCAGCGTGGCATCGCGCTTCTCCTCGTCGAGGAGGACGCCGTTCTTGATGTAATGGGCGAGACGCAGGTGCCGGTTGCCGAGGAGGTCGACATCGATCACCTGGATATCGGGCAGGTTGGCGCCGGTCTCGTAGTTGCGGGCGAGGGCGGTGCGGACGGCTTCATAGCCGCGCTCGTTGTGGATCGAGGTCACCTCGCAGAAATTGTCGCCCGCCCGGTCGGACAGGAGGAACAGGCGGAACTTCCGGATCAGCGCCGGGCTCAGATATTGCAGGATGAAGGATTCGTCCCGGTGGTTGGCCCAGGCGTCGATCAGCGTGGCGCGCCAGTCGCCGCTGCCGGCGAGGTTGGGAAACCAGTCCCTGTCCTCCGCGGTCGGCTCCGTCGCGATGCGCTCGATATCCTGCATCAGGGCAAAGCCGAGGGCATAGGGATTGAGGCCCGAGAAGCGCGGGTCATCGAAGTCTGGCTGGAAGACGACGTTGGAGTGACTCTGCAGGACCTCCAGCATCGTGCCTTCGTTGATCTTCCCCTGGTCGTAGAGGCGATTCATGATGAAGTAGTGGACGAAGGTGGCGCAGCCCTCGTTCATGACCTTCGTCTGCCTTTGGGGGTAGAAATACTGGGCGATGACGCGCACGATCCGCAGGATCTCGCGCTGCCACGGTTCCAGGATGAGGCTGTTCTTCTCGAGGAAGTAGAGAAGGTTCTCCTCCGGCAAATTGAGGGCCTTCTTGCGTTCGGCTGCGTCACGCTCGGCCTTGGAGGCGCTGTCCTCGTCGCTGCTGTCGGTCGACGCGGGCAATGTCCGCCACAGGTCGTTGTAGGTCTGCTCCTCGTATTCAAGCCGCTCGCGGGCGCGCTCGCGCTCCTTCTCCGACGAGAGGCGAGGGGGGCGGCGGTAGCGGAAGACCCCCTGGTCCATGATGGCGTGGGCGGAATCGAGGATCTCCTCGACAGCGGCGGTGCCGTAGCGCTCCTCACACTTCGTGACGTATTTCTTGGCGAACTCCATGTAGCCGAGAATGGCGTTGGCGTCGGTCCACTGCCGGAAGAGATAGTTGTTCTTGAAGAAGTGGTTGTGCCCGAAGGCGGCATGCGCCGTCACCAGAGCCTGGATGGCCATGGTGTTCTCCTCCATCAGATAGCTGATGCAGGGATTGGAGTTGATGACGAGCTCATAGGCGAGGCCGCGCAGCCCCTTGCGGTAGAGATGGTCCTCGAAGACGAAACGCTTGCCGAAGGACCAGTGCTGGTACATCAGCGGCATGCCCACCGAGGAATAGGCGTCGAGCATCTGCTCGGAGGAGATGATCTCGATCTGGTTCGGATAGACGTCGAGCTGGAGCTCCTCGAGTGCGATGGTCTCGATGGCGTCGTAGGTGCGCGAGAGGGTGGCGAAGTTCCAGTCGGAGCCGGAAAAGAGGAGCGGTGAGGCTGGCCGTTTCGTCATCCCGATCCCCGTTCACTTGCGCTGCTGCGTCGTGGGCTGGCGGGCGAAGAGCTTGCGGAAGACCGGGTAGATGTCGGCCGGCCGGGCGATCCGCGTCATCTGGAAATTGGGCCATGCCTCGTTCACCGTGCGGTAGGCCCGCCAGAGAGAGGTGCCGTTGTCGGTGGCGCCGAAGATCTCGGTCTCGCGCTCGTCGATGATCTCGACATAGGCGTAGTACTGGCAGAGGCGCATGAGCGGCCCGTTGAGCAGGGACGAGCAGCGCTCGGAATCGCCGGCGATGTTATCGCCGTCCGAAGCCTGGGCGGCATAGATGTTCCAGTCCCGCGCAGGGTAGCGCTCCTCGATGATGCGCAGCATTTCCTCGAGGGCGGTCGAGACGACGGTGCCGCCGCTCTGGGTGGAATAGAAGAAGGTGTCTTCGTCCACCTCCCGCGCCTCGTCCGTGTGGCGGATGAAGACGATGTCGATGCGGTCGTAGCGACGCTTCAGGAAAAGGTGCAGCAGCACGAAGAAGCGCTTGGCGAGATCCTTTTCCCGCTCGCCCATGGAGCTCGACACGTCCATGAGGCAGAACATCACCGCATTGGCGTTCGGCAGGGGCTGCGGCTCGAAACGGTTGTAGCGGATGTCGACGGGATCGACGTAAGGGATGCGCCGGCGCCGGCGCTCCAGCCGCTCGAGCTCGCTGCGCAGTTCCTCGAGCCGCTGCCGGCTGCCCGGCGCGGGGGGAGCCGCGGCCTCGAGCGTCGCGATCTCCCTCGCCAGGGCATCAACGTCCGCGCTTCGCGGCCGGTGCAGGGCGATGCGCCGGCCGTAGCTGTTGCGCATGGTGCGGCCGACATTGATGTTCGTCGGTGCGCCGCTCGTCGCGAAGCCCGCCCGGCGCGGCTTGTAGGATACAGTCTCCTTCAGGGAGAGCTTGATCATGTCGGGCAGTTCGAGGTCCTCGAAGAAGAGATCGAGCACCTCCTCGCGCGACAGAACGAACTGGAAGTCGTCCTCCGCCTGGCCGCGCCCGGCACGGGAGCCGGCGCCGCCTGCCCCCCCGCCGGGCTTCGGGATCCGGTCGCCCGGCGTGAACTCCTTGTTCCCCGGCAGGATATATTGCCGCTGACCGCTGGTGCGGGCGGGCTGGAAGGTCGGTTCATCCGTGCCGCGCGCGGGCATCGGCACGCCCTGCTCGGCATCGACATCCGCGATCTTGCCCGCCCTGATGCGCTCCTTGACGACCCGCTTCAGTTCCTCGTGGGCACGCCGCAGGAAGCGCCGCCGATTCCCGAGGCTCTTGTCCTTCGGGTTGAGGCGGCGATCGATGAAGTTCGGCATCCGCTGACCTCGCCCATTGGCGCCTCATCCCGCCTTGTTGACACGCATGTACCAGTCGACGAGGCGCCGGACCTGCCGCCTGGTATAGCCACGCTCGACCATGCGATGCACGAACTCGTCGTGCTGCTTCTCCGTGGCGCTGTCCTTCTTGGAGCCGAAGCTGATCACCGGCAGCAGGTCCTCCACCTGGGCGAACATGCGCTTCTCGATGACCTCGCGCAGCTTTTCGTAGCTCGTCCACGCGGGATTGCGGCCGTGGTTCCTGGCCCGGGCGCGCAGCGTGAACTTGACCACCTCGTTGCGGAAGTCCTTCGGGTTGGCGATGCCCGCCGGTTTCTCGATCTGCGACAGCTCGCTGTCGAGGATCTCGCGGTTGAGGATCTGGCCCGTGTCGGGGTCCTTGAAGTCCTGGTTCTCCAGCCAGGCGTCGGCATAGGCGATATAGCGGTCGAACAGGTTCTGGCCGTATTCGCTGTAGGATTCGAGATAGGCCTTCTGGATCTCGTGGCCGATGAACTCCGCGTAGCGCGATGCGAGCTCGGACTTGATGAAGTCGAGATAGGCTGTCTCGGTCTCCTTCGGGAACTGCTCGCGCTTGATGGCCTGCTCGAGGATGTACATGAGGTGGACGGGATCGGCCGCGACCTCCTTGGTGTCGTAGTTGAAGGTCTCGGACAGGACCTTGAAGGCGAAGCGCGTGCTCACCCCGGTCATGCCCTCGTCGACACCGGCCGCGTCGCGGTATTCCTGCACGGGCTTCGCCTTGGGGTCGATGTCCTTCAGGTTCTCGCCGTCGTAGACCCGCATCTTGGTATAGAGCGGCGAGTTCTCGTGCTCGGCGAGCCGGGTCGAGACGGTGAAGCGGCTCAGGATCTCCAGCACCTCCGGCGCGCAGGGCGCCTTGGCGAGAGCGCTCTCGCGCAGCAGCTTGTCGTAGATCTGCCGCTCCTCGGTTACGCGCAGGCAGTAAGGCACCTTGACCACGAGGATGCGGTCGAGGAAGGCCTCGTTGTTCTTGTTGTTCTTGAACTGCAGCCATTCCGACTCGTTGGAATGGGCGAGCACGATGCCCTGAAAGGGAAATGCGCCGAAGTTCTCCGTGCCGTTGTAGTTGCCCTCCTGGGTCGCGGTCAGCAGCGGATGCAGCACCTTGATGGGCGCCTTGAACATCTCGACGAACTCGAGCAGCCCCTGCGTCGTGCGGTTGAGGCCGCCGCTGTAGGAATAGGCGTCGGGGTCCGACTGGCTGTAGTTCTCGAGCTGGCGGATGTCGACCTTGCCGACGAGCGAGGATACGTCCTGGTTGTTCTCGTCCCCCGGCTCGGTCTTGGCGATGGCGATCTGTCGCAGGCGCGAAGGCATCAGCCTGACGACGCTGAATTTGGAGATGTCGCCCCCGACCTCGTCGAGGCGCTTCGCCGCCCAGGGCGAGATGAGGCCGGTCAGGCGCCTTCGGGCGATGCCGTACTTGTCCTCCAGAAGGTCGGCCATCCGCTCGGGATGAAACAGGCCGAGCGGCGATTCGAAGATCGGGCTGACGGTGCCGTTGATTGCCAGCGTGTAGATGGGGCGCAGCTCCATCAGCTTCTTCAGCTGTTCGGCGAGCGACGATTTGCCACCGCCGACCGGGCCGAGCAGGTAGAGGATCTGCTTGCGTTCCTCGAGCCCCTGCGCGGCATAGCGAAAGTAGCCCACGATCCGCTCGATCGTGTCTTCCATGCCGTAGAAATCGGCGAAAGTCGGATAAATCTTGATCGTTCTGTTGGAGAATATCCGGCCGAGGCGTTCGTCGGCACTCGTATCGACGAGCGTCGGCTCTCCGATGGCATCAACCATCCGCTCCTGGGCGGTGGCATACATGCTTTTGTCGTCACGACACGCAAGAAGATAGTCTTGCAGACTCATCTCCTCCTGCGCCGTACTCTTATAAATCTCCGAAAAGAGATCGAAGACGTCCGATTCTCTCCTTTGCATAGTGCTCTCCCGCGGCAGGCCCGGTCGATTGCGACGGGATGGCCATCGGCTCCTGCTCTCGGGGTGAACGATCTTTGCGCACCCACTGTTCCCTTGGGAAGGCCCTTTGGGAATGGGCACGGCAGGCGCCCCAGCAGTCACCTTCGGGCTGTCACATCACACCTCCGGAACGATCGATTGCCGACTCACCTGAGAATAATATAGGGCTCCGTCGCCCATCTGGAATTGTTCTCTTCCATAATGTGATCGGAAGTCCTGCTGCCGATCAGGGGACGAGCGCCGTCAGGACGAGGGCTGCGGGGATGGCGAAGGCCGCGAGGACCGTCTGTGTGGCCGTGATCCCGGCCATCAGCGGCGCGTCGCCACCGAGCTGCCGGGCGAGGATATAGGACGACGAGGCGGTCGGCAGCGCCTGGAACATCAGGGCGATGGTGGCGGCCGGCGCGCCGAGACCGGCGAGCCGGACGGCAACGAGCGTCGCCAGCGGCATGATGAGGAACTTCGCCACGGACGAGGCGAGCACCGGGCCGATCCAGGCCCTGGCTGCGCCGAAGTCGAGCGCCGCGCCGACACACAGGAGGCCGAGCGGCATGGAGGCCGCACCGAGGGCGCGCAGCGCCGGCTCGATCCCGGCCGGTGGACGCACACCGAGCCATTGCAGCAGGATGCCGCCCAGGCAGGCGACGACCAGCGGGTTCGTGACAATCAGCCGCAGGATGCCGAGGGCTGCGACCCGTGCTGTGCCGAAGCGCGCGAAGACGAGGATGCACAGGAGATTGACCGTCGGCACGATGGCCGCGTTGCACACGGCGGCGAGCGCGATGCCCGGTGCGCCGAAGATGCCGGCGGCGAGGGTCACGCCGATGTAGTTGTTGAAGCGGATACTGCCCTGAAAGATCGAGGTGAAGGCGGCGCCGTCGACACGGAACAGGGGGCGGGCGAGGACGACGACGAGAGCCACCGTGACGGTGGCGCCGACGAGCACGAGCGCCAGCTCCCGCACGGGCAGGGCGTCGATGTCGGCCGTCGCGAGGCCGTTGAGGAACAGGGCCGGCAGGAGCACGAAATAGCAGAGCCGCTCGGCTTGCGGCCAGAAGGCCTCGGCGATGAAGCCGGAACGGCGCAGCCCGTAGCCGAGCGCGATCATGAGAGCCACGGGAACGAGGGCGAGTGCGACCGTGCCCGTCACGCGCGCCGCTCCCCCGGCAGGCCTACGCCGACCGGCCGGCGGGGCTGCTTCAGCGGAAAGACGGTGGGCGACATCGTGGTTCGTCCTCAGCTCATGCAATCTCGGGTCATGAGTTCTGCGGATAGCGCCTGCCGTGCCGGCCAGCAATTCCCCGCGGCGCATACGGCCGCGACCGCCGGCTCATGGCTTCTGCCGGGCTTGAGTGCCGCCGCCCATCGGCTAGGGTTGCGGGCAGCCCGTTGCCGATGGAGCTCCTGATGCCGGACCTGTCCGCCTTCCCGATCACGAAACGCTGGCCTGCCGCCCATCCCGAGCGCCTGCAGCTCTATTCCGCGCCGACGCCGAACGGGGTGAAGGCATCCATCATGCTGGAGGAGACCGGGCTTCCTTACGAGGCGCACGCCATCGACCTCGGCGCCGACGAGACGTGGACGCCGGAGTTCCTGTCGCTCAATCCCAACGGCAAGATCCCGGCGATCATCGATCCGGACGGCCCCGGTGGGGCGCCGCTCGGCCTGTTCGAATCCGGGGCGATCCTGCTCTATCTCGCCGAGAAGACGGGGCAGCTCCTGCCGCAGGAGCCGGCGCGGCGTTGGGAGACCATCCAGTGGGTCTTCTTCCAGATGGCCGCCATCGGCCCGATGTTCGGGCAGGTCGGCTATTTCCACAAGTTCGCCGGCCGGGAGATCGCCGACAAACGGCCACTCGAGCGCTACGTCAACGAGTCGAAGCGCCTGCTCGGCGTGCTCGAGACCCAGCTCGAGGGCCGCCCGTGGATCATGGGCGAGGACTACACGATCGCGGATATTTCCATGCTCGGCTGGGTGCGCAATCTCGTCGGCTTCTACGGCGCGGGCGACCTCGTCGACTTCAACGCGCTGAAACATGTGCCGGCCTGGCTCGAGCGGGCGCTGGCGCGTCCTGCCGTGCAGAGGGGGCTCGAGATTCCGCGGCGATCATGATGCCAACCGGAGGGAACTCCGGCCCGCCGTCTCCGTTCGTCGGTCATCGAGCGAAGGAGTTGAACGATGGCCGGCGACGACGTTGCACGTGTATGGGACCTGGTGGAGAAAATCGGCTTCTGCATGCTCGCCACGCATGACGGCGAGGATATTCGTTCGCGCCCCATGGCGGCCTACCCGGACCGGGACGAGCAGGTGATCTATTTCCTCACCGACGCGGCAAGCTGGAAGGACGAGGACATCGACCGCAATCCCAACGTCGGTCTCGCCTTCGCCGATACGGACGGGCAGAAATACGTCTCTTTGACCGGGCGGGCGACCATCTCCAACGACCGCCGCAAGATCCACCAGCTGTGGTCGACGCCGGCCAAGGCCTGGTGGGACAGCCCGGACGATCCTTCCATTCGCGTCCTGATGGTGCGCCCGAAGGACGCCCAGTACTGGGACAGCCCGGGCACCGTCGTGAGCTACATCAAGATGGTCGCTGCGGCGGTTACCGATACCCGGCCTGCGATGGGGGACAACGCCAAGGTCCGGCTGTAGCGATCCCGCGCCACTAGGCCGGCCGTAGCACCTTGCGCGCGACATCGATGAAGGCGCGCAGCTTCGGCTGCGTCCCGGCCCGGCGCGGAAAATAGAGGAAGAGGCCCGGGCTGCGCGGCAGGAACGGCTGCAGCACCGATACCAGCCGGCCGGCACGGATCTCCGCCTCGGCGGCGATGTCCGCGACATAGGCGAGGCCGAGCCCGGCCGTGGCGAAGGCGACGAGCAGGGCGCCGTCGTTGACGAGGAGGCCGCCCGGCGGGTCGACCGTCACTGAGCGGCCCTCGCGCTCCAATTCCCAGCGGTAGACGGCACCCGATGTCGGAAACCGGTAGCGGATGGCCTCGTGCCGGGTCAGGTCTTCGGGCAGTTCCGGCGTGCCGCGGGCGGCGAGATAGCCCGGGCTCGCGACCACCGACCAGGCGATGTCGCGCGTCAGGCGTACCGCCACCATGTCGCGTTCCACGAATTCGCCGATGCGGATGCCGGCATCATAGCCGCGGGCCGGCAGGTCGACCGTCGCGTCCTCGACGGAGATCTCGACGGACACCTTGGGATGGGTCCGCCGGAAGGCCGGGATGACGGGCTCGACGACGAGCGGCACGGCCATGCGCGGGACGGTGAGACGCAGCAGGCCGGCCGGTTCCTCGCCCATCTCTCCCACCGCTTCGATCGCCCGGGCGATTTCGGTCGCGGCCGGCCCGGCGCGGGCAAGTAGCGCAGCGCCCGTCTCGGTCAGGCCCACCCGCCGGGTGGTCCGCAGGAAGAGCGGTGTGCCGAGCCGCGCCTCCAAGGCCCTCACCGCCTGGCTCACGGCTGCGGGCGACACGCCGAGCTTCGCGGCGGCAGCCGTAAAGCCGCCCGTCTCGGCGACGGCGAGGAAAGCGGCGAGGCCCGAAAAGGGATCCGACGAGGTCATAGCCGATTATAAAGCGGCGCTTAAAGGTTCACAAAGCTGAACCGGATTTTTCGCGCTAATCCGCATCGGTAGATTCCTCCATGTTCAAGCGAGGAACACCCCATGGACATTCGATCACAGGAAGACGGGCTGCCGCGGCGGAGCCTGCTCGGTGGCATGCTGGCGGCCGGAGCCGTCGGCGGCAGCGCACTTGTCGCGGGGCCGGCGGCGGCACAGATGGCAGGGCGGCTGGCGGGCAAGGTGGCGATCGTCACCGGCGGCACCTCCGGCATCGGGGCGGTGACCGTCGGCGCCCTGGCAGCAGCCGGCGCCAGGGTCGCCTTCAACGGTCGGCGGGAGGAGCTCGGCCGCGCGGTCGAGCAGCGCGTGCGCGAGAGTGGGGGCGAGGTCGTCTATCTGAGGTCGGATGTGCGCGACGCCGGCCAGATGGAGCGGTTCGTCGCCGATACCGTGGCGCGCTACGGGCGTCTCGACGTCGCCTTCAACAATGCCGGCATCGATCTGCCGCCGGCTCCGATCGCCCAAACCGACATTGCCGGCTTCGACGACCAGATCGCCACCAACCTGCGCGGGGTCTTCGTATCGATGAAATACGAGCTGCCCCATCTCGTGCGCGCGAAAGGGGCGATGATCAATATGGCGTCCATCGGCGGACGGCATGCCTTTCCCAGCATCGTCGCCTATGGCGCCTCCAAGGCAGCGGTCATCCACATGACGCGCGCCGCCGCCCAGGAATACGGCCGCGACGTGCGCATCAACGCCATCGCGCCGGGGCCGATCGAGAGCCCGATGCTGGAGCGGGTGCGGCGCGACTGGCGGGTGACGACCGAGCAACTGGTTGCTCCCTATCCCATGCGGCGTGTCGGCACGCCGGAGGAGGTGGCCGCCCTGGTGCTGTTCCTGGCGAGCGACGAGAGCTCCTATGTGAGCGGCCATGTCGTCGGTATCGACGGCGGCGACCTGCCGTAACGCTCACGCCTCGGTCGCAAGGAGGGGGCTGCCGGCCAGCGCCCTGCGGCACGCGGCGTCGAGCTCGGCGGGGTCGGCGGCGAGCCGCTCGACGGTGACCCAGCGGTTCCAGTCCGCCGCCACGCTCCAGCCCGGCTCGCCGACACAGGCGAGCGGCAGGCGGTAGTGCAGCACCTCGCGCTTGCCGACCTTGTCCGTCAGGCGCGGCGCGATGCCCTCCGGATCCCGGTGCAGGAGGAGCGGCAGGAGATCGAGCGAACGCCGGCGCGTGGGATTGTCGGCGAGATAGTCCTCGGCCAGCATGTCCTCGTCGGGCCAGTAGTCGGGCGACAGCACCTTCTCGACATAGGCTGGGGGATAGACCGGCGGCGCGAAGAACCGGGTGACGACATCGCGGTAGGTCTCATCGCGCAACTGCGGCTCGAGAACGAGAAAGGCCTTGAAGAGGCGCGCCAGTGTCTGCGGGCCGAGATCGGGCAGGGCGATGTTGAAGTGAAGGCCGAGTGCGCCGAAGGGCGTGATGCCGCGCCCGCGGGCGCCGGCCTGCTGAAGGACGCCGATGGCGTGGTCGACGAGGTGCAACTCGTCGAGCCGCAGGGGTGCGGTGATCAGCTCGCGCGGCACGAAAGGCGAGAGGGCCGAGCCGAGCCGCGCCGAAGCCGGCGGCGAAAGGCGCGGCAGCGGGTGCTTTTGCGAGCGGTGCGGATGGACGTGCTGGACATCGAGCTCGACCGTCAGGTCGCCGACGGCGCTCTCCTCGAGATGCCAGGCATGGGCATCCTCCTCCCGCACGAGGCCGCCGAAGGCCGCGGCGAGGGCATCGACGGCCGCGCGGACCGGCAAGCCGATGAATTCCACTTCCACCCCGACCCTGCGCGGGCAGCCATCGGCCGTCAGCGGAACGGGCGGGGCATGAAAGCGGGTCTCGCGTTCATCCGGCGAGGGGGCAAGGCTCTCCATCCTCCCGATGTGGGCATCGATGTAGCCGCTCGCCAGAGGCCCTCGTGGACGGCGGGTCTCTAGCGCCCGCCGAGAGCCTGGTAGATCTTGCGTCCGGCGCGGCCGGTCGCCGGCATGCCGAGGCGCCGCTCCGCCGCGGCGATCGCCTCGCGCGTCGCCGGGCCGATCTTCCCGTCTGCCTCGCCGATATTGTAGCCCTGGGCGATGAGGAGCTTCTGCAGCTGCAGGCGCTCGGCCCGCGACAGGCCGGGATCGTCCGTCGGCCAGGGCGTGCGCAGCGGCGGATAGCCGGCCATCCGGTCGGCGAGGTGGGAGATGGCGAGGGCGTAGGATTCCGCCTGGTTGTAGGAATAGATGGCGTCGAAGTTGCGGAAGACGAGGAAGCCGGGGCCGTTGGGGCCCGCCGGCAGCAGGAGGCCGGCCTGCGCCCCGCCGGAGAGCGGCGAGCCGTCGGCGCGGGTGACGCCGCGCTGCGCCCAGGTGGACAGCGGCGCCTTGTTGCGCCGGCCCGTGGGGCCCTTGTAGCCGGCCGGCACGCGCACTTCGAACATCCACGACTCGCCCTGGCGCCAGCCCGCCCGCTTGAGATAGTTGGCGGTGGAGCCGAGGGCGTCGGCGACCGAGCTGACGAGATCGCGGCGCCCGTCGCCGTCGAAATCGACGGCGAGGCGCTGGTAGGTGGAGGGGATGAACTGCGTCTGGCCGAAGGCGCCGGCCCACGAGCCGTAGAGCTTGTCGAGCGAGAGGTCGCCGCGCTGGACGAGCTTCAGCGCCGCCATCAGCTCGCCTTTCCAGAAACTCGTGCGCCGGTTGCTGGCGCAGGTCAGCGTCGCCAGCGCATGCGGCAGGAAATAGCTGCCCGCTTCCTGGCCGAAATCGGTCTCGACGCCCCAGACCGCCGCGATGACGAAACGGTCGACGCCGAACTGGCGCTCGGCGGCGCGCAGGATATTGTCGTAGCGGCGCATCATGGCGCGGCCCTGCGCGATGCGCTCCTCATCGACGAGGAAGGCGAGATAATCCCAGATCGGCGTCTTGAACTCGGGCTGGACCGTCGACAGGCGCAGCACCTTCTCGTCGGGGGCCGAGATGTCGAGCGCGCGGTCGAGAATGGCGCGGCTGACGCCTTGCTGTGCCGCCTCCTGCTTCAGGCCGGCGACACAGGACGTGAACGAGGCGGCCGCGGGGCTGGCCAGTGTAACGGCAAGGGCGGCCCCCAGCAGCATCGATCGCATGCGTCTTCCTCCTGTGTGTGTCCAGCTTCTTCGGCGGGAGTCTAACCGATTCTTCGCCGGAGCCGACCCGGACGTCAGCGGTGCCGCCGCATCAGCAGCATCAGCGCGCCACCGGCGACGAGCGCCCAGAAGGCCGCGCCGATGCCGAGAAAGGCCGTGCCGGATGCGGCGGTGACGAAGGTCACGATCGCCGGCAGGCGCTCGCTCTCGCCGGAGAGGGCCGCCACGAGCGCGCCGGCGAGGCTGGCGAGGAGGGCGAGGCCGGCGACCGCCTCGATGAGGAGNNGCGGCGAGGCGGCGATGAAGGCCGCGGCAAAGCCCGCNCCGAGGCCGAGCACGACATAGGTCGCCCCCGCGACGGCNGCGGCGATGTAGCGCCGGCGCGGATCGGGATGGGCCTCCGGCCCGGCGCAGAGGGCCGCCGTGATGGCGGCGAGGTTGACCAGATGGCCGCCGAAGAAGGCGATGACGCTGCTGGCGAGACCCGTGGACACGAAGATCGGCTTCACGTCCGGCTGGTAGCCGTTGGTGCGCAGCACGGCGAGGCCCGGAATGTTCTGCGAGGCCATGGTGACGATGAAGAGCGGCAGGGCGATGCCGACGAGCGCATCGAGCGTGAAGGTTGGCACCACGAAGACCGGCCGAGGCCAGATGTCGGCAAGCGCGCCGTCGGGGATCGGCGTCGCGAAGACGACGATGAGCGCGGTGACGACGACCGCGACCGGCACCGCATAGAGCCGGGCGACGCGCATCGTCACCGCCCAGGCGAGGACGATGGGCAGCGCGAGCAGCGGCATCGCGCCGACCGCGCGCACCGGCGCGAGGCACAGGTCCATGAGCACGCCGGCGAGCATGGCACTTGCCAGCGACACGGGGATGGCGGCGACGGCGCGGCCGAAGGCGCGCCACAGGCCGGCGACCACGACGAGGCCCGCGGCGACGAGGAAGGCGCCGGTCGCGGCGGCATAGCCGCCCTGCATCGCCCCGGTGGCGACGAGGAGTGCCGCGCCGGGCGTCGACCAGGCGATGCTGATCGGCATGCGCGTGCGCAGGGAGAGGAAGGCGCCGAGCAGCCCCTTGACGACGCAGAGCGCGAGGAGGCCGGAGGCGGCCTCGGCCGGCGACGCGCCGGCGGCGGCAAAACCCTGCAGCACGATGGCGAAGGCCGAGGCAAAGCCGACGACGGCGGCGAGGGCGCCGGCGAAGACGGGCTGGACTGCCGATCCACTCGCCGGAGCTGATGCGACAGCAGCGGAATGGACGGGGTCGATGCCGTCGCCGGCGGTGGTGGCGGTTTCTGTGCGCATGGCGGAGCTTCTGCGGCGTTGGACTTTGCTGTTGAAGCGCGGGCCGGAGTATTGCTAAATTGGATCCAATCGACAAGCGGATATTGGATGCGCAAGGCAATGGATGGTGGACGGCGCGGGGTCGCGGCTGATGGGAGCGAGGCGGTTGCGGCGCTCGTGGCCGATGTCGGCCCGCGCTATCGCACCGCGACGGAATTCGTCGAGGCGACCCTGCGCCAGGGCATCCTCAGCGGGCGGCTGTCCGGCGGCACGCCGCTCCGGCAGGAGGAGCTGGCGCGGCTCTTCAACGTCAGCCGCATGCCCGTGCGCGAGGCGCTGCGGCAGCTGGAGGCCCAGGCCCTCATCGATTTCGTCCCGCACAAGGGCGCCGTCGTCACCGACATCTCGGCCGAGGATGCCGCCGACAACTATGCCATCCGCCGCGCGCTCGAACCGGCGGCGCTCACTTTGTCCATCCCCCACCTCGACGTGGAGGACTTCGCACGCGCCGAGGAGCTGATCACCGAGATGGACGCCGAGACGGAGCCCGGCCGCATGGGCGAGCTCAACCGGCGCTTCCACATGTCGCTCTATGCCCGCGCCGGGCGGCCGAGGCTGCTCGCGCTCACCGAGCAGCAGCTCGCCTCGGCCGACCGCTACGTGCGCTTCCATCTCGCCGCCAAGGGGCAGGAGCACATGGCCCAGGAGGACCATCTGGCGATGCTGGCAGCGGCGCGCGAGCGCGATGCCGAGCGGGCCGTGGCCGTCCTCCTCGGCCATCTCGACACGGCGGCGGTGACGATCGACGCCTTCTTCCGCGAGCGGGCCGGCTGAGGGCCGCATTTGGCAGCGGCGCCCGGCTGCGCTAGATGGCGAGCCGAACCATCCCGCGCCGAAAGCATTTGAGCACCATGGCCCCGCCGCTCCTGCAACTGACCGACATCCACCTGACCTTCGGCGGCACGCCGCTCCTGACGGGCGCCGAGCTCGGCGTCGGCGAGGGCGAGCGGCTCTGCCTCGTCGGCCGCAACGGCTCGGGCAAATCGACCCTGCTCAAGATCGCCGCCGGGCTCGTCGAAGAGGACCGGGGCGAGCGTTTCGCCCAGCCGACGGCGACGATCCGCTACCTGCCGCAGGAGCCGGACCTGTCGGCCTTCGCGACGACGCTCGCCTATGTGGAGGCGGGGCTGGCGCCGGGCGACGAGCCCTACCGCGCGCGCTATCTCCTCGAGCAGCTCGGCCTCACCGGTGAGGAGGCGCCCGCGAACCTCTCGGGCGGGGAGGCGCGCCGGGCGGCGCTGGCGCGCGTGCTCGCGCCGGAGCCGGACATCCTCCTCCTCGACGAGCCGACCAACCACCTCGACCTGCCGGCCATCGAATGGCTGGAGAGCGAGCTCAAGAACATGCGCTCGGCGCTCGTCCTCATCAGCCACGACCGGCGCTTCCTCGAAAGCCTCTCGCGCGCCACCGTCTGGCTCGACCGCGGCATCACCCGCCGGCTCGACAAGGGCTTCGCCGCCTTCGAAGCCTGGCGTGACGAGGTGCTGGAGCAGGAGGAGCGTGAGCGCCACAAGCTCGACCGCAAGATCGCCATGGAGCTGGACTGGCTGCGCTACGGCGTCACCGCCCGGCGCAAGCGCAACCAGCGGCGCCTCGGCGAACTCGGCGCCATGCGCAGGGAGCGGCGCGAGCAGCGTCGCGTGCTCGGCAATGTCGACATGACAGTGAGCGAGGCGGAGCTGTCCGGCACCCTCGTCATCGAGGCGAAGCACATCGCCAAGGCCTATGGCGAACGCCGCATCGTGGAGGATTTTTCCATCCGCATCTTCCGCGGCGAGCGCGTCGCCATCGTCGGCGCGAACGGCGCCGGCAAGACGACGCTCGTCGAGATGCTGACCGGCCGGCTGGCGCCCGATGCCGGCACGGTGCGGCTCGGGGCCAACGTGGCCATGGCGCGGCTCGACCAGACGCGCTCGGCCCTCGACCCGGAGGCGAGCCTGACGGAGGTGCTGACCGACGGAGCGGGCGACAGCGTCATCGTCAACGGGCAGTCGCGGCACGTCGTCAGCTACATGAAGGACTTCCTCTTCTCGCCGGAGCAGGCGCGCACGCCGGTCAAGGTGCTCTCCGGCGGCGAGCGGGCGCGGCTGCTGCTCGCCAAGGCCCTCGCCAGCCCCTCGAACCTCCTC
>Ga0065721_10051273_pt1 | contig 15507 bp, 9 predicted proteins | sample Mesricmetagenome_FD_59108 | JGI IMG/M metagenome (GOLD analysis project Ga0065721, IMG submission 59108) | Mesophilic microbial community from rice straw/compost enrichment Sample: eDNA_1 v2 (version 2) | ecosystem: Engineered > Solid waste > Grass > Composting > Bioreactor | place: USA: Davis... | reverse complement strand
GGGCGGAGCGACGAGATCGAAGGTCTCGGCGTCGAGCCGCCGGTCGAGGCCGGGCAGCACCACGGCGCCGTTCGGCAGGCGCGCGATCTCGGCGAGCAGGGCCGCGGTTGTGGGGATCGAGCCGGTGGAGCCGGCCGCGACCACCGGACCGCGCATCTCGCCGAGGCGGATGCGCTCGATCATCCGCAGCGCGAGGCGCCGGCGACGCTCGGGCGGCTCGATCAGACCGCGCTCGGCCAACATCTGCGGCCAGTTCGCGGTGGCGATGGTGAGGAAGGTGAGGGTCAGCTGCCAGTAGGCGGCGTGATCGTCCGGCACCAGACCGGCGAGGGCGCGCCAGTCGACCTCCTCGTTCGCCGCCTCGTCCATCAGGGCGAGGAGGTCGCGGGCGAGGTGGACGGCGTCGGCGGGCGAGGCCGGAACCCGGATCGGCGCGCCGTGCGGTGTCGACAGCGCCGACGGCCCGACCCGTTCGCGCCAGGCCGAAACCAGGCGGGCCATGCCGATGAGCCGCTCGGCCTCGCCGATCACCGGCGGCAGGTCGAGATCGTCGGCCCCGGCGCGGAAGGCGTCGCCGTCCTCGTCGAGGTCGCCGAGCGGGCGGATCGTCGGCAGCAGCAGGGCGCGGGCCCCGAGCCGGTCGAGGAAGCGGCCGCGCAGCACCCGGGCGGCGCGCCGGGTCGGCACCAGCACGGTGAGGTCGGCGAGGCGCAGCGGATCGAAGGCGGGCTCGGCGAGCGGCGCGAAGCCGGGGATCACCCGCCCGGTCAGGACGGCGTCGACGAGGGTGTCGAGGAAGGGCGCACCGGGCGGGATCGTGAAGAGGCGCGGGGCAACGCCCGCCCCGCCCGCACCGTCGCCGTCTTGCGATGGCCCGGCCACGACCGCCTCAGGCCGCGCTGGCGGCGATGGTGTGCTCGGCCTCGCCGATCGCCTCCGGCGTTCCGACGTGGAGCCAGATGCCGTCCATCCTGAGGCCGAACAGCCGGCCGTCGGCGATCGCCTTGTCGAACAGCCGGTTGAGCGAGAACGGCCGGGCGCTTTCGCCCGCGAAGACGCGGGGGTGGAGGATGGCGGCGCCGGCGTAGACGAAGGGGGCGACGTCGCGCTCCGGCCGGCGGGCGAGGCGGCCGGTCTTGTCCATGACGAAGTCGCCGACACCGTCGTAGCCGACGCTGGACACCGTCGAGGCGAGCAGCAGCAGCATGTCCATGCGCTCCGCGTCCCAGTGCTCGGCCAGCATCTCGAGGTTGGGCTGGATGCCCTCGATCCAGATCGAATCGGAGTTGAGATGGAAGAAGGGCTCGTCGCCGAGCATCGGCAGCGCCTTGACGACGCCGCCGCCGGTGTCGAGCAGCTCCTTGCGCTCGTCGGAGATCAGCACGTCCGGGGCGAGGCGCTTGGTGACGTGGACCTCGACGAGATCGGCGAGATAGTGGACGTTGACCACGGCGGTCTCGACGCCGACCTCGACCAGCCGGTCGAGCACGTGGTCGACGAGGGCGCGCCCGCGCACCTCGATCAGCGGCTTGGGCGTGGTGGCGGAGAGCGGGCGCATGCGCTTGCCGCGTCCGGCGGCGAGAACCATGGCTTTCTTGGGAACACGGAGCGCCGGATTGCGCGGCGGGGACTGGCGATGCATGCGGGGCGACATCGGGGCGGACGGCCTTTGCGAAGTCGGCGGTCGGCCGACGGTCAGAACGGGAGGGACGTCTCGGGGAGGAGCGACGTCTGCCGTTCATACCAGAGCGACAGCGCCGGGAGAACAGGCTCACCCATCACCCGATCGAGATAGCCGAGAATGCGGGGAACGTGGGTGAGATAGCCCGGCTTGCCGTCGCGGCGGGCGAGACGGGCGAAACCACCGAGGATCTTGACGTTGCGCTGGATCGCCGACATGCGGAACGCATGCATGAATCGACGCATCTCCGCGTCGTCCATGCTGCGACCTCGCTGCGCAGCATAAGCGGCGATCATGTCATGCTGCAGCGCAGCATCGATATCGACGCGGGCGTCGTAGACGAGGGAGGCGAGGTCGTAGGCGGCCGGGCCGACCATGGCGTCCTGGACGTCGATCAGGCCGACCCGGCGCCGCCCGCGCTCGCCCGGCTGCCAGATCAGGTTCGGCGAGTGGACGTCGCGCAGGGTCCAGCTCTGCTCGGCGGCGCGAAGATCGGCGACGAGCGGGGCGAAGGCCTCGTGAAAGGCAGCGCGCTCGTCCTCGGTGGCGGGCCGGCCCGTGACGTGCGGGATCCACCAGTCGAGATAGAGGCCGAGTTCGGTCTCGAGAGCCCCCTCGTCGTAGTCCGGCAGCTCGTGGGCGAGCGGGACGCCGTCGTTAAAGACGTCGCCGAGGTCGACGCGGCGCGGCCAGTTCTCCTCGTGGAGGTCGGCGAGCACCTCGGCGGCGGCCACATAGCGCTCCGGCAGCGGCCGGCCGGCTTCGTCGAGCAGGCCCTCGCCGCCGAGGTCGGTGAGCAGCATGAGGCGGTCGGCGGCACTGCCGGCGACGAGACGGGGCGCCACGAAGCCGCGGTCGGCGAGGGTGTGGGCGACGGCGAGGAAGGCGGCCGGCGTGCTCTGGACGTGGGCGACGTCGGCATAGCTGCGCCCGTCCGCCAGCGGAGGCGCGGGCGGCGGCGCCGGCCAGTTCATCAGCACCATCGAGCGGCCGTCCGCCCGGATGCGCTCGTAGGAGCGCGACGAGGCATCACCCTGGAGCGGGCGGCGGGCGGCGGTCGCGTAGCCGGCTTCGGACAGCAGCCGGCGCACGGCGAAGCTGCGGGCGAGCCGGGTCTGCCAGGGGGTGTCGCCGGCGATCGAGACCGTGCGGGCGGCGCCGCCTTCCGCGATCTCCAGTTGCAGCCACAGCGCGCCGTCGGGCATCGCCGCCTCGGCCCGCTCGGGCCATTCGACGACGACGATGCCGCGGGTTAGGGCGTCGGCGAAGCCGGTCTCCTCCAGTTCGCCCGCGTCGGCGAGGCGGTAGAGGTCGAAATGGGCGAGCGGCCCGCGCGTCGTCTCGTAGGACTGGACGAGGGTGAAGGTCGGGCTCGGCACCTCGAGGGCGTCGTCGCCGGAGAGGCAGCGGACGATGGCCCGGGCGAGGGTCGACTTGCCGGCGCCGAGGTCTCCGCAGAGGCAGAGGCAGTCGCCGGGCCCCAGCACCAGGGCGACGTCCTCGGCGAAGCGCAGCGTTTCGGTCTCGCCGGAGAGCAGGATCATGGCGCGCCCCGGGTCCGGCCGACGCTCATTCGGCGGCGGCGGCCGCCGCGCGGGGCGGCTCGGCCGGGAAGCGGCAGGTCACCGTGGTGCCCTGCCCTTCCGAGGAGACCACCGAGACCCGGCCGCCGTGCAGTTCGACGAAGCTCTTGACGATGGAGAGGCCGAGGCCGGCGCCGCGGCGGCGGGCGCCGGTCGAGCGGCTTTCGAAGCGACCGAACACCATGTCGATGAAGGTCTTGGGAATTCCGCGGCCCTCGTCGCGGACCCGGAAGACGACCTCTTCGCCCTCGCGGGCGCAGTTGACCTCGATGCGGCCGCCGTCGTCGGAGAAGGCGATGGCGTTGGAGAGCAGGTTGTAGATGATCTGGCGCAGCCGCTTCTCGTCGGCCCGCATCGGGCCGGTCCCGGGCGCCACCGAGATGGCCAGCGAAATGTGTGCATCCTGCAGGCGATCGGCGATTCCGCCGGCGGCGGCCTCCAGCGTCGAGCGGATGTCGACCTCGGCGATCTCGAGTTCCATGATGCCGGCGTCGACGGTGGCGAGGTCGAGGATGTCGTTGACGATGGTCAGCAGCGCGCCGCTCGAGCTCATGATGTAGCCGGCGTATTCGCGCTGCTTGGGATTGAGCTCGCCGATGTTCTCGTCGCCGAGCAGCTGGGCGAAGCCGATGATGTTGGTCAGCGGCGAGCGCAGCTCGTAGGAGACGTGCTGGATGAAGTCGTTCTTGAGCCGGTCGGCCTCCTGCAGCGCCTCGTTCTTGTCGACCAGCGCCCGCTCGACGTTGACGCTGTCGGTGACGTCGACGAAGGTGATGAGGGTCGCCCCGTCCGGCAGCGGCACGGTGGAGAAGCTGATGGCGGCGCCGTCGTGGCGGTCGATCCGGCCGGCTTCGCGCTCGCGCGTCTCGGCGAGGCCGGTGACGGCGGTGCGGATGCGGTCCCAGACCGCCGCCTCTGCGCCATGGCGGACGATCCGCTCCATCAGCGCGTTGACGTGGGGGCGGGCGTCGAGATCGAGATCGCCGATCGACCACATCGCGACGAAGGCCGGGTTCCACAGCCGCAGGCGTCCGTCGGAGCCGAACACGGCGACCGCCTCGGCGAGGTGGTCGAGCGTCTCGCCCTGGACGCGGATCAGCGCGTTGTAGCGGCTTTCCAGTTCCAGCCGCTCGGTGACGTTCTCGTAGACCCAGGTGACGCCGCCGGAGGGATGGGGGTTGGCGATGGCGCGCAGCGCCTGCCCGCCCGGCAGGTGCCACCAGAACTCGCGGGTCTCCAGCGACTGGTAGGAGGTGAGGACCTCGCGCTTCCAGCTTCGGTAGTCGGCCTGCTCCGGGATCTTGCGCAGCGCCCGCATCTGGTCGAGCACGGCGCCGTCCTCCGGCGCCCCTTCGAGGAAGGCCGGGTCGAAGCCGAACAGCGCGCGGTAGGCCTCGTTGTAGAACTGCAGGCGCCGGTCGGGGCCGAAGATGGCCACCGCGCTCGCCAGCTGGTCGAGGGTGCGGGCGTGGCTCTCGATGGTGCGGCGCAGTTCCGACTGAACCTTCTCCAGTTCGCCGACGTCGGTCGCCATGCCGCCGCTGCCGGACGGACAGGCGACGTCGACGACGTCGAACACCCGGCGGGCGCCGGCGGCGACGACCGAGAGGCGCTGGGCGAAGACGGGCGAATCCGCGCGCCGGGTCTCCACGGCCTGGCGGGCGGCGGCGTCGAGCAGTTCGGCACCGGCGGCGACCGCCTCGGCGGAGGACGGCAGCGCCAGCGAGCGGGCGTAGGCGGCGTTGACCCAGAACAGGCGCCCGCCGGCGTCGCGGAGCCAGGCCGGCATGGCGAGGGCGTCGAGCAGGGCCCGCACCACCTCGAAGTCGCGTGTGCTCGCCTCGTAGCGGGCCTTGAGGGTGACGAACTCCTGGCGCTCGCGGCTGAGATTGCGGAAGCGCACGATCGAGCGCGAGCCGGCGGCCCAGCCGGTCGCCTCGACGAAGGTGCCGGACTGGGTTTCGAGGATCTTCGAGAAACCCTCGCCGCGGCCGCGCAGGGCGGCGACGTGGGCCTCGAGGCTCTGGGTCGCGGCCGGCGTCAGCCAGCCGCCGAAGGCGAGGAAGGAGACGCGCCCCTTGGGCGCCCGGGTGCCTTCGGGCAGGGCGCCCACGACAACGGGGGGCTCGTTGGCCGACGACCAGATGACGAGGCGCTGGTCCTCGGCGCCGAGCGCGGCCTCGGCCCGGTCGGCGAGCAGCTTCAACTCGGCGTTCTCGGCCTTGAGACGGGAGAGGTCGGCCTCGGAGCGGGCCTTGGCGCGGATCAGGGCCGCGGCGCTGACCACGGCGAAGCCGATGGCGCCGACGAAGGCGGCGAACCAGGCGACGCCGAAGCTGTCGACCTGCATGGCGCCGTCGGCGGCGTAGCGCACGATCTGCGCGGCGGCCGGCGTGCTCGTGCCGGTGAGGGCGAGCGACGTCGCGGCGAGCAGTCCTGTCCGACGCCATGGAGTTGACCAGACCTCCATGCCCTTCCGGAACGAACCCGGCATCGCGACCGACCCCCTGAAACCGATGATCCCCTTTTCGGCCGGACGGACCCCGCCGACATCCCCGCCGAATCAGCTGAAAATAACGTTTTTCCGGAGTCGGTCAAAGAGTCGTCGCGCACTTTCCAGTCATGTGGAAAATGAATTTTCGACCTTGCTTCGCCCCGGGACCGTCAATCTCGACCGATTACACGGAGTGCGAGTCAGACGAAACCCGAGTCGTTCTCGCCGCTCACGGAATCGTTGTTGAGTCGTGATGATTCTCGATTTGAGTCACAGACTTTCCAATTCATGACATCTTCTGAATAAGGAAAGCTCGTGGCGAGGTTTCATCCCGGCTCGACGCGATAGAATCAAGGCTCAAAGGTTAAGAATCGCTCAACACCTTGGCGGCCGCCGCCGCAGATCGCCCGATCGACAGCCGGGACGGGGCGATCATCACCGCGCGGGTGAAACGCCGCCCCTTCCGGTCGGGCCGGACGGGGATGGCACGAGCCGTCGGCTCCGGTGCGCCGGGCACCCGTCCCGGCCGAAAAACGAAGGCCGGCGCCCTCGCGGGCACCGGCCTTCGCTCGATTGTCCACAGGGACGGCGTCAGTAGCGATATTGCGCCGACTTGAACGGGCCCTGCGGCTTGACGCCGATATAGGCGGCCTGGTCGTCGGTCAGCGTCGTCAGCTTCGCGCCGAGCTTGGCGAGATGCAGGGCGGCGACCTTCTCGTCGAGGTGCTTGGGCAGCACGTAGACCTTGTTCTCGTACTTGTCCGCGCGGGTCCAGAGCTCGATCTGGGCCAGCGTCTGGTTGGAGAAGGAGGCGCTCATCACGAAGCTCGGGTGGCCGGTGGCGTTGCCGAGATTGACGAGCCGGCCTTCCGACAGGAGGATCATGCGCTTGCCGTCGGGGAACTCGACGAGGTCGACCTGCGGCTTGACGTTGCGCCACTTGAGATTGCGCAGCGCGCCGACCTGGATCTCGTTGTCGAAGTGACCGATGTTGCAGACGATGCACATGTCCTTGAACTTGCGCATGTGATCGAGGGTGACGATGTCCTTGTTGCCGGTGGCGGTGACGACGATGTCGGCGCGCGGGGCGGCCTCCTCCAGCGTCACGACCTCGAAGCCGTCCATCGCCGCCTGCAGGGCGCAGATCGGGTCGATCTCGGTGACGAGCACCCGGGCGCCGGCGCCGGACAGCGACTGGGCCGAGCCCTTGCCGACGTCGCCGTAGCCGCAGACGATCGCGACCTTGCCGGCCATCATCACGTCGGTGCCGCGGCGGATCGCGTCGACGAGGCTCTCGCGGCAGCCGTATTTGTTGTCGAACTTCGACTTGGTCACGCTATCGTTGACGTTGATCGCCGGGAACGGCAGTTCGCCCCGCTCCTGGAGCTGGTAGAGCCGCATCACGCCGGTGGTCGTCTCCTCGGAGACGCCGCGGATCGCCGCCTTCACCTTCGAATAGAAGCCCGGGCTCGTCTCCAGCCGCCGGCGGATCGTGGCGAACAGGCACTCCTCCTCCTCGTTGGCGGGGCTGGCGATCACCGACGGGTCGGTCTCGGCCTTCGATCCGATCAGGACGAGCATGGTCGCGTCGCCGCCGTCGTCGAGGATCATGTTGGCGGTCTCGCCGTCGCCCCAGTCGAGGATGCGGTCGGTGTAGGTCCAGTATTCGGCCAGGGTCTCGCCCTTCTCGGCGAAGACCGGGATGCCGGCCTCGGCGATGGCGGCGGCGGCGTGGTCCTGGGTCGAGAAGATGTTGCAGGAGGCCCAGCGCAGGTCGGCGCCGAGCGCCTTCAGCGTCTCGATCAGCACCGCGGTCTGGATCGTCATGTGCAGGGAGCCGGCGATGCGGGCGCCCTTGAGCGGCTGGGCCGCCGCATATTCCTCGCGCACGGCCATCAGCCCCGGCATCTCGATCTCGGCGATCTCGATCTCGGTGCGACCCCAGCCGGCGAGGGCGAGATCCCGGACGTGATATTCGGAGGCGACGGGCATGGGAGGGTCCTTCGGATCGGGCGGCGGCGGCGCGGCAACGGGCGAGGCGGCGGCCTCGTCCAGCACCGGGCCGGACCGCGGTTGCTCTGTCGCGCGGTTATAGGCGCGGCTGCGGCAGGCTGCAATAAGGATATAAAGATTTCTTTATGTGATCACTTCGAACTGGAGGATGATCGCCGGGCTCGTTCATTGGTTCTGCTCGGCATTTTTGCGGATGCGAACCTTGGGTTTACATCTTGCGGTCACCATCCTCCGCCAGAGAGGGCCGCAAACCCGCGGCCGCCGTCCCGAACCCGCCGCAGCCTCCCCCCCTCAGCCGGAACCGCACAATGCCGCCCATCGCCGCCACCACCGACGAATCGGATCGCTCGATCGACGCCGTGATGTTCGACCTCGCCCCGGTCTCGCTCTGGCTCGAGGACTTCTCCGGGGTGCGCGCCGTTCTGGAGAGCTGGCGTGCCGAGGGCGTCGAGGACCTCGGCGACCATCTGCGCGAGGACCCGGAGCGGGTCGCCCGCTGCACCGGCGCGATCCGGATCCTCAAGGTCAACGCCCGCACGCTGGCGCTGTTCGAGGCGACCGACACCGACGAGATCGTCACGCGTTCCGGCGAGATCTTCCGCGACGACATGCTCGCCACCCATATCGACGAACTGGTCCATCTCTGGAGCGGGGCGACCTCCTGGGGCGGGCGAACGGTCAACTACACGCTCGGCGGACGCCGGCTCGACATCGAGCTCGAGGCGACGATCCTGCCCGGCCACGAGGCGACCTGGGACCGGGTGCTGTTCGCCGTCGTCGACGTCACCGAACGCGAGAGCGCGCACCGCCGCGCCGCCGAGAGCGAAGACTTCGCACGCGGCCTGTTCGAGCATTCGCCGGTCTCGCTCTGGGTCGAGGACTTCGGCGCGATCAAGACGCTGCTCGACGAGTTGCGCCAGCGCGGCATCGAGGATCTCCGCGTCTTCACCGACGTCCATCCCGAATTCGTCGACCGCTGCATGACCGAAATCCGGGTCGTCGACGTCAACCGCCACACGCTGAAGCTGTTCGGCGCCCGCGACAAGCGCAGCCTGCTCAACCGCACCGGCGACGTCTTCCGCGACGACATGCGCCCGCATTTCCGCGAGCAGCTGATCGATCTGTGGAACGGCCGGCTGTTCCAGCAGCGCGAGGTGGTGAACTACGCCCTCGACGGCACCGCCCTCGCCGTCCACATGCAGTTCTCGGTGCTGCCCGGCCACGAGGACGACTGGAAGCTGGTCCAGGTCGCGCTCACCGACATCACCGCCCGCAAGAAGGCCGAAGCCTATCTCGAATATCTCGGCAAGCACGACGCGCTGACCAAGCTCTTCAACCGCTCGTTCTACGGCGAGGAGCTCAACCGGCTGGAGCGAGACACCCGCCTGCCGGTGGCGATCATCATCGCCGACCTCAACGGCCTCAAGGCGGCCAACGACGACCTCGGCCACGGCGTCGGCGACGCCCTGCTGCGCCGGGCCGGCGAGGTTCTGGCCGAGGCGGTCGAAAAGCCCGCCCACGCCTGCCGCATCGGCGGCGACGAGTTCGCGGTGCTGATGCCCGCGGCCGACCAGCGCGACGGCGAGGCGATGGTGGACAAGATCCGCAAGCTGGTCGCCCTCAACAACCAGTTCTATTCCGGCCAGGAACTCAGCCTGTCGATCGGCCTCGCGGTCCGCGGGCCCGGCGAGCGGCTCGAGGAGGTGGTCAAGCGCGCCGACGCGCTGATGTACGCCGCCAAGCGCAGCCACTATTCCGGCCTCGCCTTCGACCGGCGCCGGAACGGCTGAAATGCCCGCATCGCGGTCGAGCGCGGAACCGACCTCGGGTCAGAGCTGCCGCAAGCGGTCGATGAAATGTCGATAGGTGTCCTGCGAGTAGTGGAACGGCGCCTCGTTCCAGCGATGGTCGACGTCCGAGCGCAGCAGGCCGACCGGATAGTCGATGAAACGCGACGCGGGAAAAAATCGCTCCATCCTGTCATAATATGACTGAAGAAGACCGTTGTTCGCCAGAAGCCTCTTGTCGTCAGCTCCCATTTTCGTCGTCTCAGCCCAATAGACGCGATTGATCACCACCTTTTCCAGCAGGCCTCTCTGCGAAAGAGCGTCATGAAGTCGCTGCAAGCCACGGTTCCACATCTTCTGTCGCTGAGGATGCCGCTGCGAGAGAACCTGGTGCGGGGGCAGCGCCGTGTTCTTGGATCCCTGCAGATATTCTGCGGAGATCGTGTTGACCGATCCGTCCTCGAAGCGTGCGATCCGGAAGCGTTCGTCGATGAGGTCGATGACGAACAGGTCGAACTCGATGTCGAGGAGCGTCCAGAACGCCTTGGACATGTCTCTCATCACCATCCGCTTCTGGAACGGCGACTGGATGGTCTCCACGATCTCAGGGATGATCCGGGCGGGCTGCGCCAGACTCGCGAAGCTGGTCCGCGCCGTGTATTCGACGACCTCGAAATCCTCGGATTCGGAACTCGCGAAGGCGTCCCGGGAGACGCAGGTACCGAGGATCATCACTCGCTTTCTGGACTGCGGCGCCAAAATCTCTGCTCCCCACCCTGACCGGCGTTGCCACGACACTATCGACGGCGTCGGATCGGCGGAAGGCCTCCGGCGCGAGCCAATCGCCGCCGACTCGCGCGCCAGAGCCGGGTCGGACCCGGCGGAATCTTCCAGATGACGGCCTCCCCGGTCGACGCCGGTCCGGGCCGGCCCTCGCACGGGCAGCCTCGACAGGTCGCCCCTGTCCGTCTCGGTATCATACCTTCACGTCCCCTGCCGCCGAAACCTGCGAAATGCCGACGCGACGCGGCTTCAGCGGCACGCCTCCCCCGCTCGACGCGGCCCACCGGAGACGGTGAACCGCGGCCGGAGCGGCGGCCGGTCCGAAATCTCCGGCCGAACCGGACAGCCTTAACCAGTTTACCAAGAAAAACTCGAGCTAAATCTAAAAATCCATTAACTATCCAGTTACAATCTCAAACTATCCCCTTCGCCCCCGCAGAATCCGATGATAATTTTACTCAAATCGCATGAGGTCCGAGGCCGCTCTTCGTGCGAGGCGGGAGACTTTCCATGGGCAATGCGCGCGCAGATCGGGTCGACTGGGTCGACTACGCAAAGGGTATCTGCATCATCTTCGTCGTCATGATGCATTCCACGATGGGCGTGGAGCGGCTCGCCGGAGAACACGGCTGGCTCGGCACGGTGGTCGACTTCGCCCGCCCGTTCCGGATGCCCGACTTCTTCCTGATCGCGGGCCTGTTCCTGTCGCGGGTGATCGACCGGCCGCCGGCGGTGTTCTACGATCGCCGCGTCGTTCACTTCTTCTATTTCTACGTGCTGTGGCTGACGATCCAGTTCGCGGTGAAGGCGCCCGGCCTCGTCGGCGAGAACGGCGTCGAAGGCACCGTCCTCGCCTATGTCGCCGCGCTGTTCTACGAACCCTTCGGCACGCTGTGGTTCATCTGGATCCTGCCGATCTTCGCCCTCGTCGTGCGCTATACCCGCAAGGTGCCGCCGGTGATCGTCTTCGCCGTCGCCGCTGCCCTCGAGATCTCGCATCTCGACTTCGGCGTGACGCCGGAGAACGAGCTCGGCTGGTACGCGATCAACGAGTTCGGCGCCCGCTTCGTCTATTTCTTCACCGGCTACTGGGCCGCGCCGCTGGTGTTCCACCTCGCCGGCAAGGCCTGGCGCAACCCGGCGGGCGCCCTCGCCTATCTCGGCGTCTGGGGCGTCGTGAACGGCCTGCTCGTCTTCACCGGCTACGAGACGACGAAATACGGCGCGCCCTTCTTCCAGAATTTCGCGACGCTGCCGGTCATCTCGCTGCTGCTCGGCCTCGCCGGCGCCGGCGCCATCATCACCCTGTCGGTGCTCGCCGCCAGGCTCGCGGACACCGTCCGGCCGATGACCGTGCTGCGCTACGTCGGCCAGAACTCGATCGTGGTCTACCTCTCCTTCTTCCTCGCGATGGGGGCGAGCCGGACCGTGCTCCTGAAGCTCAGGGCGCTGGCGGAGGCCGGCACCATCCCCGCGATCGGCCCGCTCGCCGACGTCGGCACCATCTCGACGATCGTCACGGTCGCCGGCGTCGTCGGCCCCTTCGTGCTCTGGGCGATCACCCGCCGCCTCGGCCTGCACTTCCTGTTCGAGCGGCCGCAGTGGGCCCACATCGAGCGCAAGGTGACGAAGGAACCGCGCCGGGCCGGCATGCAGCCGGCGGAATGACCGGCGCCTGCGGGCGGTCATGACGACTTTCGACGACGGCGGCCGCGCCCACGGCCGCCGTCTCGCGTTTCGGACGGCGCAGCGGGCGGGCTCGCAAAGGGACCTTCCGGCGGGACGGGGAGCGGCCTCAGCCGGACAGCAGGCCGACCGCGATCGCCGCGAGGGACAGCGCCGCGACCCAGGCGGCGACCGTGACCGAGGGCGACAGCACACGCACGGCGGCCTTTTCCGCCGCATCCTCGACGTCGAGGCGGGCGGCGATGCGGTCGGCGCGGCGGGCGAGGTCGGGCAGGGTCTCGGCGAGCTGCCAGAGCGCCTTGAGATGGGCACCGGCGTCCTCGATCCGTCCGACCGGGCCGAGGTTGCGGGTGATCCATTCGCGCACCACCGGGTCGGCGGTCTTCCACATGTCGAGGTCGGGATCGAGGGTGCGGGCGACCCCCTCCACCACCACCATGGTCTTCTGCAGCAGGATCAGCTCCGGCCGCGTCGCCATGTCGAAGAGCTCGGTGACCTCGAACAGCTGGTTGAGCAGGCGCGCCATCGAGATGTCGGCGGCGGTGTGGCCCTGCAGCGGCTCGCCGATCGCCCGGAGCGCCTGGGCGAAGCTCGAGACGTCGTGGTGGCGCGGCACGTAGCCGGCCTCGAAATGGACCTCGGCGACGCGCACGTAGTCGCGGACGATGAAGCCGTAGAGGATCTCGGCGAGGAAGCGCCGCTCCTTCACCCCGAGCCGCCCCATGATGCCGAAGTCGACGGCGACGATGGTGCCCTGAGGGTCGACGAAGAGATTGCCCTGGTGCATGTCGGCGTGGAAGAAGCCGTCGCGCAGGGCGTGGCGCAGGAAGGACTGCAGCAGCAGCCGGCCGAGGACGACGCCGTCGTGGCCGGCGGCGGCGACGCCGGGAAGGTCGGAGAGCTTGACGCCCTCGACCCACTCCATCACCAGCACCGACTTGGCGCTGCGCGTCCAGTCGACCTCCGGCACCCGGAAGCCCTCGTCGGCGGCGACGTTCTCGGCCATTTCCGAAAGGCCCGCCGCCTCGAGCCGGAAGTCCATCTCGAGAGCGACCGAGCGGGCCAGCGTGTCGACCACCGCGACGGGCCGCAGGCGCTTGGAGGGCGGATGCAGCCGCTCGATCAGCCGGGCGACCCGGTAGAAGGCGGAGAGGTCGGCCTTGAAGCGGCGGTCGACGCCGGGGCGCAGCACCTTGACGGCGACATCGCGTTCCAGGCCGTCCGGGCCGACGACCGACGCCTTGTGGACCTGGGCGATCGAGGCCGCCGCGATCGGCGGCGAGAAGGCCGAAAACACCGCCTCCACCGGCCGGCCGAGGGCGGCGGCGATCTCGGCCCGCGCCGCCGCCTCTCCGAAGGCGGGCAGGTTGTCCTGGAGGGCGGTGAGGTCCCGCGCCATGCGGGCGCCGACGACGTCGGGGCGGGTGGCGAGGAACTGGCCGAGCTTGACGTAGGACGGCCCCAGCCGGTTGAAGGCGGCGGTGAGGCGCACCGCCTCGTCGGTGCCGGCCGCCGACGGGCGCTGGACGAGGCGGGCGAGCACCAGCGCGGCGCGCAGCGGCGCCGGCATCGGCTCGGGAAAGGGAATGACCGGCAGCACGCCCTCGCGGGCGAGAACCCAGCCCGCCCGGCAAAGACGCATCAGGTCGGCGGCGAAGGCCATCGGCGCGCTCTCGCCCCGCTCAGATCTTGACGCCGACGTGGATCGCCGCGACGCCGCCGGTGAGGTTGGTGTAGCCGACCCGCGAGAAGCCGGCTTCGCGGATCATCGCGGCGAAGCGTTCCTGGTTCGGGAAGCGGCGGATCGATTCGACCAGATAGCGGTAGCTGTCCTCGTCGCCGGCGACGAGGGCGCCCATCTTCGGGATGACGTTGAAGGAGTAGAGCTCGTAGAGCCGGTCGAGCCCGGCGACGTCGACCTGCGAGAATTCGAGGCACAGGAAGCGCCCGCCCGGCCGCAGCACCCGGAAGGCCTCCGACAGCGCCCTGTCGATCCGCGGCACGTTGCGGATGCCGAAGGCGATCGTATAGGCGTCGAAAACGCCGTCGTCGAAGGGCAGGTCCTCCGCGTTGGCCTCGACGAAGTCGATGCCGGCGATGCCGCGCTTTTCGGCGCGCTCGCGGCCGACCGCCAGCATCGAGCCGTTGATGTCGACCACCGTCGGCACGGCGTTGCCGCCGGAGCGTTCGTGGATGCGGAAGGCGATGTCGCCGGTGCCGCCGGCGACGTCGATCACCTTGAACGGGCGCGGGCTCCTGCGCGGCGGCGCGAGGCGGGAGACGAAGGCGTCCTTCCAGATCCGGTGGACGCCGGCCGACATGACGTCGTTCATGACGTCATAGCGCTTCGCCACCTTGTGGAACACCTCGTCGACCATCGGCTGCTTGTCGTCGAGGGCCACCTCGCGGTAGCCGAAGCTCGCGGTTCCGTTCGCCGCCATGGGCCCTCTTCCTCGCTGGTTGGTCGGCCCCGCTTATAGGACGGCGGGCGCACGGTGGATAGCGTCTTCGCGAGCGCCCCTCGCCCCGCAAGTGGCGTGGCGGCGCCCCCGAAGCCGCGACGACGCGAGGCGCTCCGGGCCGCCCGTCAAAAGCTCCGAGAGCGAAACCCGGACGCCGGCGCCCCACGATAGAGAGGCCGGCCGGCGATTGCATCCCCGGCCGTGCTCGCCTAGGTGAGGGGGACGAGGCCCGTCCGGCCCCCTGGAACACAACGCCATGCCCGAACTTCCCGAAGTCGAGACGGTGCGCCGCGGGCTGACGCCGGCGATGGAGGGGCGGACCATTCTCGCCGTCGACCAGCGCCGGGCCGACCTGCGCTTTCCCTTCCCCGAGCGTTTCGCCGAGCGGCTCGCCGGGCGGCGGGTGGTCGCGCTCGGCCGGCGGGCCAAGTATCTGCTCGCCGACCTCGACGACGGCGCCGTTCTCGTCATGCATCTCGGCATGTCCGGCTCCTTCCGGATCGAGCAGGAGGGGGAGGACCCGCCCGAAGCGGCGAACGGGGCCGCGATCGGGATCGGACGCGCGGACGGAGATCTGACGCCGGCGACGCTCTATCACGCCACCGACCGGATCGCCGCCCACGACCACGTCGTCTTCCGCCTCGAGGGCGAGACCCGCGTCACCTACAACGACCCGCGCCGCTTCGGCTTCATGGACCTCGTGCCGCGCGCCGGCATCGAGACCCACCGCTTCTTCGCCGGCCTCGGGCCGGAGCCGACCGGCAACGCCCTTTCGCCCGACCACCTCGACGCGGCCTTCGCCGGCCGGATGACGACGCTGAAGGCGGCGCTGCTCGACCAGCGCCTCGTCGCCGGCCTCGGCAACATCTACGTCTGCGAGGCGCTGTGGCGGGCGGGCCTCTCGCCCTTCACCGCCGCCGGGACGCTGTCGGGACCGGGGGCGGCGGCGCGCGGCGCCCGCGACCGGCTCGCCGCGGCGATCGGGGCGGTGATCGCCGAGGCGATCGAGGCCGGCGGG
>Ga0065721_10005194_pt1 | contig 15508 bp, 17 predicted proteins | sample Mesricmetagenome_FD_59108 | JGI IMG/M metagenome (GOLD analysis project Ga0065721, IMG submission 59108) | Mesophilic microbial community from rice straw/compost enrichment Sample: eDNA_1 v2 (version 2) | ecosystem: Engineered > Solid waste > Grass > Composting > Bioreactor | place: USA: Davis... | reverse complement strand
CAGGAAAACAAAAAGGGCCCCGAAGGACCCTTTGTTCTCAAAGGCTTGCCGACCTTTGAGATTTGGAGCGGGCGATGGGATTCGAACCCACGACCCTAACCTTGGCAAGGTTATGCTCTACCCCTGAGCTACACCCGCGCTCCGTTTGTTGCCGGCATGCCTTGGCAGTCCGGCGACGCGGGCCTATATGCCCAATCGAAACTCCGATTGCAACCACATTTTGGCGCCATCGTCATCTTGTCGTCGCCTTGTGGATTGAGGGGCTTGTCACATCACCGTTCGCGGGCGCAAGAAGGGCCGCGAATATCCCAGTTTGCTTGTGTCTAAGGGCCTTGTTTAGCTCATGTCCACTCCGTTCAATGGCGTTGCCTCTGCTCCGCAGTCTGCCCCTCCCGCCGGGGCCCTGATCAAGGAATCGTCAGATCAGGCCTTCAAGGCCGACGTGATCGATGCCTCGCTCGAGCAGCCCGTGCTGGTCGATTTCTGGGCACCCTGGTGCGGCCCGTGCCGCCAGCTCACCCCCACGCTGGAAAAGGTCATCAACGAGAAGGCCGGCGCCATCAAGCTGGTCAAGATCAATATCGACGAGCATCCGCAGATCGCCGGCCAGCTCGGCGTGCAGTCCATTCCGGCAGTCTTCGCTTTTGCCGGCGGCCGCCCGGTCGATGGCTTCATGGGCGCCATGCCCGAGGGTGAAGTGCGCCGCTTCGCCGACCGCGTCATCGCCGCCGGCCCCACGCCGCAGCCCGCCCAGGGCTCGATGGAAGCCCAGATCGCCGAGGCCGTCGCCGCTGCCGAGGAAGCATTGGGCGCAGGCGATCTCGGTCGCGCCGCACAGATCTTCGGCATGGTGCTGCAACACCAGCCCGACCATGCCGCTTCGCTGATCGGTCTCACCCGCGTCTATCTTGCAGCCGGCGAAACCGAGCAGGCCAGGGCCACGCTTGAAATGGTGCCGGAGGCCGACCGCAAGGGTGACGCCTATACCAGCCTCGCCAATTCCATCCGCCTCCTGGGTGAAGCCGCCAACCTGAGCGAGACCGCGGCGCTGGAAGCCGCTGTCGCCGCCAATCCGGACGACCACCAGGCCCGCTACGACCTGGCTCTGGCGCTCAATGCCGAAGGCAAGCGCCTGGAAGCCGCCGAGGCGCTGGTGGCCATTTTCAAGCGCGACCGCGCCTGGAACGAGGATGGCGCCCGCAAGAAGCTGCTCGAATTCTTCGAGGCCTGGGGCCCCAAGGACTCCGCGACCACCAAGGGCCGCCGCCTGTTGTCGGCAGCCCTGTTCTCCTGAGACGACTGCCATGCTCAAGCGCCCTGCATCGCCGGCTGACCTGCCTAAATCGGTCCCGATCTTCCCGCTCAGCGGGGCGTTGCTGCTGCCATTCTCGCATCGCCCGCTCAATATCTTCGAGCCGCGCTATATCGAGATGGTGGATGCCGCCTTGCGCGGCGACCGGCTGATCGGCCTGATCCAGCCCGAGGATACCAGCGAGGAAAGCCCCAAGGGCCGCAGCCCGCTGCAATCCATCGGCTGCCTGGGCCGGCTGACGCATTTCGAGGAAAGCGGCGAGGGGCGCTATTTCATCATTCTCGAGGGCGTGACGCGTTTCCGCCTGGCCCACGAACTGACGGTCATGACGCCCTACCGGCAGGGCGTCATATCGGCGGAAGACTTCGCCACGGACTTCACCCGAGATTTCGGCGAGGATGCGGTGGACCGCGAGCGCTTCGTCAAGATGATGCGTGACTATGCCGAATTCGCCAGCATCGAGCTCAATTGGGACGAGATCGAGCGCACCGGCACGGCCGACCTGGTCAATTTCTGCTGCATGGTCGGCCCCTATGGTCCGGCCGAAAAGCAGGTCCTGCTCGAAGCGCAGACGCTGGAGCAGCGTGCCGAAACACTGATCGCCATGACCGAATATGAAATCGCCCGCGGCGGCAGCGGCGGCGCTACGCCGCTGAACTAGAGCGTTTCCAGCAAAAGTGGATCCGGTTTTGCGGTTCGGAAACGCGACAACAGGAATCTAGCCATGAGCCAGACGCCGGCCATCAATCCGCGGCATGTCTTCGATGTGAAGACGCTCGAAATGCTGGTCTGCCCGCTGACCAAGACGCGCCTGACGCTGTCGTCCGACAAGACGGAACTGATCTCGATCGCCGCCAGGCTGGCCTTTCCCATCGTCAATGGTGTGCCGCTGCTCACGCTGGACGAAGCGCGCAGCGTCGAGCCTGAGGCTCTGCGGCAATTGCCCGAGCTCAAGGACGACGGTCATGCCGGGTGAGACCGATCTCGGCAGGCTCCTGGCCAGCCTCGATCCGCAGCCCGATCCGCGCGAATTCGGCTATGCCATCCTACCGCATGGCACCCCCCTCCCACCGGGCTTTCAGCCCTTCGGCCTGTTCCACGAGGATGAGGGGGTTACCGTGATCGCCACGGCCGCCGATCTCGCCGCGTCAGGTATCCCGGCGCTGACCGGCCTGGCCCGGCTCACCATGATGGTGCATTCTTCGCTTGAGGCGGTCGGCATGACTGCCGCCATGGCCACCGCGCTGACCCGCGCCGGCATCAGCGCCAATGTCGTGGCTGCCTATCACCACGACCACATCTTCGTGCCATGGGACCGGCGGGATGAAGCCGTGGCGGTGCTCCGCGGTCTCGCTCAGGGTGGCGGTACGACCTCGTAGCGGTCACGGATATGCTGGGCGAAATAGCGGCCCTGCGACTCCGCTCCGCAAAGCGCGTCGAATATCTCTTCAGGAACGTCGCGATAGCCATAGGGCTTGTCGTCACCGGTGAACCACAGATGCAGCAGGCGTTCCTCCGCATCATACTCCGCCCGCCAGATCGCGCTGGACTCGAAGCGGACCATTTTCAGATCGGCAGGCCGCTCAGCAGGCGCGGGCCACTGGCGCTGACACCCGAAGCGGTGCGGATCAGCGCCGACTTGATCGGGCCGGCCCGGTCGACGAGGCCCAGGCCGAAATCGCGCAGGGCGCGCACAGGGGCGACATCGTTGGAGAAGAGGCGATTGAGTCCGTCGGTCATGGCCGCCATGCTTGCCGTATCGAGCCGACGCCAGGCCTGATATCGGCCCAATACGTCGTCGCCGCCATGGTCGAGTCCGAGCCGGATGGCGTCGATGACCACTTCGGCCAGGGCTGCGACATCCTTGAGGCCCAGATTGAGTCCCTGGCCGGCTATCGGGTGGACCACATGGGCAGCATCGCCCACCAGTGCCAGGCGCGGCGCGACAAAATCGCGCGCGATCTGCAGCCGCAGCGGGAAGCCCATCAACTTCTCCTCGACTGTGACAGTGCCCAGAGTGGAACCCATCACGGCCTCGATTTCGCCGGCCAGTGCGGCAGGTTCCATGGCGAGGAACCGCGGTGCCGCCTCGCTGCCTTCGGTCCAGACCAGCGAGGAGCGGTTGCCGGGCAAAGGCAGGCTGGCAAAGGGGCCTGCGGGGCGGAAATGCTCATAGGCCACGCCATCATGTGGCAATTCGTGGCCGATCGTGGTGACCAGCCCCGTCTGCCGATAGTCATGCGCGATCACGCCAATGCCTGCCATGCCGCGCAGGGCCGATTGCCCGCCATCGGCCGCCACCAGCAATGGTGCCGTCAGCACGCGACCATCGTCCAGCGTCAATCGGGCCGCGCCAGCTTCGGTAGAGTAGCCGGTGATGGTGGCGGGGGCGATAATGGAAATCCTGTCGGCGACCGCATCGAGCAGCACCTGGCCACTGACGCTGTTGGGCACCATGTGGGCGAAGGCCTCGCCCGGGGCGATATCGCCGTCGAAGGTCAGGAAGAGCGGCCGCGCAATGTCGCCCTGGCCCGAATCGGTAATGCGCATGGCCTTGATGGGTTGGGACGCCGCCTCCATGGCAGGCCACACGCCCAAGGCCTCGAACACCCGGCGCACGCCGGCGGCAATGGCTGAGGCGCGAGCGTCGCGTGGCACCGAAAGCGGACGCCGGTCCACCAGGCCGACGCGGATGCCGCCGGCCGATTGCACCAGCGCCAGCGCCAGCGTCAGACCCACCGGCCCGCCGCCCACGATCAGCACGTCATACGCTTGCTCGCTCATCTGGGTCTCCTTGCACCCATTGTCACCCTGCCGCCATTTCGTGCAAGCGCGCCGATCGCCGCGGGGGTTGCTCAATTTTCATTCACAGGCGCTTCAGTTTGCACAAATCTTGTGCGTTTCTGCACTCCGTCGGCGGGCGCGTCACGGAGCAAATCCTTAATGCTTTGAATTTGCGGGCAATTTTTGGCGTTTGGCAAGTTGGCACGGCTTTTGAGTCTGATTTGCCATTCCAGACAGCGCCAAGCGCAAAGGGGCTCACATGAAACTGGTGATCGCAATTATCAAGCCATCACGCCTCGAAGAGGTTCGCCAGGCTCTCAACTCACTCGATGTCCACGGCATGACCGTGACCGAGGTGAAGGGTTATGGCCGCCAGAAGGGGCACTCGGAAATCTATCGCGGCACCGAATATGCCGTCCACTTCCTGCCCAAGCTCAAGATCGAGATCGCCGTCGACGATGCTCTCGCCGATGCCGTCAGTTCCGCCATCCGCGACAGCGCCCAGACGGGCCGGATCGGCGACGGCAAGATTTTCGTACTTGATCTGCTCGCCGTCACCCGCATCCGCACCGGTGAAACCGGCGCTTCTGCCCTCTAAGCGTCATCGGGAGAAAACAATGAAGACGTCAAAGATTCTGGGGAGCGCTGCACTTGCCTCCCTGCTGCTGGCCCTGCCGGCATTCGCCCAGGACGCTGCGGCGCCCGCTGCCGAAGTGGTCGAGGAAGCCGCTGCCATCGTCGACAAGGGCGACGTAGCCTGGATGCTGGTCTCCACCATGGTCGTCATCGTGATGACCGTGCCGGGCCTGGCCCTGTTCTATGGCGGCCTTGTGCGCGCCAAGAACATCCTCTCGGTTCTGACCCAGGTTTTCCTCGGCTTCTCGATGATCGCCATCCTCTGGGTGGCCTATGGCTATTCGCTGGCCTTTGCCGGCCCGACCGAAGGCGGGCTCTCCGCTTTCGTGGGCGACTTCTCCAAATTCTTCCTGTCGGGCGTGACCCTCGACAGCCGCGCCGCGACCTTCTCGGCCGGTTTCGAGCTGCCCGAACTGGTCTTCGTGACCTTCCAGTTGACCTTCGCCTGCATCACCTCGACCCTCATCGTCGGCGGCATTGCCGAACGCATGAAGTTCGGCGCGCTGATGGCGTTCCTGGCCATCTGGTTCACCTTCTCCTACATCCCGATGGCCCATATGGTCTGGTCGGGTCCCGGCCTGCTCTTCGGCATGGGCGCCTATGACTTTGCCGGCGGCACCGTGGTTCACATCAATTCCGGTGTGGCCGCCCTCGTTGCTGCTATCGTGCTTGGCCCTCGCCTGGGCTACATGAAGGAGCCGATCGCGCCGCACAACCTGGTCTGGACCTATGTCGGCGCGGGCCTGCTGTGGTTCGGCTGGTTCGGCTTCAATGCCGGCTCCAACCTCGAAGCCAATGCGCTGACCGCCGTTGCCCTCACCAATACCGTGCTGGCCCCGGCTGCCGCGGCCCTCGCCTGGGCCCTTGGTGAAAAGATCACTCGCGGCCATGCTTCGGCGCTCGGCGCCGTGTCGGGTGCCGTTGCTGGCCTCGTCGCCATCACCCCGGCTGCCGGCTTTGCCGGCGTGGGTGGCGCCATCGTGCTCGGCGCCATTGCTGGCGTGGTCTGCCTCTGGGCGGTGGTCAACCTCAAGCCCATGCTCAAGTATGACGACAGCCTCGATGTATTCGGCATCCACGGCGTGGGTGGCATCATCGGCGCGCTGGGCACCGCCATCGTCGCGGCGCCCGGCCTCGGCGGTTACCCCCTGGGCGACCCGGCTGCCTATTCGATCGGCGGCCAGTTCATGATCCAGCTCACCGGCGTCGGCATTGCCATCGTCTGGTCGGGTGTGGTGGCCTTTGTCGCCATGCTCATCGTCAAGGCCATCTTCGGTGGCGCCCGCGCCTCCGAATCGAGCGAAAGCGACGGTCTCGATCTCTCGAGCCACGGCGAACGCGCCTACAACTAAGCAGACTTCCCGGGCGGCGGCACGCTGCCGCCCGGTTTTGATCGTGGCGTGCGGCTCGTGCCCCTCTTGGCCCGCCACAGAGGCTTCCCACTCGCAAACTGCATGGGCCGCACACCACGATCAATCCCAACACCCGCGGCCTTGCGTCCCTCCCCCTATGGCCGCGGATCTCCGGCCCGCCTTCGAAGGCGGGCCTTTTCTTTCTTCATCGTCGGGGAAAGGTGAAGAATTCCCATGGTTAGCCTTGGGTTAACCCGATCTCGATAGCATGGCGGCAATGTGGGCCCGGTCTTGCCGGGCAGTATTGAGTTCGCCCATGCCCAGTTCTCCTTCCCCCGTGCTTGATGAAATCCGTTCCCTGCCGCAGCGCTCGCGCGGTGGCGGCCGTGGCGCAAGGAACATTCCCGTGCCGCCTCCGGCACTGGCGATTCGCATCCCTGTTCGGCTGGTCGGTCTGGTGCTGCTGGGCCTGGTGGCGGTGTGCCTCGTGGCGCTCGCCTCCTGGTCTGTGGACGATCCGAGCTTTTCCTATGCCACGTCAAAGGCGCCGGCCAACTGGCTGGGCTTTCCCGGCGCTGCCATAGCCGATGGCCTGTTCCAGGTCTTCGGCCTTTCCGCCCTGGCCTTGCTCGTACCCCCGGCGCTCTGGGGCTGGGCCTTTGCCCGCCGCCATATGCCGACGCATATGGGCCTGCGTGCCCTGGCCTGGATCGCCGCAACCGTGCTGGTCGCTGGCGTTCTTTCCTTCGTCGCTATGCCGGCAAGCTGGCCCCTGCCCACGGGGCTCGGCGGGCTGGTTGGCAATGGCTTCACCCTGCTGGCCGCTCTGGTCACCGGCGAAGCCCCGCAGGCGGTGACCGCTGTCCTTTTTGCCATCATCATCACCATTCCTGCCCTGGCCGCCTTCTGGATCGCCATGGGTCTTGGCACGGCCATGCCCACCGGTCCGCGCAAGGTCGCCTCGGTTGCCGGCCGCAAGAGCGCTGGCCCGCTCGAAGATGAGGACGAGCCCGAAACCAATCCGGTTGTCGATATCGTGTTGGGCGCCCTGGTCCATACCGGCTATTCGCTGCGCACGGCCTTCCGCCGCGCCCGGGCCAGCCATGCCGAGCGCCGCGCCGCCGAAGCCGCGAGCTGGCGCGATGACGAGGTCGAGCCGAGCCTCGATGGCCATGCTCCATCGGGCGAACGACGCGAGCCCTCGCTGTCCCCGGCCCAGCCACGCCGCATTCACGCACAGGTGGAGCCTGCTTTCGAGCCGGACGTGTCGCCGCGCATCAATGCGCGCCCCAGCTATGACGATACCGAGCTCGACTATCCCGACGAGACCGAGGACGACATGCCCTTCGTGGCGGACGCGCCGGCGGCACCGGTTGCCAGCCACCAGCAGCGCGGCGACTCGCGCTTCCATCCGGTCGATCCGGCCCGGCCGCGCGTCACCGCGCCGGCCCCGCGCCCGGTGCCCGGCCAGCGCATGATGCGCGAAGCCCAGGCCAGCTTCCTCGATGAGCCCGGCGGGTTCGAACTGCCGCCGCTGAGCCTTCTGGCCGAGCCCAAGCATAAGGGCCCCTCGCCCGAGCACAGCCCCGAGCGGCTGGAAGAAATGGCCCGCCAGCTCGAAGGCGTGCTGGAAGATTTCGGCGTCAAGGGCGACATCATCAATGTCCGCCCCGGCCCGGTCGTGACCCTGTTCGAGCTGGAGCCGGCGCCTGGCATCAAGTCGAGTCGCGTCATCTCGCTGGCCGACGACATCGCCCGCTCGATGAGCGCTATTTCCGCCCGCGTCGCGGTGGTGCCCGGCCGCAACGCCATCGGTATCGAGCTGCCCAATCAGGTGCGCGAGACCGTCTATTTCCGCGAAATGCTGGCCAGTTCCGACTTCGAGAAGATGAAGGGCAAGCTGCCCATCTGCCTGGGCAAGACCATCGGCGGCGAGCCGGTCATTGCCGACCTGGCGCGCATGCCGCATCTGCTCATCGCCGGCACTACCGGTTCGGGCAAGTCGGTGGGTATCAATACCTTCATCCTCAGCCTGCTCTACCAGATGACCCCCGAGCAGTGCCGCATGATCATGATCGATCCCAAGATGCTCGAACTCAGCATCTATGACGGTATCCCGCACCTGCTGACGCCCGTCGTCACCGACCCCAACAAGGCGGTCGTGGCGCTCAAATGGGCCGTGCGCGAGATGGAAGATCGCTATCGCAAGATGAGCAAGATCGGCGTCCGCAATATCGACGGCTTCAACCAGCGCGTCACCGAATCCAGGGCCAAGGGCGAAGTCATCACCCGCACGGTGCAGACCGGCTTCGACCGCGAAACCGGCGAAGCCATCTTCGAGAGCGAGGAATTCGATCTCGAGCCGCTGCCCTATATCGTGGTCATCGTCGACGAAATGGCCGACCTGATGATGGTGGCCGGCAAGGATATCGAAGGCGCCATCCAGCGCCTGGCCCAGATGGCCCGCGCCGCCGGCATCCACATCATCACCGCCACCCAGCGCCCCTCGGTCGACGTCATCACCGGCACGATCAAGGCCAACTTCCCGACGCGCATCTCCTTCATGGTGACGTCCAAGATCGACAGCCGCACCATTCTGGGCGAGCAGGGCGCCGAGCAGCTGCTGGGCAATGGCGACATGCTCTACATGGCCTCGGGCGGCCGCACCAAGCGCCTGCACGGCCCCTTCGTGGCCGACAGCGAAGTCGAAGCTGTGGTCAATCACCTCAAGGCCCAGGGCGCGCCCGATTACCTCGATTCCATCACCGAGGAAGAGGATGAGGGCGGCAGCTTCGGCGACGAAGCCTTTGGCGAGACGTCCAATGGCGGCTCAGGCGACGAGCTTTACGACAAGGCCGTCCATATCGTGCTGACCGACAAGAAGGCTTCCACCTCCTATGTGCAGCGGCGTCTTGGCGTTGGCTACAACAAGGCGGCAACGCTGATCGAGCGCATGGAACGCGAGGGCGTCATCTCGCAGGCCAACCATGCCGGCAAGCGCGAAATCCTGGTGGGCAACAACGCCGACGGGTATTGAGGCCGCGCGCGGCGGTGCGTCCATCCCCTCCTAGCCTCCCCTTGCAGAAGGGGAGGAATCCGTCCTGCGGTTCAGGCGCGATCATGCCACGAACGCGATCTGTTCCTCCCCCTATTCAGGTGGAGGTCAGGAGGGCGTACTCTACTCCCTCAAGAAGGGACTCGACTCTATTTCAGTTCACGCTTATATAAGTCATGACTGAAATAAGGAGTGACCCATGGCTTTCGATCTTGCTGCCCATCTGGGCGCCATGACCCGCGAAGTGCATAACCTGGAAAAGGACGGGCAACCTGCCAAGGCCGTTTTCGCCTCCCGCGTCTATGATACCACACCTGCCGACCTGTGGGATGCTTTGACCAGACCGGAGCGAATCAGGCGCTGGTTTGCCCCGGTCAGCGGCGAGCTGAAACTCGGCGGGCGCTATCAGGTGGAAGGCAATGCCAGCGGCACGGTGCTCGAATGCGAACCGGAAAAGAAGGTGGCACTGACCTGGGAATTTGCCGGGGCGACCTCCTGGGTCAACCTCAACCTCGTGCCCGAGGCCGGCGGCACCAGGCTCGAACTCGAGCATATCGCCCATATCAGCCCGCATTGGGACCAGTTCGGGCCGGGCGCGGTCGGCATTGGCTGGGATCTGAGCTTCATGGGCCTGGCGCGCTACCTGGCCGATCCGAGCTTCGAAATGCCACCGGAAGCCGCCGCCGAATGGTATGCTACCGACGAATACAAGACCCTGGTGCGTAGCACCGGTGATGACTGGGGCAGGGCGGACATCGCGGCTGGCGCTGAGCGGCAGCACGCGCTGGAAGCGGCTGAAGCCACGATAAAATTCTATACGGGCGAGCCGGCCCCGGAACACTGATGCACGCTTTCGACGTCCTGGGGGACCCTGTCCGCCGCCGCATTCTCGAACTTCTCGCCGAGCGCGAACACAGCTCCGGCGAGGTGGTGGAGGTCATCGCTGCCGAATTCGGCATTTCCCAGGCCGGCGTGAGCCAGCATCTCAAGGTCCTGCGCGAATCCGGCTTCGCGCAGGTACGGCCCGAAGGCACGCGGCGGGTCTATGCGCTCGACGCCACGCCCCTGCGCGATATCGATGACTGGCTGGAGCGTTTCCGCGTGTTCTGGCCGATAAAGCTGGACGCGCTGGCCACCGAAATCGCCCGCGGCAAGAAGGCGCGCGGCGAACTCTAACCATCCCTGGCGGAACCACCTGTTGCCGCAATTGCTTTCTAGGCTAGCCTAGAGACAATAGTCAGCCAGGGACCCTTCTCCATGATTCGCCGCGATGCCTTGCTGCTCGGCCTTTCCGCCGCCCTTGCCCTTGGTGTGCCCGCCTCGGCGCTTGACCGGGCCTTGACGCCAGAGGAGCAGCAGCTCATCGCCGATATCGGCGCGCATAATTCGGCCATCCGCTCCATGGTCGGCCGGTTCCTGCAGATCGATACCAATGGCGGCCGCACCGAAGGGACCTTCTTCCTCGAGCGCCCCGACAAGATCGCTTTCCGCTATGCCCCGCCCAGCCGCGAGGAAATCGTCTCCATCGGCCGCGGCTTCTACGTGCTCAACCGACGCGACGAGACCTATTATGCCTATCCACAGGATTCCATCCCGCTGCGGCAGTTCCTGGGCGACCAGATCAACCTGCTCAATGCCAATGTAGTCGATGTGACTTCATCGGATGGCTATATGGCCATCACTGTCATCGACGAGACCGTGGCCGGCACCGTGCAGGTGTCGCTGATCTTCGACACCGATACGCTGGAACTGGCGCAATGGAGCCTGGTCGAGCCCAGCGGGGCCGAACTGACCTTCTCGCTCTATGACGTGGAGAAGAATGTCGAGATTCCCCGCGCCTTCTTCTCTATTCCGGCCACCTACAAGCCGATGGAACCGCAATAATTACCGCATCACCAGCAGGGCGATGAGCCCCGCGCCGCCGACCAGGATTCGCCACCAGGCAAAGGGGGCGAAGCCGTATCGGCTGACGAAGCCGAGCAGGTAGCGGACCACCAATGCGCCGACGATGAAGGCGGCGGCAAAGCCTACGCCAACGCTGAGGGCCAGGCTGGTATCGATCAGGTCGCGGCTCTTGTAGAGGTCGTAGCCGAAAGCGCCGATCATGATCGGCAGGGCGATGAAGAAGGTGAATTCGGCAGCCGACCGCTTGGTGGCCCCGAACAGCATGGCGCCCACTACGGTCGAACCCGAACGCGAGACCCCCGGCACCAGCGAAATCATCTGGAACAGGCCCACGATCAGGGCGAGGTGCCAGGGAAAGTGGTAGATATCGTCATATTTCGGCGTGAGCTTCAGCCGGTCGACCACCAGCAGGATCACACCGCCCACCAGCAGGGTGATGCAGATGGTCATGGGCGATTCCCACAGCGCGCCCTGGATGAAATCGCGCAGCAACACGCCGGCGATCACCGCCGGCAGGCAGGCGAGGACCACGGCCAGCGCGAACTGCCAGGCATAGGCCTTGCCGGTCAGCGCGTCGCGGATCAGCGTGCCGATCCGGGTGAGATAGACCGTGATGACGGCCAGGATCGCCCCGAGCTGGATGAGCACGACGAAGGTCGCCGGCTGCGTCAGCCCGAAGAAATGACCGGCCAGCAGCAGGTGGCCGGTGGAGCTGACCGGAAGGAATTCGGTAAGCCCTTCGAGAATTCCAAGGATCAGCGGCACAAAAAGACCTTGATCGGCGTTCATTTGATCCCCTAATTCAGTCCAGCGGGTCCGCAATGCCGGCAAGCTCTAGCGCTGTTCGCTAAACGCGCCAAGCAGCGGCCTCAAAAAGAGATGAGCGTCCTATGCCGAGCCTGATCCATCATCCCCTCGATCCGTCCTCGCGCCTCATCCGCTTGATGTGCGCCGAATATGGCGTGCCGCTGGATATGGAGGAGATCAAGCCCTGGCTGCGCGAGCCAGAGCTGCTGGAGATCAACCCGGCTGCCACCCTGCCCATTCTGATCGGTGACGGCGACCAGCCCATTGTCGGCCTCCTGGCGACCATCCACACGGTGGAGGACCTCTATACGCCCACCTCGGTCGAAGGCCTGATCCCCGCCGAACCGGGCCCGCGCGCCGAAATGTGGCGGCTGCTCGAATGGGTCGCGTCCAAGCTCAATGATGAAGTGACGCGCTATGTGCTGGAAGAAAAGATCGTCAAGCGCGACCAGCGCGGCGCGACGCCCGACCCGGCCGTGCTGCGCGTGGCCAAGGCCAATCTCAACGAGCATATGCTCTATTTCAATTGGCTCTTCGCCAACCGCTCCTGGCTGGCCGGCGACACGCTGACCCTGGCCGATTTCGCCCTGGCGGCGCATCTGTCCACGCTCGACTATCTGGGCGATATCGACTGGGGCAAGGCCGGCGAAACCCGCGACTGGTATTCCCGCATCAAGTCCCGCCCCGCCTTCCGCACCCTGCTCAACGACCGCGTCGTCGCCATGCCGCCGCAAAAGGGCTATGCCGATCTCGATTTCTAGCCCCGCGCCCGAAAAGCTCGTTGCCGAGCTGCGCGAGCGCGCTGCTGCGCTTGGCTTNGACAGNTTCGGCATNGCCCCGGCCGATGCGCGGCCGGACCTGCCGGAAAAGCTCAATGCNGCGCTGGCNGCGGGCTGGCATGNCGACATGGACTGGCTGGCGGAAACCGCCGCGCGCCGGGGGAGTCCGGCCGGCATGTGGCCCGAGGCCAGATCGGTCATCGTGCTCGGCATCAACTATGGGCCGGAAAGCGATCCACTGGCCATCCTGGGCGAAAAATCGCTCGGCACGATCTCGGTCTATGCGCGCAATCGGGACTATCACGAGATCATCAAGGGCAAGCTCAAGGATGTGGCGGGACTGCTCGCGCGTCGGTCGGGCGCCGAGGTCAAGGTCTTCGTCGATACCGCGCCGCTGATGGAAAAGCCGCTGGCCGAGGCGGCGGGACTCGGCTGGCAGGGGAAGCATACCGTGCTGGTGAGCCGCGAATTCGGCTCCTGGCTGTTCCTGGGCGCTATTCTAACCTCGGCCGAACTGCCCGGGGACAAGCCCCATGAGGAAAGCTGCGGCTCGTGTACGCGCTGCCTCGATATCTGCCCGACCAATGCCTTTCCGGCGCCCTTCCAGCTCGATGCGCGCAAGTGCCTCGCTTACCTGACCGTGGAGCATAAGGACCAGATTCCATTGGCGTTTCGGGTGCCGATGGGCAACCGCATCTATGGCTGCGACGATTGCCTGGCGGTCTGTCCCTGGAACAAATTCGCCTCTGTCAGTCGCGAGGCCAAGCTGCGGGCGCGGGCAGAGCTGGAACGGCCCCGGCTGGCCGATCTGGTGCAACTGGACGATGCGGGGTTTCGGACGCTGTTTGCCGGCTCGCCCATCAAGCGGATCGGGCTGGCGCGGTTCCTGCGTAACGTATTGATTGCCATCGGTAATTCGGAGGACGAAAGCCTCATCCCGCTGGTCGAGGCGCGGCTGGACGACGAAGCGCCGATCGTGCGCGGCGCGGCGATCTGGGCGCTGCGGCGATTGGCGCCGGAGCGGGCCGACGATCTTCGACTTGCCTATCTGGCGCGGGAAGGCGATAGCTCGGTGGCCGCCGAGTGGACCGGGGATATCTGATGCACGCCTTCTTTTTCGGCCTGGGTTTTTCCTCCCAGGCCGCGTTAGCGCACCTGCGAATTGGCTCACAGACTGTTAACATTTCGGGTAGCGTGAGGACGCAAAACAAGGCGGATCTGCTAACCGGTCAGGGGGTGGATGCGCATGTTTTCGATGGCAACGCGCCGGGCGCCACGCTGGGCCCGAGCCTGCGCAAAGCCAGCCATGTGATCTTCTCCATCGCGCCGGGCGAGGCGGGCGATCCCGCGCTCATCCATCATCGCGCCGATCTCGATGCGGCCGAGAGGTTGGAATGGCTCTGCTATTATTCCACGGTCGGGGTCTATGGGGATTTCGGCGGCAACTGGATCGACGAGTCGGCGCCCCTGGTGCCGCGCAACGAGCGCAGCGACCGCCGCGTGCTGGCCGAGCAGGCCTGGCGCGACTATGCACGTCAGCGCGGTGTGCCCCTGGCCATCCTGCGGCTGGCGGGCATCTATGGGCCGGGCCGCTCGACCTTCGACAAGCTGGCCGACGGCACGGCGCGGCGGGTGATCAAGCCCGGCCAGGTGTTCAACCGCATCCATGTCGAGGATATCGGCCGGGTGACGGCGCTGGCCGCCGAAGCGCGCCTCGATGGTACCTTCAACCTGGCCGATGACGAACCGGCGCCGCCGCAGGACCTGGTGACCTATGCGGCCGGCCTGATGGGCGTGGAGCCGCCACCGGAAGTGCCTTACGAAGAGGCCGAATTCACGCCGATGCAGCGCAGTTTCTATGCCGACAACAAGCGCGTCTCCAATGCCGCCATCAAGCGGGCCTTGGGAATCGAGCTGCTCTACCCGACCTATCGGGACGGGCTCGCCGCCATATACGAGAAGGAACACGCATGAGCGCTCCGCTTCCAGCCAGGTCAGCGCCCCAGCCCATTGTGCTGGAGGGCCGCTATGCGAGGCTCGAGCCGATCGGCCGGCAGCATGCCGCCGATATCTATGCGGCCTCGGTCAAGGAGCCCGAGCGCTATCGCTGGCTGTTCAGCCATGCGCCGCAAAGCGTGGCCGAGGTGGAAAGCCGGATCGACGAGGCCAATGCCGGGCCGGACCGCTATGTGGCCGTCATCGACAAGGCGACGGGCAGAGCACTGGGCCAGCAGGGCTGGATGCGCATTTTCCCCGAGCATGCCTCGATCGAGATCGGTGGCGTGTTCTGGGGGCCGGACATGGCCCGCACGCGCATCGCCACCGAAGCCCTGTTCCTGTTCGCGCGACATGCCTTCGACGATCTGGGCTACCGGCGCTTCGAATGGAAATGCAACAATCGCAACGAGGGCTCCAAGGCCGCTGCGCGACGCTTTGGCTTCCAGTATGAGGGCCTGTTCCGGCAGGACCGCATCGTCAAGGGCGAGAACCGCGACACGGCCTGGTTCTCGATCATCGACGGGGAATGGCCAGCGCTCCGGGCGGAGTATGAGCGGTGGCTGGCACCGGAGAATTTCGACGCGGACGGGGTGCAAAAGAGCAAGCTGATGACGCGGGGGTAGGGCGAAGCCCACCTCTCCCTTTGGGGGAGAGGTAAAGATGCCTACGACTCCACCAGCCGCATCACCGCATCCCGCAGCCGCGCCAGATCTTCCTCCCGGCTCAGCCGGTGGTCTCCGTCCGGGATCAGCGTCAATGTCACCGGGTCGTGCAGGATGTGGGTCACCAGCTTAATGGCATGGGCCGGCGGCACGTCGGGGTCGGCGCCACCTTGCAGGATCGTGACAGGGCAGCCGGTTTCGATGACCCCACCGAACAG
>Ga0065721_10051266_pt1 | contig 15511 bp, 8 predicted proteins | sample Mesricmetagenome_FD_59108 | JGI IMG/M metagenome (GOLD analysis project Ga0065721, IMG submission 59108) | Mesophilic microbial community from rice straw/compost enrichment Sample: eDNA_1 v2 (version 2) | ecosystem: Engineered > Solid waste > Grass > Composting > Bioreactor | place: USA: Davis... | reverse complement strand
ATAAGCAATGCGGTTCACACTCCTTGAGGATAGAGGAACCCGGCCGGGGTCTGTTTGACTATCTTAAAGGAGATGCTTCACTATGTAAATAGATAAATAATATATTATAACATAATAATAATTATTTGTCAATAGGGATAAATAAGAGTTATGAGAATGGCTGCGTGCCCGCATTACTATCCAATAGAGGAACCGGATTACTCCCCTTGACCGACAGCGCCGCAATTCTCCCAAAGAGAGGTGCCTGGTGCCATACATTCGTTCTCCGCGCCGGATTCCGCCAATGAGTAGTAATGGATACGCTAGCTTTGCATTTGTGAAGCCCGATTACCTCTACATCTAACCGAATCGATGGCAGATAATGGACGTTCGAAGCCGGCAAAAAGGAACCGCCACGCCTTCAAACGGGGTAACCGCGATTCTTACGGACTTACAGTCCGTTAAATACGTCGAAATGGCCTTGTAAAAATTTAGCGGACATAGAAAACCCTTAGAAGGGAATAAGCGCCTATTCAAGGCCATTTCCGAGCGCTAATGGACTGTATGTCCATTACATTTCCAATGGGCCATAAATCAGCGTTTAAGAGTCGCCAGTGTCCGTTAGCCGATCCTGGGCATGAAAGTCGCCGCTTGACTTTCTCGGCAGTCCGACCAGGTGCTACGCTAGCGTTTTCTTCTTCCCGAACCCGCCATCGAAGCAGCTTGAACCGCCTTCCCGGCGCTAAATTAGGGCTGGATGAAGTTGACAGCCGCTCCGTCAACATGTACAGTGTGTTTAGGAATTCCACTAGGGGCGCCCGCAAGGGCTGAGATTAGGCGATTCGCCTTGGTCCCTTTGAACCTGATCTGGGTCATGCCAGCGTAGGAAAGTGGGCAATGGGTGTCATATGGCGATGCGTCTGCCGGAACGGTCCCGAGGTAACGGGAGTTCCGAGCGCAAGCGGCGTGCCTTACGTCGGCGGAATATCCTTCGAGGATGTCCGTCCCCGGAGGGTTCTTCCGCGTATCGCTTGCGTGGCGCGCACTTCGGCCGCTCCTTCTGGGGGCGGCTTTTCTGATGTCGCGGCTCCGCCGCGCTCGGAAGTCATCGGCGCAAGCCTTCTGCCTTCGCGGCAGAAGCGGCAGGAGCAGGCGAAGAGTCGGCTCGCGGCGACAATTGTCCAATTTCCGAATGCTGGACAGCGACCTCCAGGGGGATTCCAATCCAACCCGTATGGAGGTTTTTTTATGCCGATTTTAACGACGCCCTTGCCGGGAAGCCGCAAAGTTTACGTGACCGGATCCCGCCCGGATATCCGGGTTCCGATGCGGGAGATCGCGCTGGAGCCGAGCGGCGGTCCGGGCGGAGCCGAGACGCCGAACGAGCCGGTCCGCGTCTACGACGCGAGCGGCCCGTATACCGACGACGCGTTCGAAGCCGACGTTCGCAGGGGCTTGCCCGCGCTGCGGGACGGTTGGATCGTCGAACGCGAGGATACGGAAGCCTACGAGGGCCGGACGGTCAAGCCGGAGGACAACGGATTCAAGACGGAGGAGAAGGCGGTTCGCCAAGGGGCGGAGGCGTTCCCCGGTCTGCTGCGGCGTCCTCGGCGAGCCGCGGCGGGACGCAACGTTACCCAGTTGCATTACGCCCGCAAGAGCATCGTGACGCCGGAGATGGAATTCATCGCGATTCGCGAAGGAATGAGTCCGGAGTTCGTGCGGACGGAGGTGGCCGAAGGCCGAGCCGTCATTCCCGCCAACGTCAATCATCCGGAGATCGAGCCGATGATTATCGGCCGTCGTTTTCACGTCAAGATCAACGCCAACATCGGCAACTCGGCCGTGGCCTCCTCCATCGAGGAGGAAGTGGAGAAGATGACTTGGGCTGCGCGATGGGGAGCGGATACGATCATGGATTTGTCCACCGGCAAAAACATCCACACGACGCGGGAGTGGATCGTGCGCAACTCTCCCGTGCCCGTCGGAACGGTGCCGATCTATCAGGCGCTCGAGAAGGTCGGCGGCCGAGCGGAGGCGCTCAGTTGGGAGGTGTTCCGCGACACGCTCATCGAGCAGGCGGAACAGGGCGTGGACTACTTCACGATCCATGCCGGCGTCCTTCTGCGCTACATCCCGCTTACCGCCAAGCGGGTGACCGGCATCGTGTCGCGCGGCGGCTCGATTATGGCCGCCTGGTGTCTCGCCCACCACAAGGAGAATTTTCTCTATACGCACTTCGAGGAGATTTGCGAGATCATGAAGGCGTACGACGTGACGTTCTCCCTGGGCGACGGTCTTCGGCCGGGTTCGATCGCCGACGCCAACGACGAAGCTCAGTTCGCGGAGCTGGCGACGCTCGGCGAGCTGACCGATATCGCGTGGAAGCACGACGTTCAGGTGATGATCGAAGGTCCGGGCCACGTGCCGATGCACCTGATCAAGGAGAACGTGGATCGGCAGATGGAGGTTTGCGAGGAAGCGCCCTTCTACACGCTCGGGCCGCTGACGACGGACATCGCGCCGGGCTACGATCATCTGACGTCCGCGATCGGCGCGGCGATGATCGGCTGGTTCGGAACGGCCATGCTCTGCTACGTTACTCCGAAGGAGCATCTCGGCTTGCCGAACCGGGAGGACGTGAAGGAAGGCGTCATCGCGTACAAAATCGCCGCCCACGCGGCCGATCTGGCCAAAGGACATCCGAGAGCCCGGATTCGCGACGACGCGCTATCCAAGGCGCGATTCGAATTTCGCTGGCGGGACCAATTCCATCTCTCGCTCGATCCCGAACGGGCGATGGCGTACCATGACGAGACGCTCCCGGCGGAGGGAGCGAAGACGGCGCATTTCTGCTCGATGTGCGGGCCTCAATTTTGCAGCATGAGAATCACGCAGGATATTCGCGCCTATGCGGAGGAACGCGGCCTTAACGACGCGGAAGCGATCGACGCCGGCATGAAGGAGAAGGCGGAAGCGTTCAAAGCGGCGGGGGGCAGCCTCTATGCGTGAACCATCGGGAGGAGGGGAACGGATGGCGAAAATAGACCGGTGCAAGCTGTACGTCATAACCGGAGAGACGTACCATCCGAACCGGGGGCTGCTGGAGGTAATGGAGTCGGCGATCCTCGGCGGCGCGGACCTTGTGCAGCTGAGGGATAAGGATTCCTCCTCGAGAGAGCTGTTGGAGAAAGCCCGTGCGCTGCGGCAGCTGACAAGAAGGTACGGCGTTCCTTTAATCGTCAACGACCATCCCGAGATTGCGCTGGCCGCGGATGCGGACGGCGTCCATCTTGGGCAGGAGGACGCGCCGATTGCCGCGGCGCGCCAGCTGCTCGGCCCGGACCGCATCGTCGGCATCTCGACCCATTCCATCGAACAGGCGCGCGCCGCCGAGCGCGCCGGAGCCGACTATATCGGGGTCGGGCCGGTGTATCCGACGGCAACGAAGCCGGGGCGGGCGGCCGTCACGACTTCCTACGTGGCCGAAGCAGCGGCGGAGATCCGCATCCCGTTCTTCGCGATCGGCGGCATCCATCCGGGCAATGCGGCGGAGGTGCTGGCCGCAGGAGCGCAGCGGCTGTGCGCGGTGTCGGCCGTCGTCGGGAACCCGGATCCCGGCGCCGTCTGCCGGGAGATGCGCAGACTGATCGATCGGAGCGAACGGGCGCCTTCGCCCGAGGAGGCCGCCGTTCCGGGACGAGCCAAGGAAGTGACCGTTAACGGCGTTCGGAAGACGACCGAGGCAAGAACGCTGCAGGAGCTGGCGGCGGAATTCGGGCTGGCCGACAAGAATGCCGTGGCGGAGCATAACGGGGAAGTGGCCCGCAAGGAGAACTGGCCGTTCATTCCGCTCGCGGGCGGCGACCGGGTCGAATTCGTTCACTTCGTCGGGGGAGGGTGAGCGGAAGCATGCGGAACGATACGAATGAAGGGGATACGCTCGTTATCGGAGAGACGAGGCTGCGTTCCCGTTTCTTTATCGGCACGGGCCGATATCCGAGTCCGGCGGTGATGCTGATGGCTCTGGAAGCCTCCGGGGCGGAGGTTATCACGTTCGCCGTCCGGCGCGTCAATCTGGGGTGCGCGGAGGACGATTCCATTCTGTCGCACCTCGCGGACCGGAAGCTGATCTACTTGCCGAACACGTCGGGAGCGGGCAACGCGGACGAATCGGTCCGAATCGCCCGGCTCGCCCGGGAAGCCGGACTCGGCAACTGGGTCAAGGTAGAGATCAGCGCGAATTCGCGTACGCTGCTGCCCGACCCGATCGAGACGCTCCGGGCGACGGAGAGGCTGGTCAAGGAAGGCTTCGTCGTTCTGCCGTATGCCTCGGACGATCCGGTGCTGTGCAAGCGGCTGGAGGAAGCCGGGGCAGCGGCCGTCATGCCGGGCGGAGCCCCGATCGGAACGGGGCTCGGGCTGCTCAATCCGTACCATCTCGGGCTGATAGCGGAGGAAGCCCGCGTGCCGGTCATCGTTGACGCGGGTCTCGGATCGGCGGCGGACGTCGCTCAGGCCATGGAGCTCGGAGCGGACGGCATCCTGGCCAATACGCCTGTCGCGCGGGCCCGGGATCCGGTCGCGATGGCCCGGGCGATGAGGCTAGCGTTGGAAGCCGGCCGGCTGTCCGCCGGAGCGGGCCGCATTCCGAGAAAGCGTTATGCGACCGCCAGCAGCGAACCGGCCGGCGTCCTGTTCGGGAACGCGGCCGACGAGGCCGATTCCCGGAGTCGTCCGACATGAAGCCGTCCGTTCTTATCGTCGGCGGAGGAATCGTCGGCCTCTCCTGCGCCTTCGAGGCGGCGGAGCGCGGTTTCGCCGTAACGGTGCTGGAGCGGGACGGGTTCGGTGGCCAAGCGTCCGGAGCGGCGGCGGGCATGCTCGCGCCGTTCTCGGAGAACCCGGACGGCCCCGACGCCTTCTTCCGGTTGTGCCTGGACAGCCTCCGGCTTTACCCCGAATGGGTGCGTAGAGTGGAGGAGGCTTCCGGACGGCGCGTCGAATTCCTTCGGACCGGCAGCCTGCAGGTGGCGCTGCATGAAGCCGACGAGCTTCCATTGGCCAGGCGCATGGAGTGGCAGAGGCCGTTCGGAAGCTTCGCCGAACGGGTGAGCGGCGAAGCCCTGCGGAAGCTGGAGCCGGGGCTGACCGGGGAAGCGGTCTCCGCGCTGTATTGCCCGGAAGAGGGGCACGTTCATGCGCCGAAGCTGGTCGAAGCGCTGGAGCTGGCTTGCCTTCGCGCCGGCGTTCGTCTCATCGCGGGGGCGGGCGAGCTGCTGAACGCGGAGGCGGATGAGAGCTCGGGCGTGAGGGTGACCACGGCGGCGGCGGGACATCATGCCGCCGATCTCGCCGTTTGGTGCACGGGAGCGTGGAGCGGGCTGCACGGCAGGTGGCTGGGCGCGCCCGTTCCCGTGCACCCGATCCGCGGGCAAATCTGCGCTTACCGCCCATTGCCGTGCGACGTTCGCCATATGATCTTTACCTCCCAGGCCTATTGGGTCCGCAAATCGGACGGAAGCCTGGTCTGCGGTGCATCGGAGGATGTCGCCGGCTTCGACCGGTCCGTTACCGAAGCCGGCATCGGCCGGCTCGTTCGCTGGACCGGCAAGATGTTTCCGGACCTGCGGGGAACGGAACCCGTTCGCCGCTGGGCGGGACTTCGTCCGGCGACGCTGGACGGTTGGCCGCTTCTGGGGTCTCTTTCGTCCATGCCGGGCGTCTTCCTGGCCGCGGGACACTATCGCAACGGAATCTTGCTCAGCCCGGCAACGGCAGCCGCCGCTTGCGATTGGCTGGAAGGACGCGTCGGCCGAACCGACGGAAGGCTGGAGCCGTTCTCTCCGGAACGGTTCGCCGGAGCGAGATCGGGGAGCTAGCCTATCCGACTTGCGATCGCCTTGCCGTTCCCCTATAATAATAGCTAACATTCTCGCAAATGCTGAGATGGAGACAAGTAAGCAGCGCCTTCTTGCCAGGGAGGGAACGCCGGAGACTGGGAGCGTTCCTAAGAAATCAGGCTGCCGAAATTCACTCCGGAGCAGTGCCTTGAACCCGCGTCGCGCCACGATCGGCGATCCGGCTGTAGAGGATACCGGCAGCGGCCCGTTACGCCGTAAGAGTGGGGTTGTTCGTTTGCCGCGCCACGCGGCAGGATGGACGATCCAACAAGGGTGGTAACACGGTCCTTCGTCCCTTTTTTCGGGAGAGGGCCTTTTTTATTTTCGACGATAAGGAGCGAGCAAGATGAAGGAACGTCTGGAAGGGCTGCGCGGCGAAGCGCTGGAGCGGCTGAAGGAAGTTAGCGATCCGAATCAGCTGAATGAGCTTAAGGTTCATTATTTGGGCAAAAAAGGCCAGTTGACGGAGATTCTGCGCGGAATGGGAGGCTTAAGCGCGGAGGAGCGTCCGGTGATCGGACAGGTGGCGAACGAAGTTCGCGCGGCCATCGAAGCCGTCATCGCCGAGAAGCAGGAAGCGTTCGACCGCGAGGAGACGGCGCGCCGCCTGCGTTCGGAGACGATCGACGTCACGCTGCCGGGCAAAAAGCGCGAAACGGGCCTCGTCCACCCTCTGACGAAGGTAACTCAGGAGATCGAGGATATTTTCCTGGGGATGGGTTATTCCATCGCGGAAGGTCCGGAGGTCGAGACCGACTTCTATAACTTCGAAGCGCTCAACCTGCCTAAGAACCACCCGGCGCGGGACATGCAGGATTCGTTCTACCTCACCGACGACATCCTGCTGCGCACGCACACGTCCCCGGTTCAGATCCGCGCGATGCGCGCCGCCGGCGGCAAGACTCCCCTGAAGGTCATCTGCCCGGGCAAGGTGTATCGCCGCGACGACGACGACGCGACGCATTCGTTCATGTTCCACCAGATCGAGGGCATCGTCGTCGGCCCGAACATCCGGATGAGCGACCTGAAGGGAACGCTGCTGCAATTCGTTCAGGCGATGTACGGCGAGAATACGCAGATTCGCCTTCGTCCGAGCTTCTTCCCGTTCACCGAGCCGAGCGCCGAAGTCGACGTGACGTGCGCGCAATGCGGCGGACACGGCTGCCGGATGTGCAAGCACACCGGCTGGATCGAGATTCTCGGCTGCGGAATGGTGCATCCGAAGGTTCTGGAATACGGCGGCTACGATCCGAAGGAAGTGACGGGCTTCGCGTTCGGCATGGGCGTCGAGCGCATCGCGCTGCTGAAGTACGACATCGACGACATTCGCCACTTCTATAACAACGACCTGAGATTCCTCGGGCAGTTCGCCCGATTGTAGCGCTAAGGAAAGGAGACGACAACCTATCATGAACGTATCTTATCAATGGCTTCAAGACTATATCGATCTAAGCGGCATCGAACCTGCGCAGCTCGCCGAATTGATGACGCGCGGGGGCATCGAGATCGACTCGGTTCCTTCCCGCAATCTGGGCGTCACGCAAGTCGTGGCGGGTCTCGTCAAGACGAAGGAGAAGCATCCGGACGCCGACAAGCTGAGCGTTTGCACCATAGACGCCGGCACCGGCGAGGATCTGCAAATCGTCTGCGGAGCGCCGAACGTAGCGGCCGGGCTGAAGGTCCCGGTAGCCGTGGTCGGAGCGGAGCTGCCGGGCGGTTTGAAAATCAAGCGCGCTAAGCTAAGAGGCGTAGAATCGCAGGGAATGCTTTGCTCGGCGAAGGAGCTCGGCATCAACGAGAAGCTGCTGCCGAAGGAGCAGCAGGAAGGGCTGTACATTCTGCCCGCGGATACGGAGATCGGCCGCGACATTCTCGAAGTGCTGGCTCTGGACGATTCCATCCTGGAGCTGGATCTGACGCCGAACCGTTCGGACTGCCTCAGCATGCTGGGAGTCGCTTACGAGGCTTCCGCCCTGACGGGCCGGCCGTTGACGCTGCCGGATCCGGCGATGGAGCTTGTCTCTTCCGGCGAATGGGCTTCGGAACGCGTCAAGGTGACGATCAGCAATCCGGAGCTGTGCTCGCATTATTCGGCCCGCTACATCCGCGGAGTCAAGATCGGACCTTCGCCTCTGTGGATGCAGAACCGGCTGATCGCCGCGGGCGTCCGCCCGATCAGCAATATCGTCGACATCACCAACTACGTCATGCTGGAATACGGCCAGCCGCTGCACGCGTTCGACGCGGCTAAGGTAGCCGGAGGACAGATCGACGTGCGCCTGGCCCGCGAAGGCGAAACTCTCGAGACGCTGGACGGCAAGGAACGCAGCCTTGAGCCGCATATGCTGCTTATCGCGGATGCGGAGAAGCCGATCGCGCTGGCCGGCGTCATGGGCGGCCTCAACTCCGAAGTGACGGACGACACGGTGGATATTATTCTCGAATCCGCCCGTTTCGACGGAGGATCGGTTCGCCGCACGTCGAGACAGCTCGGGCTCCGTTCCGAAGCTTCGGCACGCTTCGAGAAGGAAGTCGATCCGGGCCGCGTCCTGGAGGCGCTCGATCGCGCGGCCGTCCTCATGGCGAAATACGCCGGAGGCGAAGTGCTGGACGGAGCGGTTCAAGCCGGCGCGGCGAACGTCGAGCCCGTCGTCGTGAAGATCGGTCTCGATCGCATCAACAGCTTCCTCGGAACGCGGATTCCGTCGCTTGAGGTGAAGACGATTTGGTCCCGCCTGCAATTCCAGGCGGTCGAAACCGCGGAATCGGAATGGCAAGTCACGGTGCCGTCCCGCCGCAACGGCATTAGCCGCGACGTCGACCTTATCGAGGAAGTCGCTCGCCTGCACGGCTACGACGAGATTCCGACGACGCCGATCGAAGGACCGACGACGACCGGAGCGCTGACGAAGCCGCAAGCGGTTCGCCGGGAATTGCGCAAGCTGCTTGCCGCGGCGGGATTGTTCGAGGCGATCTCCTACAACGTCGTTTCTCCGCAGCGGGCCGCGTTATTCCCTCAACTGAACGGAAGCGCGGAAGGCGCCAAGCCGATTCCGCTCGCGATGCCGATGAGCGAGGAGCGCAGCGTGCTCCGCACGGTGCTGCTGCCGAGCCTGCTGGAAGCGGCCGCTTATAACCAAGCGCGCAAGACGAACGACGTGGCTCTGTTCGAGATCGCGAACGTGTTCCACTCGGACGAAACGGCGCTCACCAAGCTGCCTACCGAGAAGACGCGCGTCGCGCTGCTGCTTACCGGCAATCGCGTGTCCTCCGCTTGGAACCGCCAATCGGAGAAGGTCGACTTCTACGACGCGAAGGGCATCTTGGATACCGTATTCGAGCGCTTCGGGTTGGCGGATCGTATCGCGTATTCGGCGGCTCAGCCGGAGCACTTCCATCCGGGACGCACGGCCGAGCTGAAGCTTGTGCGGGACGGGGGATCCGTATCGATCGGTTATGTCGGCCAGCTGCATCCCGACCTGCAACGCGAGTTCGACCTCGGGGACGCCTTCGTCGCCGAGATCGAGCTTGCCGCGTTGTACGATCATGTGGATGCCGCGATCAAGTACCGCACGCTGCCGCGTTATCCTTCCGTCGAGCGGGATTTGGCCGTCGTCGTCGGCCGCGAGGTCGAAGGAGGAGCACTGGTCGCGGCGATCGAGGAAGCGGCCGGCGAGCTGCTCGAGTCGGCCGGGGTATTCGACGTGTATACCGGAGAGCGGCTTGGGGCGGAGAAGAAGAGCGTCGCGCTCTCGACCGTTTACCGCCATCCGGAGCGCACGCTGACGGACGAAGAAGTGACGGAAGCCCATAACCGCGTATTGACAAAATTGGAACAAACTTTCGGAGCCGAACTTCGAAAATAAGCAGGAAACTTTTTGAACCGCAGCGAATACATCATGACGCAAAGCAATAGGCGTTCCGATTTTAGCGCGGAGCGTCGGCCGCGCGCAGATGGATTCGCTGCGATTTTTCATATAGATACTGGGAGGTACAAACCGTGAATGCTGATGATCGTACTCGCGTAACGGTTGACATATATGGGACGCAATATACGCTGACGGGCCATTCGAACCCCGATCACATGCGGCGTGTCGCCTCCATGGTGAACGAGCAGATGTTCAAGATCTCCAACGGTTCGCCGCGCTTGGATTTGTCCAAGCTGGGCGTGCTCGCTTCCGTGAACATGGCGGACGAGCTTCTTCGCCTTCGCCGGGAGAACGAGCGGCTGCTGCACGAGGAAGCCGAGAGAATCCGGCTGTCCGAGGAGCTGCTCAAGCTGGGCAGCGAGCTGTCGGCCGTCAAAGAGAACGGCGAGCGGGAGCTCGAAGCTCTCAGGCAGCAGAGCCGGCTCGAGTTGGAAGCGCTCCGCGAAACCAACCAGCAGACGGTCGATTCTCTCATCGAGAGCAATCAGCAGACGATCGATTCGCTGGTCGAGAGCAACCAGCAAGAGGTGGACTCTCTGATCGAAAGCCATCGAACCGAGCTGGAATCCGTTCGGAAGCAGCATGCGGCCGCCTTGGACAAGCTTAAAGCCGAGAACGAAGAGCTTCTGGAACAGACGACTCTCGAATATAACGAGCTTCTGGAAGCGGAGCGTTCCGAGAAGGAGTCGAAGCTTGAGCAAGCGCGTCAGGCTCGCGAGGCCGAGGTCGCCGCGCTTCGGGAAGCCGCGGAGCTGCGGGAGCGAGAACTGACGGAAACCGCGGAGCTGGAGCGCCAAGTGCTTCTGGAGGAATCCCTTCGGAAGCAGCAGGAGCTGCGGGAGTCCGCGGATTCGGCTCTCCGCGAGCTTCGCGAGCAGGCCGAGAAGGATCAGAACGAGCTGTTGGCCGCGGCCGAGCTCGAGCTGTCCGGCGTCCGCTCGGAGCTCGAGGGCAAGCTGAACGCAGTTCAAGGCGATCTTGCCGCGAGTACGTCCGAGCGGGAGCGGCTGGAAGCGAGGCTTAAAGAGGCGGAGTCCGCCTACAAGCAAGAGCTTGGCGAGCTCGAGAGCAAGCTGGAGCGAACGCAAGCGGAGCATGAGAAGGAACGAACCGAGATTATCGCCGCCTCCGAAGCGAAGCTGGCCGAGCTGACGCGCGAGCATACGAACGAGATTACGGCGCTTACTTCCGAGCATGACGACATCGTTCATCTGCTGACCTCTTCTCGCGAGGAAGAGCTTCAGGCCGTTCGCGCCGAATACGAGGCGAAGCTGCAAGCGCTGACGGCATCGCTGGAGGAAGAGAGGCAAGCCGCCCGATCCGAGCGCGAGACGGCCGTTCAAGAGGTTCGCTCCGAATACGAGCGGATTCTTCGAACGGTGCGGGCCGAGCATGAGGAGGCCTTGCTCGCGATTCAAATCGAGCAGGAAGAGAAGCTTCAGCAGGCGCTCGCCGAGAAGGAAGCCGCGCTTGAAGCGGTTAGGACCGGCCATGAAGAGAAGCTGAAGGAGCTCGAGGAGGCGCGCGGTAAGCTGGAAGAAGCGCTGCTCGCCGCTCGCAGCGAGCACGAGGAAGCGTTGCAGTCCGTTCGTTCCAAGCACGAGGAAGCTCTGCAATCCGCTCGTTCCGAGCAGGAGAAAATCCTGCAGGCTGCTCGCTCCGAGCACGAAGAAGCCCTTCTATCCGCTATCGTCGAGCATGAGACAGTCCTTCAGGAAGCGATCTCGGAAAGAGATGCCGCCCGCGAAGCGGTCCGAGCCGAACGGGAAGCGAAGGAGGCCGCGCTTGAAGCGGCCCGTTCCGAGCTCGAGTCGAAGCTCGCGGCGCTGTCCGCCGAATACGAAGGCAAGCTCGACGAAGAACGCGCGATCCTGACGGCAAGAGCGGAAGCGCTGCTGACGGAATATTCGGCGTTGCTAGAGAAGACGCAGCAGGAGCAATCCGGCAAGCTGGAGCAGTTGGAACGAGAGCATCGCCGGCAGCTGGAAGCCCTGGAGGCGGAGCATGCCAAGGAGCTCGAAGCGAAGCATAAGGAGCTGGACGCGCGAATCGTCTCGCTGGAATCCGAGAAGGATGCCGTCCTTTACGAGCAGCTTGAGGAGTTCGAAGCCGTTCGGAACGCGCTGCGAACCGAGCATCAGGCGGAAGTGGACGCCTTGAAGGCCGCGCAATTGTCGGAGCGGGACCAATGGCAGCTGGCCGTCGAGAAGCTGGAGCTCCGATGCCTGGAGCTTCGGCAATTGGCGGAAGAGACCGAACGGGCGCTCGAATCCGCGAGACAAGAGGCATCCTCATTACTCCAAACGGAGCTCGAGACGAGAGAACTGCTGGAGCAACGGCTTGCCGAACAAGAGCGGCTTCTAGGCGGTCTCGCCGAGAGCGAGCAAGAAGCGCGGAAGCGGTCAAGCGAGCTGGAAGCGACGCTGTCCGAACTCGAGAGCCGACTCCGGGAGCAGGCTTCGCGCCTGGCGGAAGAGCGTGCCGCGCGGGAGAACGCGGAGAAGCATCTCGAAGAGACGAACGGGCTGCTCGACGAGCTGGCCGATCAGGAGCAAGGGGTTCATCAGCGCCAACGGGCGTTGGAGGAGAAGCTAAGCGACCTCGAGCGCGGCAAGGAAGAGCTGGAAGAGAAGCTGGCGTCCGCGATAGCGGCCCGACAGTCGGCCGAGCGGTCGCTGGAAGAGCAGAGGGCCCAGTTGTCCGAACTTGGCGATAGGGAGCGGGCGGCAAGGGAAGCCGCATCGAGGTTGTCGGCGCAGCAGCCGGAGCTGGAGCGCAGAGTTGAAGAGCTCCTTCAGGAGCTTGACCGCCGCAAGGAAGCGGCGGCTCATGCGGAGAGAGAGCTGGAGATCGCACGGGCTCAAGCGGCTGCCGTCGAATCGCTGGAAGGCCAGCGCCAAGCCGAGCTGGAGCTGCTCCAGACGGAGAGAGCAACCGAGTTGGCCAAGCTTCGCGCTCGCCATCAAGAAGAGATCGAGTCTCTCCGTTCTCAGCTGGACGAAGAGCTTGCCCTCCGTCTGGCCGAGGCGGCGGAGGACAAAGGCAATGACGAAGAGATCGAGAGGCTGAATGCCGAGCTTCAGTCCATCCGAAGGGAGCATGAAGCTCTCCTCGTGGAATATTCGAAGCTTCAGAACGAATATAACGAATGGATCGACATGCTGGAGACGGAGACGTAATCCGTCCCGTAAGAGAACAGGGAACGCCCCTTCCGTGCGAACGGATGCGGGCGTTTTTTTTGTCCTTTTGCAACGACAAAGAAGAACGCTCGCTCGCCGGTAAAAGTTTGACTAATCTATCATTTGTAAGGATAAATAGGCCTTTTGTTATTATTGTTAGATAACAATTAGAATAATATAATGGTAAAAAATAATAACATTCGAGGAGAATTCATCATGAAGTTAGGCAAGTGGGTCCAATCCCGCGCGAGCTTAAGCGTCGGAAGCAAGCTGTTTCTGACCTTTTTCGCGGGAATCGTCACTTTCGTCGCCATCGTAGGGGGGTTATCCTACGAAATCTCCAAGTCTATTATCACGGACCAGGCTCAGAGCAGCTTTGGTCAAACCATAGAAAAAACGACAGATATGGTGGGGATGTCTCTCGATACCGTTGCAAACGCTTCGAAAAAGCTCGCGCTCAATAGCGAGTTCACCCAGAGCGTCCAATCCTTGACGACGGAGTCGGATGTCGCGACAAGAACGGCCTTGACCAAGAAAACGATGGAAATCTTCCGCAGCATCAAAGCGGAATCGCCGTCGATCTCGAGAGTGTCTATCGTTTACGAGGGAGGCGGCGTGCATAGCGACGGCAAGGGCGTCTCGGCAACCGCTTACCAGGCGGAATGGTTCGAGAGGGCCAAGCAGGCCAACGGGCAGCCGATCTGGCTGTCTCCCGCCGGCGAAGGCGAATCGTTCGTCAAGACGAACGATAATTACAAGCAGGAGCCCTCGATTGCGTTGGCGCGGTTGATTCGCAACACGCTGTCCGCCGCCGACATCGGAGTGGTCGTCATCGAAGTGAAGCTGGAAGCGTTGTCGGAACTTCTTCAGGGCGTGGCCGGCGCGGACCTGTTCATCGCGGATTCCGGCAACCATTACGTGTACAGCGGCGACATGGCGAAAATCGGACAAGCGACCGGCTACGACATCCTGGAGTCGGGGTCTGTCGGCCGGAATCTTCTGGCCGTCCATGAGCTAAACGATACGGGGTGGACGTTGGCGGGAGCGATTCCTTTGAAGGAGCTGACCAAGGACACCGACCGTATTGCGTTCGTCACGATTGCTTGCGCTATCGCTGCCGCCCTGTTCGCGGCCCTGATCGGCTGGGTGATCATCCGGCAAGTGGCCCGACCGATTCTCGCGATCACGAAATTGCTGCAAGGAGCGGCTAACGGGGATTTGACCGGCCGAGCGGAAGAGACGAATCGCCGGGACGAGATCGGCCAGCTGAATGTTCATTACAATGAAATGGTGTCTCGAATGGGCCATCTGATCAGCGAGACGGTAGAATCGGCGGGAGCGGTGTTCGAGACCGCCACCTCCCTGGAGAAGGCTTCGCGCGGCAACTCCTCGTCCACGAACCATATTATGCTATCCACGAAGGGGATCGCGGAAGGGGCGCTCCTGCTGGCTGCCGACGCGGAGCGCGGCGTCGAGCTCGCGGAAGGGATCGCGAACAACGTGCGGGCGGTGGTCGACGCCAATTCGGAGATGGGCGAACGAGCCTACGAGGTTCAGCGGGTCGGCAACGAAGGCCGCCGGCATCTGAACCGTTTAACGGGAACGACCGAGAGCGTGGAGCAGGCGACGCAAGCTCTAAACGAGAAGCTGACGATGCTGGAGTCGCAAACGTCGACCATCGCGGATATCGTGGAGCAGCTCGGCAGACAGTCTAGGCAAACGAACATCCTCGCGCTTAACGCGTCCATTGAAGCGAGCAGGGCCGGCGCAGCGGGCAAGGGCTTCCAGGTCATCGCGACCGAAATGAGCAGCCTGGCGAACGATTCGGTGGCGGAGCTCGTCAAGGTAGCGGATTGGATGCATACGATGACGGCGGACATTCGCAGCGCGACCGAAGAGATGAACCGCGCGAAACCGCTGTTCCAAGAACAGTTCCAAGCGATCGCGATGACGGAAGGGCTCTTCGGAGAAGTCAACGAGCGGATGGAAGCGTTCATCGGAAGCCTCGAGTCGGCAACCGGGCGCATTCAGGAGATGACGGAGGTCCAGCATGCTTTGCAGCAGACGATCATGAACGTCGGATCCGTCTCCGAACAATCGACCGCATCGGCTCAGGAGGTTGCCTCCATGACTTCCGAGCAGGCGATCATCAGCGACCAGTTGGTCGAATTGGCGCAAGGGCTGGAGCAGCTCGCGCAGAGATTGAACGGGCTGCTGGAGCGTTTCCGAGTGTGAATTCTATTAATAACAAAGGGATGAGACGGCGAGAAGCCGCTTCATCCCTTTGCTGCCGTTAGCGCTTATTCAACAATCAGCTTGGCCGTCATGTTCAAATGGCCGGTGCCGCAAACGATATTGCATTTGATCTCGTACGTTCCGGCGTCCAGGCTGACGACCTTCGAATTCTTGGCCGCGTTCAGCTTCACTCCCGCGTCCTTGATCTGGATGCCGTGAGCCCCTTGGTCGTTCACGAGCTTGATCTCGACCGGCGTGTTCTTCGGAATCTTGTATTCCGTTTGGT
>Ga0065721_10006966_pt1 | contig 15512 bp, 15 predicted proteins | sample Mesricmetagenome_FD_59108 | JGI IMG/M metagenome (GOLD analysis project Ga0065721, IMG submission 59108) | Mesophilic microbial community from rice straw/compost enrichment Sample: eDNA_1 v2 (version 2) | ecosystem: Engineered > Solid waste > Grass > Composting > Bioreactor | place: USA: Davis... | reverse complement strand
CCACTGAGCCATTTGATTTATACGACGAGTTCGGTGATGAAGTTGAGATTTTAACCTACACAGATAATGAAGATGCTACGGAAGCCAACTTGATACTTGAAGCTAATTGGTCGCCAATTGATGAGTTAGAAGGTGATTTTGAAGTTGTGACATGGACTGATGAAGATTCTAGCACTACAGAGAGAATTTTAAACATGACAGCCACCCCAAAGGGACAGTTTATTATTCCAGCAGCAAACAATCTACATTATGGGGAAATTCAATCATTCATTTCGTCTCTCATTTCCGATAACGAATATCTTAGCTTAACAAGATTTCTATTGTCGTTCGATAATGGCGTCACATGGAAAGGATACAAATTCGATAAGTGGATCAATGTTGACGTAAATGATAAGTACGATATTCGTAATCATGGTATGAAAAATTATGAATTAAATGCTCTTACTGAAGCTGAGTTCTTATCAAATGAATTCAAGTTAGGTTATTATCTTGAGGATAGAGGTTGGACTAGTGGAGACGAAGGGATATATGAAATAGTCATTAAAGATGACGCTTATGTGGATGGAATCGAGATAGACAGTCTAGCTTTTTATATTTTAAACACTACTGCAACAATTAATCTGACGTTTAATAGAAATAAAATTATAGGTGTTTTAGATGATGCTGATCAAACAAAGGTTCAGTACCGTGTTCGATTAAATGGGAACTACTACTATCCAAATGATAGTTCATTCACAAAATTAGAGAATCCTCCACATAATATAAATCTAATTATTAATGATACGGACATCGTTTTTGGATGGACAAATAATCTAGTCGTAGAGTTTAAGGATGCTTGGGGACAAGTGGACGCATGGTCAGTTAATTTCACTGGCACTCCTAGCGGTTTATTGTTTTCAGATCCAAGCGGAGAATACTACTCTACATCGTTGGGGGCAGTATTAAAATACCTTGAGATTGAGCAGTTAATTGCAGGTCAAACATCTTTGGACTATCAGGTTAACTTAGAGAATAAAATAGGATACAGTATTCATAATGTCTTGATAGAAGGCATTAATCCACAAGAGGGAGTAAGAGTAGAACTATCTAAAACACAGTCGCCATTTGTTAGTTCTCAATCATTAAGCTATGAAGATAGATATTTAGACGGGGATGTTATACCTTTTTATGTTCGATTAACTAGCGATGTTACGACCAATCCTAATAGAAACGGAACATTTAAAGTAAAAGTAAGAGCAGATAGATATAACGATGAAGAATAATTTCTTTCTCAATACAATGAGATCGGAAGTGTATACCAATGAATGATTTATTCGAAGACCTCGAATTAACATTTGGGGTCAGAGCACCTTCTAGTACATTAGAAGGTGTATATAGTGTAATAGCCGTAGGGCAAGATGAGATACCTGTTAATTTTACAATAAAATTGAAAGATAATAACGATCAAGATATTCGTTTTTCTGTAAGGCAGCAATGGAACAATGAGTTAACCACAAGTTTTAGAGTAGTATACCCAGAATCTGATTCACTTGATATCACTTTTGATGTTATTGCTATTGATGAATTAGATGTAACATTCGAAGTTAATCCAAACAACTCAATGCTAGGTTCATTTGAAATATTAGAGCCACCAAGAAAGATTAAGGATTTAATAAGTGTAGCAGATTCGTTTACTCGAAGTAGAAGCGATATTAGCACTTTAAACTACGGTTCGATGCAGAAAATGGTCATCGGAAGATTGTTTGATCAAGATTGGGATTATAACGACTCGTTCGTTAGATTCGATAACTTCTTGCAGACCTTAGATAAATTACATTTAATCGAGTATGCTAAATTAAGACTCTACTATTCAGGCAGTTTTGTGGGAGAACCGAATATTTCCATTTATACTGCAAATAGAATGTGGAATGAATATGGTGTTACTCATGCAAACAAGCCTATTTCTAATCAATTGATATCATCTGAGTACATCATCAACAGAGACGAAAGATATATTGAATTTGATGTTGTTGATATTTTGCGACTATGGGTAAATAGAGCAGTCCCTAACTACGGATTAATTATTAAAACCGATGAGGATATTAGTCTTCAGTTTTACACTAGAGAAGGACAAAAACCTCCTAAGATAGTAGTACAATACATAACAAACGAAGTATATAGTGTTGGTAGAGCAGATATAGATGTTACACTTGATATTATCAGTACTGGTTATTCAGAACGAGACGTAACATTTGAAATTAATAATTATTTTGATGAAGATGAATTTGATACAACATTCTTTGTACATCGCTATGATACTCCTTATCTTGAAGATTTAGCAGTTACGTTCATAATCAATCACCCTGAATTACCTATTCAATTTAGAATTGTTCAAAACGGAGAAGAAGAGTTACCCGTTAAGTTTTCCATATCGCGCTATGGTACTACTGAAGGGGATATGGATACAACTTTCTTGATCAGTAAGAATTGGGTTGATTTCGAGTTCTTTGTTTTCCCAGAAGCGTTTTTACCCATTACGTTCAATGTAAAACGAGAAGATATCGATGATCTTGATGTTGGGTTCACAGTTAGTAAATTAGAACATAATTTAGCGTTCATTGTGAGAGTCGATGAACAAGAAGAAATGCCTGTTACATTTAGTGTGCAAAGATATGCTAATGAAGAGTTAGATGTTTCATTTGGAGTATCAAGACCAGAATTGCCTATGTGCTTTAAAGTTAGGCAACAAGACAGATCCGAGCAAGATATTAAATTTTCTGTTAAGCGACAAGATGACGAGGAGCAAGAGGCGAGCTTCACAGTATCTAATCCTGACATAAGCGTCATGTTGAATGTTAGAATGCATAACGATCTAGATTCCTACTTCTATGTGAAGGATCGCGATGATTTTGATGTCACTATGAATATTCACATTGTGAATGAATTACCTGTTACTTTTCAAATAGTTCATTCAGATGTACAAGAACTAGAGTTGGCGGTAACTAGACCCGAATTGCTTGTAACATTTAGACCAAGAGTAAACGGATACGAAGAGCAAGAAGTTGCTTTAGGTGTAAGGCAAATATATGCTGATGACTTAGAGATTACTTTTAGAACGAAAGGCATTCCAAGGTCAGGATATTATTATATTTATTAATCTCATACAAGGTAGTCGATTATGTTATTTTCGATTACCTTATTTTATTTTTAAAAGTAAGGATGTGGAGGAATTGCCTTCTGATTTTAATGTATTTTGGGGTGTAATTTTTGGGGTGGTGACATTGATCAACATCATTAGTGGTTTATTTATCGCATGGAGTAATCGATCAAAGCAGAGAGTTAAAGAAGTAGAAGAAAAAACTGAGCAAAATATTAGAAGAGAAACCGAAATTGGGCTTAGTATCAGCCATATAAACAGTAAATTGGATGATATTAAAGTTGATATGAAGGTTCAGAACAACAGTTTGAATGAGAAATTAGAAAAATACATACAAAAAAGTGATGAAAAATATGAAAAACTAAGTAATGAGGTTGTCAAGATTTCAGAATCTGTAAAATCTGCTCACAATCGAATCGATGAACTTAAGCAACATGGTAATAAAAACGAGTAGATGAAATATGGGTTTCATGCAGTGTTTAACACTACATGTAGTATGTTAAATCAACTTTTTATACTATATGTAGTGTTTTATTTTTAAATAAAATCAGAGAGGAAGATTATTTATGGAATTTATTTTGAATAATGAAATTTACTTATATCTATCTCAGTATATCGATGTAGGTATGGCAGTTATCGTACCGATCTTAATTTTTGTAGGCTTTCTACTTAAAAACACACCAAATGTTCAAAACTGGATCATCCCTTATATTCTTATTGGGTTAGGTGTAGTTGCAGGAATCGCTATTGTTGGTTCTGTGGTAAACGGTATCATTCAAGGCTTCTTAGTTGCTGCTGTTGCAGTTTTAGCTCATCAACTATATAAGCAATGGAAAGACAAGAAGTAAAAAATATTATTGATATCATTTTGACCATAATATTCATTTGGGTATTGTGGTCTTTTTATTAAAGAGGTGATAAATTATGAGTTATAAATATACTATTGATCATATCCCAAAAGCAACTCCCTATAATCGTAGACCTGCTTTAAAAATGGATGCGGAGTTTATTGTTGTGCATACAACAGGTAATTCAAATTCTACAGCAAAAAATGAACGAGCATGGTTAACAAACCTTTCAAATAACAGACAGGCTTCATATCACCTTGTAGTCGATGAAAAAGAAGTAATCGAAGTAATACCTCTAAATGAGAATGCGTGGCACTCAGGAGATGGCTCAGGGCTTAATAGTGGCAATCGTAAAGGTGTCGGTATTGAAATATGTGAACTAAATTATGAGAAGTCACTAGAAAATGCTATCGAATTGATTGTGGGTTTATTAAAGGAACGTAATTGGGGTATAGATCGACTAAAACGACATTTTGATTGCAGTGGTAAGAATTGCCCACGAATGATGAATTCGGATGGAAAATGGACAGGTTGGTATGACTTTCTGAAAGTGGTTGAAAGTAAGTTAAAAGCAAACTCCAAGAAAGAAGTCATTGTGATTGTCAACAATAAACAACTTGACGATAAAGGTATATTAATTGAGAATCGTACCTATGTTCCACTTAGAGCAATCGGTAATGCCATCGGTGCTAAGATTGGTTGGAATCAACAAACTCAAGATGCAAGTATCAATGGTCATATTGTCGATGGAATAGTAATTGAAGGTAGAACTTATGTACCTCTTCGTGTTCTTGGAGAGATCATCGGAGCTAAAATTGCATGGGATCAGAAAAATTTGACCGCTAGTTTTGTAGTATAATTTTATGAAATTTACTTTGAATATAACATAAAAACGTCATCCTAATAAAAACTGTTTTTTGTTGTATTTATAATAACTCAACCTCTCTCAACTAAATTTTCAAAATTGCACTTTGTCGTCCTAAAGTGCAATTTAAAAGTCGAGTGGAGGTTGAGTTTTAATTTATTCTATTCTTCGTAATTCATTAAGCTAAAGTGATTAGGTTTACATACACCTTTCAACCCATTTGTATAGTATACAATGTAAGTCTTATTTTTAGGACTAACTTCTATCTTCTCGATTAAATTAACCAATTTTTCTTTAGGTAATTCTTCGAGTAATAGGTCTCCTTTTTTATTATATAAAACCATTCCTTTTTTTTGCTCTTCTACATCATAAAAACTCTTAGCTAAATCCATTATAACTTCTTCTTTTATTTTGTACCGATGACAGAATGATTCTCCGTAGTTGGTGTATCCTGAGCATACATAACTTGGAACTTTTCGTTCTTTTACTCCTCGATAATTCTTGCCACAATCAATACATTTAATTTTCCCTGAGAATAGATAAGATATAATAATCACCTCACGAATCAAATGTAAAAAGAAAAAGCCTTGAGTTAAGACTCTTTATAAAATAAGGATCTCTCGAAACACTCACTAAATAACGCTCAAATATAGTAATGTTTTTTATATCCTATAGGAGTCGGCATTGGTCATATTTAACATACCTAATTTCAGTATGCTATCTCCTTTTTTTAGTTATTTATCGGTAAATCTAGGTCAATTAATACCTGATCTTTTTTAAACTTAACACTTTTGATGATATTAGACAACATCATCTTTTTCTTATTGAAGTTAGCTTGATGATATTTTTCTCTCCAGTTAACAATCTCATCCCATTTTTCTTCTTGTTGAGATATAGATTTTTTAAACTCAATAAGCTCATTTTGTAGCTCGTTAATCTTGTTGTTGATTGATTCTAAATAATTCTTTTTATCAATATACATTTCTTCGATTGTTTCAACAGGAATTTTACTATTTCCCATTTCAGCCTTAATTAACATGCTTTGAATTGCTTTGAGTTCTTCTGTCTCACTTCTCTTCTCTTTCATAAAGTGTTCAATTTCCACTTCTTTTTCATATGTCACTTTTTTCATTTTATTAAACATTCCCTCAGTGAATGAGGTTTTATCTAAACCATCTATAGCTTGTTCTACAGCGTCTTCAACATCTTTTTCATATTTCTTTGCAGCAAACATGATTACATCATGAGGAGTGTTCGTGGCGTTTTCATTAGCGTGTCTACAGATATATCTATAATAAACTCTGCTTTTAACAGTCCCATCAACAAGTTTATTTTTTTTATTGAAACTATCCGAATATAGACGATTGTCACAATAACCACATCTGACAATTCCACTTAATAAATGTGTATTGGATTTAGTAGGCAAATCTTTTCTGTGTTTTGGTATATGAGAACTTCTGGCTTCAATAATCTCTTGAGCTTTATCAAATCTTTCTTTGCTAATTATTACATATTTTTCGTTGAATGGTTGATACTTAATGTCTTCCTTAATTACTTTTCCTGTCGTGCTGTAGTTGTACATTTTATATCCACATACGATACTATTCTTAAGTATACGCCCAATGTAATGATGCCTCCAAGGTTCACCGCTGCGTGTCTTATATCCTTCATCATTTAATTTTCTAGTTATTCTTACTGCCCCCATACCCTCATCGATTGCTAAATCAAATATTTTTTTTACTACTATAGCTTCAAATTCATCTACCTCAATCGTTTTTATTGTTTTTTCGTGTTTTGGATGTTTCTCTCCAGTGTCAACTAGCTTATATCCATAAGGCGGTGTTCCACCAGTGTATTTGCCTTCTTCGTTCATTTGTTTCAAGTCTTCTTTTACCCTTTGAGAAGTTTTAATCGATTCACCGCTTGCTTGCCAAAAGGTGATGTAATTTGTTAATGCATCGACGTGATTGTCAAATGTTCTCTGACCTTCATTTACCGACCACACTTCAATACCTTGTTTAACAAACCATTCAACAACAAACGGTGTTTCCTCATGTCTTCTTCCTAGCCTGTCATACATGAATACAAGGAGAATATCGAATTTCTTTTCCATTGCTCCTTTTTTTATACGCTCAATTTCATCACGGTCAGACATTTTTACTTTAAATCCTGAAATTCCTTTTTCATAAAATTCTTTGTCTAGCACCCAATTTTTTTGCCTTTCTATGAATCCTCTACATGCATTTCTTTGCATCGGAATGTCATCGTTTTCCAACTGCTTGTCCCCTGAAACTCTATAGAGCGACCAAACTTTTTTTTGTTTTTCCATTTTTATCTCCCTCTAAAGTAATGTGTAATGCTTCCAATTCAATAGAAAAAGGACATCACTTATATTATATCATAAGCTGTCCTTTTTTTGAAATTTTACTATTAATTAATCTATAAAAAATTTCTTCACTGCTTCTATGGCTCTTTGATTCTCTTCTTTATTTTTAGAAAAAGTAATAATAACTCTATTCCCATTCTTCGTTTTACCTATCGATTCTGCCTGATGATACTCATCTGTTTCTGTCACTATATATTCTGTACCATTAATTATCATGAACTTTCACCTCTTTGTTGTGAAATAGCTTGTTCAATAAAATCCTTTACATGATAATGATAATTTGTCCGCTTCTTAAAATTTTTAATTCTTATTCCAATCTCTTCGCATATCCCGACTGGAATACTTGAACGATTTACTTTACTCTTATATGTATATTCCTTGCCATTTATCGCTATGTCACAATATTCGAGGTACTTGTCTATTGGGACAAAAAATGTCCCGTTATCATCTGTTGCTCTAAAGTTAAATATAAATCCTGAGACAACATTCTCATACATAGATGCTTCTAACAATGATTCAACTTGATGNGGNTTAATNATNTTAGGATCNGTAATACTGATTGATTTTGCATTAACCGACTTTAATTCCAATGAGAATAGACATCCTTGATCAAATAAAATAAAATCATATTTGTTTTTAGATGTAGGTAAAAACTTTTTGTATCTCGCCAACAATTCGCGTACATCGTTCGGAATATGCACATCTTTAATTCTTAAATGAAATATACCTAATGATTTACAGCTCTCAACTAACTGTTCTTCAAAATCTTTACCAGCGTTTTTTGCCAATTACTCAAACCCGTTACAGGAAACTTATAAAAAGTTATAAATTTAATTAATTGTTAATCTCATCTATAACTCTTACGTTCCCTTCCTTGTTCATCGTGTTCTCTTTTGCTATTTCTAGCTACTCAAGTGGTCTTAACACTCCAAAGGCGTAAATTCCCCACCAACGTATGGGTACTATCAATGACTATTTATTAACCAGTCATCGAATTTGTAACGGATTCCTCCTTCATAGTTTTTAGACCATAATTTTTCAAATTTATAGCAGCGTTCAAATCTCTATCCATCTCAATTCCACAATTATCACAGTTGTAAATACGATCAGAAAGCTTTAAGTCTGTTTTCTTATGCCCACAACAAGAACATAGCTTACTGCTAGGATAGAATTTACCCACTTCTATGAATCTTACTTGATTCCACTCAGACTTATACTCCATTTGTCTTTTTAACTCAAATAAGCTTTGTTCCTGAATCGCTTTTGCTAGATGTCTATTCCTCATCATTCCACTCACATTCAAATTTTCCATTACTACAAATCTTGGTTTTCGATTTATAATTTCAGAAGTGGTTTGATGCAAATAGTTGTGACGAATACCTGTTAATCTTTGATGTGTTTTTCTAATTTTGTTTTCGAGTTTAACGATATTATTAGTCTTAATATATTTGTTACCACTGCGATTCATTTCATATTTCCTTGAAACTTGTCTTTGTTGACGTTTCAATCTTTTCTGTAACTTTTTAACTTTATCTGTCTTATTGATATTCTTATACACGACTTCATCAGAGCAGATAGCTAAGTCCAATACCCCAACGTCTACCCCAATACCTTCTTTACTATTCTCAACTATCTGATCTTCTTTTTCACTTCCTATTCCTATCCACCAACTCAATCCATCAAATGTGACACGAGGATTATTGTACTTAATATCAACTGGAATTCTACTTTTTTCTGCAAGCTTAACTAAATTAAATTTTTGCCTATTTCTTCTTTTACTCAAAGTCAATTTTTCCAACTTGACATGAGTGGCAGTGAATTGTATTTTATCAGTATCGACATAGAAACTAGGTTTAGATTTCCTTTTGCTTTTAAATCTAGGGAACTCTGATAAGCCTTTAAAGAATTTATCGTAGGCAATGCAAGCATCCTTAATAGCTTGTTTTGGAATATTATTACTGTAGTTATTCAACCACTCATAACCTTGTCGCTTTTTCAATAATGTGAATTCTTTTCTTAATTCACCGTCTTCGATAAATTTGCCACCGTTTTTATAGTTTTCCTGTTGCCTTTGTAATGCCCAATTATAGGCAAAACGAGCTAATCCAGCACACTGATTGAGTTTCGATTTTTGTTTATTGTTAGGATGTAGCTTAACCTTATACCCCCTAATCATCTTCAATCAACTCCTGTATCATCTTCTTAGCTCTATCTGCCCGTTTACCTTGTAGCTTACAACTAAACACTGTGATAATCTGTACTAAATCCTCAACCAGTTCTTGTTCTTCTGATTTTTCAGTGCTATCTATGATTTCAATTTCACAATTATACTGCCTAGCGATAAACTCTACTAACTCAAAGCCAAATCGTAGCATCCTGTCTTTGTACAAAACAACAACTTTTTCAACTTCATAATTCATGATGCGTTTAAGAAGTTGTTTTAACCCTTTTTTAGTGTAGTTGATCCCACTTCCAATATCAGTGATTATTTCAAATGACTGTCCTTTTGCTAATAAGTAAGTTTTCATGTTGTCAATTTGTCTTTGTAAATCATCTTTTTGTTTATTAGAAGATACTCTACAGTAACCTATTGTGATACGCTTACTGTCTTCTTTTTTAATACCAAACACTTGATTAACTTGATCGTGAGAATAAAAACGATAACCATTTGAACCAGTGTGATGTGGTTTCAGTTTCCCACTCTTATCCCAATTTCGGAGCGTTTGTGGTGTTTTTCCTACTATTTTTGAAAATTCGTGTATACTATAAAACCTCATATAGTTAAACTTCCTTTTTTAATTTAGTTTAATATTTGGTAATATTAGTATACAATAAAATAGGAGTTAAAATCAATAAAAGTTGATATATTTTTATAACTTTTTATAAGTTATTTTCAACTGTTAATCACCCTCTCCTGCCCATTCTCTATCTACTTTGTAGTAACCAATTAAACAACTAAATTTGTCGCATACGATATCACCATTCTCGATTCGTAAAAATGAATTTCCGTAATATATTTCATCTCCACATTCGCAGCAATAAAAATAAATCTTAGTGTCTTGAATATCTTTGATATCGTTATTTGAGAACCTATCCATTAAACAAACTCCTTGTCTAAATAAGGTGAATAAAATGAATAAAAATAGTCCAACAAACGATGAATGTCGTTAACATTAAGTTTTTTATTGAATAACGGTTTATCAGATTGTCTTAACAATTCATATTCAGAATGCTCTCGAATGTAATTATTTAGTGATTTTTCACATCTGAATGAAAGAGGGATTTTATCACCATTTGGAAGTAAGAATAAGGTGTAGATTCGTTGATTTTTCATGATTTTTACTCCTTCTATAGTTTAGTAATTTGAAAACTGTCGATCCAAAATTCAAATTCTGGTAGATCTATCCATCCCCCATCTTCTCCACGTTTTTTCTTAGGTTTCTTAACTGTTCTAAGATTTTTGATGATGTTGCCGACCTCTAATTCGTTATTTTGATATGTGCGCTTATTCATTTTAGCAACATTCAATTCGCCTGTTCGTAAATTATATAATGTTAGTTTAGGCGCATACTTTGTATCTACATCAATAATCAACCCATGATATTCGGTTAACTCTGGATAGGTTGTTTGTGCATATCCTAAATGTTCTTTTTCAAATACAATTTGTTCAGATGGAGAAATCTTGTTATTTTCGACATTTTTAATTTCTAATTCTTTTTCTTTAACAATTGCTAGACGCTTTATTTTAGTCTCTTCTTTTAACGTTTTTTTGTAAGCCTCTTTACCATTAACAAAAGCATCATAAATCATTAGAAGTTCATTATTTTCTCCGAACTCAATGAAGAAATTGAGTTTGATTAATATAGTTAATTGTTTGGAATTAACCGAAGTTTTTTCAGTTATATCTACCAATAAGTCAGAAAACGAATTATATTTATTTTCTTTTAATAAATATAATTCCTCGGCAATTTTTTCATTAAGAAACTTAATTGATTTTAATCCTTTATATATTGCATTCTCTTCGCTATTAAAGGAATATTTAGCTGTCGAATATCTAAATTTAATTGGTTTAATAGTAATGTTTTTGGATTTGGCATACTCAATTATCATGCCTGTTTTTTCAATATCATCTTGGTTAATATTCAACATTACAGTAAGAAAGGCTAATGGGTAATAATATCGTAAATATCCATTTCCATAACCTATATGCGAGTAGGGGTTCGAGTGATTTACGGAAAAACCGTATCGCTGTGCATCATCTATTACTTTTAAAAATGGCTCTAATATAGATAGTGCAGAATCCTTGTTTTCACCGTATTTTTCAGCCATTTCCTGAACGAATCTTTCTCTAATAACTGGCAAATATTCTTCAGTGCCTTCTTTTTTACTAAGACCACGCCTTACTGTATCGCTTTCTGCCATAGAATATCTACTAAAATCTACTAAGAAGTTCATGATTTGTTCTTGGTAAACTAAATAACCAATTGTATCTTTAAGAAAATCGTTTAATGCTTTATGCCCATGATCTTTAAATATTCCATTAGCCAAATCATCACGATATGATGCCCCTGAAGGTCTAATGGCTCCGTTGCCAATTGAGAATAAATCCATATAGCTAAAGTTAGGATGAACACTTTTTATTCTTTCAATTGTTTCAGGCTTAAATAACTCTTTTAGGTATGCTTGAGCAGATTGTGATTCCCATTGAAATATACCTAATCCAGATTCTTTAATGGAATTCCATACTTTTTCATCGTTAATATCCATATTGTCTGGAACTAATCTTTCGATACCAAGTAATTTACATGTTTCATTGATAATTTCAATGTTATCCAAACCTAGAATATCTAACTTTACATAATTTAATCCATCTAACTCTTTCATATTGATCTGCGTAACAGCATACTTACTCTCTTTTGTAAAGCATAATCCTATGTTATCTTCGAGAGAGATCGGAGAAACAATAAATCCTGAAGGATGAGAGCCTATACTAACAATTACACCTTTAATAACATCTATGTATTCAAATAATTCAGGGTACTTATTTTTGTAGTAATCATCAATTGTGTCGTTTTTATTTTCATCTTTATATACTGCCTTAGCTACTTCATCGACAATGCTTAATTCCATTCCTAATGCTCTGCCTATCTCTCTGATAGCACCTTTTAAAGCAACCGTATTAAATGTGATTATTTCTGCAAAATGAATGTTAGGAATGGTTGCTACATAATCAATCACTTCCTGTCTTCTGCTAGGCGGAAAGTCAACATCGATATCTGCTAAACTGATACGTTCTGGATTAAGAAAACGGAAGAAATTGAGTTTATGTTTAATACTGTCCATCTCTGTAATCTTTAATAGATAAGCTATGATACTTCCATTAACGCTGCCTCTGCCATATCCTTGATAAATTTCTTTGCTATGCGCCCAATCTATAATATTTTTTTGAAGCAACATATAATCAATTGCTCCAACCTTTTTATATGTATCGAACTCATCTCTAATACGTTCAAAGTATTTTTCTTTTTTTTCTTTTGGAAATTTATCAATACCGCGCTGCTTAATTCCAATATTAATTTTCTCCTTAAATACCTCTTCTGAATTGTCATGCAGTTTAGGGTATTTAGGTGTCTTGTCTAACTTAAAAGGTTCAACCATATCGGCTAATATATTCGTATTATAAATCGCTTCGAGATAGGCTTCTTTAGGAATTGAATTTTGTTCCTTAAACATTTCAACCAACTCAGGATAAGATTTGAATGTTAGATCAAACATGTCTTCTTCTCCATAAGTAGCACCTTTAGCCTTCATTAACAGCGTTCTTGCATTAGAATGTTGCTTATTAAGTGCATGAGTATCTGTTCCTGCAATAAGCGGAATACCTGTCTCTTTTGAGAATTCATAGAGCCACTGATTATATTTAATTTGTTCTGGATGATTGTGGTATTGTATCTCCAAAAACATTCGATGCTTATTGTTTACAAAAAAATCTTGAAACTGTTGAAGCATTTTTTTGTCGTCATTTTTTAATGCTCTCCAAACAGGAGAAGCTAGACACGCTGAAGTCATGATGATGTTGTCGGACGTATTAAATAATTCATCAAACGTGATTCGTGGATTAAAATAAAAATGACCATCTTCCTTGTTGTTGCTAAGGGAAGTCAGTTTATTAAGCTCTTTAACTCCTTCGTAGTTCTTTGCAATAAGCATGTAGTGATAGTTGTCACGAATCAGCCCTCGCTCTTTGTCGTTGTGCTCAGTAACATAGATTTCGTTGGCATGAATATACTTCATTCCTTTTTCTTCTACTGCTTTTTTCTTATTCACCCAATTAAACACATTACCATGCTCAGAAAAGCAAAATGCTTCCATTTCATACTTTTCAGCTAACTCAAGGTATTGCCAATATTTTGTTGTCGAATCAATACTCATAGATGTGGTCGGATTACTGGTGTCGCTATGTATATGATAAACAAGATAGTTATTATCTCTACTCAATATAAATCTCCTTTCCGTAGGTCTGCATAAAACTATAATTTCATGTTGATATTTTGAATTTTTAACACTATATATAGTGTTCATTTAATATACAAACACTATATATAGTATAATGGTTAATCTTTCAAAAAATGAATGATATCGAATATTGCACCAAGTACAAAAAACATAAAATAGTAGACACTGATATTAAATTCTTTACTCGTTAATTGAAATAAAGCATCTAATACTACGTCATCGAATCCGATATATTTTAATACCCAAGACAAAGCTAAACAAATAAGGATATACATTTATGCACCTTCTCACTTAATTGTTAATCATGATATTCTAAGCCAAATCCTACTCTTCATACTCTTCTTGTGGCACTTCGCGAATAACTTTTAGAGATTTAGCTGTTACTTTATCTTTACCAGCATCCTGAAAGTCTTTTGCTTCAATACTTACCTCGATTAAAACTCCTTGATTGTTATATGTAGCATGGTCGATATAGCGTTTTTCGCTCATATAAAGCGATTTGTTTTTAGCTGTTGCAATTTCTCCATCTGCATAATCAAAACCATTATCATAATGACTTACATATTTACCATCGCTTATTTTTTTAACCCACTTATAAAATCTTTTATTCTTAAAAAAATCATCTGGATTAATCTTTTCTCCATTTACAGGTATTGATTTCAATGCAACAACTTCTCCATATGTATTAATTCTATAATACTTCTCATTGATGTTAAAATACTTACTTGGCTTCTTTTGGATTATTTCAATTATTTCATCTATGTCTTCAAATTTAATTTCAACAGGCTTTTTGAAATAATCTTCACTTAAAGCAATATTAGCAATCTTTTCGATAATTAAGTCAAGTGAGAATATTTCGCCCTCTTCAAGATTAATTATTTTATCATAATTAATTCCGTACATACCACCTAAATGATCTTTAAGTTTATCAATCGTATCGATATCTAATGTAGCACATTTTAATATAATTCTAACCATTTCAGGCTTAGAGATTGTATATTTTTTAGTACTATATTTATGTACACGTAATAATGAGACAATAGGAAAATCTGTATTAGGGTTGAACTTTAAGATACGCTGCGAATTGTGTTTCATAAAGTCATCATGCAGATGAAATTGCTCATCAGCGAAATCAAATGCTCCCATACATACAGTAAAATCGAATGAATTAAAGATTTCTTCTGGTCTTTCAAAGTATTTGAAATGGATCATCTGTACTTTCATAATATTAGGTTCTTTACCTTTGATTAATAATACTGATTTTTTTGTGAGACATGTAACCCATAATTCTTTATCTTCCCAATGTTCTTCTATAAACGCAATTGCCGATTCTTCATTTCGAAAATATAAATCAATGTCGTTAATTTCTGTCCCTGTAAATAAACTTGTAATTGTTCCACCAGCAATGATTACTTGATGCTTTTTTAATGAATCTACTAGATCACCAAGGTAAGCATAAAGCTTGTTCTTCTCAAATTGAAATTGCCTAAGATTCTGTTCTTTCTTATAGTTGTCGATTGTTTGCAAAACTAAATTGTTTAGTTGATTCATTTTATATTTTTATCTCCTTTTTTTGTTTGAAATAAGAATTTTATCTGCTGTTTCCAAAAAGATAATGGCTTAATTGCGGACAATATCTTTTTCGTGATCTTTGATTCTTTTAGTTGCTATTTCATAATACTCTTTCTCTAACTCAAATCCTATGTAATTTCTATTAGTATTAATAGCTGCAATAGCAGTAGTTCCTGATCCCATACAATT
>Ga0065721_10007433_pt1 | contig 15515 bp, 10 predicted proteins | sample Mesricmetagenome_FD_59108 | JGI IMG/M metagenome (GOLD analysis project Ga0065721, IMG submission 59108) | Mesophilic microbial community from rice straw/compost enrichment Sample: eDNA_1 v2 (version 2) | ecosystem: Engineered > Solid waste > Grass > Composting > Bioreactor | place: USA: Davis... | reverse complement strand
AGGGTTTTATGAGCAGAGGTATTCCTGAGTACGATCGTGTTGATGAAAAAGAGTACTATGAATTGTTCTGGGAAGCATACAAGAATTCATACATCGCCCAGGGTGAAAATCCTGCTACAGCTGGTGTGAGAGCTTCTGATGTTCTTACTGGTCCAAACGGGCTTGTATATAACGCTTTCAACGTACCTGGTGCCAGCCTGGTTGATCCGGTAACTGGTAAACTGGATCCTAATGCAAAACTGCTTTGGGATGAGTCATGGGAAGACGAACTTTTCCGTACTGCATCACGTACCAACGCCAATATCAATTTTTCAGGCGCTGGTGAAAATACAGATTACTTCCTGTCGCTGGGTTACCTGAATGAGCAGGGTATTGTAAAACATTCAAACTACAGAAGATATAATCTTCGTATGAACCTGAATGTAAACCCCACACCGTGGTTCAATGCCGGTGTAAACCTGGATGGTGCTTTGGCAGAAAGAAAGGATGTTCCCAGTGGTGGGACTTCCACAACAAACCCATTCTATTTCACACGCCAGATGGGTCCGATCTACCCCGTTTATCAGCACGATCCTGTAACCGGTGCATTTATTGATTCACTGGGCCAGCACAAACTCGATTGGGGCGTTCCTGAGCAAATGGGTACAAGACCTTATGCAGGTCGTTCAAACCTCGTAGGTTCACTTGCACTCGATGACCGCTCAAGAGATATTTTTAATGGTAATGCAAACACTTTTGCAGAGATCAAGTTCCTGAGAGATTTTTCTTTTAAAGCAACACTTGGTATTAACTACCTGAGCAATGCAATCACAAACTATCAGAATAACCAGTTTGGTGATGCGGCACCTTCCACGCCTGGTGGCATAGACGGTGGACGTTCTACTAAAACAAGTGACAGGCAATTATCACTCACTGGAAACCAGGTACTAACCTGGAGAAAAGACTTCGGTGATCATAATTTCAGAGTTCTTGCAGGTCATGAAAACTATAAATACAAATACAATTTCCTGTCTGCAAACAGTTCAGGGTTCCTGTTCCCTGGTCAGTCTGAACTAGACAATGGTACAGGTCCATTCGGTCCGGCAAGTTCAAGTGTAGACAACCACCGTATTGAAAGTTACTTCGGTAATATCAACTACGATTTCGATCAGAAATACCTGTTCTCAGCCAGCCTTAGAAGGGATGGTTCTTCCAGGTTTATCGATACACTTCGCTGGGGTACTTTCTACTCAGTGGGTGCCGGTTGGAGAATTTCACAGGAGCAGTTCCTGAGAAACGTTCCCTGGATTAATGAGTTGAAACTGAAAGCCAGCTATGGTGAGCAGGGTAATGATGATATTGGTCTGTTCTATCAATACAGAGACTGGTACTATGCCAGCGGTACAGGTACTTACCTGACACCGGTTAGAAGAGCTAACCCGAACCTGCTTTGGGAAAAGAATGCAGTATTAAACGTTGGTGTTGACTTCGCTTTCTTCAGGAATCGCTTAAGCGGTACCATTGAATGGTTCAACCGTGAATCAGATAACCTGCTGTTTGACGTACCCATTCCTGTATCAAACAGTGCCGGTGCTTCAATTTGGAGAAATGTTGGAACCATGAAGAATACAGGTTTTGAACTTCAGCTTGGTTATAACGCCATCGTTTCTACCAACTTTAACTGGAGAATTGACCTTACATTGAGCCACATCAAAAACAAGATCACTAAACTGCCACCCGGACAGTCAACTGAGAAAGGAATCATTACTGGTACGAAAAAACTTTTCGTAGGACACGGTATATTTGATTTCTGGCTTCCTGAATTTGCCGGTGTGGATGCTTCCAATGGTGATGCTCTCTATTACAAGGATATCCTGGATGCTTCAAACAAGCCTACTGGCGAAAGAGTTGTTACTAACGTTTACAATGACGCCACTTTCTACTGGCATGGTTCTGCACTGCCTGATGTATCAGGTGGTCTTACCAACTCATTTAATTATAAAGGTTTTGACCTCTCTTTCCTGCTGACATTTGCTTATGGTGGCCAGTTCTATGACGGCAACTATGCAAGCATCATGCACCGCGGTTCTGCCGGTACACACCTGCATAAAGATGCCTTGAAGAGATGGCAAAAACCAGGAGATGTTACTGTGGTTCCCAGATTGCAAAATGCTATTGGTGGACAGGATGGTGCTTCTTCACGCTGGCTGATTGACGGTTCATGGCTGAATATTAAAAACGTTACACTCAGCTACACATTACCAAAATCAGTAGTTAACAGATTACACCTTGGTGGTATGCAGGTATATGCAAACGTTGACAATGCCTGGTTGTTCACCGCCAAAAAAGGTTCGGATCCCCAAAGAGCATTTACCGGCACAGCGGATGCAACCTATACTCCGTTTCGTACGATTAATTTTGGGGTAACACTTAATCTCTAAAATCGCAAATAACGAATTATGAAAAGAATATTAATATATGCACTGCCTTTGCTGGTTTTGGGCGTTGGTTGTAAAAAAGACTACCTCGAAACCGTTCCAAGCAATGCAGTAACTGAACAGGAAGTTTTCAGTAAAATCAATACCGTGTATGCCACAATAGATGGCGTTGCGAAAGAACAATTTGCTTACGGCATTGGTGCAAGTACAGGCCACGACAATTATGGTCAGAAATCTTTTGACCTGCAAAACGACCTCCAGGGTAATGATATGATCGTTCATAGCCAGGGGTATGGCTGGTACAATGCCAACTACAACCTGGTTGAATGGGGTCGGGCAACTACCGGACGTCAGTCAGACAATGCCTGGTATTTCTATTATGATATCATCGGACAAGCCAACCGGATTCTGGGTATCGTGGATGGTATTGTTGATGCAACACAGGATCAGAAAGATGCCATCAAGGGCCAGGTACTTGGTCTGAGAGCTTATGGTTATTTTTACCTGATCAACTATTTCCAGCAAACCTACAAAGGCAACGAATCTAAGCCGGGTGTACCTCTGCACATTGATGTGCCTATTGAAAGCAAGGGACGAACTCCAGTGCAGGAAGTATACAATCAGATTATAGATGACCTCACTGAGGCAGAAAGTCTGCTTGAAGGCAAACCCAGGACTTCTAAAATTTATGTAGATGTGTCCGTGGTACGTGGTTTCCGCGCCCGTGTGGCACTGCTTATGGAAGACTGGCCTACTGCCGCTTCTTATGCAAACAAAGCCCGCCAGGGATACACACTGATGCAAGGTGATCAATACAAAGAAAGGACTGCATTTTCATCAATCAGCAATCCTGAATGGATGTGGGGTTCTCAAATCCCTGCCAGTGAAGCTACAATTTACGCTTCTTTCTTCTCTCACATGGATATAGGTACGGGTGGCTATGCGGCCCTGGGTGGTCAAAAGAAAATTCCGAAAGCTCTTTACGACAAAATCAATAATGATGATGTAAGAAAAGAAGTCTTTAGGGCACCTGGTACCGGTACTTCGTCAAATCCGGATTACAACCAACTTAAATTCCAGGTACCTGATCTTAATAACCGCTGGCAGGCAGACTACTTGTATATGCGTGCAGCTGAAATGTACCTGATCGAAGCAGAAGCGCTTGCTCGTCAAACGCAGGATGCGGCGGCACGAAATGTCCTGGAAGCTTTAATTCAGACACGTTATCCCGGATATAGCGCTGCTGGTTTCAGCGGCAACAGCCTGATCGAGGAAATCCTCCTGCAAAGAAGGATTGAATTATGGGGTGAAGGTTTCTCTCTGATGGATATCAAGAGACTGAACCAGGGACTGAACAGGCCAACAGGTCCGGGTAATCACGGTGCTCCGAATTTTGATCCGGGTGTATACACAACAGGACCAGCTGATCCCCGCTTCCTGATGAGAATTCCGCAAAGGGAACTTGATACAAATGATAAGATGACTACTGCGGATCAAAATCCCTAATTGAAATAATTCAAAAATTATTAAGATGAATAAATTCTTTAAATATCTGAGTTTAGTGGTGGCGGCATCAGTGTTGTTCCTGTCTTGTAAAAAGAACAACCTGGTAATTGATCAGGAAGTTACTCCGCCAACCTTTGTCAAATTCAACAATATCCTGCCTGGTGATACAATTTACACCTATTACATTACCGACAACAGCGCCCCGGTGGTATTGCCTATTGGTGTCACAACTGTTTCTAACCAGGACAGGGTAATCCCGGTTACCTATACATCCAGTGGTGCTGTTCAGGGTCAACAATTCGATGGTCCTAATTCGGTAACCATTAAGGCTGGTGAAGCCACAACTACGCTGGCTATACAAGGTCTGGTATCAGGATACCCGGTGTCAACAAAAATTGATACTTTGGTGATCACCGTGGGTGGAAGCGATGTACCTTCCAGTGCTTACCGCAGCAAATACAAACTGATCCTTCGTAAGTATTGCGAGGTAACTATTGATGATTTTATAGGCATCTATGATAACACCCGGGAAGACTGGGGCGGCAGCAAGTATGGTCCATACACAACTGCTGTTTCATCAATTACTCCGATTAGCGATACCAAAGCAACTATTGTAGTTGAAAACATCTATGACTTCGGATGGGGACCCATTACTTTCGAATTAGACTGGGCTGATCCTGCTAATTTCACAGTGACTCCCGTAGCTCAAAGTTCTGGTATTGCCAATGCAGGTACCATTGATTCCGACTATGCAGGGTATGAAGTACAGGTAAGACCATTCAGTGGTCAACCCGGTACCTTTAGCTCATGTGAAAACACGATTACACTCAGAATGCAACTCGGCGTAGCAGGTCTTGGATGGTTCTCTGACCTGTATGAAGTGGTACTGGCCAGATAAAAACTCAAACACTGAATCATAAAAAAGCTGTCTCAATAAAGAGACAGCTTTTTTTATAACTATTAATTTCAATTCATCTTAGTTCAATAGTTCTTTCAACTTGGCATCCAGGGCTGCTCCCCTAAGTTCCTGAGCAATGATCTTGCCAGTCGGATCTACCAGCACATTAAAGGGAATTCCATTAAAACCATACATCGCTACAACAGGACTGTTCCAGTATTGCAGGTCGCTGATGTTTGTCCAGGTCAATTTATCATCTTTGATCGCCTGCAACCATTTTTCTTTTTGGCCGGGCCGGTCAAGTGATACGCCAAGGATTGTAAAATTCTTATCGCGGAACTGCTGATATGCTTTTACAAGATTAGGATTTTCCACCCTGCAGGGACCACACCAGCTTGCCCAGAAATCTACCAGGACATATTTACCACGAAACGAACTCAGTTTAACGTCCTTTCCATTTACATCGGGCATGGAAAAATCAGGAGCTTCTTTACCGATCCAGTCAACACCCATTGAAGTAGACGCATTTAATTGTTTCTCCAATGTTGCTTTGACCGCAGCTATTCCATTATGTGAAGGGAAACTGGCACTGGATGTGTTTATGATTTCCATCACCTGCTCATTTTGGAAAGGCTCAAGACCAAACCCACCCCGGTTGGCAGTCTCCTGGTAGTAGCCCAATACAAAAAGCGTTAAAGCCGGGTTATTGGCATTTTTCAAAACATCCTCTGTATATTTCCTGAGCTTATCCGCCATCGGTTTTTGTTCCTCAATCAAAGGAATGATCAGCGTGTCAGATGCGCCACCACGATGCAGGCTGTCGATCTGCCGGGCCAGCGGAAACATTTCCTGCAGATTGCGGGTAAATGTGAATAGGAAATCCTTCATTTTTTCACTGGCAGGAGAGCCTTTCACTTCATACTCCTCAGCAAACTGGTTGTTTTCCGGGGTCAATTCCACATTGAGTTTTATATCATCAGCATCATTAATAACGGTTACCAGGGGAAAGCGGCTTTGGCCCAGCCTGAGATTGTATACCATAGCTTCGCCCATTTCTCCTTCCAGCGAAAACTGTCCTTTGGAATCCAGGGCAGAAGAATCAACCAATACCGGCTGACTGCTGCCTGCGGGAATTTTTTCGAGGTAAATTGTTTTGGAATTATTGTTGGTAATGGTACCACTCACGGTAAATTTCTTATCCGCCTCGCCATTACATGCAATTATCAGCGTTGCCGGTAATAAAGCAACAATTAGTTTACGCATATTTGATTTATTTATGTAGGTATTCAGGATTTGAGTTTCTCTAAAAGAATTTCATTGGTCGCCCGCGGATCAGCCTTTCCTTTCGATCTTTTCATTACTTCACCGACAAACAGTGATAAGAGTCCTTTCTTGCCTTTCTTGTATTCCGTCACCTTATCCGCATATTTGACAAGCACATCATTGATTATTGGCTCCAGTGCACTGGCGTTTGATTGCTGAACCAGATTCAACTTTTCAGCTGCATCACCTGCATTCTCCTGTGGGTGACTGAGCAAATGCTGAAACAATCTTCCACTTGCTGCTGTATAACTCACTTTCCCGTCATCAACCAATTTGATAAGATCAGCCAGTTGCCCGGCTGTTAATGGAAATTCATTTATTGACTTATTATTTTCATTCAACCAGGATTTCACAGGACCAATCACCCAGTTTGAAACAGCTTTGTAATTCGTACCTGCCTCCGCAGCCTGTTCGAAATAATCAGACAATTCCCTGTCTTCTGTCAACACCCAGGCATCATATTCCGGAAGTTTCCATTCGTTCACATATTTTCTGACCCGTTCTTCCTGCAAAACCGGGATGGTTTGGCGGATTGAATCAATAAAGCTCTGCTCCAACTGAAAGGGTGGCAGATCAGGATCGGGAAAATATCGATAGTCATCGGCATCTTCTTTGTCCCTGATCGCAAAAGTGGTTCCTTTGCCCGCGTCAAAACTTCTTGTTTGCTGAACAATCTTTTCTCCGCTTTCAAGCAGATCCTGCAGGCGTNCTGCTTCAAACTCAATTGCCTTTTTCACATGNCGGATCGAATTCAGATTTTTTACCTCTACCCGTGTACCCAATTTCGAGTCACCTTTTTTCCTGACTGAAATATTTGCATCGCAACGAAAACTCCCTTCTTCCATATTTCCGTCACATATTCCAAGATAACGTACCAGTTTCCGCAATTCAGTCAGGTACTGATACGCTTCTTCGCTGCTGCGGATATCAGGTTCCGTTACGATTTCCAGCAAAGCTGTTCCTGCACGGTTGTAATCGATACAGGTATTCTCTACATCCACATCATGAATACTTTTACCTGCATCCTCTTCTATGTGTATGCGATTAAGTCTGACATGTTTTTCACCATTCTCCAGGCGAACTTTAACTGAACCTCCTTTACAAATCGGGGTGGTATGCTGAGAAATCTGGTAACCTTTTGGAAGATCAGGATAGAAATAATTTTTCCGGGCAAAGTAGTTTTGCTTTACAATCTCACAACCGCATGCCAGTCCAAGCTTAATGGCATATTCAATCGCCCTGCGGTTCATTTTTGGAAGCGTACCCGGATGTGCGAGTGTAATCGCGCTTACCTGGGTATTTGGTTCAGCGCCATAGGCGATACTGTCGCCGGAAAATAACTTGCTTTGAGTCAGCAGCTGGGCGTGGACTTCCAGCCCAACAACCAATTCATATGTTTGCGATTCAGCCATTTGTTAAACCGCAAAAGTAAGATGCAAACCCCGAAACAGGTTTAGCATTTTCCTAAAATAAAATGGCTGCCTCAAAACAACGCTTTAAGGCAGCCATTTCAGAATAAGTTCAAACTTTTACAGATCGGCTTTCTTCAATTTCCGGGGAATTTTCACATCCACGGTTTCTGTTTTTCCGTTTCTCAATAATTTAAGTTTAAAGGAAGATTTATCTCTTGCAGACCTGAGCTGGCGTGTAATTTCATCAGTACTGTTTACTGCAGAACCATCCACTTCCGTGATCACATCATCTTCTTTAATGCCTGCTTTAGCAGCATTTCCATCCTCATCCACGTCAATGACCTTCAGACCCTTGCCGTCCTCAGTTTCCTGTACGGATAAACCCAGTTTGGGACCGCCGCCTGACCAGGTGTACACGCGACCAGGAGCCATTGTCAATTCCCGAAGCTGAGGTGCGAGACCTTTCAGGTCCATATCGAAATTGAAATTTTGATCCGGTGAATAGTTAAATACCGATGCACCCTGCCATTTACCCAGCTCTGCAGTGACTTTTTGTTGTTTTTTATCACGCATAAAGCTGATGCTCACTTTATCGCCGGGTTTGTGATCGCGTATTGCTTTAGAAAGATCATCGGGCGTCTCGATTTTCTTATCATCAACTGTTTTGATGATATCACCTTTTTTCAGACCGGCTTTTTCTGCTGCGCTTCCTTCTGTTACAGCCTGAACTTCCACACCGCCTTCAGCCTGTTCAGTGGTCACGCCCAGCATCGCACGGTTCTCTGACATATCAAACATCCGGAGGCCGCCTGCTCTTGGAATGGTAGTGGTAAATCCGTCTCCGCCAAAAGCCCAGACATCTTTTATCTTACTCCTGCGAACAGAGATATTACCATCTTTTTCGGCATCTTTTAAATCCTTTCCATTTACAGTGACTTTATCACCCGTTACTTCGATCACAATTTTTTTATCACTGTCACCTGTACGGGTAATAATTATCTGCTCAGCTTCTTTTTTCTCCTTGTCAGCTTTCTTATCCTGACCCCATGACATCACTGGTGCCGCGAGTGCTACTGCTGCCAGCATGAAAGCAATTTGCCTGGTTATTTGTTTCATATTTATTTGTTTTAAATGTCTACGTTTTTTTTCGTAGATCAAATATAATGACATTTTCCAAAATACGAAGCGTTTCGGAAATGTTAAATACCTGATGTTTCCGGTTATTTCCCGAAACTTCTAATACGGATTAGACTGATTGACACGAACATCGGTACGGGAACCTTTCCTTAAAGATCCACATCCCTCAAACACCGAATGGGAGCCGGTTTCAGGTTGACGGGATACGTATATTTACTAAGGGTTTTTCGGCAGCGTATTGCGTGGAAATCTGCGATTATTTCAGCATTTTTGACATCGTCACCGAAACGAGCCGCTTCAGCGTATGTTGAAAATTCTTTCCATCACCTGCATTGTATTGTGCGTTTTCGTCATAGCTTATGTCATCTACATATATATGGAGTCACGCGATTACAAAAACCCGCAAAAGGGTAAAAAGACCCCTTTCTAATTCAGGAGTTCTTTTACCTTTTCAATGACCTGTTTTAATTGACCCGCATCCTGTCCACCGGCAGTCGCCAAAGTTTTCTGACCACCGCCCCCGCCTTTGATTAACGGGGCGACATGTTCTTTTATNATCTTTGATGCATCGAGACCTCTTGCCACATTAACCGTTTCCGCAATTCCNATAGCAACGAATGGCTTTCCGTCAATATTGGCGCAGATTACTGCCACATGATCGCGGATATTGTTCTTCAGATCAAGACATATTTTCTTCAATGCTTCGGCATTATCCACCGAAACAATTTCCCCAATAAAATTCACGCTATTGATGATCTGGTCTTTTTGTAACAACTCATTCCTTATCGCCACCAGGTGTCGAGCTTCCATCCGCTCGATTTTCTTTTCGAGGGATTGTTTTTCCTCCATCAATTTCTCAATAGCTTTCAGGGGATCCTTTGCCTTGAGTTGTTCGCCAATTTTTTTGAACTGATCGATTCGTTCTGAAATATATGCCAGGGCATCAGCTCCTGTACGTGCTTCAATGCGGCGAACACCTGCTGCCACTGCCGATTCTGACGCGATGGTGAACAGCCCAATCATGCCCGTATGTCCGACGTGGGTACCACCACATAGCTCCACAGAATAGTTCGGGTCTATTGTCACTACACGTACACGATCACCATATTTCTCTCCAAACAAAGCCATAGCGCCAAGAGCCAGTGCTTCCTCCCTTGGCATTTCACGAATTACAACCGGTATGTTTTCGCGGATCTTTTCATTGACCAGTTCTTCTACCCGGCGCAGCTCCTCATCACTTGTTTTTGAAAAGTGGGAAAAATCAAAACGCAAGACTTCGGGAGAAACCAGCGAGCCTTTCTGTGCAACATGTTTGCCAAGCACTTCACGCAATGCAGCGTGTAACAAATGCGTGGCCGTATGATTATACATGGTGTTCAGGCGAAGACTTTCATTGACGACAGCCTTAACCGGTTCCGCGATCTCAGCCGGAATACGTTCCGTGAAGTGTATGATCAGGTCATTCTCCTTCTTTGTATCAACCACATCGATCTTTTCATCTCCGAATTGCAATACACCGCGATCCCCAACCTGTCCGCCACTTTCAGCATAGAATGGTGTGGTTTCAAGTACCAGTTGATATTGTTCTTTATTTTTTGATTTGACCTTCCGGTATTTTACAACATGCGTTTCCGCAACAAGATTATCATATCCAATGAAACTTGTTTTTTCAGCAGGATGAACCTCGATCCAGTCGCCTGTATCTACAGTGGTAGCAGCCCGTGAGCGTTCTTTCTGTTTTTGCATTTCAGCATTGAACCCTTCTTCATCAATCCGGAGATGATTCTCAGAGGCGATCAACTGGGTAAGGTCTGCAGGAAAGCCGTATGTATCATAAAGCTCAAATACATCAGCGCCCTTCAGTACAGTTGTTTTTGCCTGTCCAGCCTGTTTCACCAGGTCATCCATGCGCTTCAGACCTTTATCAAGTGTTCTTAAGAAAGCCTCTTCCTCTTCACGTATTACACGGTTTACAAACTCTGCCTGCTGATACAATTCAGGAAACACATATTTGAATTGTGTGGCAATTTCTGTGACAAGCTGATGAAGCAGGGGTTGCTTGTAATCGAGATATGAATGATAATACCTGACCGCACGTCTGAGTATCCTTCGAATTACATAACCGGCACCGGTGTTGGAAGGCAATTGCCCGTCAGCGATGGTGAAGCTGATTGCACGGATATGATCAGCGATCACACGAAAAGCGACATCGGTTTTACTGTCGCTTTGCTGATACTGCTTACCCGTAATCTTTTCTGCAGCGTTTATGGTACCGGTAAACACATCGGTATCATAGTTTGAATTTTTTCCCTGCAATACTCTCACCAGGCGTTCGAAACCCATTCCTGTATCCACGTGCCTGGCAGGCAGGGGCTCCAGCGCTCCGTCTTTTTTGCGATTGAACTGGATAAACACATTATTCCAGATCTCAATCACCTGCGGATGATCGCTGTTGACTAATAATTTTCCATCCTTTGTTTTTCTTTCCTCATCAGGCCTGCAGTCGACATGGATCTCCGTACAGGGCCCGCATGGACCTGTATCTCCCATTTCCCAAAAATTATCTTTCTTTTTCCCGGGTAATATCCTGTCTTCGGCAATATGTTTTTTCCATTCACTATAAGCTTCATCATCACGGGGCAATCCCTCCTGCTCATCACCTTCAAATATGGTGACATACAACCTGTCCTTATCAATTTTGTAGACACCAGTCAGTAATTCCCAGCTCCAGGCAATGGCTTCTTTTTTGAAATAGTCACCAAAGCTCCAGTTGCCCAGCATCTCAAACATGGTATGGTGATACGTGTCCACGCCAACTTCCTCGAGGTCGTTGTGTTTACCACTTACACGCAAACATTTTTGTGTGTCCGCAACCCTTGGGTGGGGTGATTTTTTATTTCCGAGAAAATAATCTTTGAACTGGTTCATCCCTGCGTTTGTAAACATCAGGGTGGGATCGTTTTTGATTACAATCGGTGCTGAAGGAACGATCTGATGGCCTTTGGAGGCAAAAAAATCCAGGAACTTCTGGCGTATCTCACTTGCGGTCATATTTACCATTATTTACCGGATATGAGCAGATATCCGGCGGTTTAGCCTTTTAAATAGGTTGACTTTTGCCGTTTAAGGCGCTATATTTGTCGATATGGGTCTTTTACCAGCCCGTTTAAGCCGGTGGGCAAAGGTAAAAGTTTCAATCCTTATTTGAACGTCGCCAAAACCAGGATAAGGGCTGGTTTACTATGAAAAAAATAAAATACTACTACAACACCAATACCCTCCGCTATGAGAAGCTGGAAGTCCCGCTACGGGTCAAGTTGTTGCGTATTTTTGGTTTTATAGCTGCTGCCCTGGTCACTGCCGCACTGATTTCCTATTTCGCTTTCCAATTTGTTGGCTCCCCCAATGAAAAATTATTGCGCCTGCAAAATGAAAGACTGAGTGACCGCTATGCACGTCTCAGTGAAAAGCTCAATGCGCTGGACAAACAAATGGCAGAACTGGAAAAAAGAGACAATGATGTCTATCGTGCCATATTTGAAGCCAATCCCATACCTGACAGCGCCCGTGCAAAAGAACTGGAAACAGAAAAGGAACTGGCCACCATCGAAGGCATGGTCAATAACCAGCTGCTTGGATCAATTACCTCATCATTAGGCCGGCTGACCAGCAGGGTGAAAGTGCAGGCACGATCTTATGAGCAGATAGAGAAACTAATTAAAAACAAAGAGCTGCTGCTCTCTCATACTCCCGCAATACAACCGGTAAGCAACAAAGACCTTAACCGCATCGCTTCCGGTTTTGGCTACCGTATCGACCCGGTTTATAAAACGGTGAAGATGCATGCGGGACTTGACTTCGCTGCCCCACAGGGAACTCCGATTTATGCTACAGCCAATGGCACCGTGACTACTGCCGGCAATAAAGGCAATGGTTACGGGAATTATGTCGTAATCAATCATGGTTATGGTTACGAGACACTTTATGGACACATGGTAAAAGTGAAAGCCCGACCGGGACAACGCGTATCACGTGGTGAAATTATTGGCTGGGTAGGCAGTACAGGTAAATCCACCGGGCCGCATTGTCATTATGAGGTGCATAAAAACGGCAATAAGATCGACCCTGTTTACTTCTTTTACAACGACCTCACTCCTGAACAATTTGACCGCCTGTTAAAACAGGCCGCGGCTTCCAACCAGAGCTTTGATTAATTTGCAATGATAACTGTGGGGGATAAACGGCAGTCTCATTTCCCATAGTTGGTATAACCTTTGCGGTGCTGCATACAAGCTTGTATCTTTGTATGGACGGTTATGGGTAAACCCTTTACACAAATAACATTTGATTTTGGATCTGACAAGAGTGAAAGCGTGTCCGAAGTCGGAAACAATGAACCTGTGTTGAATGAACCTGTCATCAGTGCTGAACCTGCGGCGGCGGTTGTTGAATCTGAAAACGAGATGGAAACAGCCGTGATTGTTCGTCCCAAAAAACCCGTATCAACCAGGGGACGACGTTCGCTAAAAGATATCAGTATTCATGCCGACATGATTGAAGTGCCGGAAGATGAAGTTCTTTTTCAAAAACAATATTACTCTATTGGTGAAGTGGCCTCGATGTTCAAGGAAAATCAGTCACTGATACGGTATTGGGAAACTGAATTCGACATTCTGCAACCACGCAAGAATAAAAAAGGGGACCGTTTTTTCCGCCCCATAGATATAAAAAACCTGGTGCTTATTTACGATCTGCTCCGACGCCGCAAATTCACCATTGAAGGCGCCAAAGATTACCTGAAACAAAACAAAAAAGCAGAAGAGAAATTTGAAATGATTCAATCCCTCGAAAAAATCAAATCATTTCTGCTGCAGCTTAAGGCTAATCTTTAATCATCCGTTGTTCGCCACATCTTAAAAATTCCATTACATGTAATAATGTGGTTAGCAGACTACGTGCAACTTTAACGGAAATCTTTGCATCTTTCAGCTGTCACAAGTTATTTTTACAAGCCCCAAATTCAACGTATGAATAAAGTATTATTCCTGGCTTTGCTTTCCCTGGTTGGCACAACAGCCCTGGCACAAACGCAATATGAAGTATTGAAGGATTATGATGGCGGGAAAATTTTAAAGGGAATTATTTCCCGTGACCTGCTCTCTTCAGATTCCTCGTTCAGCTGGTTTACAAAAAATCAAAAACCTTATTCGCCCGAAAAAGAACCGGCTATAAAATTTGCAAAACAGAAAGACAACATACAACTGGTCGTATTCCTTGGTACCTGGTGTGAAGATTCCCATGTAATCATTCCTAAATTATTCCCCTTTCTTGACGCGGCCGGATTTTCTGATTCCAGGCTGACATTGATTGGTGTTGACCGTAATAAAAAAACCATCAGTCACCTGGCAGATGCGTTTAATGTAATTAACGTGCCTACCGTGATCGTGATGAAAGACGGCAAAGAAATGGGTCGTGTGGTGGAATATGGGAAATATGGAATGATCGAAAACGAGCTTGCTGAAATCGTTTCTTCAGAATAGGATCAGCCGGTCACAGTTTGTGTGAGACGCACATCCGTATTGGCACCGGCAAGTTCAACCTGCAGGGATTCCATTAATCTCAATATTTGGAAGTTTACCTGCTCTTTCACTGAATTGAATTCCGCAGCAGTGATGGGGCCGGTAAAATAATCTACCTGTACCATAAAGGCGGTAGCTGTTATATCGCTTAAGAATACATTTGATGTTTCAATATCTTCCCGGGTTGTAATCTTCCTGATTCCGGCTACCAGCCTGTCAATTTTTTCCGAGTCTGTATTAGGACTTATCTCAAGCTTTAATTCACCCTTACGCTGGGTACGCATTGAATGATTGTCGAGAATGGTATCGACCATCTGCTTGTTCGGAACAGTTATGAATGTTTTTTGATCAGTACGAATGCGGGTACTGCGCAATCCAATTTTTTCAACCGTACCGGTATAACTTTGCACTTTTACCACATCGCCCATGCTGAATGGTTTATCAAAGAATATGATAAATGATGCAATGAGGTTCTCCAGGCTTTCACGTAAAGCCAGTGCTATGGCCGCACCCACAATACTCAAACCTGTCAGCAGGTTGGTGATCTTGTAGCCAAAGGAGAATTTCAGGATCATCAGGAAACCCACGATCCCGATCATCACTTTAAAAAAATCTTTGAAGAAAACCACCAGCTGGTTGTCTGTTGTGTCATGTGTCAAATCAGCCTTAATGGTTAATATATGTGCAATGAAGTCGATGATACGCAACAACAGCCTGATAAAAGAAATGATTAGCACCAGGGATGCCAGCGTATGAAGCAGTTCCTTTAAGGTGAAACGATAAACGTCTACATCAAATACTGTCGGAAAATTCAGTTTGTATAAGGAAACGATGGAAACCAGGATTGCCAGGAATGTACCCAGGGGTTTTGAAACAAGATTCCTGAAAGACTTTTTATCTACATCCTTCCATACAGCTTTTACGAATTCAAATAATATACTGGCCAGATAATGCGCCACATATGTTTTGACCAGTAGCACGAAGGTGATAATGCCAGCCACAACCAGATAACTCCGGATGGTATTGTCGAGTATAACCTGGTCAAGAAATTCGTCCATACTAGGAATGAATTATGCCCCTAAATTATTGAATCCGATTAGCATTCGATCAGAGAAAACTATAAATTTCGAGACGGTCGTTCTTTAGCGCATACAACCTGGAGGCAGTAAAATTGAAACTGCGCGAACTGATGATTTCTTCGGGCAAAGGCCATTCGTCGACGAGGGAGGTTTGAATATCATAC
>Ga0065721_10006399_pt1 | contig 15516 bp, 11 predicted proteins | sample Mesricmetagenome_FD_59108 | JGI IMG/M metagenome (GOLD analysis project Ga0065721, IMG submission 59108) | Mesophilic microbial community from rice straw/compost enrichment Sample: eDNA_1 v2 (version 2) | ecosystem: Engineered > Solid waste > Grass > Composting > Bioreactor | place: USA: Davis... | reverse complement strand
AGGTTCGCCAGTTCTATTGGCAGGTTTCTTTGTTCGATATACCAGTTCACATCAGGGTCACAGTATAATCTCACGGGTATCTTCCGAAGGTGCCGGACATTTCCCCCATCCGGAGCGTCCCTATAGTAGGAGGATATTTTCTGATACTCAGCGGGGAACTCTTCAGGGCTTCCACCAAGGTCCGCACGAAAACGCGCCATGAAGTACGATCCTTCTGTTGGCACCGACGGATCCGTTTTGATCTGTTCGGTCCACTTAAAACTGTTCCAAAGGCGTTTCATATCTAACGGTGGGTCTACACCAAATACCGCCTTCGGAACAACGGCATCCCAATGTTTATCGGCAACGGCGCGCTCTGCATACAGCAGGGCTCCATTACCGCCGGCAGAATGCCCTCCCAGAATTACTTTACCGGGTGAAATCTCGAATTCGCGAATAACATCCCAAAGCAAAGACTTAAGCCGTTCCTGCGAAACCGTGTCTGTATAAAAGGTATTCACATTAAGATAGGGAATCACCACCAGGTATCCGTCGCGCTGCGCTGTTGTTGGAAGGTCCGTTTCAGTTAGAACAGCCTCTGGCAATGTTGAAAAACCTGGAAGCACAACGAACAATCCTTTTGGCTTCGCAACCGGATGAAGGGCGAGGTAATAATTGGCCAATGAATCTTCCGACCGGTACACAATGACTGGATCAGCAGCTCCTTTATCGGAGGAATTGCAGGATACGAAAAACAGCACCACGACCATCACAAGAACTGCAATGACTTTTCCAGTCAGGTTTTCCGCAATAACAGATGTTGAGACCATGCGCAATCAATCATTGAACGATGAAGAACGAATTCATCTCACTGGAATAAAGATAGTCAATAAACGCGCGCGCCCGAAAAGCTCCTCTATTTATGGGTTTTGCCGTTTCCAAATCATTCTTTAGCTTAGGTCGCTAGTATCCAAACCAAAACCGGCATGTCCCTCCTGATCATCTCTGTCTGCATCGTACTTCTGGTTCTGCTTATTACAGTCTTTAAAGTAAACGCATTCCTGTCGTTCTTACTTATCAGCATACTGACGGGACTTCTTCTGGGGATTGATGTAAACCGGCTCACCTTTCACCTGCAAAAAGGAATCGGCGACATGCTGGGATCGCTTGTCATTGTAGTGGTATGTGGTGCCATGCTTGGAAAACTCGCCGCCGACAGCGGTGCTGCACAACGTATCGCATCTGGGTTAATGAATCTGTTTGGTCCAAAGTATATTCAGTGGGCGCTGCTTATAACAGGATTCATTATTGGCATTCCCTTGTTTTACAATGTGGGCTTCGTGCTCGTGGTACCGCTGATATTTTCCGTGGCCTATCGATATAAATTCCCTGCAGTTTACATCGGCCTGCCCATGCTGGCTGCGCTTTCAGTCACGCATGGCTTTCTTCCACCCCACCCGTCACCGACTGCGCTTGTTGGACAGTTCGGCGCAGACATGGGCAAGACATTACTCTACGGCATATTGATAGGAATTCCTACCGTGATCCTTGCGGGTCCGGTTTACTCGCGCGCACTGAAAAACATTCACGCACCGATGCTGGACACATTTACCGCAGAAACAAAAAAAGAAACTGAACTACCCGGACTAGGGATCAGTATTTTTTCAGCACTCCTGCCCGTCATCCTTCTTACAATTACTACTGTGGGCGCGGGCTTTGTGACTACCGATGGATTATTGAAGAACACCATTGCCTTTCTGGGTGATCCGGCGATTGTGATGATCCTTTCGCTTGCGTTTGCTACCTACACACTTGGATTGCGGATGAACATGCCGATGAGCAAAGTCATGGGCATTTACGGAGAAGCCGTAAAGGACATTGCGATGCTCCTTTTGATCATGAGCGGTGCAGGAGCATTGAAAGAGATTCTCGTCGGCAGCGGCGTCAGCCAGGAAATCGGGTTGCTGCTTAAGGGACTGGATATTCATCCACTCGTGTTAGGATGGCTGATAACGTGTGTCATTCGCGTGTGCGTGGGCTCCGCAACGGTAGCAGGGCTCACTGCTGCGTCGCTCATCCTTCCGCTGATGTCGGGCGGAGACATTGATCCAAGTCTCATGGTGCTTTCCATTGGCGCGGGAAGCCTCATGTTCTCCCACGTGAACGATGCCGGATTCTGGCTCTTCAAAGAATACTTCAACCTGAGCATCAAAGACACAATCAAATCGTGGTCGCTCATGGAGACCATCGTTGCCATTGCAGGCCTCGCCGGCGTCATGGTCATTCACTACGTGCAGGAAGCTCTCAAAGCAGGTTAAGCGGTAATTATTTTCGCTGTTCCTGCGTCATCGAAACCATTTCCATAACTAATTTTGTTACTACCTCAGCACACCGCTCCAGGTAGTGTTAACGAACGCACGGAAGGGAATGAACATCAATAAGAAAGAAGAGATCTGGAATGCTCTTACTCACGGCATCGGCGCCGCATTGTCAATCGCAGGACTTGTTATTCTGATCGTTTTTGCCACCATTAAGGGCAACGTCTGGCACATTGTAAGTTTCTCCGTCTTCGGCGCAACAATGGTGATCCTATACTTTGCATCTACCCTCTATCACAGCTTCACAAACAAGACAGTCAAGAGCCTCTTCAGGAAGTTCGACCACATGTCCATTTTTCTTTTGATCGCGGGCACATACACACCGTTTTGTCTGGCCGTTCTGAGGGGATGGATTGGCTGGACCGTATTTGGTATTGTGTGGGGCTGCTGCGTGCTCGGAATTGTGTTCAAGGCATTCTTCACCGGCAAAAAGGAGATATTTTCAACATTGATGTATATCGCCATGGGTTGGGTGATCATTATTGCCATCAAACCTCTCTACCTGAGCACACCGCACATCGCATTCATCTTTCTCGTCCTCGGCGGAGTAAGCTATACGCTGGGCACCTTCTTCTATGTAAATGAAAAGATCCGCTACAGCCATTCCATCTGGCACCTGTTTGTCCTTGGTGGCACCATCTGTCATTTCTTTTCGGTTATGAATTTGCTGCCGTAGGAGGCAATTCCTAACTTAAGCGGACAATCAAGTTCCGCATGACGTCACATCTTTCTCCGGATGAACGGTTCGAGGCTTTGAACCTTGTTCTTCCACCTGCACCGAAACCACTCGGCGTTTATAAACCATTTCTTGTTGTGGGACCGCACGTATATGTATCCGGCCATGGTACTGTAAAGGAAGACGGTTCGCTCATCATCGGAAGAATTGGCAAAGACATGTCTGCCGATGACGGCAAACTCGCCGCACGGCAGGTTGGACTTGCTATTCTCGCAACATTGAAACAGAATCTAGGAAGCCTGAACAGAATCAAACGTGTGATTAAGGTACTGGGTATGGTGAACTGTGTCGCCGACTTTGAACGCCATCCCTACATCATCAACGGATGCAGCGAACTCTTCGCTCAGGTGTGGGGTGACGAAAATGGCATAGGTGTTCGCAGCGCCGTGGGCATGGGCTCACTGCCTGATAATATTCCTGTAGAAATAGAAGCTATGTTCGAACTAATATGACCTCATCACCATGGTATAAACTGACGAATGAAGCAGATGCCGACAGTCCGGCACTGATTATTTACAAAGACCGCGTCAGGCAAAACATCGACACACTTATCAACAGCATCGACGACAAGGATCGGCTTCGCCCGCACGTGAAGACTCACAAGTCGCCTGAAGTCGCCAGGATGTTTATGGAAAAGGGTATTCAGAAATTCAAGTGTGCCACCATCTCTGAGGCGGAGATGTTATCCAATGCCGGCGCCACGGACGTGCTACTTGCCTATCAGCCTGTCGGACCAAAAGCAAAACGACTCGTGGATCTCGTTGCTGCCTTCCCGCAGACAACGTTCACGTGCTTAATCGACAATGCGCGTACGGGCCGTGCGTTATCAGAGCAGTTTGCCGCTGCCGGCAACGTCCTTGGCTATTATGTCGACGTGAACGTAGGTATGAACAGAACTGGTATTGCCGCGGAGCACGTGCGTGCATTGATAGATACCATCGGCAGCTTAAGCGGACTCCGGCTGCAAGGGCTGCATGTCTACGATGGTCACATCCGCGACCAGGATTTCGCTGTACGTAAAAAACGATGCGATGATGCTTTTGAACGCGTGATTGCCCTGGTCCGGCAGCTCAGCAGTAAAACAGATTATCCACTTACGATCGTGGCCGGAGGAACCCCAACCTATTCAGTGCATTCACAACGCCAGGGTGTTGAGTGCAGCCCGGGAACGTTTATTTACTGGGACAAGGGTTACGAGAAGATCCTTCCCGAGCAGTATTACCTCCACGCAGCAGTAGTTCTCACCCGGGTAATATCAAAACCAACGCCGGATACAGTATGTATCGACCTCGGTCATAAATCCATCGCGTCCGAAAATCCGCTTCCCGACCGTGTGTACTTTCTCAATGCACCGGAACTCATTCCGATAGGCCACAGTGAAGAACATATGGTCCTCAAAACCAATGGTGCCGCCCTCGAAGTCGGGGACGCCCTGTACGGCATACCTTTTCACGTGTGCCCGACGATAGCGCTATACGACTCACCTCTCGTAGCTTCCGGCAACACAATTGTTGACGCGTGGCATACGTTGTCGAGGAACCGGAAAATTACTATCTAAAAAAGTCTTCAAATTCAAAGGAAAGCAACCCTCATGTTTACCATTGATGCACACCTTGACCTTGCCATGAATGCCATGGAGTGGAACCGTGATTATCGGCGGCCCATCAAAGAAATCCGCAAGCGCGAGAAAGCATTGACCGACAAGCCTGACCGTGGCAACGGCGTTGTCAACTTCGCTGAGCTGAGAAAAGGGGATATAGGCCTGGTAGTGGCTACGCAGATTGCCCGATACGTCGCGCCGGGCAATCCTCTGCCGGGATGGCATTCACCTCAACAGGCGTGGGCCCAGACGCAGGCACAACGTGCATGGTATGAAACCATGGTCGAAGCCGGGGAACTGATCCAGATTAAGAACCCTAAGCAACTGCGTACGCACGTCAATCGGTGGACCGATGCCGACTCCAAAGATTCGCTGCCAATCGGTTTCATTCTCAGTCTGGAGGGAGCTGATTCTATCGTCGACCTCCATTACCTGGAAAAAGCCTGGTCATACGGACTTCGGGCAATTGGCCCCGGCCACTATGGTCCGGGACGCTACGCCCAGGGAACAAACGCCACCGGAGGTTTGGGGCGGGCAGGACGGGCGCTGCTGAAGGAGATGGAGCGGCTAAATATGATCCTCGACGTCACGCACCTTTGTGATGACAGCTTCTGGGAAGCGCTGAACCACTTCAACGGTCCTGTATGGGCCAGCCACAACAACTGCAGGGCCCTGGTATACCACAACCGCCAGTTCAGCGATGACCAGATTCGTGAACTGATCCGTCGTGGGGCAGTTATTGGCGGAGTAATGGACTGCTGGATGATGGTTCGGGGGTGGCAGAAGGGCGTATCGACACCTGAGGGCATGAGCTGTACTCTGAACAGGCTTATCGACCATATGGATCACATCTGCCAGATCGCGGGAAATGCAGACCATATTGGCATCGGCTCCGACCTCGACGGAGCGTTCGGAAAAGAACAATCTCCGGCCGATATCGAAACAATTGCTGACCTCCGGAAACTACCATCACTCCTCTCCCAGCGTGGATACTCCGGGATCGACGTCGGTAAGGTAATGCACGGCAACTGGCTGCGGTTTCTCCGCAATGCGTGGGAGAACCTGTAAATCAACCGGATAGTAAGCTCGGGCAGCGTCCTAAAGGAGTCGCTTAACACGTAAGAATTTCGGCTGTGGGGACCTTTTTGCTACTGTTGAAATGTTTAATTTTCCAGAAACATAAAATGGGCATACTTTTTTTACGCGGTTACGTTACTTACCTGCCTTCCTTATGAAAAAGTCGCTTTACATATTGCTCTCCGTCGCGGTGCTGATGGTATGCCTCTCGTTCACGAAACCCGCAGAACGGTACTTCGAAATAGCCAAGAATCTCGACATATTCGCGACCCTTTTCAAGGAGGTAAATGCTCTTTACGTCGATGAAGTGAATCCGAACCAGCTGATCCGCACGGGCATTGACGCCATGCTTGCCTCACTGGACCCCTACACGAACTATATCCCGGAAGATGAGGTTGAAGATTACCGTACCATGAACACAGGACAGTACGGTGGAATCGGTGCCATCACACGGGAAATCGGCAACAGGACTGTTGTTACCATGATCATGGAGGGCTACAGCGCCCAGAAGGGTGGTCTTCATATCGGCGACGAGATTCTAAAAATCGATGACGTAGATATCACGCGCCTGAGCCGCGAAGAAGCCGGACAGCTGATGAAAGGTCAGCTGGGGACGCCGGTAACGCTGACTGTGAAGCGCTTTGGTTCAAAAGAACCTATAAAACTGCAGTTCCTGAGAGAAAAGATCAAGGTACACAACGTTCCCTTCTCTGGCATGGTCGGCAACGACGTGGCCTATGTCCAGCTTAGCGATTTCACTCCCGATGCGGCGAAGGAAGTCAGGAATGCCCTGGCTGCCCTGAAGGAACAGGGTGCTAAAAGTGCAATCATTGACCTGCGAGGCAACCCCGGAGGACTCCTCCTGGAAGCAGTTCATATTTCCAACCTCTTCCTGCCGAAAGGGAAACTTGTAGTTAGCACGAAGGGCAAGATCCCCGAACACAACCTGAGTTATGAAACGCAAAGCACTCCATTGGATGATCAGATGCCTGTTGCAGTACTGATCAACCGCGGCAGCGCCTCGGCTTCTGAAATCGTTGCGGGCACGATCCAGGACTATGACCGTGGAGTAGTCATTGGTGAGAAATCGTATGGCAAAGGCCTTGTTCAGATCAGCCGGCCCTTGTCGTATAACTCACAGCTTAAGGTCACCACCGCGAAGTACTATACGCCAACCGGTCGATGCATCCAGGCACTTGACTACACGCACCGCCGCGATGACGGCAGCGTGGGTTCAATACCTGATTCACTGAAGAGCTCATTCAAAACTCCCAACGGTCGAACCGTTTATGACGGAGGTGGAATTGAACCCGATGTAATCACAACGCCAATGGAAGCTCATGCGCTCACGCAGGTGTTGTTCGAAAAAGGATACCTTTTCGATTTCGCTACCGAATTCTGTCATAAACTCAAAGAACCCGTTGACGCAAAAAGTTTCCGCCTGTCGGATGAGGGCTACAACCAGTTCATCAACTTCATGAAGGGCAAAGACTACAGTTACAAGACTCAGGCAGAAGCGGAAATCGAACAGTTCATTGAAGAAGCGAAAAAAGAAAGATACTTCGATGAAATCAAACCTCAGGTAGAACAGGTTTATAAACGGATCACCGACAACAAGAAGAATGATCTGATGGTCTATAAGGATCAGATCAGCATGTTGCTTGAGGATGAAATTGTATCCCGCTACCACCTGGAAAGAGGCAGCGTAGAATCGCGTTTCAAATATGATCAGGATGTCGCTGCTGCGGTGAAAATCTTACACGATCAGGAGCAGTACAAGAAGATCCTGAACGCACGATAACTTCCCTTTTATTAACTTGTTTCCATGGCCCGTTATGGAAACGTATTTGCAACTGGATTATTAGCCGCCTGTTCTGCGCTTAGCGGATGCGTTACGTTTCGCGAGAAGCCTAAAGTCATTTCGAGCTACTTCGCCGCGCACGATGTTGAGGGAACGATAGAATCTTATCAGTCGGACAGTCGCAAGATGCATTACGCACAAACCGGCGACGATGAAAAACCTCTGGTAGTTTTCGTGCACGGCTCACCCGGATCAATGAGTGCTTTTGTTCCCTTCCTTGTGGATTCCAGTCTGCTGGCCCGCGCTCAGCTTATCTCAGTCGATCGCCCTGGGTTCGGATATTCCCGTTATGGCTTCGCGGAGAGAACGCTCACCACACAGGCCAGCGTCATTCGTGATTTACTTGTNGAGAANAAAGGGAANAGGCCTCTCATCCTTGTCGGGCACTCNCTGGGCGGACCNCTCGTGGCGCGACTCGCAATGGATTATCCCGATCTTGTCGACGGACTCGTCATCGTAGCGGGCGCGATCGACCCTAAACTGGAACCTGATGAGGCATGGTTCCGNGCACCCCTTGCAACNCCTTTCCTCAGATGGATACTTCCCGGATCACTGCGGGCTTCCAACTATGAATTGTATCATCTGAAGCCGGAGCTCGAACGCATGCTGCCTTATTGGAAAAACCTCCGCTGTCCCGTGGTTATCATTCACGGTAAAAAGGATAACCTCGTTCCATTCGGGAATGTCGCTTTCGCAGAGAAACATATTGACCCGGCACTGACGAAATACATTACGCACGAGGGCGCACGCCACTTTATCCCCTGGGAACAGCCTGATATGATTGTCGAAGGCGTGAACTACCTTCTGGAAAGACTTTCCAGTGAGCCGCGCCTCACAAATCCACATCCTGTAACTTCAGCGTCGGATTGACAGCCGTCATTCGAAAACTGTTAACGATGGGTTAATCGAGAGAGGCTTCCGGCCACCCATCTTCATTCCATCTTAGCTTAGTTATCTTTAGCACGGGTTTCCCGTCGTCGTGCATGTCGTACGCGTGAAAAAGCATAAGGTCTTCACCATCGATAGTGTAAACCGAATTATGCCCTACTCCTGGATATCGCTCATTTCCTTTCAGCACTAATGTACCACCACCTTGATCAAGTCGATTACCATCTGCGTCATGATACGGCCCCTGAACTTTATCTGACCTTCCCACAACAATCTTGTACGTACTTTCAGCGCCGCGGCAACAGAAATCGAAACTTACGAAGAGGTAGAACAGTCCGTCCTTCCTGAAGATAAAAGGCGCTTCGACTGCGCCTTCACCGGCATGGCGATCGTCAGTTTTAAAATCGCGCGCTCTCTTCGAAATAGTGTACCACTCTTCAGGTTTGGCAATGGTCGTACGATCCGGATTCAACTTAACGAGTTTCATACCGCTCCAGAAGGATCCAAACGCAAGCCACGGAACCTGTTGAGAGTCTACCACCAGGTTAGGGTCTATCGCATTCCACAGGTCGCGACCGGGGACAGATTGTATCACCTTTCCATGATCCACCCATTTGAAGTTCTTATCATTGGGATCAAGTGTTTTGTTGGTCGCGAGGCCGATGCACGAAGTATTCTTTCCGAAGGCAGAAACTGAGTAATATAAATAATACGTACCGTCGTGAAATGAAATATCGGGAGCCCAGATATGTCCCTTGAATCCTGGGATCTCGTCAACGGCCCAGCTGGGCGCGGCCGCAAAAANGGGAGCTTCCTTTTTCCAGTTGGTCAGGTCTTTTGAAGAAAANACGGAGATTCCCATCCCGGTGCAGAANAGGTAATACGTATCACCCTGNCGGATCATAACAGGGTCGTGCACCCTGATGCTCTGTGCCAGGGCCGGGAGCGCAAAAAGCATAGCGGATAACACTATGGCTATCCGCATGCTCCTGAATTCATTCCGACTACTGAAACTGCGCATTACAGCGTCTTGATCTTAATGACGGTGAGTGAACGCGGTTTCAGGGAAAGCTTGACATTTTTACCTTGAACGACAGCTTTTCCTACCTGCGGCTTAATGTTTTCCGGTGCTGCGAAGGAGTTGACCGCGTCGTCTTCGCTACCTGCCAACGTGATTGTCTGAGCTTCTCCCGCCAGGCGTTTCTTGCTACTCAACTGAAACTCGGCGTCGCGGGCTTCACTAGCTGCATTTACCACTTTGATGACAACCTCTTTCGTATCAGCGTCCCAAACAGCGGAGGCATACAGTTGTTTCTGACCTGTTACCTTCTCCTTGCCGGAAGTAACGGACAGACCATGTGTTCCGCGATTCGTTGAGAATAGTTGCTGGACATAATAATTCGGGGTAGCGTATGATTCCAGGTTGTTGAACCAAATCAGATCAGGTGTCCACTGCCAACCATCCGCATGAGCCAACAACGGAGCATACGATGCAAGGTGAACAATATCGGCGTTGCGTTCAAGGCCGGTCATAAACGCAGCTTCACTAAGGGCACACAGCCAGTTGTTTTTGTTATCAGGACTTGCGATTGCAACGCTTTGTGCTGCATATTCACCGGCGAATATTTTGGGTCCATTTCGATCATAAGAATCGTAACGCGTGGAATTCTGGAAGAACCATTCAGGAGTATTGTAGTAGTGCTCGTCAACGAGTTCAGCCTTCATCTCCTTGAGTTCTTTCACTGCATAATCAAATAACTCGCCGTCAGGGAAAGGACCCGTTCCTGATACGATGATTATCTCAGGATATTTTTCCTTAATGGCCTTTTCAAAGATCTTATATCTTTCGATGTATTGCGGCCCCCATTGTTCGTTACCTATACCGATGAACTTCATGTTGAATGGTTCAGGATGCCCCATTTCAGCGCGCAGTTTTCCCCATTTGCTGGTCACAGGCCCATTGGCAAACTCGATCAGGTCGAGAGCATCCTGCACGTAAGGTTCCAGTTCGTCCATCGGAACAACCTCGGCAGTGTTGAATTGACACGCCAGACCGCAACTGAGAATAGGCAGCGGCTCTGCGCCAAGGTCTTCTGAAAGAAGAAAGTATTCATAGAAACCAAGTCCGAAGGTTTGGAAGTAGTCCGGAGTAGGACGATGCGCGAACTCCGTGTTCCAGCGGTTAATAAGTACTTCGCGTTCTTCTACCGGTCCGACTGTTTTCTTCCACTGATAGCGTTGGGAAAGATCGCGGCCTTCAACAATACATCCTCCGGGGAAGCGCAGGAATCCCGGCTTCAGATCTGCCAGCAACTGAACGAGATCTTTACGCAATCCGCCGGGCCGGTTTTTCCAGGTGTCCTCAGGGAACAGGGATACCATGTCCATATCAAGAACTCCCTTGCCTTCGAACCAAATGTTGAGTGACGCTTTGGGATCAGTTGCTGATGCAGTAAGAGTCGCTTCATATTTCTTCCAGTCTTTTCCGGAAGGAGTAACTGTGGCATTTCCGATAGCCTTGCCATTGGCATCGACGAGCTCTACATTGAGTTTTGTGTTGCCATCAAGTTGAGCTGCGAGAACGGAAAACTTGTACCGTGCTCCGGCCCTTACACCTATACCACGAAAGCCTTCGTTTGAAAGTCCATAACCAGTGTCATTGAAAACCGACACCCGGGCAAATCGTGGATTGGAATATCCTTCCCCGCGATTGATAATCATTGTCCTTCCGGCATTGCTTTGAATGGCGAAGCGGTCGCTCTGGTGTTCCTTCCACCCCATCAGCGGGACGTCGAACTCAAAAGAGCGGTTCTTGATCAGCTCGGCGTAAATTCCTCCATCCGCGCCGAAGTTGATGTCTTCAAAAAAGACACCCCACATCGTTGGCTGGATTTCAAATACAGGTTTATCTACGGCGACAACCATCTTCTGGGATTGGGCAAATCCGATAAATGGCACGACCATCGCGATGGCGAGAATTCCTGTTTTTAACATCTTCATGGCTTCGATTACTGGTTGTTTATAGTTGATAGAATTGTTCCTCCTTTCGGAACAGAGCTGGCGATGTTATCTTTTTCGATAATCATCATTGAGCTCCACAGGAGTACAATTTACACCTAAATAATTAACCGTAAACAATACACTTATTTTTTTTGGCAACGATTGCGCGATTTATTCCAATGGATATCAGGGCATATCGCCGAGGGCGTTTTAAACTAAAAAAGGGAACCTCACCCCGTGAAGTTCCCTTTCCTGATTCAGTCCAAAAGTTTATTTGATTTCAAATACCACCACGGAGAAAGGAGGCATTTTAATCGTAAGGTTAGATCCTTTAACCTGGAATCCTTTGAACGCTTTAGGCGTAATCAGATCAGGTTTTTCAAAGGTGTTATGGTCGGTCACCTTGCCTGACGTAAGGATTCGGGCCGTGATATTTTTGTACGTATCCGGCAATTTAATTGTAACGTCCTGAGAAGCCTTGTAGTCGATGTTGACCACGCTCACATGAACGGTGTTCGTGCTGTCTACGGAAGCAGATGCCGAAATAGCCGGAAGCTTTTCCTTTCCAAAAGAGTACGTGCCGGTTTCAACCTCAACAGGAATCAGTTTTGCATCCTGGTGTACCTTATACATTTCCATTACATGGTAAGTCGGCGTGAGNATGAGTTTTTCATCGTCGGTAAGAATCACTGCCTGCAATACNTTNATAGCCTGAGCGAGGTTAGCCATGCGGACGCGTTCAGCGTGATTNTTGAAAATGTTAAGGGTAACACCNGCGATCATCGCATCACGCATCGTATTCTGCTGATACAGGAAGCCAGGATTGGTACCGGGTTCAACCTCATACCATCCACCCCACTCGTCAACTACGAGGGCAACTTTCTTTTCCGGGTCGTAGCGGTCCATGATGGTAGAGTGACGTGTTACGAGTTCTTCCATCTGCAGCGCATTTCTCAGTATTGTGAAATACTGGCTTTCATCAAATTGCGTCGAAGGACCTTTTGCATTCCAGTCGATGACGGAGTAATGATGAAGGGCGACACCCTCCAACAGGTTATGCGGCACGTCACGCATGAGAACTTCCGTCCAGTGATAGTCGTCGCTGCTGGCACCGGATGCAATTCTGAAAAGTCCGCCGGTGTTNGTCCANCCACTCATAAATGTGGCATACTGACGATATACATCCGCATAGTATTCCGCGCGCATATGTCCGCCGCAGCCCCATGCTTCATTACCAACNCCCCAGTAATTCACATTCCAGGGTTTCTCGCGGCCATTGGCNTTACGNAGATTCGACATCGGGCTTTCNCCTTCGAAGTTTACGTACTGTACCCATTCTGTCAATTCCTGAACGGTACCACTTCCTACGTTGGCCGCCAGATAAGGCGTAGCGCCAAGCAGTTCGCACATATCTAGGAAGTCGTGAGTACCGAAGCTGTTGTCTTCTGTAACGTTACCCCACCAGGTGTTTACGATACTGGGACGCTTGTCCTTCGGACCGATNCCGTCTTTCCAGTGATANGTATCGGCAAAGCATCCACCNGGCCAGCGGAGGTTGGGAATCTGAAGCTTCCTGAGGGCNTCAATCACATCCTTGCGNATACCATTGACATGGGGAATTTTGGTGTTCGATTCTCCAACGTAGAACCCGCCGTAGATACATCTTCCAAGGTGTTCGGCAAAGTGACCATAAATATGTTTGTTTATGGTATGCTTGCCATTCTTCGATTGGAGAGTCACTGTGTTCTGGGCATTACCGGTCATCATGGCTAATACCATGAAAATTGATATGCCCGTTCTGAGTAGTACTGAGCGGATATTCATAGGTTTATGGTTGTATCAAATAAATTTGACGCCTTCCTGATGAAGTCGTTTATATTTGTTCTTGTCAAAAATGTAATAAAAGGCTCCTTTGCGGGATGACTCCTTCTCTTTTTCGGCAAGCTTATTCAAAATTCCCAGCGACAGGATTTTCCGTGTGAAGTTTCTCTTGTCAAGAGGACTTTCGTAGATCGCTTCATACAGATTCTGCAGCTGCGGCAGCGTGAACTTAATGGGTAACAATTCAAAGCCGATAGGATGATTTGCTACTTTCTCACGCAACCTGGACTTAGCTTTATTGACCATCTCCTTATGGTCAAATATCAACGCCGGTATCTTATTCAGCGGAAACCATTTTGCTTCGTGATCCGAAAGCAACTGGTCGCTGTACTCGGCGATGTTAATCAATGCGAAATAGGCAATGGAAATAACCCTTCCGGCAGGATCACGGTTTACGTCGCTGAAACAGTAGATCTGTTCCATGTATACGTGTTCAAGTCCTGTCAGCTGATGCAGAACCCGCGCCGCCGCGTCGTCTGTGCTTTCGTCTTTTCCTACGAAACCACCCATCAGCGACCACTTTCCTTTTTCAGGTTCAAAGCCCCTCTTGATCAGGAGAGCCTTTAGCTGAGAGCCATCGAAACCAAAAATGATGCAATCCACTGCAACCAGAATCCGGTCATGGCTTTTGTATTTTCCTATGTCCATTGATTAAAAGGTAACTTTTTATCCAAGTTTAAAAATAACCTTGGATTTTGAAATAGTATGAGCCATGAATGGCTGCACCACTTGCGGTGGTGCAGCATCCATATCAGCTTTATTTCTTTTTCTCCCAAAGGTGCTGCATCTCCTCGAGTGTCTTGCCTTTTGTCTCCGGAACAACTTTCCACATGAACCACGCTGCGAACAATGACATCGCTCCGTACACCCAGTAAGAGAATCCGTGATGGAAACGCTCGGTGAGGAAGGTGCTATCGTTCATGATCGGGAAAGTCCAGGATACAACCAGGTTGGCAATCCATTGTGCGGCTACGGCAATAGACATTGCGCCGCGGATGGAGTTGGGGAATATTTCAGAAAGCAGTACCCATACCACCGGACCCCATGACAGAGCGAATGCGCCTGTGTACATCAGCATCGCCAACAAGGCTCCGAAGCCAGGCGAACCATCGGTGAGGTGGAATGAAAGTCCGAGCCAAAGCATACCCACTGCCATGCCGAGTGCTCCTATAATCTGAAGCGGCTTTCTGCCGAACTTATCTACTGAAAAGATTGCAACGATTGTGAAGGTCAGGTTGATTGCTCCAACAATGATGGTTTGCAGCAGCGAAGAATCGGTACTGCTACCCATGTTTCTGAAAATTTCCGGCGCGTAGTAGAGCACCACGTTAATACCGACGAATTGCTGAAACACTGATAATGTAATACCTATCAAAATCACCAGGCCACCAAATGAAAGCCATGGGGCGTTCCGTGTATTCATGGAATGCTTGATATCAGCAAGCACACCTTCTACGTTGGGATCACCCAGCTTCTGAAGGATTGTTTTTGCTTCAGGAGCGCGATCCTTCATAACCAGGAAGCGAGGAGTTTCAGGTACCAGCAGAAGGAGTATAAGGAACAGGGCACATGGAATTACTTCTGATGCAAACATCCAGCGCCAGCCCACTTCGTTGATCCATTCCTCAGTTTTACCTGCAGCGATGAAGTAGTTAACGAAGTACACCACCAGCATCCCGAATACAATTGCGAACTGGTTCCACGAAACGAGCTTGCCGCGAATGCCCGCAGGAGCAATTTCAGCGATATACATCGGCGACAGCATGGACGCAAGCCCCACGCCAATACCACCAATGACACGGTAGAAGATAAACGACGTTGACAATTGAAATCCGAAGATATTCATCGTGTCAGGAATAGCCGAACCTATTGCAGAAAGGGTAAACAGGATCGCGGCAATGATCAACCCTTTGCGCCGACCAATCGTATCGGCGATATAGCCCCCCATTGCACCTCCTATCACACAACCCAGGAGTGCGCTTGAGATGATGAAACCGTTAAGGGAATTCGCCATCGTCTCAGTGAGTTCGTTGGGTAGCGAAATAAATTGCGTGTATACGATGATGGAAGCAATAGCAACCATAATGACGCTATACAAAGCCCCGCGTGCCGCACC
>Ga0065721_10005982_pt1 | contig 15518 bp, 12 predicted proteins | sample Mesricmetagenome_FD_59108 | JGI IMG/M metagenome (GOLD analysis project Ga0065721, IMG submission 59108) | Mesophilic microbial community from rice straw/compost enrichment Sample: eDNA_1 v2 (version 2) | ecosystem: Engineered > Solid waste > Grass > Composting > Bioreactor | place: USA: Davis... | reverse complement strand
GCAGGCGGCCAGCATCAGGGCGGCGGCCGCGGCGGCGAGGGCGCGCAGCCGCATGGAAATTCGTCGGATCACGGGATCTGCTTGCTTCGGGGGCGAAGTGGTTGGCAAAAGACTGCCATGATAGAGGAAACCCTTTGCACAAAGTTCCTCGCGGCAGCCAACCTAGGGTCAGTCCGGAGCGCGGACCGGGCCCGATTTGGACCCGATCCGGCCTCGGTGCGAGCCCGGTCCGCTCCCTGGTGACGCCATTGCGGCGCCCTGGTGCAGCGAATCGCGCCGGGCCGATGCCGGCCCGGCGCTTGGCGCTTAACGCGTCGAGGCCGAACGGGCGAAGCGGTCGAGCTCGGCAAGCAGCGCGTTCAGGTTCTGCTTGAGCTTGTCGAAGCCCGCATTGCGGGTCAGCGCCACCTCGTCCATGTACAGCTTGCGATTGATCTCGAGCTGCAGGCTGTGGCGGCCGGCCTGGGGCTGGCCGACCACGCGCACGATCTCCACGCCCTTGTAGGGGTGGTTGCGCCAGACGTCGTAGCCCATTTCCTTCAGCACGCCCTCGACCAGGTCGGTGAAGCGCTTGTCGCAGGTGCTGCCGTCGCGGTCGCCCACCACGAAGTCCGGATGCTGCAGGCCCGGATGCTCGGTGGCGTATTGCGCCGCCTCGCTCGGCATCGAATGGCAGTTGATGTGCCACGCGCTGCCGTGCTCGGCGATCGCCCGGTCGGCCAGCTTCTGCAGCTGGGCGTAGTAGGGCAGGTAGTAGCGCTCGATGCGCGCCTGCACCTCGGCCACGCTCAGCTTGCGATCGTAGATCGCCTCGCCGGTGTCGAGCACACGCCAGACCAGGCCCTTGCCGAGCCGGGTCTTGGGCGTTTCCTGCATCGGGCCCGGCCAGGGGGCGTCGAGCAGGGCCTGGTCGATCTCCTCGATGCCGCGGTTGGCATCGAGGTAGCTGCGCGGAAAGCCCGCGCACAGCAGCGCGATGCCCTGCTTCGGCGCGTCGGCGTACAGCTCGTCGACGAAGGTGTCCTCGGCCTGGCGCAGCAGGTTCAGGGGCAGCCCGGCGGCGTAGCGGAAGTCCGCCGGGTAGGTGGTCGCGCTATGCGGCGAATCGAGAAAGAGCGGGCTGCTCTCGCCTTCCGGCAGTTGCAGGAAGTAAGGGCGCTCCGCGCTCTTTCGGTCTGCTTCGGTCATGATGCTTGCGGCTCGGTCTTGCGGCTTAGTCCATCGAGATCTTGGCGGCGGCGGCGATGCGCTTGTTCTTGGCCACTTCGTTCTTGATCTGCGTGGCGAAGTGCGCCGGCGTGTCGCCGACCGGGGTCGCGCCCAGCTTCTCGAACTTCTCCTTGACCTCGGGCATCGCCAGCACCTTGACGGTGGCGTCGTGCAGCCTGGTCTGGATGTCGGCCGGCAGCTTGGCCGGGGCGATCAGGCCGAACCACGACGAATCGTTGACCTCGGCCAGGCCCAGCTCGGCGAAGGTCGGCACGTTCGGCAGCGCGGCGACGCGCTTGGGCGCGGCCACGGCCAGCGCGCGCAGCTTGCCGCCCTGGATGAACGGCAGCGACGACGGCAGGTTGTCGAACAGGATCTGGACCTGGTTGGCCAGCGTGTCGTTCAGCGCCGGGCCGACGCCCTTGTACGGCACGTGCAGCAGCTCGGTCTTGCTGCTCAGCTTGAACAGCTCGCCCATCATGTGCGACACGCTGCCGTTGCCGGCCGAGCCGTAGGCCAGCTTGTTCGGCTGCGACTGCGCCAGCGCGATGAAGGCCTTCATGTCGTTTGCCTTGACCGACGGGTGGACGCTCATCACGTTCGGCACCGAGGCCAGGTTGGTGATGGTGGTGAAGTCCTTGGTCGCGTCGTACTGCAGGCGCGGGTAGATCGCCGGGTTGATGCCGTGGGTCGAGGCGGTGGCGATGCCGATGGTGTAGCCGTCCGGCGTGGCCTTGGCCAGGTAGCTGGTGCCGATGCTGCCGCCGGCACCGCCGCGGTTGTCGACCACCACGGCCTGGCCCAGTTGCTGGCCGAGCTTGTCGGCGACGATGCGGGCGACGATGTCGGTGGTGCCGCCGGCCGGGAAGGGCACGACCAGCGTGATCGGCTTGGTCGGATACGAACCCTGCGCGGCAGCCTGGAACGACAGGCCGGCGGCCAGGGCGGCCGAGCCGGCAGCGATGAGGCGGAGCATGTTACGGCGTTGCATGAATGATCCTGAAAAGGGGGTCCAACACGGAAATGGGGGAGAAAGGGCGTCGGCAGGGCGCGCCCGTCGTTGCTGTGCTAGAAAGCCTCGTTGAGCTTTGCTTGCGATTCTGCGCAAATCTGCAAGAACCGTGCAAACGAATTAAAATCGCACGGTCATTCCATTTGGTCGTGAAGTCTGGGAAATCGAGGAAGTCGCATGCGGCGCCTATGCCCGTCGTTGACCGGGCTGCAGGCCTTCGAGGCCGCCGCCCGTCATCTCAGTTTTACGCTGGCCGCCCGCGAGCTCCATGTCACGCAGGGCGCAGTCAGCAAGCAGGTCCGCCAGCTCGAGTCGTCGCTGGGCGTGGATCTGTTCGAACGCGTCCGTCAGCGCCTGCTGCTGACCGATGCCGGCCGCCGCTATCTGGAGCGGATCCGGCCCAGCCTGCAGGAGATCGAGGCCGCTACCGTCGAGCTGGTGGCCAGCCAGGGCCGCGGCGGCACGCTGCATATCGCCAGCATGCCGACGCTGGGCGCCAAGTGGCTGATTCCGCGGCTGCCGCAGTTCTTCGAGCGCCATCCCGAGGTCACGCTGGAGTTCGTGCCGCACGCGCAGGGCTATGACTTCTCGCAGCCGGACCTGGACGCGGCGATCCGCTTCGGCGACGGCGTCTGGCCTGGCAGCCTGGCCGACTACATGACCGGCCGCGAGGTGCTGCCGGTGTGCCGGCCGGGTTTGCTGGCCAACGAGCCCAACGGCGTCGCCGCGTCGCCCCAGGCGCTGCTGAACTATCCGCTGCTGCACCATACGACGGTGCCGGAGGCCTGGTCCGACTGGCTGGGCGAACTGGGCGTGACCACGCGCGAGGCCTGGAGCGGTCCGCGCTTCGACCAGTTCTCGCTGCTGACCCAGGCGGCGCTGTCGGGGCTGGGCATCGCGCTGATCCCGCGCTGCCTGATCGAGCAGGAGCTGGCCAGCGGGGCGCTGGTGGTGGCGCACCCCGCGCGGGTGCTCAGCAAGAAGGGCTATTACCTGTGCTACCCGGAGCAGAAGCAGCACCTGCCGGCGCTGCAGACCTTCCGGCAGTGGCTGATGGAAGGGGTGGACGTGGTGGCGTGAGCGGACGACGGCCGGCTTACTTCGACAGCACCTTCATCGCCTGCTCGAGCCCGGCGATGGTCACCGGATACATCCGCGCCTTCATGATCTGGTTGATCACCGAGATCGACTGGCGGTACTGCCACAGGCCTTCCGGCTCGGGATTGAGCCAGACGAAGCGCGGGAACTGGTCGATCAGCCGATTCAGCCAGACCGCGCCCGCCTCGGGATTGTTGTACTCGACCGAACCGCCCGGCTGCAGGATCTCGTACGGGCTCATGGTCGCGTCGCCGACGAAGATCACCTTGTAGTCGGGCGTGTACTTGTGGATCAGGTCCCAGGTGGCGATCTTCTCCGCGTGGCGGCGGCGGTTGTTCTTCCACACGTAGTCGTAGACGCAGTTGTGGAAGTAGTAGTACTCCAGGTGCTTGAACTCGGTCTTGGCCGCCGAGAACAGTTCCTCGACGCGCTTGATGTGGTCGTCCATCGAGCCGCCGACATCCATCAGCATCAGCACCTTGACCTTGTTGTGCCGCTCCGGGTGCAGCTTGATGTCGAGCAGGCCCGCGTTGGCCGCGGTCGAATGGATGGTGTCGTCCAGGTCCAGCTCGGTGTCGGCGCCTTCGCGCGCGAACCGGCGCAGCCGCCGCAGCGCGACCTTGATGTTGCGCGTGCCCAGCTCGACCTGATCGTCGTAGTCGCGATAGGCGCGCGTCTCCCATACCTTGATCGCGGTGCGGTTGCCCTTGGACGGGCCGCCGATGCGGATGCCCTCGGGGTTGTAGCCGCCGTGGCCGAACGGCGAGGTGCCGCCGGTGCCGATCCACTTGTTGCCGCCCTCGTGCTTTTCCTTCTGCTCTTCGAGCAGCTGCTTCAGGCGCTCCATCAGCTTGTCGAGCCCGCCCATCGCTTCGATCCTGGCCTTCTCCTCCGGAGACAGTTCGCGCTCCAGCGTCTTCTGCAGCCAGTCGAGCGGGATGTCGGACTTCCAGTCGACCAGGTTCTCGACGCCCTTGAAGTAGGCCGCGAAGGTCTGGTCGAACTTGTCGAAGTGCTTCTCGTCCTTGACCAGCGTCATGCGCGACAGGTAGTAGAACTCGTCGATCGACGGCGCGATCACCTGGGCCTTCAGCGCCTCCAGCATGGTCAGGTATTCCTTGACGGATACCGGCAGCTTGGCGTGCCGCAGCGAGAAGAAGAAGTCGATCAGCATGGCGGGTCTCGGTGTCGCGGTGGGCTGGCGGTGCGTGCGTTGCGCTCTGTGCGCGCTGTTGTCGTGTGCGTGCGGTCGGTGCGATCGTGCACGCGGCGCTCAGCGCGGCATCTCCAGGCGGTAATGCAGATGGCGCTTCACCGTCGGCCATTCGCTGGCGATGATCGAGAAGACCACGGTGTCGCGCAGCGAGCCGTCGGGCATCACCTGATGGTTGCGCAGCACGCCGTCCTGCTTGGCGCCGAGCCGGGCGATCGCGGCGCGGCTCTGGTGGTTCATCCAGTGCGTGCGGAATTCGACCGCGATGCAGCGCAGCTGCTCGAAGGCATGCGCGAGCAACAGCAGCTTGCACTCGGTGTTGACCGCCGTGCGCTGCACACTCTGCGCATACCAGGTGTGGCCGATCTCGAGCCGCCGGTGGGTCTCGTCGACATTGAACATCCGCGTCGAGCCGACCACCGGACCGACCACGCCGTCCTGCACGCGCCGCACCACGAAGGGCATCGCGCCGAGGCGGTCGCGCTGGTCCAGCGCGGTGTCGATCCACGCGCGCATGCCGTCGGGCGTCGGCACCGAGGTGTACCACAGCTTCCACAGCTCGCCATCGCTCGCAGCCGCGCGCAGTTCGGTTTCATGCGCGGCGTCGAGCGGCTCGAGCATGACGTGCCGGCCTTCCAGCACGATCGGCGCGATCAGACGGGTCATCGGGGTTCCTGGCGAGGGTTGGTGCGTTCGGGTTCGACGTTCAAGGTTCGGCGAGGGCAGGGCGGGCGTTCAGCGGTTGGCGCGGTTCATGAAGACCAGGCGCTCGAACAGATGCACGTCCTGCTCGTTCTTCAGCAGCGCGCCGTGCAGCGGCGGAATCGCGGCCTTCTTGTCCGGGCTGCGCAGCGCCTCTGGCGGAATGTCCTCGGCCATCAGCAGCTTGAGCCAGTCGATCAGCTCCGAGGTCGACGGCTTCTTCTTCAGGCCCGGCAGGTTGCGCATCTCGTAGAACGCCTCGAGCGCGGCCGATACCAGTTCGCGCTTGATGCCCGGATAGTGGACGTCGACGATGCGCTGCATGGTGTCGGCGTCGGGGAACTTGATGTAGTGGAAGAAGCAGCGGCGCAGGAAGGCGTCCGGCAGTTCCTTCTCGTTGTTCGACGTGATGATGACCAGCGGACGATGTCTGGCGCGGATCAGTTCGCGCGTCTCGTAGACGTAGAACTCCATCCGGTCGATTTCGCGCAGCAGGTCGTTGGGGAATTCGATGTCCGCCTTGTCGATCTCGTCGATCAGCAGCACCACCGGCTCGTCGGACTCGAACGCCTGCCACAGCACGCCCTTGACGATGTAGTTGCGGATGTCGTGCACGCGGTCGTCGCCGAGCTGCGAGTCGCGCAGGCGGGACACCGCATCGTATTCGTACAGGCCCTGCTGCGCCTTGGTGGTCGACTTGATATGCCATTGCAGCAGCGGCATGCCCAGCGCGGCGGCGACTTCCTCGGCCAGCATGGTCTTGCCGGTGCCAGGCTCGCCCTTGATCAGCAGCGGACGCTGCAGCGTGCGCGCGGCGTTGACGGCGAGCTTCAGGTCGTCGGTGGCCACGTAGTGGGCGCTGCCCTCGAAGCGGGCGGAGGGGGCGGCAGAGGCGCCAGCGGCGGCTTGGGCGGTATCGGTCATGTCGCGTTCTGAGGCTTCGTTCGGGTCGGAATGGGCCAGTATAAAAGAGCTTTCCCGTTCGCGTGCGGCCATGGCGCCGCTCTATGGACTGCCGCGTGCCGCGTGCGGTACAATGCGCCGGTTTGACGCGCCCCCACGTCCATCCTCCTTCCCCGGCCGCCCACGTCGCACCCTGGCGGCCCTGGTCGGGAAGCGGCGATCACGAAAGAATGGCCGGCATGACGGTCGATGCGCACGGCCCCGGCCGTGCATTCGGCGGGAGTTCCATGTCTGGCCGCTCGGGCAGGTCACGCAGGGTTCAATCCTTCCAATCCGACTACGACAATGAAAAAGCTCCTCACGATGGTGGTGCTGGGCGCCGCCGCGACGGCAGCGCAGGCCCAGGAAGTCAAGGGCAATGTGGAGGCAGCCCGGGACAAGGTGGCGATGTGTATCGGCTGCCACGGAATTCCGGGATATCGGGCTTCGTTTCCCGAGGTGTACGAAGTGCCGATGATCGGGGGCCAGAGCGCGAAGTACATCGCGAACGCGCTGCAGGAGTACAAGAAGGGCGGCCGCAAGCATCCGACCATGCGTGGCATCGCGGCGACGCTGAGCGACCAGGATATTGCCGACGTGGCTGCGTACTACGCGCAGCAGAAGCGCGATACCCGCGACAATCCGCAGAAGTGAGAGGACTCGACATGAAGACGCTCAAGACGCTCTCGTTCGCGCTCGGCGCACTCGTGCTGGGTGCCTCGGCGATGTCGGCCTCCGCCGCCGACATCGAAGCCGGCAAGGCCCTGGTGCAGAAGGGCAATTGCGCCGCCTGCCACGGCGCCGACATGAATTCCCCGATCGCGCCGGACTATCCGAAGCTGGCCGGCCAGCACGCCGGCTACCTGTATCACGCGCTGGTCGCCTACCAGGTCCACGGCAACCCGCAGGTCGGCCGCTCCAACGCGATCATGCAGGGCCAGGTCAACGCCAACCCCGGCGTGCTCGGCAAGGACGGCAAGCCCCGCCCCTTCACGCGGCAGGAGCTGAAGAACATCGCCGCCTATCTGGAATCGCTGCCGGGCGATCTGGTGTTGAAGAGGTAAGGCAGCCTACCGCCGTCAAAAAGCCGCTTCCTTCGAGGCGGCTTTTTTTATATCTTCGGCATGGACCGATCGAAGGCATGATGACCCCGCAATACGATGGTGCTCCCTCAACAGCGGGAGCCAATGTGCCAACCCTCAGCATATTTTTCGGGATCGTGATCACGATGTATTGGCGTGACCACGAACCGGCCCATTTCCATGCGCGCTATGGCGACGCCGAAGCGATCATCCGAATCGATACGCTTGAGGTTATCGCCGGGTCGCTCCCTCGGCGTGCGCTTGCACTGGTATTGGAATGGGCGTCGGCGCATCGAACCGAATTGGCCGAAGATTGGCGGCTTTGCAGAAATCACGAAATGCCAAAGCCCATTCCGCCCCTGGAGTAATGCAATGGTTGCGTGGCACGTCACCCGTGTGGCTGTCCTGCCAAATCATCGACTGGACGTTGAATTCGCCGATGGCACGCGCGGAATCGTGGATATGTCGCGCGATGATTTCCATGGCGTGTTTGCCCCGTTGGCTGATGAGACCTATTTCGCCAGGGCCTCCATTGCGGATGGCGCGGTGGTATGGCCAAACGGGGTCGATATCGCCCCGGATGCGATGTACGAGGAAGTGACGGGGCGCCCGTTGATCCGATCGTAGGGACCCGTCGGGCGAGTGGCGGCGCGGTGGCCGCCAACTCAGCGTTCATCAGTTCCCGCTGCCCTTCGCCAACCGCCGTGCCTTGACCGCGTTGGCCAGGATCTCCAGCACCCGCACCGAATCGTCCCAGCCGATGCAGGCATCGGTGACCGACTGGCCGTAGGTCAGCGAGTCGATCGGCTCGCCCTGGACATGGTCCTGGCGGCCGGCGATCAGGTGCGATTCGACCATCACGCCGATGATGCGGTCGTCGCCCGCGGCGAGCTGGCGGCCGATGTCCTCGCAGACCGGGATCTGGTTCTCGTGCTTCTTGCTGCTGTTGGCGTGCGAGGCATCGATCATCAGCCGCGCCGCGAGCCCGGCCTTGGAAATCGCGTCGCAGGCCTGCTGCACGCTTTCGGCGTCGTAGTTCGGATTCTTGCCGCCGCGCAGGATGATGTGGCAGTCCTCGTTGCCCGAGGTCGACACGATCGCCGAATGGCCGCCCTTGGTGACCGACAGGAAGTGGTGCGGCTGCGACGCGGCCTTGATCGCATCGACCGCGATCTTGACGTTGCCGTCGGTGCCGTTCTTGAACCCCACCGGGCACGACAGCCCCGAGGCCAGCTCGCGATGCACCTGCGATTCGGTGGTGCGCGCGCCGATCGCGCCCCAGCTGACCAGGTCGGCGATGTACTGGGGCGAAATCATGTCGAGGTATTCGGTGCCCGCCGGCAGGCCCATCTCGCTGATATTGAGCAACAGCTCGCGCGCGGTGCGCAGGCCGTCGTTGATCTTGAAGCTGCCGTCCATGTGCGGATCGTTGATCAGCCCCTTCCAGCCGACCGTGGTGCGCGGCTTCTCGAAGTAGACCCGCATCACGACCTCGAGCTCGTTGCTGAAGCGATCGCGCTGCTCCTTCAGCAGCTTGGCGTATTCGAGCGCGGCGCGGGTGTCGTGGATCGAGCAGGGGCCGATGATGACGATCAGCCGGTCGTCCATGCCATGCAGGATGCGGTGCATCGCCTGGCGCGCGCCGTAGATGACGTCCGACGCCTTCTCCGACAGGGAGAACTCGCGGATCAGGTGCGCCGGCGGCAGCAGCTCCTTCAGTTCGCGAATACGAAGGTCGTCGGTGTTCTTCAACATGATGGCTCCAGGTCTTGTCAGGTCGTGAGAGTGGGGGTATTCGATGCTGCGGGGAAAGTCGGGCCAAAAAAAAGCCGCCAGGTCTGCTGGCGGCTTTTTTGCAATCTTGGGAGGCGCTTACGACTGATCCTCTCCTTCCGCCAGCGGTGCGAGATCGCTAAAAAAGTAAAAGTAAAACTTGGCGGACATGTGGGAGGAAAGCGCGGTATTCGGTCGGTCTTGCGATTGGTATTGCGTCTGTTTTCGTCGGTATCGCGTGTCGGCGAGGCGGCAAGCGCCGGCGACGAAGCCACTTTATAGCCCGTTTCGGCACGCTTGGCAAGCGCGCCGAAACGCCCGGGCAAGGCGGAAGAGGGCCGGCTGTGGCGTCGGCGCAGCAGCGGCGCCGACGCCCGCGGCCGTCAGGCGGTGCCGCCCACCGTCATGTTCTCGATGCGCAGGGTCGGCTGGCCAACGCCGACCGGCACGCTCTGGCCTTCCTTGCCGCAGACGCCGACGCCCGAGTCCAGCCGCATGTCGTTGCCGATCATGGTGACGTCCTTCAGCGATTCGGGACCGTTGCCGACCAGCGTTGCGCCCTTGACCGGCGCGGTGATCTTGCCGTCCTCGATCAGGTAGGCCTCGCTGGCCGAGAACACGAACTTGCCGTTGGTGATGTCGACCTGGCCGCCGCCGAAGTTGACCGCGTACAGGCCGCGCTTGACGCTGGCGATGATCTCCTGCGGGTCGCGGTCGCCGTTCAGCATGTAGGTATTGGTCATGCGCGGCATCGGCAGCGCGGCGAAGCTCTCGCGGCGCGCGTTGCCGGTCACCGGCATCTTCATCAGCCGCGCGTTCAGCGTGTCCTGGATATAGCCGCGCAGGATGCCGTCCTCGATCAGCGTGGTGCACTGGGTCGGATTGCCTTCGTCGTCGAGGTTCAGCGAACCCCGGCGGCCTTCCAGCGTGCCGTCGTCGACCACGGTAACGCCCTTGGCCGCCACGCGCTCGCCCATGCGGCCGGCGAAGGCCGACGAGCCCTTGCGGTTGAAGTCGCCTTCCAGCCCGTGGCCGACCGCCTCGTGCAGCAGCACGCCGGGCCAGCCCGGCCCGAGCACGACGGTCATCGCGCCGGCCGGGGCGGGGCGCGCCTCCAGGTTGACCAGCGCCGACGACACCGCCTCGTCGACATAGGTGCGCAGCAGATCGTCGCTGAAGTAGCCGTAGTGATAACGGCCGCCGCCGCCCGAGGTGCCCATCTCGCGCCGGCCGTTCTGCTCGGCGATCACCGTGACGGACACGCGCACCAGCGGCCGCACGTCGGCAGCGATCACGCCGTCGCTGCGGGCGATCAGCACCACGTCGTATTCGCCGGCCAGGCCCGCCATCACCTGCACGATGCGCGGATCCTTGGCGCGCGCCATCTTCTCGACGCGCTCGAGCAGCGCGACCTTCTCGGCCGCCGGCATCGAATCGAGCGGATCGTTGGGTGCGTACAGGTCGCGGCCGCCCTGCGAGGCCAGCGAACCCGCCACCTTGGTGCGGCCGCTGCCGACCTTGCCGATGGTGCGGGTCGCGGCGCTGGCCTGCAGCAACGCCTCCAGGCTGATCTCGTCGGAGTAGGCGAAGGCGGTGCGGTCGCCCGACACGGCGCGCACGCCGACGCCCTGGTCGATATTGAAGCTGCCCGACTTGACGATGCCTTCCTCGAGGCTCCAGGCCTCGCTGCGGGTGTACTGGAAATACAGGTCGGCGTAGTCGACCTTGTGCGTGAAGATGTCGGCCAGCACGCGTTGCAGCCGGGCTTCGTCAAGCCCGTACGGGTTCAGCAGCAGCTGCTGTGCGGTGGCGAGATTGCGGATTCCGAGATCGCCGGCGTTCATGAATGTCCTCTGTTGGATTCGGTGTCGCGCTGCCCGGCATCGGGCCGGCAGCCGCAAGGGTGGGGCGCCGGCTGGTGCGGCGCCCGAATGTTCGGTACTACGGTTCGGTCAGGTACCACGGTTCGGTCGGGTCCTACGGGTGTCCATGCTACAGCACCCGGTGGCGCAGCGCAGGCAGGTTCTGCCGCACTTCGGCGATGCGCGCCGGGTCCAGCGTGCCGCTGACCACGCCCTCGCCCTCGGGCAGCATGGCCAGCACCTCGCCCCAGGGATCGACCAGCATCGAGTGACCCCAGGTGCGCCGGCCGTTCTCGTGCTTGCCGCCCTGGGCCGCCGCCAGCACATAGCACTGGTTCTCGATCGCGCGGGCGCGCAGCAGGATTTCCCAATGCGCCTGCCCGGTGGTGTAGGTGAAGGCGGCCGGCATCAGGATCAAGGCCAGGCCGTTCTCGCTGTCGGTGCTCGCCATCTGCCGATACAGCTCGGGAAAGCGCAGGTCGTAGCAGACCGACATCGCGACCCGGCCGCACGGCGCATCGAAGGTCACCGGCTCGCGGCCGGCCAGGATCGTGCGCGACTCGTCGTAGCGCTCCTCCCCGCGGGTGAAGCCGAACAGGTGGATCTTGTCGTAGCGCGCCACCCGTTCGCCCTGTGGGTCGAAGGCGAGCGAGCTGTTGCGGACGCGCTCGGCGTCCTCGCACCACAGCGGCAGCGTGCCGCCGACCAGCCAGATGCCGTGGCGCCTTGCTGCATCGGCCAGGAAGCGCTGGATCGGTCCGTCGCCGTCCTGCTCCCGCACCGCGACCTTGTCGCTCTCATGGCGACCCATCAGGCAGAAATACTCGGGCAGCAGCACCAGCTCGGCGCCGCCGCGCGCGGCCTCGGCGATCAGCGCATCGGCGCGCGCCAGGTTGGCGTCGAGCGCGGTGCCGGTCACGGTCTGGATCGCGGCAACACGCATTGCACGCGTCGCGCTCGGCGTGGCGGAGGGGGAAGCGGCAGGGCTGGCTGGCGCGCTGGTGGGGCGGGTAGCGGGATCGGCGGCTGGCATGGCGTTTCCTCGATGCGCGTGGGCGCAATTACGGCATGTAGGACTGCTCGGGCTGGCGGCGATCGGGAGCGCGCCTGGACCCGTCCGCGTTATTGTCGCCGACCTTGGCGATCCGCGGCTCGGCCCAGCTTCCTGTCACCTTGTAGTGCTGCGTGAAGGCCTTGGAGAACTCGTCGGCGAACAGCAATTGCGCCGCCAGCGTGCCGATCCCGAGCGCCGGATTGATGAAGGCGGCGGCGACCGAAGCCGAGGTCGCGTTGATGCGCGGCACCAGCGCGACCTCCAGATCCTGCGTTTCCTGCGGAAGATTGGCGCTGCCGGTCATCGCCGCGCTGACCTGCGGGCTCTTCAGGCGGAAGTCGCTGGTGCTGGCGATGCCGTTCTCGATGGTGCCGGTCGCGCTGATCTCGTCGAACACCAGGCCCTCGCCGGCGATGCCGCGGAAGTCCAGCGTCACCAGCCGCATCACGCTCTGCAGGCTCAGCACGCCCAGCAGCTTGGCCGCCCCGGGCTCGACGCTGACGATCTGGCCATTCTCGAGCTTGAGCGCCACGCGGCCGTTCAGCGAGGGGTAGTCTATCGCCAGCGGCGAGCCGATCCAGCGGATGCGGCCCTCGAGCTTGCCCTTGCCGTCGCGCAGCGTATGCGGCATGCCGAGCCGGTCGAGTACATCGCCGGCATTGCGCACGTCGACGTTGAAGCTGAGCAGTGTGCGGCGCTGGCCGCCGGCCTTGCCGCTGTCGCGCACGCGACGCGGCACGCGCCAGCTGCCCTGGCCGGTGAAGGTCGCGCCGGGCTGTTCCAGCGTCAGCGATTCCAGCGTCCAGACCGGTTCGCCATTGTCGAGCGCGCTGTGCGCCTTGACCTGCAGCTTGCCGAAGTCGTGGCCACGCAGTTCGAAGCGCTCGGCCTGCAGGTCGATCGACGGCAGTTGCTCGATCTGGCCGGCCAGCGCGTCGGCGACCTTGCTGGTGTCCTGGCTGTCGGGGATGTTCAGCCGCGACAGCCGCAGCGTCAGCGCGCCGCCCGGGCTGGACGGCACCGCGCGCCACTGCATCTGGCCGGCGATCTGGCGCGAGTCGAGGCGGAACTGCCAGCCGGGATCGCCGGCCTGCGCGGTGCGCACGGCGTCCAGCGTCACGTCGTCGAGCTCGCGGCCGAAGGCGAGCAGCGTGCGCGAACGCGCGGTGATGCGCTCCGGCAGATACGAGGCCGTGGCCGGTTCGCGCGCGCCGCCGCCCTTGTCGTCGGCGGAGCCGCTGGCGGGTGCACTGGCGAGCGCCGCGCGCCAGCCGTCCAGATCGAAGCGCTCGACCGCCAGCGCGGCGCTGACCCCTGTGGCGGGCGTGGGCGCCGGCTGGCCGATGCCGATGCCGCCGTTGACGACCTCGACGCCGCCGGCGCCACGGCGCAGCAGATAGCGGGCGTTCAGCATCGCGCCGTATTGCAGTTCGAGTTCCTCGTGGCCCGCGCGTCCGGCCACCGGTCGTACCTCCAGGCGCAGTGGCGCCGGTTGCCCGGCCGGCTTGGACAGCGGTGCCGGCAGGTCGACCGCCATGCCGGCGAGGTCCGCGGTGAACGAGATCACCGGCTGGCGTTCGCGCACGCCGATCACTGCCTGGTAGCTGGCATTGCCGTCAAAGCGGCGCGCCAGCGGCGTCAGCCCGGCACCGGACAGCGCCTCGGCGATGCCGCGCGAGTTGGCGCTGCCGGCCGCGGTCACGCGCACCGTGCCGTCGGACTGCGTGCCGCCGCTGGCGCGCACCTCGCCGCCGAGCAGGCGCGCGCGCACCGCATCGAGCTGGAAACCGTGCTCGTTGAAGGTCACCGTGCCGGTGGCGCCGCCCAGCATCGGCAGGCCCGGCGCCAGCACCACGTCGTTGCCGGTCAGGCGGTACTGGGCCTCGACCTTGCTGCGGGTGGCATCGGCCAGCGGCAGGTCCAGCTTGAGCCGCAATTCGCCATTGCCCTGGCCGCGCGCGTCGCCGGTGACGTTGCCGGTCCACTCGCGCACCGGGCTGCTGGCGATGTAGCGCAGGAAACCCTGCATCGGGCCGCTGGCGCTGCCGTCCAGCGTCAGCCGTCCGCGGTGGTCCAGCTCGTCGATGCGGCCCTTGACGTCGCGCAGCGCCACGCCGGCCAGGCCCTGCACCGAGGCGCGCTCGACGTTCAGCGCCATCGCGCCGCGCTCGAACCGCAGGCTGCCGTCGATCTCGGTGAACAGCGGCCACAGCGGCTTGCCGTCCGGACCGTGCGGGTCGATCTGGTAGGACGCCTGCCGCAGCGGCACGTCCACGTGGAAGTCGCCATGCCGGGCGGCGTCACCATGGAAAGGGAAGTGGGCGAGATCGCCCTTGACCTGGAAACGGACCGCCTCGGACTCGCCGCCCGCCAGCGCGCCGGCCAGATAGTGGCGCGTACTGGCGGGAATGTGCAGCGGCAGGTAGCGCGGCACGCGTGCGATCTGCGCGCGGCCGAGCTCGCCGTCCAGTTCCGCAATGCCGGCGTGGCCGTCGCCGCCTTCGCGCCAGCTGCCGCGCACGGTGCCGGCCGTGTCGGCGTTGGCGAAGCGGATGCCGTCGGTGCGCACGACCAGCTTGCCGCCCTCGCGGCGCCACTCGAATGCGCCGGCCAGTTCGTCGAAGGGCAGGCGCGGGTCTTCGAAGACGCCGGGGAAGGTCAGCGTGGCCTGGGTGCCCTCGAAGCGCGCGCTGCCGCCCTGCTGGTCAAAGGAGAAGTTGCCGGACAGGCCGCTGAAGCCGGGAATGCCCAGGTTCGCATGGCCGTCCTTGTCGAACGCCGGTTCGGCCGGCTGCTCGCGCACCGACACGTTGCGCAGCGTGCCCTGGATGCGATAGCGGGCGGGACCGCCTTGCCGCTGCAGCAGGCCGCCGCGCTCGCGGGTCCAGTCGACGTCGAGATTGTCGAGCCGGCCGGACGGCCGCAGCGCGCGCACCTGGCGGGCCAGCGCGGTATCGAGCGGCATCGCGGTCGACAGCGCGCGCAGCGCGTCGAGGTCGAGCGTCGGCGCCTTCAGCGCCAGCCGCCGCAGCGCGCCGTTGTCGTCGCGCGCCCAGCGCAGCGTGACGCGGCGCATGCCTTCGCGCCAGGCGCCGCCGGTGGCCTGGGCCTGCGCGCCGGCGGGCTCCCACAGCAGCGTGTCGACGGTCAGCTGGTTGTCGGCGCCTTCGCGCCGATGCAGCAGCAGCGCCTGCGACTGGTTCAGCCGCAAGGGCTCGGCCGCGCCGGCCAGGCGCAGATCGACCGCGTTGGCGCGCAGCCGCGCCTGGCTGCGCAGCATCTCGCCATTGGCGAACTCGATGGTGCCGTCGCTGCTCAGCACGCCGCTGTCGACCCGCTCGAACAGGCTCAGGTAGCGCTGCACCGCGGGCAGCTGCAACTGGCCGATATCCCAGCTGGCCTGGCCGCGCCAGTTGCGCCAGTCGCCCTGCGCATGCAGATAGGTATGGCGGAAGGTGCCGGTGACCACCAGCGGGCGCGCGGCCAGCGCGGCCGAGCGCGCTTCCAGCCGCAGGTCGTGGCGGGCGCCGCTGCGGGTGGAGCGCAGCAGGATGTCGCCGACCTCCAGCAC
>Ga0065721_10051271_pt1 | contig 15519 bp, 15 predicted proteins | sample Mesricmetagenome_FD_59108 | JGI IMG/M metagenome (GOLD analysis project Ga0065721, IMG submission 59108) | Mesophilic microbial community from rice straw/compost enrichment Sample: eDNA_1 v2 (version 2) | ecosystem: Engineered > Solid waste > Grass > Composting > Bioreactor | place: USA: Davis... | reverse complement strand
ATGCCTCCTTGGCAGCGGTGGTGGTGGGTGATCTCGGGGATCAGTGGACATTCGCGCGACTCAATCAGGCATTCCGTCAGTTGATGGACCACCCGGAGGCCGAGCTGATTGCGCTCGGCATGACGCGATATTGGCGGGCATCGGAGGGGCTGCAATTGGATGTGGGGCCCTTTGTCCAGGCCCTGGCGTTTGCCTCGGGTCGGGAGCCTGTGGTGATGGGTAAACCCGCTGCGCCATTTTTCCAGCAGGCCTGTACCTTGCTCCAACTGCCGCCGGAGGCCGTGTGCATGGTGGGAGATGACGTACGTGTGGACGTCCTGGGCGCCCAAGCCCTGGGGATCAAGGGCGTATTGGTCAAAACCGGTAAATATCGCCCCCAGGACCTGGATGTGGGGCAGCCGGACCTGCTGATCGAATCTTTTGCGGAATTGCCGGCCGCGTGGGATAGGCTGTGAGCTATTGCTCCTCCAGACTGATATCGATGCCGAGGGTATCGGCAATACGCTCCAGTTGCGCGCATAACTGCTCCACATTGGTGCCTCGAGGCACACTCAAGACCCCATCGGCGGCGAACAGAGGATCGCCGCTGTAGGGGGCGCTGGAGCAGTTGGTATTCAGCTCGGCGATATTGATGTTGTACTCGGTCAGCGCCTGGGTTATCTCCAGGACTATCCCCGGACGGTCTGGACCTATGGCACTGAAGGTGGCATTGCGGATGGGTTCGCCCGTGGGATTCTGTTGCAGTGCTTCCACCTGTACATTGATACCCACCTGCGTGAGGGACAGGAGCGCCTGTCGCAATTCTTCCGTCGCTGTCACGGGTACATTGACCCGTATTACCCCGGCAAATTTGCCCGCAAGCTGTGTCAAGCGACTCTCCAGCCAATTGCCCCCGTGGTTCGCCACCCGCTCGGCGATCTGTTTGATCACACCGGGGCGGTCGTCACTGAGCACCGATAAAATCCAATGTTGGTCCATACCGAAAATCCTCTTTGTCGGGATGCGCATTTTCAAATGCCATCCAATTGGTTTAAGGTCGCGCTTTTTTTGGAGTGACTTATGATAATTCCTCCGCAGCAGCTTTCGCCGGAGACACTGCAGGCGGTCCTGGAGGAGTTTATCAGCCGCGAGGGGACCGACTATGGTGACCGTGAGTGGGCACTTGAGGAAAAGGTCTCCTGCCTCAGGCCCCAGGTCCTGCAGGGGCAAGTACTCATTATTTTCGACCCCGTATCCGAACAGATCAATCTGGTCCCGCGAGATGAATGGCGGGAGCCCGGATGATTTGTAAGGATTTCAATGTTGCAATATGGTCACGCGCTCCGGCTCCTCCAGTATAGGTGCTATCTGATTGGTAAATTCCTGGCGCCCATCGCTGGTGGACCAGCGCTGCCAATCCAGTTCACTGCGCCATTTGCACAGAATAAACCGGTGATTGGGGTCGTGGCTGTCGGTCAAACCCTCAGCAGAGATAAATCCTGCAGCTTTGTAGGTACGTTGCATGGCCTTGCGCGCCAGCTCTTCATAGGTGGACAGCATGCCGTCGGCAATACGACGTTCGATCAGGACGTGAATCATGGTGGAATCAGTTTCGCGTTAATTCTTGTCGGTTTTCAGTCTACGGAATTCAATGATAATTTCCATGTTACCCGATAATGGCGCACTTGTGGCCTGATGAAATATGAAACAGAAAAATTATGAAATTAAAAAACGGTTGGATGCCACTGGGCTCACTTGTCCTGAGCCGGTGATGTTGCTGCATAAGGTGATGCGCGAGATCGGCGTGGGTGAGTGTGTGGAAGTTTTGGCTACGGATCCTTCCACTCAGCGGGATATCCCAAAATTCTGCCAGTTTCTCAATCACGAATTATTGTGGCAGTCGGAGGAGGAGGCACAATTCATTTATCACTTGCGCAAAGGACGCTGACAAATTCAAGGGGAGGAAAAGCCCGCCTGCGGAAAGCAGATGGTGAAGGATACTTTGCTTGCGGATTCCTTTGTGAAATCCGCAAGCGAAAATCTGGTTAGCGGTGAGATTCTTCCACCAGCATGCTGATGGCCGCCAGCGCTTCCGGATCCTTGGATTTGATTTTGTTGGCGATATGGTGCTGGAAAAAATAGCGGAAATGCTGGTGTGATTGTGCCGCATAGAGGCATTCATCGCCCGGAAGAACCGGTGTGCTTTCCACTTTTTCTTCGTCGATCAGCATGCCCGAAATGGTGCCGTCATTGTGAAGGCGCCAGCTCACCACTTCCTGCAATATCAAGCTTTTAAAATCCGGACCGGATAAAACCGCATGAGTGCCGATGGTGTCGGGAATTTCCTGCACTATATCCTGCTCGTTTTCGCACTCGTAATCGTAGTACTCTGCGGCAGTTTCCAGCTCCACCACTTTATGGATGGGCGCCTCAAAAAATATTTCGTCAATACCGGCGTCGTAATAGCCTTCCCACTGTCCATTGAGCGGATCCTGGATGTCGGTGCAGGGGACTATATCGTTGAGCCAGGGAACAAGTCCCACAACTTCGCCGTTCGCGCGCAAACCCCAGGCAAGAATTTTCAGGCTGAAAAGCTTGTTCGAACTGGCTTCGTTCGAATAAAGCATTTCAAGTCCGTCGAGTTCTGGGGAAAGTCGAATGAAGCGGGTGTCCTTGAGGGGGATATAAGGCTTCCCTGTAAAGAGATCGATCACATTGTCAAGCTTGTGACCGGAGTTCGAGGTCTTCATAATACCACCTCCGCGCTAGGGGCTTGTCTGCTCATGCGAGCGGGATAGCCTAGGCGGCGAAACAACTTTTCGCCGCCTACACATAAACAGTATATGCAGAATGCCAATAACTCAACACCCAACTGCAAGATTTTTTGGGTTCATCAGAGTTCTATATTCTGGGTCTCAATCAACCGAGTTTTTTGGCATAAGCCCAGAGTTTTGACTACACGCTGCTGCATTCCAGCATTTTCTGTTGTCCGCCATGCATTTCGTTTCCGACCTTATCTCTTTGTTTGAGCAATGTTTTTTTGCCGAATACCGCACAATTCTGGTGGCGGGTGGTGAGGAACCCATATATCTGCCCTCGACGGACAACGCGCCCCATAGAATTGTTTTTACACGTGATTATTTCGCCAGTGCCCTGCATGAAGTTGCACATTGGTGTATTGCGGGCGAGGGGCGGCGGCGATTGCCGGACTACGGTTATTGGTACGCCCCGGACGGTCGCAGCGCGGAACAGCAGACCGAGTTTGAACGGGTGGAGGTCAAACCCCAGGCATTGGAGTGGTTGTTCAGCACCGCGTGCGGAACTGGATTTAGGGTCAGTGCTGACAACCTCAGCTCCGGTCTGTGCGCCAGTGATCAGTTCAAATGTCGGATTGCGCAGCAGGCACAGGTCTATTGCAGGGCGCTGCCGGAGCGGCCCGCCCGTTTTATCGAGGCTTTGAGTGCATTCTATGGCGTGAAGCATGTGCTCGATCCCGATCGCTTCCAGGTGGCGTATCTGTCATGAGTGATACGGCATTTCTGTTGGATGCGTCCATTCCCATCTTCCGCTATTACTTTTCCCTGCCGGAGAACTGGGTCAGTCGCGATGGCATAGGCACTGCGGCTGTATACGGTTATACCCATTGGTTGCGGCGCCTGCTGCTGGCGGAGCAACCGGTTTTTATCGCAGCTTGTTTTGATGAAAGTCTGGGCAGCGGCTTTCGCCATCAGCTCGATCCGGCCTACAAAAGCAGTCGGGCACTGCCCGATGAGGCCCTGGCCTACCAACTGCACGCCTGCCGCCGGATCACAGAGTTCATGGGGGTACCGACCTATGGCTCCAACAGCCATGAGGCGGACGATCTCATCGGCAGCTTAGCCGCCTTGCATAGATCCCAGGGGCGCAGATGTCTGTTGATCAGCCGCGACAAGGATCTGGGGCAGCTGTTGGAGGGGGGGGATCAGTTTTGGGACTATCCCGACCAGGCTCCCCTGGATGTTGCCGGATTTACCGCCCGCTGGGGCGTGTCGCCGGCGCAGATGGCGGACTATCTCGCCCTGGTGGGCGACAAGTCAGACGATATACCCGGTGTGCCTGGAATAGGTCCGAAAACCGCCTGCGCGCTGCTGGCGCACTTCGGTTCCATTCAGTCCCTGCTGGAGAATCTGCATCAGGTGGCTGCCCTGCCCGTGAGGGGGGCTGCCCGCATAGCCGGTCAACTGGCAGCCCATGTGCAACGCATCCAGCTCAACCGGCAGCTGGCCTCCATATGCTGCGATGTTCCCCTGGAGTCGCCTGCGCGGCTGACGCGGCAACCGGTGGATTGGCCGCAGCTGCTGGAATACGCTGAGCACCTGGGATTTCGCCTGCGCCAGGATCCCGACCTCTAATTTCAATCCCAAGAAGAACCAATCTCATGAAAATTGTCGCCGACGAAAACATCCCCTATGTGCACGAGTTCTTTGGCAGCTTCGGCGAAGTGATTACTGCGCCCGGGCGCCACCTCACCCGCGAACAGCTGGGAGATGCCGAGGTGCTGCTGGTGCGCTCTGTGACCCGGGTGAATGAAGCCCTGTTGGCGGGCAGCGCTGTGCGCTTTATCGGCACTTGCACCATTGGGACGGACCACCTGGACACGGAATACCTGCGCCGCAATCACATAGCCTTTGCCAGTGCCCCTGGCTGCAACGCCGGTGGAGTGGTGCAGTACGTGATGGCGGCACTGACCGAACTGGCCAGCCACTGGCGGCAGAAGCGGGTAGGGGTGATTGGCCGCGGCAATGTGGGCGGGCGACTCTGCCGCGCCCTGGAGGCCCTGCAGGTCAATTATCTGGCCTACGATCCCTTTCTTTCCCCCAATGAACATCCGCGCTTGTGCGCCGTGGAGCAGGCGTTGGATTGCGACATCATCTGCGTTCACACGCCTTACACCACCGCCGGACCCCATCCCACACACCATATGATCGGCTCTTTCCAGCTGCGTCATATGAGACCAGGGGCAATTCTGCTCAATGCCGGCCGCGGCGGGGCCATAGACAACCGCGCCCTGTTGGCGCATCTGCAGGCGGATGCGGACCTGAGGGTGGTGCTGGATGTGTGGGAGAACGAGCCGGATATAGACTTGGCGCTGATGGAGGTGGTGGCCCTGGGGACCCCCCATATCGCCGGTTACAGCTACGAGGGCAAGCTCAATGGCTCCGCCATGATCCATGCGGCTCTGGCGCAGTTTCTCGGAATGGATCTGGAGGCGGCGGCCCAGCAGCGGGATCAACTGATGCAACGTCTGTTGGGGGAACCGGTGTCTATCACCTGTGACAGCCTCAACCAGGCCATTCTGGCCACCTATGACATCAACGCCGACGACGAGCGTCTGCGTCGGACCTTGACCAGTGCCAGTCCTGGTGGTGTGGGGGTGGCCTTCGACCAATTGCGTAAAACCTATCCCGAGCGGCGCGAGTTTGGCCACTACCGGGTCATCAGTGGCGATGCCCACCTGCAGGCGCAACTGGCCGCCATTGGATTCGCCTCGCCGTGAGTGGTGCAATGCGTCAATTCCGCCTGGGACTGGTGGTCAATCCATTGGCGGGGGTGGGCGGACCCGCAGCCCACAAGGGCAGTGATCACGCCGACATCCAGGCGCGCGCGCGGCGCGGCGAGCTACCGCTGACGGCACCTGGACGCGCCCGCAGCTTTCTGCAGCAGTTGGTGGTACCTGATGGCTGTGCCCTGACCCTTATCACCGTACCCGGCCCCATGGGTGCTGATCTGGTGGAGGGCCTGCCTTTTCAACTCGAGCTGGCCAATTACACGCCTGCGGCCGAGACTACTGCCCAGGATACCCGTGAGGGCGTAAGCGCCATTCTGGCGAGACGGCCGGATCTGCTGGTATTCGTCGGCGGCGACGGTACCGCAAGAGATGTCTGCCAGGTGGTAGATGACCGTCAGCCGGTGCTGGGGGTGCCCGCCGGGGTAAAGATGCACAGCGGGGTCTACGCCATCAACCCGACCATGGCGGCGGAACTGGTTTCCCAGCTCCTGGCGGGAGGCTTGGTCAATCTGGAAATGCGCGAGGTGCGCGATATAGATGAAGAAGCATTCCGGCAGGGACAGGTCAAAAGCCGCTATTTCGGCGAAATGCGGGTCCCGGAAGCGGGGCGCTTCGTGCAGCACGTCAAGCAGGGCGGCCTGGAAGTGGAAGCGCTGGTGCTGCTCGACATAGCCGAGCACCTGAGCCGGGAGGTCACTCCGGACACCTTGGTGATCCTCGGTCCCGGCTCCACCACTTTGACGCTGATGAACAACTGGGGGCTGGAGGGCACCTTGTTGGGGGTGGACCTGTTATTGGGCATGAATCTGCTTGTCCGGGATGTGGATGCCCCCACTTTGGAGCAGCATTTGAGCGAACACACAGGTTCAGTGCTGGGTGTGGTCACCGCCATCGGTGGCCAGGGGCATGTGATCGGGCGAGGCAATCAGCAGCTGACGCCAACTGTTCTGCGCCTTATAGGACGCGACCGCTTGCGCATCGTGGCCACCAAAACCAAGCTGAAAACCCTAAGCGGACGGCCGCTGCTGATGGATTCCGGCGACGCGATACTGGACCGCGAATGGGCGGGATATATTCCGGTCATCACCGGTTATGAGGATGTGGTGCTTTACCCTCTGGGTGTGTATCCCGCCGAATAGGTTGGTGGCACAGTCGATGCTTTAAATTCTGTACCGGTCTCGCAACGCAGACTCCATCTAAAACGCAATAGATAATGTGTTAGGATTCCGACCGCTTCGAGACTTTTCCGGTGCGGAGGCTTCTTCTGCGCACCTTCCCATTCGGATTGCCTTCTATGAAAAAGCTGCTTGCACACATTGCTGGTATGGCGCTTGTTTGTGGTGTTGTTTCCCAGACCTTCGCGCAGGAAACCTTCAAGCCGGAAGTCTTTACGGTGGAAAAAACCATCAAACCCGGCCCTAATGTGCTGGTGAACGCCGCCAGTTGGGACGGCGCCAGCAAGGTCCATGTCTATGGTCAGGATGGTTTGACCTACAAAGGACTCATGGGAGCCGGTTTGACATCGCAGCTCCTGGTTTCGGCCAATGGCAAAACGGCCTTCGTCCTGTCCGATTACATGAAACGCTACACCTATGGTCCTGTGGAAAGTGTGCTGCAGATTTTTGACATAGCCACACTCACACCCGTGCGCGAAATCATAGTGCCCAACAAGGCAGCCAAAGCGATTGGCATGACCAATCTGATCGAACTCTCCGCCGACGAAAAAATTCTGTATATCCAAAATGCCACGCCCGCCACCTCCGTTACCCTGGTGGATTTAGTACAAGGCAAGGTGTTGAGCGAAGTTCCATCCCCCGGCTGCTACGGTATTTATGCGGCAAAAAAATCCGGAAAATTTTCCACCCTGTGCGGCTCAGGCACTATAAAAACCTACACCCTCACCGGCACCGAATATAAAGTCGAAACTTCCGACAAAATTTTTGATGTGGATGCGGATGCGCTTTATATCCATGCGCAGCGTCGCGGCAACGGCCAGCTGATCTTCACATCGTTCAATGGCAATTTGTATCTGTTGGACGATTCCGGCAGCAAAGTGGTGCTGAAGGAAAAACTGGAAGTGGCCAAAGGCATTGAGGGTAACTGGGCGCCCGGAGGCTATGCGATTACCGCCTACCATAAGCCGGGGGATCAGGTGTTCATGGCAATGCATTCGGATGCCTACGATGGCAGCCATAAGGATGGGTCGGAGGAAATCTGGGTTTACAGCCTCGCCAAGAAAAAGCTCATCAGCCGCTCGGAGGCCGAGGGATTGGTGGCACTCGCGGTGACCCAGGATAAAACGCCAAAAATCTACGGCTCCAATGAAGATGAAGAGAGCGTGGATGAATATAGTTTGTCGGATGCCAAAAATTATGTGTTCAGCAAATCCGCCTCGGATGAGAGGGTGGGCTGGACCACGTCGCTGCTGGTGGCGCCCTGACTGAATTTATGAACGGTTCCTTGGCAGATATGGTTTCTCTGAGTCTGGTGGTCCTGACTCTGCTGGTTTTCCTCGGCGCTCTGCTGCACAAAATGTTTGATTTTGTCGAGTTCCAGGGATATGTGGCTGATTATCGGTTGTTGCCGGAATTCCTGGTGAAACCCGCGGCTTTATTTCTGCTGGTCATGGAAGCGGGCGTGGTACTGCTGATACTGTGGGCGCCCACCCGCCCATGGGCATTGGTGTTGGCGGTGAGTCTGCTGGCGCTATACGCATTGGCTATTACGGTGAATCTGCGCCGCGGGCGCACCCATGTGGAATGCGGTTGCGGCGGTGCGCCCCAGTGGCTGAGCGGGGCGCTGGTGTGGCGCAATCTGATTTTGATGGTTTTGGCCCTGATACCTTTATGGCACTTGCCTGTGGGCCTGAAGGCAAGTGAAATCGCAACCGCTTTGGCAGCGGGTATTTTTCTCTGGTTTATGGTCCGGTTTTTTGAGCAGATCAATGCCAACTGGCAGCAACTGGCTTTGACCGGACGGAGACGCAAGCATTTATGACAGCCTGGTATTTTGCGGTAATTTTTTTGTTCGTAGCGGTAGTGCTGTTGGCTGTGGCGGTGTTCGTATTGGCGCGGCAGATAGGGATTCTCTACGAACGCATAGCGCCCATGGGGGCGTTGATGAATGACTCCGGCCCTAAAATCGGCGATGTCACGCCCTCTTTTACATTGCTCAATTTGACCGGTCCCGCGCTGCATATAGGCACAAGTGCCGAAAAAGCCCAGTTGCTGTTTTTTCTCTCCCCAACCTGTCCCATCTGCAAAAAGCTGCTGCCGGTTTTGAAATCCGTGCGCTCCGCCGAGCAGGATTGGCTGAATGTGATACTGGCCAGCGACGGCGAAGAGGATAAACATCGGCGATTCATTCAGACAGCCGGGCTGGAGGCATTCCCCTACGTTCTCTCCACGGAACTGGGGCTCGCCTACCGGGTGGCGCGCCTGCCGTTTGCGGTGGTACTGGACAGGCAGGGGGTGGTCAGGGCCAAAGGGCTGGTCAATAGTCGCGAACAATTGGAGAGTCTGTTCAACGCCCATGAACTCGGGGTCGAATCCGTGCAAACTTTTCTGGCTAAGTCCGGGGGAAATTCACCATGAACAATCCATTTGAGACACTGCTGGCCTGGTTGGACAAGCGCGCGGAATCCACAGCCCGCACGGCGGCGCAACGCCACGGGCGCCGCAGCTTTGTCGGCAGGCTGGGTGCTGTGTTGCTCGGCTACAGTCTGTTGCCGGTGCTGCCCTTCGATCGCAATTTCGGCCTCGCCTATGCTGAAGACGCGGATGATGACGCAGGCGATCCCAATGATCCCACCTCTTGCGATTATTGGCGCTATTGCGCCATAGACGGCAATCTCTGCAACGATTGCGGCGGCACAGTCACCAGTTGTCCGCCAGGGGCTGAGGCTTCCGCTGTCTCTTGGGTGGGCACCTGCCGCAATCCCAATGACGGCAAGGATTATCTGGTCTCCTACAACGACTGCTGTGGCAAACCCCAGTGCACCGGTACCGAATGTGTGCGCAGCGAGCGCGAGCGTCCGGGATATCAGATGGGGCTGCACAACGATATCAACTGGTGTATGGCCAATACCTCCATGGGCTATCACTGCACGGTGGCGGTTCTGGTGGGCAAATTGGAAGGCTGACCGCTGACAATCCGACCGCTTCCTTTCCCGCGATGATGCAGTTTCTGCCGCGAATCCTGCTTTTCTGGCTGGCGCTGATGTATGCGGCGCCGGTCTTTGCCCTCAGCCCCGCCAATGCCTACATCCTCCGCTGCGCTGGTTGTCACGGCATGGAAGGCGCCGGCAGCCAAACCGGCGGCATTCCGGATTTTCGCGGCACTGTAGCCGCCTTTGCCTATCTGCCCGCCGGGCGGCGCTATGTGGTGCAGGTGCCTGGGGTTCTCGCCTCCGGGCTGGATCCTCAGCAGACTGCGGATGTGATGAACCATCTGATGACCCGATGGGGTGGGGCTTCTCTCACTGGGGAGTTTGTGCCCTTCACAGAGGCGGAAGTCGCTCAACTGCAGGCCGAGGTGATCCCGGATGTGGTGGGATTCCGCCGCGATCTGGCCGCCGAAATGACCCGCAACAACCTACCGGTGGCCGCCTATCCCTGGCCCTGATGTGCCATGATTTTTGTGTGCTGGTGTGCAATCACACCCGGCACTCGGGAATCCCGACCCCCTTTGCCAATGGACTGGTGTAAGATCGCCCGCAATTTTTTCGTACTCTTTTAACACCCCTATGACGCTTGAGATACCGGGATATCGAATAGTGCGGGAGCTGGGCAAGGGCGGCATGGCGACGGTCTACCTGGCCGTGCAGGAGATTTTCGAGCGTCAGGTGGCGCTCAAGGTCATGTCCAAGTCTCTGGCTCAGGATCCCAGTTTCGGCCAGCGGTTCCTGCGCGAGGCGCGCATCGTCAGCCAATTGGCTCACCCCAATATCATCAGCGTTTACGACGCGGGTGTGCACGAAGAGGCCTATTACCTCTCCATGGAATATATCGCCGGGCCGGATCTCAAGCAGGCCCGGGAGTCTCTCAGCGTTGTCCAGAAAATCCAGATTCTGCGGGATATAGCGCTCGCGCTGGATTTCGCCGGGCGCAAAGGCTATGTCCACCGGGACATAAAGCCGGAAAACATCTTGTTGCGGGAAGGACTGTCGGCGGTGCTGATGGATTTCGGCATAGCCCGTGCGGCCGAGTCCGACTTGAGCGTCACCCAAACCGGCATGGCCCTGGGGACACCGCACTATATGAGCCCGGAACAGGCCAAGGGCCAGGCGGTGGATCATCGCTCCGATCTCTACAGTCTCGGGGTGGTGTTCTATTACCTGCTGATGGGCACAGTGCCTTATCACGCCGATTCCGCAGTAGCCATAGGCGTCAAGCACCTCACGGAGCCGGTGCCCGGATTGTCCGAGCCTTGGGTGCCGCTGCAGCCGATTCTGGATCGCCTGATGGCCAAGAAGCCGGAGGAGCGCTTTCAAAGTGCCGGTGAACTGGTTGCCGCCTTGGACCGCTTGGATATGGAAGCTCTGACGCGGCACCAGCAGTCCTGGCAGGATGCGGTTGGCAATGTTGACCCCGCCGCAGCTACGCAGCTGCAACCCAGTGTGTCTAGCACCACTCAGGTTACGGCCCTGGAGCGGGTCAAGTCTCTGCGCTGGCAATACAAGGTTGTGGCCGGGGCCGCCGCTCTGACGCTGTTTGCGGCTGTGGTGATCATCAGCCGGCCGTTCTCGGAGGATGCGCCACCGGCCAGAGCCGTGGAAAAGCCGAGCGCTGTGGAGTCACGCGAAGCGGATAAACCGGAGTCTCTGCGGCAGATCCAGTCCGAGCCGGATCCGCTCGATACCACCGAGCCAGTGCCAGCCAGCACTGGCGCCCCACATATCATCACCCTGGGGGATATCGCTGATCGCGAATACCGCCCTGTGTCCACCCAGTCCAGAACGGATATCCCCCCGATAAATGCTCTGCATCGCCTGCGCGACCGGCTGCAGGACATGACTGGGCGCCGTCCCATGCGCGAGTTGACCCTCGAAGAAAAGGTCGAGGAGCTGCGCACCGCCCTGGGCCGCGATCCCAATAATTTAGAGACGCAACGCCAACTGGCGTGGCTGGCGGCGCAGTACTTCAAGAAGGCCAACCAGTTTTTCAACGAGGCGGATTTTGTCTCCGCCCAGGCGGCCCTGGATAGAAGCAGGGCGCTCTTCCCGGAATATTTGGCCCAGCACGATCAACTGGCGGAGCGGTTGCGCAAGCGCGACCGGCTGGAACGGCTGCTCAATCAGGCGCGCATCCAGTTTGAAGCGGGTAAACTGGTTTCCCCCTGGCGACACAACGCCGTGCATTATTTCCGCGCCGCCCTGAACACAGATGCGGAAGTCACTGCGGCCCAGCACGGCCTGGATCAGGTGGAAAATGCGCTTCTGGCCCAGGCCCGCAGCGCTCTGGCCGCGGGTGACTGGAAGCGTGCGGAAAATGCGGTGGAGGCGGTGCAGGACTTCCGCCCGAACAGTGAGGCCGCGCGGCAGCTGTCTTATAAGATCGAGCAGTATCGGGAGCGCGGCAGTCGCAGCATGCAGGTGGAAGAGCCAGCGCGCGATTCCCAAACCGTCAGCCTGCGCCAGGGCACTCCGGTGGAGGCCGCTTCCGGAGCCGGTCCGATAATCCGGCAACTACGGGTTGATGGCCGGCTTCTGTCCGACATGAACGCGCGGCAGATGCAATCGGTGCCCGCCCAGAAAGTGCTGTTCGTATCATTTGAATACGAGGGCTTTGCCGGGGACCAGAAGTTGCAGGCAGAGCTGCGCGATGGCAAAGGAAAATCGCTGCAGCGGCTGTCGGTATCTCTACCGCAGAAAAAGGGCCTGTCCCGCTTCCGCTTTGAACAGGCGCGGGACAGCTTCCCTCCAGGAGAATATGCCATCAGCCTCTCCTGGGAGGGCAATGAGCTGATACAGGCAAATTTTCTCGTGGAATAAAGCTTGTGCGCACATTCCTGGAAGCGGGGAAAATGCCCGTGTTACCATGGGCGCCTTCGCCACGGCGCTGCCGGCGCCGCAAGGATCAACCCTTTGAATTTGTGTAGGGCTTATGGACATCATCATTCGCACCCAGTCGGGTAACCAATATCAGCTGATCCGTCACGACAAACCCACCCGTCAGCCGACGAACACGGTTTACCAGTCGCCTGAACAACTCAAGAATCTGCTGGCCGGCGCCGAGCCGCTGAGCCCTTCAACCTGGCCCGCGCTATGGCAAAAGGTTCGTCCTGCCAGCGGCGTGGATCACGGTAGTCCCAATGCCATAGTGCAGGCGCTGCAGGACCTGGCCGGCAAACAGTTGCTGCATATAGTCCCTTTCGAGCCGTACCGTAAACCCCGCGACCCCAATCGCGGTGCCAGAGGTGGTTCCGGCGGCGGTGAATCTGCCAATCTGGGTGAACTGCCTCCGGTCAAATCCCCAGAGTCCGTGGCGCCCCCGGTTCCGGAAAAAGCCTTCTCCGATGACGCTGCCGTAGCCGGCGATCAACCTGCTGAAGGCAATGATCCCTCAGTGGAAGATTGCCAGACCGAGGGCGAGCCCATCAGCATGATTACCGGTGAGGAGCTGTTGCAACTCACCGATTGCACTCTGCCGGGGCCTGTGCCCTTTGCGTGGACGCGCACCTACCGCAGTTCCCACGGCCGCGATAGCGGACTCGGTTGTGGCTGGACCCACACCGGCAGCGAGAGTCTGGAATTGGATGGACAGCAGGTGCTCTACCATGACAGTGACGGACGCACGATTCCCTTGCCTTTGCCGAAGGTGCACCAGCGCAGCCGCTATATTCCGGAAGGATTGATTCTCGATCGCGTCTCCGAGGATGCATTCATCCTGCGCCAGGAGGGGCATCCTCTGCGGGTATTCAGCCGCGTCGGCTTCAGATCCAGTCATCTGCGTTTAACACAGCTGCGCCATCCGTCATACACCCCCTCCAGCACTGTGTTGGGTGTGAAGCAGGCGGAATCCGGCTTTGCCATCAATTTGCATTACAACGAGCACAACCAGCTCACGCGGTTGCACGGCAATTGGGGTAAAAGTCTGGTACTGAGTCGCAATGGCGAAGGGCGCATTATTCGCGTCGAATTAAAAGATCGCGCCAGCGGCGCGCGCAAAACCCTGGCCGAATACGACTACGATGCCCACGGCGATTTGATCGCCCAGCGCAATGCCAGAGGCGTCGGCGAAAAATACGAGTACCGCAATCATTTGATCCAGAAGCGCACCCTGGTCACAGGTTTCAATTTTTATTTCGAGTGGGATGGCGAAGACAGCGGCGCGCGCTGTATCCACCAGTGGGGTGATCGCGGAATTTATGATTACCGCTTTGAGTGGTTCCCGGATCAACACCGCAGCAAGGCCATCGACAGTCGCGGCAAAGTCCGCGAGTACGAATACAACCAATACGGCCAGATCGTCGCCGAATTGGATTGCGAGGGCGGTCTGCACCAATACGCCTACGAACGCGGACGCAAACGCCGCTATACGGATCCCGAAGGCAATACCACCGAATATTTCTACGACCGTCACAACAACCCTGCCGGTTATCGCGATGCCCTGGGCAATCGCGTGGCGCTCAGCTGGTTTCAGGGTCGACTCACCAGCATCACCGATAAAGACAAAAGCCACTGGCGGCGGGAGTACGACAACAAAGGTCAGTTGGTCGCGCTGATCGATCCCTTTCTGCAAACGACTCGTTACAGCTATAACGCCGATGGCATGCTGGCCAGTGTCACAGACCCCATGCAGCGCACCACGCGCTATGAGTGGTCGAAGCAGGGCGAATTGCTGGCGATCATAGATCCGGAAGGTCACCAGCGTCGCCTCAGCTACGATCCCTGGGGACAAGTCACCGCAGCGGAAATCATTCTGGCCGATGGCACCAGCGCCGGGAAAATCCAGTTTTCCTACACGCCCACAGGTCGGGTGGAAAAAGTAGTGGCGCCCAACGGCGACACCACCCATTACACCTACAACGAAAATGACCAGTTGATTCGTCACAGCGATCCCCAAGGCCGCACCACGGAATTCAAATACGACGGATTGAGCCAGGTTGTTGAGCGTGTCGACCCCGAAGGTAATCGTCTTAAATACGAATACGACAGCGAGCGCAATCTCACTGCCTTGATTAATGAAAAAGGCGAGAAATACCAATTCTTCTACGATGGCAACGAGCGCTTAGTAAAAGAGATTGGTTTTGACGGGCGTATCCAACACTACAAATATGACAAAGCCGGTCGCCTGATCAAACATCTGGATGCGGGCGAGGCGATGACGGAATTCGAGCGCGACGCACTCGGGCAGTTGCTCACGCGCACCAGTCGCTCGATTACCAGAAAATCCATCGAACCTGAAGTCACGCGCTTCAATTACGACCCTAAAGGTCGTTTATTGGAAGCCTACAATGCGCATCAATTTGTCTCATTCACCTATAACGCTTTCGGCAATATCACCAGGGAGCACCACAGCGATCTGAATGGTCAGCGACAGCGCATCAGAGCGTCCATGGTGGATATTCAGTTCAGCAATGTCTGGCCGGGCAAGCGCAGCGGCATTCAACTGCCTGATGGTCAGCGCATAGATTACGGTTTTGATCATAACAATCGCCTCAATCAGATCTCCGTCAATGACGAGATCATCACTCGTATCGAGCGCGATTTGCTGGGGCGGGAAGTCAGCCGCATTCAAGGCGACCTGATCACCATCGCGGAATATGATCCCGCCGGGCGTCTACAAAAACAAACCAGTTACAACCAAAAGCAGAAAATTGCCGGCCCGATTCAGCGTCAATACGGCTACGACAGCTTTGGCAATTTAAGCAGCCTCAGCGACGGCCCGGAGGAAACCCGCTACGTTTACGACCTGCTTAACCGTCTGAAAAAAGTGGAAGGCAATCTGCCGGAAACTTTTTCATTCGATCCTGCAGGAAATCTACTTCAG
>Ga0065721_10005810_pt1 | contig 15520 bp, 9 predicted proteins | sample Mesricmetagenome_FD_59108 | JGI IMG/M metagenome (GOLD analysis project Ga0065721, IMG submission 59108) | Mesophilic microbial community from rice straw/compost enrichment Sample: eDNA_1 v2 (version 2) | ecosystem: Engineered > Solid waste > Grass > Composting > Bioreactor | place: USA: Davis... | reverse complement strand
CTGTCAGTCAGTTTACGAACCTGCTCGATTTGCGGGTCCGCGCCGAATTCAGATTGATAAACACCACTCACAGATCGGATGACGGCTTTGTGCCGGTTGAAATGTTTTTCTAACGCGAAAGAAATCTCGCCCAACGTCGCCCGTGCGCGCGCCGCGTCCACGGCCAATGCGAGCAAATTGCCCTGACCGGTCTCCGCCGCTTTCGAAAGCGCTTCGAGACACGCATTCACTTTGGCGTTGTCGCGTTCGGCTTTGAGTTTTTGCAGGCGCTTGATTTGCGCCTCGCGCACGGCGGTGTTGTCCACTTCGAGCACGTCGAGTTTCTCGGCTTTTTCGAGGCGCAACGTATTTACGCCGATAATCACTTCTTTACCGGAATCAATGTGTGCTTGTCGTCGCGCCGCGGCTTCTTCGATGCGCAACTTCGGCAGACCCGTTTCAATCGCTTTCGCCATGCCGCCGAGCGTTTCGATTTCCTGAATGTGTCCCCACGCGCGCCGCATGATTTCGTTCGTGAGCGCTTCAACGTAGAACGAACCGCCCCACGGATCGATCACCTTGCAAATGCCGGTTTCCTCCTGGAGCAACAATTGCGTGTTTCGCGCAATGCGCGCCGAAAAATCCGTCGGCAACGCGATGGCTTCATCGAGCGAGTTTGTGTGCAATGATTGCGTGTGACCCAACGCAGCAGCCATCGCTTCGATACACGTGCGCGCCACGTTGTTGAACGGATCCTGTTCCGTCAACGACCAGCCGGACGTCTGCGAGTGCGTGCGCAGCGCCATGGATTTCGGATTCTTCGGATTGAATTGCTTGATGAGTTTCGCCCACAGTGCCCGGGCCGCGCGCATCTTGGCAATCTCCATGAAAAAGTTTTTGCCCTGTGCCCAGAAAAACGACAACCGCGGCGCGAACGCATCAATATCAATGCCTGCTTTGATGCCGGTGCGCACATACTCCAAACCGTCCGCAAGCGTGTACGCCATTTCCAGATCTGCCGTCGCGCCCGCCTCTTGCATGTGATAACCCGAAATCGAAATCGAATTGAACTTCGGCATGTTTTGCGATGTGAACGCAAAGATGTCCGCGATGATGCGCATCGAAGGTGCGGGCGGATAAATGTAGGTATTCCGCACCATGTATTCTTTGAGAATGTCGTTCTGGATCGTACCGGAAAGTTTGTCCAGTGAGACGCCCTGTTCCTCAGCAGCGACGATGTAAAACGCCATAATCGGCAACACCGCGCCGTTCATCGTCATTGAAACGGAGATGCGATCCAGCGGAATGCTGTCGAACAGCACTTTCATATCGAGGATCGAATCCACGGCCACGCCCGCCTTGCCCACGTCCGCAAATGCGCGTGGATGATCCGAGTCATAACCGCGATGCGTCGGCAAATCGAAGGCAACGGACAATCCTTGTTGTCCGGCCGCGATGTTGCGGCGATAAAACGCATTCGATTCTTCCGCAGTGGAAAAACCGGCGTATTGCCGCACCGTCCACGGTTTCGTTACGTACATCGAACCATACGGGCCGCGCAGGAACGGCGCGATGCCAGGCATCGTGTCGAGGTGTTCGCACTTCGCAAGATCGGCGTTGGTGTAGAGCGGTTGCAGATCAATCTGCTCGAGCGTTTGATAAACCCATTCGTCGAGCGATTTGCCGGTCTCGGCTTCAAACCGCGCGCGCCATTGCTCAAACGTTACCGGCGCGGGCGAAGTGTTCAGTTCAACTTTAGTAAAATCAGGAAACGTATTCATCTGGATTCTCCCTCACCCTGACCCTCTCCCCAAGGAGAGGGAACAGCGATTGAGCGTGATTTGATTGGTTGATGCCTCTCGGGCATCCCCTGACTCCCGATGGCAGAATAAGCGGTGCGCAATTCTCCCTCTCCCCACGGGAGAGGACCGGAGTGAGGGGATGCGGTGCGGCTTCTGTGCGAGTGCGGACTGTAAAATCGCGCCGTCATTTGATTCCCATCCTTTCGTGAATGCGCGACAGCACCTCGACCACATCTGCGCGAATGTGAATGAATTCATTCACGCCGGATTTTTGGTGTGCTTCGATTTGCTCCGCGGGATAGCCCGCCAGGACGATGTAGGTGTTTGGTTTCTGCGCGCGAATTTCCTCGATCAACGCCGGCACGAGCGTGGGATAATTATCGTCTGTCGAACAAATCACCGCGATTTCCGCGTGCGACTTCAATAATGCGGTTACGGCTTCCTCCGGTGTTTTGAATCCGGACGGTGAAATCACTTCGTAACCGCCGACGCTGAAGAATCCGCGCGAAAAGTCCGCTCGCGCCTTGTGTTCCTTCAATGGCCCCATGTTGCACAGGAAAACTTTCACCGGCCCTTCAGCGCGCCGATTCATCGCCGCGCGTAAGGCTTCAACCGGTGTTGCTGCGCGCGTCAGGCAAACTGGTGTAATCGGCACGCACGGCGCATCGCTGATGCGCAACGCGCGCGTCACTTCGCCGAGTGTGGCGCCCGCATTCACCGCTTCCACGCAAACTTCAAACAGGTCATGGCCTTTCACGCCGATGACCTTCGCCAGCCATTGCAACACCACCTGACTGTCCGCTTCTTCCATCGTCGTGCGATGCGATGTGACCTGTTGCACACGGCGGCGATGAAACGCGGTGGGATCGGGAACGTTTACTTCGAGCGGTTTCTCGCTGGGGTTGGCGTATTGATTGACGCCCACGAGCGAATCGCGCCGACTGGTGACAGCCTTGAGCTTCTTTGCCGCCATTTCACCCACGGCTTTTTGCGGCACACCTGCGCGCAAGGCGGCTTCCATGCCACCGAGTTTTTCGACTTCCTGGAACAACGCCCACGCGCGGGTCGCCAGTTCTGCCGTGGCATTTTCAACGAACCACGAACCGCCTGCCGGATCAATGACATGGTTCAGATTGCATTCCTTCTGCAACACGAGTTGTGTGTTGCGCGCGATGCGCAGACTGAAATCATCCGGCGGTCGCACCACTTGATCAAACGCACCGACTTGCATGCTGTCGCAACCGCCCAGCACTCCGGCGAATGCTTCTACTGTGGCGCGCAGCAGATTGTTGTAAGGATCAACGACTGATTTGTTCCACAACGACGTTCGCACGTGCAGCGACAGTCTTTGCGCCGTTTCATTTCCGCCGGCGGCGGCTACCGCGCGTGACCACAACATTCGGAGCGCGCGCAGCTTCGCGATTTCCAAAAAGAAGTTCGTGCCCACCGTTACCGCGAAGCGGATGCGCGGAGCAGTCGTGTTGATGTCCACGCCTGCCTTGGCGAGTTCGCGCAAATATTCCACGCCGGTGGCGAGGGTGTATGCGAGTTCCTGCACAGCGTTGCCGCCGGCTTCATGCCAGGCGCGACTGTGTACGCAGATGGTTTGCAATTGCGGTGCATTCTTCGCGGCCCAGGATGTAAGCACCGCCATCTCGCGATAAGCGCCGGGAAGCGATTGCGGCAATTTACCTTCATGCGCCAACACGCCGAGCGGATCCATCTCGATGCAGCCGTGCAGTTGCGCGAGCGATTTTTTGCGCTTCTTCGCCAGCGCAATCAGCAACGACGCAAACGGCAAAGCCGATGCCCCCGACCGGACAAACAGCGACGTTTTTTCCAAATCTACGCCCTCGAGCGCGCGATCCAGATCGGCCAATGTCGCAATGGATAATCCCCCAAAACCCACCTCTTCCGCCGTCGCCCAATCAGGATCCAGTCCGTTCCGCGTTGCGCGATCCAACACGATGTTCAGCGCGTTCAAACCGCGACTGATGGAATTACGCGCGGCGAAGTTGAATTCCGTCGGACTGGCGACCGCAATTTCCTGTGACACGTCCCACGGTTCTTTCACGTAACCACTCGTGCTCGCACCGCGAACGAACGGGGCAAAACCGGGGAACGAATTGACGTGTGGCAAATTCGCGATGTCTTCGCAGCGATAAATCGGCTTGAGCGTGATGCCTTCGTAGGTGGCCGTGAACATTTTCTTGTCGAACGGCGCACCCTTCAGTTCGGCTTCAACGACTTTGTGCCAGTCGTCATAACTGACGGCCGGAAATTCAGCGAGCAACGGAGTTGTAGATTGCGATGTCATGGCCTCAAAAAGTGAATCCTGGTGCGGTTCGCGTGAGTTCAGGTGAACTCATGCAGTTTCGTCTGTTATTTGCGATTCGGTTCATCGCCGTTTCGATTTTTAACCATCAAGCGGCTCTACCGTCACGTCATGGCGACGGCCGTTTACCGTGATGAATAAATGCTGTCCCGAACCGGCCGCGCCCGTGGCGCTGGCGACCGGGGCTGGCGCTGGTGTTACCGCTGGTGCCGCGGTGGAACTGGTTGCAACAGGCGCTGCTGGAGCAGGCGCGGGTTTGGTTTTTGCCTTGTGCAAATCCTCGACCTGTTGCGGGAACATGGCGAACAGCACCACCGTTTCGTCGTCGGTGGGCAGATTCTTTTCCGCGCATTGCTTGCGATATTTCTCCAACGCCGGTTCGAGCAAATCCGCCGGACGTTCGGTTACCGGTTTTTTGCCGGTTTGTTTTTCCACCTGCGCGCGAACGTTCGGATCGATCGGTCCGGGCGTTTTGCCATATTTGCCCAATGCGATGTCCTGCGCCGGTTGGCAGATCATTTTCCAGCGACCGAACTTCACGTTCATCATGGCTTGCGTGCCGACGATTTGGGACGTGGGTGTGACGAGGGGAATCCAACCGAGCGCCTCGCGCACGACGGGAATTTCCTTTACCACCTGATCGAACTTATCCGCCATGCCCTGTTCCTTGAGTTGTGTGCGGAAGTTCGACAACATGCCGCCGGGCACTTGATAAATCAGAATGTCGCTGTCCACACGCTCGTTGGCTGGACTCGTGAATTTCGAGAGTTCCTTGTAAACGCCCTCAAAATACGTGCGCAGTTGAGCGAGTTTTTCCGTGTCGAACTTCGGACAACGCGGATGACCTTCAAGCAACGCCAACATGCGTTGCGTATCGGGCTGCGACGTTCCATTCGCGAACGGTACAATCGAGACTTCAACACAATCCACCCCGGCATCAATTGCCGCGAGATAACTTGCCGCGCCGAGTCCAGCGGTGTCGTGCGTGTGCAAAGTGATGGGAATGCCGACTTTGGCTTTCAGTTCCTTGACCAACCGATACGCAATCTGCGGTTGGAGAATGCCGGACATGTCTTTGATGCCGATGGAGTCGCAGCCCATCTTCTCCAATTCAATCCCCATCTTTACGAAGTTCTCGACCGTGTGAACGGGGCTGATGGTGTAGCAAAGTTCGCCGCGCGCATGCTTGCCGTATTTTTTGGTCGCGCTAATGGCCGTGCGCAAATTCCGCACATCGTTCAGCGCGTCGAAAATTCGCAAAATGTCCTGTCCGTTCTGGCACGTCAGGCGGACAAACGTTTCGACCACATCGTCGGGAAAACTGGCGTATTGAACGATGTTTTGCCCGCGCAGCAACATGAGTTGCGGGGTCTTTGGCGCGATTTTCTTCAACGTGCGCAATCGTTCGAACGGATTTTCGTTCAGGTAACGCAGGCACGAATCAATCGTAGCGCCGCCCCAGGTCTCGAGACCGGCAAAGCCCATCTCATCGAGAATTGGGGCGGCAAAAAGCATTTGGGATGTGGCCATGCGCGTGGCGGCCATGGATTGATGCCCGTCGCGCAGGACTGTGTTGTTGAAGAGAACCGGTTTCATTGTTTTAGCTTCTGGACCACATCATTAGCTCGTCTGGCTGCAAATTTTGCTACCGTGACTGCTAATATTCGCTGCGGCGGGCGACTGCTTCCGAAACGTCAGCCGCGGCGCCATTTAAAATGGTAAACGTCGAAATCCCGTGCTCGGCGCATTTTGCGATACAATCATCCGATTTTGTGAGGGGGCGTCGGCAAGTCTGCTGCGCTCCAAATCAACCGACCTCGGCGCGAGCATAAGCCAAGACGGTGGTTATTCGGGTTTTGCAGGCTTGCTAATGCCAACCGTTATCCGGCTTCGTTCGGGCCGCAAGCAGGAATTGAGAATTTCTTCTAAGAGTGATTGGGCGAAGAGAAGGTCTTTTGATTTGATGGAATCAACGAAAGCGCTTCAACCGGTCGGCGGTTTCAGGTGAACAATCGTTGCGCCCCAACCGCCGAACGCTTCGCTGGCAAGATGAAATTCCGCGATGTCGGTGCGTTTCTCGAGAAGGCGATGAACGGTTTCGCGCAATTGTCCGATGCCTTTGCCGTGAATGATGCGCACGCGCAAAATCCCGCGCGCCCGGCATTCGTCCAGATAATCCGATACGAGCGATTTCACATCGCGCGGTCGAAACGTGTGCAGGTCCAGCACGCCATCAATCGGCAGTTGGATCGGTTCATCGTCCACGGACGGAGTTAATCACGGAAGCCGGTGTATTTCCATCGTTTCGCCCATGCCTACACTGGCGTTCTTGCGTTGTCCCGCTATGCTGAGCGCGATGAAAATTCGTAAGGCCCGGCTCGCGGACGCGGCGGTCATTGCTGACTTCAACACGCGGCTCGCGTGGGAAACCGAACAGCTCAAACTCGACGCACACACTATTCGCGCCGGAGTGCGCGCGGCGTTGCGTGATCCCGCCAAAGGCACTTATTTCGTGATGGAGCATGAGGGCGAAGTCATTGGACAACTATTGATCACTTACGAATGGAGCGATTGGCGTAACGGGAATTTCTGGTGGATTCAAAGTGTGTATGTGAGCGCCGAACACCGGAAAAGCGGCGTTTTTCGGGCGCTTTTTGCCCACGTGCAAAAACTCGCCCAGCGCCGGCGTGATGTCTGCGGGTTACGTCTTTACGTGGAAAAGGAAAATCATCGCGCACAAAAAACCTATGAGCGACTGAGCATGACCAAGACGCATTATGAAGTCTATGAAACAGACTTACGTCGCAAATCCGCGGTTCGCTCCACTCGTCGTTCTCGGGTCGCGTGAATGTTGAATTGATCAATACCGGCAGCGAGTTGTTGCTCGGACGTGTCCTCAACACGCATCAGCAATGGCTTTGTCGCCGACTCGCGGATCTTGGTTACGTAGTCACGCGTCAGGTCTCAGTTGCCGACAACGGTCCGGCGATTCAACAAGCCGTGCGCGAAGCGTTGAGTCGCGCATCTCTTGTTATTACTACGGGAGGACTCGGTCCAACCTCTGACGACATCACGCGGGATTTGATCGCGCAACTGCTCGGCAAGGAATTGCACGAAGACGCCTCCGTCGTGCAGCAGATTGAACAATATTTCGCTTCGCGCAATCGTCCGATGCCGGCCAGCACCCGCGTGCAAGCGATGGTTCCGGACGGCGCGATTGTGTTGCCGAATCCTAACGGCACTGCGCCCGGTCTCGCGATGAAGGTGGAGCAGGTGGATGATCCCTCCGCTCACAATGCGCAAACTGAGATTTCTCCTCAGTGGTTGATAATGTTGCCTGGTCCGCCGCGTGAGCTGCGACCCATGTTCGATGCTGCGGTAGTGCCGTTGTTGCGCCGGGAATTACCGCTCGAAAACGATTTTGTCTGTCGCACGATTCGCACCGTCGGCATTGGCGAATCGTTGGTGGCCGACAAGATTGGCGGGTTGTTGCGTGAGACGATTTCTGTCGGTTTGGAGCTTGGTTATTGCGCACATGTTGGTGCGGTGGATGTGCGGTTGGCAGCGCACGGTTCGCAAGCGGCGCAACTTGTCAGCGACGCCGAAGCCATCGTTCGCGCACAGCTCGGCGAAAATATTTATGCCACCGAGGACGAAACGCTTGAAGCGGCCATCGTCCGGCTGTTGACCGAGCGCAAACAGACACTCGCGCTCGCAGAATCCTGCACAGGAGGCGGGATTGCGAATCGGCTGACGAACGTTCCGGGCGCATCAGCGGTGTTGCTTGCGGGACTCGTTACCTACGCCAATGCCGCGAAAGAAAAATTTCTCGGTGTGAAGCCAGAAACTCTCGCGGTGCATGGCGCCGTAAGCGAATTGGTCGCTCGCGAGATGGCCGAAGGCGTGCGCCGAGAAACCGGCGCTGATTACGCAATTTCAGCTACCGGCATCGCTGGCCCAAGCGGGGGAACTCCGGAGAAACCGGTTGGCACGGTTTTCATCGGTCTCGCTCATGCGGGAAAAACGATTGTGTTGAAACAATTCAATCCGTTCGACCGCGAGACATTCAAACTCGTTACCGGCACGCAAGCGCTGGAACTGTTGCGCCGCCAGATTTTGTCGCGTGCTTGAATCCTACGCCGTCGTCACGGATAGAGCGCGCGGAAGAATTGTTGCGGCACGTCCGGTGAAATCAGATTGGTGAACAACACAGTTCCGGTCGGATTCGGCATGTTGGTCAACACCGACCAATCCACCAGGTTCGTTGTCGTCTGAATCTGAACGTCGAAGCCCGGTTCCGCCACGATTGAAATTCTCAGCGCCTCGCCGGCAATCATCTCAGTCACGCCAAATTCCACTGATTGTGATGGAGCAAGTGTCAGCGTCGCCACGGCGCTGGTCACTGAACCGCTGCTGTTCGTGATGACCACTGAGTATTGTCCCGCGTGATGGGCTTGCGCATTCGTTCGCGTGAAGCTGCTGCCGGTGGCGCCGGCGATATTTGTGCCGTTGAAACGCCATTGATAGCTCAGGGTTGCGGTACCGCCAGCGGTGACGTTGAACTGCACGTTGTTGCCGGTCGGTGATTCGACCGATTGCGGCTGCGTTAAAACATATGGTGGCACGTTCGTTACGAACCGTTCCACGCGCACGTTGTCCGCCAGACCAAAACTCAACGCGCCATTGTCTGATACGGACGCGAACGAATCCCAATAACCGAGAAAAATATTGTTTCCGGGCAGCGAGGCGTTGGGGATGGAAGCAATCTTCAATCCATCAATCCACCATTCCACGGTATTGCCGGTTTTGCTGATGATGACATCGCGCCACGCAAAGCCGACTGTGCCTACCGCCAGTCCGCCGGTTTGTTGCGGATAATTTGCCTTTTGCAACGCAGGTGCAGTTTGCCCGCCGGGGAACGTGTTTGCGTAATACGGATGGCCGTTGCCGCGAATGCTCGCTTCCGTGCCGCCGACATAGATGCCACTGTTCGCCGCTTGTAACGTCGCGCCGATGAATGCACGCCAGTCGGGCAGCGTTGCGGACGTGTCAGTGGCCTGACCTTCGCCATCCGCCGCGAACCAGACGCCATTGGCTGAACCGGGACTCCATTGCACCTGATTGCCGGTTGTGCCGATGCCCGCGGTGAAATGCTCAGTCGAACCGGTGCCACCTTCGGGGAAGGGGCCATTCGCATTGATCCACATATCAAATCGCAACCGATAATCGCCGGTGAACGATTGTCCGATGGGTGAAATGTTAATCGCCGCGAGTGCAGCATTCACCATGTTGGCTTCGAACTTCACGCCGCGCGTTGTGCCGCCGGTGGAGTTGGGCGCGGAAGGAATTCCATCCGCCGCGTAGTTGTAGTTGAACGTGACGCGCGTATCAGTGGAACTGCGATTAACGACCCAGTTCGCTTCGGTGTTCACGTCAAAGTTATCGCTGAACAGCGTTTGAAGCGGTGGCAGCATGACCTCCAACAATACGGGAACACTTTCCGCCGTACCCCAGGCGTTGGAAACGACGACATCGTAATAGCCCGAGTGAATCGGCTGTGCGTTGACGCGCATGAAACTGGAACTCGTCGCGCCGGGAATATCCACGCCGTTGAGACGCCATTGATAGCTTAACGGCTGTGAGCCGGTGGCGATGACGCTCAACGTGGTATTCGAGCCCGTGATTACGTAACCGCCTTGCGGCGAAACCGCGACATTCGGCGGCATGTTGGTGGACACCGGCTCGCTCAGATAATTCAGAATATCGAGCATGTATTCGTTGCGTCGCGCCGCGCTGGTGATCGTTTCAAACGGAAAACCGAACATCACCACGCGACCGCTGCCCATGGCACCGTCGTATTGAATCGCTGCCGCGCCGCCCGTGCCGCCGGAATAATTCAATGCCGGAATCGCGTTGCCGACGGGCGAAATCTGGTCCGGTGTTTTAACCCAGTAAATGCCGTGAGTTCCGTCATCGAAAGTAGCGCTCGCGCGACCGGCAAAAATTCCGCCGGGCGCCGCCGTGACGGTATAACTGCCGGAATTATCGGCGCCGTAAGCCGCGTGCAGTTGGTTCTGAAGAAAATTGCGATCTCCAGTCGTCGGGCCTGAAGGTCGTCCGAGGTCGTAAGCAATCTCCGCCCCGGAAGCGAACAATGCGCCGCCGTTGGCCAGATAATTTGCGATGCGCGATTGTTCCAATGCACTGAAAGTTTCGTCGCCGGTGGATTCATTGCCACACGCCCAGATGACGACGGCGTAATTTGCCAGTGCCACCTGATTGTTTGCGACGGCTTCGTTCTGACACGAATCAAACGCCCAGCCGGCCGCAGCGATGGCCTTGCCGTGCGCGACGACGTAATCAAAGGAGTTATTCCAACGCGGAACGACACGTTCAATGGAGCCGCTGTTTCCGGGCGGCGACCAGTTTTTTGCGACCACGTTGTGGCGCAGATTTGCCGAGCGATCGAATCGATCAAAGGCATTGACCACTAAAACGCGCGGCGCGGACGGATTCGGTGCGATTCGGCAACCGACGGTTTCCGAAGGCATGGATTCGCCACCGGTATTTGACGCCGTGACGCGAAAATAATAATCCACTCCCGCGGTGAGATTGGAGACGGTGAAGCTTGCGATGTTACCGACGGAAATCGGTTGTCCGAATCCGTAACCATTCGTTGAACGATAGACGACGTAATTGGTCGGCGGTTGACTGCCGCCGCTGTTGACCGGCGCACTCCAGGTCAACGCAATCGTTCCATCAACACCCGCAATCGCGCGCAGATTGGTTGGCGGCTCGGGCAGGAACGCCAGCGGCGGCGCGCCATTGGTGTCGTAGGTGTTCATGAACTTGATGATGCCGTGCAACGTCGCACGCGCGACCGCTGCACGGGCTTTCGGATCGCGCATCAACGCGGCATCTGTCGCATTGTCGTGAAAGGCCACTTCCACAATCGTCGCCGGCATTTCGTAACCGAACAGGCTGCCATCAATTTCCGAATAACCGCCGCTGTACGTGTGCGTCGCCTTGTTGAACCACGGCGCTTCAAGTGGTGGTGAACCGAGCGCGACCAGATCATCATTCACTTCGCCGCCGACAATTTCCGCAAGTTGCGCTTGGTACGGCGTGGGATCGCCGGTGATCAACGCCACGGTGCCGCGACCACCGCCCGCGTTTGAATGGAAGCTGATGTGGATGCGATCGAAAATATCGCCTGCTTCGGCGCGGTTCATGTGCGCGGACATTTTGGGCGGCGCGGACCAGCTATCGCTTTCGTCATTGCCGCTACCATCATAGAGCGATGCGGATTGGCCTTGCGCGAGATTCGCCTGAATCCAATAACGCATGTTCTCATCTTCGCGCGGATAACCGGAAATGCCGCCGCCGCGATTCACGCTGCCCATGCCGTTGCCGAAGCGAATCGCATCNGCAATCACCACGCTGCCCTGGGGCGAACCGCGTAAATTACTTATGATCACCGACCCACTGGCCGGATTGAAACCGGCGTCGAAATAATATTCGCCGAGATAAATCCAGCCGCTGCCCACCATGTGATGCGGAATGCGAACTTGCGATTCCCCGCCAGTGTGACGAATACGATAGAGTTGGTCGCCGCGGTCCGATCCCACCAACACCCAGGTGTAAACCGGATAAAACCCTGCGACTGGAATGTTCGGTGTATAAGTCGCCGTCGCAGTTTCCGTCGCGCTCAACGATGTGAACCGATATGGTAAATCTCCCGGACTACCCCAGAAGACGGTTTGCGAACTGTCGCTCCACGAGCCGGAGAAAACAACGCCTNCGTCGTCNTTGTCGAGAATCACTTCATTGGTCTGATGACCGAGTGGGCGNATGGAAACCACCGTGGCGCCGGCGTTGAAACANTATTGCGCAAAGAAATTCAACTGATCGAGATTGCCGTAATCCTCGTTCATCTCGTTGCCGACACCGCGTTGCAAGCGCCAGTAGTTCGGATCATACGTCCAACCGTGACCGCTGTTCATGAATACGATTTTGCCGGAAAGCGCGCCCTGACGTTGTTGCACGGATGAACCGAACGCCGCGAACAAGGCGGATTCCGTCAGCCCTTTCGAGAGCGGCGGCACGAAGTTTTCGGAAACCTCCGGGGTTTGCGCGGCCGCCAGTTCCTCCGGGCTCACGACGGCGATGCGATCGCTGTGGTCATCATGCGCCAGTGCGACATGGCTCGAACCGAGGGTAGCGAGGCAGAAAGTCGCACCGATAACGATGGCTTTGGAAAAAAAGGAAACAACTGGCAAACAAGTCGTGAAAGGCTTCATGAACAACTGATTTACGTCTGGCTAACCCTAGCCCGTCGGATGAATCGCTCCAAGTGTTTATCCCCGGCCTCGCCCGACATAAAGATGGGGGAAAGTCGCAACCGAAAGGCGACAAAAAATAAGAGCACACTCTGTAGTGTGCTCTTAGATAAAAATTTTTCAGCCGATGGTTTCGCGGGTTTGGCGATATCTGCGCCGAAATGTTTTCAAGGGAACAGTCCCCGCACGCGTTTCGCTTCTTGCACGCGTTTCACGCCGATGCTCAAGGCGGCCAGGCGCATGGGAATATTCTGTTTGCGACTGACGTTGACGATTTGCGTGAATGCCGATTCCAGAATGCGGAACAGTTTATCCGTAATTTCTGTCTCGCCCCAGAAAAAGCTTTGCAGATCCTGCACCCACTCGAAGTAGCTGACCACCACACCACCCGCGTTGCAGATGATGTCGGGGATAACGAATATCTCCGGCCGCTGGTTTAAAATCAGGTCGGCTTCCGGCGTGGTCGGACCGTTCGCCGCTTCAGCGAGAATCCGGCATTTAATCTTGCCCGCGTTGGCTTCGGTAATGACGCGTTCCAACGCCGCCGGCACGAGAATGTCGCAAGGCAGCAACAAAAGTTCTTCGTTTGTGATGGGCTCGGCTTCGCTGAAACCGATGACCGTTTTTGTTTTGCTGACGTGCTTTTCGAGTGCGAACAGATCAATGCCTCTCGCGTTGTAAATCCCGCCATTCACATCGCTCACGGCAATGACTTTTGCGCCGTAACGCGCCAATGAAAGCGCCGCAATGCTGCCGACGTTGCCATAGCCTTGAACCACTGCCGTCGCTTTGCTGATGTCGAGACCGAGAGTGTCGGTGGCGCGGTTCACGAGATACGCCACGCCGCGTCCCGTTGCTTCGCGGCGACCGAGCGATCCGCCGATGCCAATCGGTTTTCCCGTCACAATACTCGGGACGGTGTAACCGGCGTGAATGGAATACGTGTCCATCATCCACGCCATCACCTGTTCATTCGTGCCGACGTCCGGAGCCATGACGTCCACTTGCGGTCCGATAAACGGAATCATTTCCTGCGTGAACCGTCGCGTGAGTCGTTCAAGTTCCGCGGGAGACATTTTGCGCGGGTCGCAGGCAATGCCGCCTTTCGCGCCGCCGTAGGGCAAACCGGTGAGCGCGCATTTCCAGCTCATCCACATCGCCAACGCGGCGACTTCACCAAGTGTCACATCCGGATGATAACGCAGGCCGCCTTTTGTCGGGCCGAGCGTGAGAAAGTGTTGCACGCGATAGCCGAAGAAAACTTCGGTTGAACCGTCGTCGCGATGAATCGGCAACGTCACGGTCATGGAACGTTTGGGATATTTCAGGCGCGCCCGATCGTCTTCGGGGATTTGAAGATGATCCGCTACGATATCGAACTGCCGGCACGCCATACGAAAAGTCGGATGGTCGTAGATATCCATATAGCGACATTAGCACTGTTGCCCTTCTCGTGAAGCGGGAAAATTGTCATATAACCATCGGTCGTCATTTGTGTTAAGAAAGCTTCTAAGTGAAGGAACACGCCGATTTCGGGCATTGATTCGACGTTGTAACGCCAAGTTGAATTAACGACATTATTCGCGTGGCTGAAACACTGGTCGTCAATGAAGTTTACCTGAGTTTGCAGGGCGAAAGCACTTTCGCGGGGTTGCCGTGTATTTTCGTGCGACTCACCGCCTGCAATCTGCGCTGTTCCTACTGCGACACCGCGTATGCGTTTACCGAAGGCGCGAAACGCGATCTCGGTGAAGTGCGAGCGGAAGTGTTGCGACTCGCAAAACCATACCTCGACGCAAGACTTAAGATTCAGGACTCAAGACTTCCTTTGGTCGAACTGACCGGTGGCGAACCGTTGTTGCAGCCGAATGCACTCGTGCTGATGAAACAGCTTTGCGACGACGGATTCACTGTGTTGGTTGAAACCAGTGGCGCGCTTGAGATTTCAAAAGTGGATTCGCGCGTCCGGCGCATCATGGATTTGAAATGTCCGAGCAGCGGGGAAGTGGCGCGCAATCGGTTTGAAAATATTCCGCACCTGAAAGCGACAGATGAAATCAAGTTCGTAATCGGCACAGTGGAAGATTACGAATGGGCGAAGCAGCAGATTGCGACGTACAAGCTCAACGAAATTTGTCCGTTGCTGATGTCCTGGGTGCATCCGTTGCGACCCGAGCAACAGGATAAATCATTGAAACGCGTGCCGGAGGGGCTGACGCCGTTGACGCGACAGGAATTGGTCGAACGCATTATTGCCGATGCGTTGCCGGTGCGATTCCAGGCGCAATTGCACAAGATTATCTGGCCGCCGGAACAGAGAGGAGTTTAATCACGGATGAGTCCTAAAGCACACGAATGGGATTTGGCTGGTAGGACGCGTCATTCCGTGTTCATCCGTAGCTGAAATTAAATGAACACGCGCCAGACACTTGCCACGCTCCGCGATTACGAATCGCGCAACATCCTGTTCGCTGAACCGGATGGTTCGTGGCCGATTGTGTGGGAACGCGCGCAGGGTGTTCACGTTTGGGACGCCGAAGGCAAAAAGTATCTCGACCTGACGGCGGCGTTTGGAGTCGCTGCCGCTGGACACGCCAATCCGGCGGTGGTTCGTGCGGCGCAAAAGCAGATGGGCAGATTGTTGCACGCGATGGGCGATGTGCATCCGCATGCGCTCAAAGCGCAACTCGCGCGGGAACTGAGTCGCCTCACGTTTGAGCGCTGGTCCGCTCGCAAGGCGCTAAAGAGAACCACGCGTAATTTCAAACCGATCCGCCTCGTTACCTCGGCGGCTACAGGCAAAGTCATTTTCACCAACTCCGGATTTGAAGCAGTGGAAGCAGCGCTCAAGACGGCGTTGCTGGCGACAAAGCGTCGCGGGATTATTGCGTTCGAAGGCGCGTATCATGGTCTCGGATACGGCGCGTTGAACGCGACGCATCGCGAACATTTTCGCGAGCCATTCCGTTCGCAACTGCGGGAGTTCGGCAACTTCTTGCGTTTTCCGAAAGCACAATCCGACCTTCGCGCTATCGAGTCTGCTGCCCGGAAAATTTTCCGTCGTG
>Ga0065721_10051270_pt1:5000-15521 | contig 15521 bp, 14 predicted proteins | sample Mesricmetagenome_FD_59108 | JGI IMG/M metagenome (GOLD analysis project Ga0065721, IMG submission 59108) | Mesophilic microbial community from rice straw/compost enrichment Sample: eDNA_1 v2 (version 2) | ecosystem: Engineered > Solid waste > Grass > Composting > Bioreactor | place... | reverse complement strand
CAGGCGCCCTTGTATCAGGCGGCTGGGATTGGGAGTGGATCACTTCTCCAGGATATGGCTGACCCTTATGCCCTCACGCCATTATCAGTTTATCGTTGTCCCTCTGATTACGGGCCGGCGATTCGAAAACCGTCTCAATTTGCGGAGTGGGCGACTTCGAATTACAAGGCGTCTCTCGGACATCGGCGCGGCCCAGCGTTGGCAGACGCCCAGAAGTCGGATGCTCATATCGATTCGATTGCGACAGGGGTGTTCTGGCGTGATCGCGCGCGCCGGATCAGGGACATTACGGATGGAACCACGAATACGATTCTGATTGGGGAAGCCCGTTGGGAGCTGTTTACAAGCACCAATTCAACCGCAGGAGTCTGGGCGGGTGCAAAACGCGGATTCGGCGGTCACAGTGCAAAAGATATTTATGGAAACGGCCGAGGAGCCATCAATCACGTTAGTAACACGTTTAATGAGGTCGTTGAGAGTTTCTCCAGCAATCATACCGGTGGAGCGCACTTTGTTCTTGGTGATGGATCGGTAAGGTTTATTTCCGAAAATATTGACTATCAGACAGGAGGGGCCACCGACAATCAGTCAGAGGTAGACAGCACCTACGAACGGCTCCTTGCGAAATCGGACGGGCAGGTGGTTGGAGATTTCTGATTTGTTTGCCTGATGCAAAGAGGTGCGTAGCGATCTGCATCTGAAATAACGTAGTGGTGGAATCGGCGCTGTCCGTGGGATGTGGTCGGAGATGATCATCGTTGCGGATCGAGAGTCTTCCTTGCTGTATGGAAAGTTAGAAAGCTGATGGGAAGAAGATACTTGCAATTTTTTGTCGCGATCTGTGTGACGGTCTGCATTTCCAGCTGTAGCAGTTCGACTGGGCCGGAATTAGCGCCTGTCACTGGGACGGTCACTTTTAACGGTGATCCTCTCGCGGACGCGACATTGATTTTTCAACCAGAGTCGGGACGACCTTCGCTGGGAAAAACATCTTCGTCTGGTGAGTACACGCTGATGTATACACGGAGTGCGAAGGGCGCGCTTCCCGGAAAGCATACGGTTGCGATTCGAACCCGGGTTGAAGATGAGGACGGGAATGTTACTGTCAAAGAATTTCTTCCAGAGATTTATAACGACAAGACGACGCTGACAGCGACGGTTGAACCAAAGTCAAATGTGATTGACTTTGATTTGACTGGTGAAAAGCGATGACTCGCGATTCAGTGGCGTGAGTTCGTTTTCAATAGAAAGAATGACATGTTTGATCGTGAAATGACGACCGACCGACGTCGGTTTCTTCAGGGGATGGCGGCCGGTGTCACGCTCGGGGCGACATCTTTGAAGATTCAGCCGGCCGCGGCGGCGACCCACTCCGGGTTCGTTCCCCCCAATTTGTTGAAAGGGGAGGTGATTCGGACATCTGGTCAGTTAACGAATCACGGAAGTCTGCTGGAAGCACCGCGTGAAATTCCAGTTGCTGGACATTGCGATGTTCTGGTCGTTGGGGCCGGGCCTGCGGGAATTGGTGCAGCCATTGCCGCCGCACGCGCCGGGATGAAAACGAGGCTCATTGAGACCGCCGGCTGCCTGGGAGGTGTCTGGACTGCAGGGTTATTGACCAAGATTCTGGATGCCGGCAATAAAACAGGGATCATTCAGGAAGTTCTGACGGCGCTGGCTGTCCGGGGAAGTGGAGTTGCCAAAGCAACCGATGGAACCGTTTATGATCCCGAGCTGTGCAAGCTCATTTTGGAAGAGATGTGCGGCGAGGCGAACGTTTATGTCCAGCTGCACACTCAGCTGGTTGGAGCGATTACCGATTCACGAAACCGGATTGTTGCGATTGTCACGGAATCGAAATCGGGTCGACAGGCATGGACCGCATCGCGGTTCATCGACTGTTCAGGGGATGGCGACCTGGCGGCGCAGGCGGGGTGCCAGTTTGACGTGGGGATCGGGACGACTTGTGAATGTCAGCCGATGTCCATGATGGCACTGGTTGCTGGACTGGATCCGAATGATGAGGCATTGCAGCCATTCATCCGCGAAAATGGCCCGGAAGCGAAGCCGCGATTTCTCAAGCTGATGAGAGAGGCTGGGATTAATCCGTCGTATCGAAGTCCGACCTTGCGGCATTTGCATAGCGGAATTTTTTCGATCATGACCAACCATGAATATGGTGTTCCAGCGACCGATGCGGCCCGCGTGACGGAGGCAACCATTGCGTCTCGTGCCGAGGTTCATGAGATCGTGAATGGATTGCGACGGCTTGGCGGTCCGTGGAAGGATATGGCGGTGGTGACCACTGCGGAGCAGATTGGTGTCCGCGAAGGGCGCCGGATCAAAGGGCGCTATGAGATTACTGCGCAGTCAATTGTGGAAGGGCTGACTCACCCTGACGCAGTTTGCCGGGCCCGGTTCGGGTTCGATGTTCATCATGTCCGGCTGGATGAACTGATTCCGTCAGAAGCCAAAATCACCATTCCGGGGCGGGCAAAGCCGTACGACATTCCTCTTCCGGCACTGATTGCCGCGGATGTGGATGGCCTGATGATGGCAGGACGCTGCATCAGCGGAGATTTTATTGCCCATTCCAGTTATCGGGTGACAGGGAACGCCGTTCCGATGGGAGAAGCTGCGGGACGGACCTGTGCTGCATCCATTATCCGGGATGTCATGCCGCATGAGTTGTCATGGGAACAGGTGCAGCAGATTTGTCCATCGACATCAAAAGCCGCGTCGGGCGTGAGCAATAGTGAGAGCGATCTGAAGGACTGACTCCCGATTGTTTGACGCGAAGCATCATTGACCCCGTTCCTGATCTTTTCGAGACGTCAGGAACGCGGGTCGATTTTGTTTCGCGATCTCGGTGCAATCTCTTTTAATGGGAGACGACGCCTGCCAGGGATTTGGCTGTAAGGGGAAGGTTAGCGGGCTGGTGAGTTCAGGCTCATGGCCAGCAACTTCCCGGGATTAATCTTCGTCAGCAGCTCGATCTCGCTGGTTTCCAGGAGGAGTTCTTCCCGGCAATTCTCCACCATTTGTTTCATTGTGGAGCCCGATCCTACCAGATGGGATCCATCCTCGGAGCGAGGAACGCCGTCGACTCCGACTTCGACCGATCGGCCGCCAATCGTGTAGAGACCCGGGAGGGCACCTGCAGCCCCGATGGCATCTGTCACGATGATGACGCGATCCAGCCCTGTGACCTTCAGATAGTTTCGCAGTGCGAAAAATGGGATGTGTGCCCCATCGGCGATGAAGCTGATCCACAGCTGATCTGCCAGGCTGAGTGCGCGGGAGATGATGTTGTCGTGTCGGTTCATCTCCATCGGGCAGCCATTCCCCAGATGGGTGAACATCGACAGACCGTTGTCGATGGCCGATTGCAACTCGCTGAGAGAGGCATCGGTGTGTCCTGCTGAGACCAGAATCCCTGCGTCGGAGAGGAATCGTGTGAGCTGATCCTCAGGGTCCATCTCCGGAGCGAGCGTCACCAGTCGGATGTGGCCTTCTCCGGCATCGAGAAGGGACGACATCGCTCCGATGTCGGTCGGCTGAGCGTGGATTGCGGGATGAGCTCCGATAAAACCGGGCTTCGGGCTCAGAAATGGCCCTTCAATATGAAGGCCGGCAACAGTCTCCCGAATCAGTTCGTCCTGCCGAATCAGGTCGACCACATTGGCGATCTTCCGGCGCATGTTCGGAATGGAGTCTGTGATCAGAGTCAGAAGTATGGATTCTACACCATCCTCCTGAAGTCGGCCGCAGGCTCCGCGCAGATCTTCCAGAGTCAATGTGTCGGAATTGAAGTCGACACCCGCATAGCCATTGATCTGCAGATCGATATATCCGGACATGGGATGTTGTCCACCAGGATCACATTGTTACGAACGGTTCGAGTCTGAGAATGTCTTGTCTTTGTGTCAGCTCGTTTTCTACCGCAGAATGATTGTCATGTTGCGTTTCGCGTGACACTCCTGAGCGGTTCACTCCGATATGCCCAAGATGCTTAGACAGTCTGATAGGACGATGGTTTGAGTTTACTGGCAGCAGCAACGTCAACATAAATCGTGCAGCCAGCATGCTGCTGTAATATCGACGCAGGGACATTTGGGGTCACCGGGCCTTCCACGCTTTGCTGGACAGCCTGTGCTTTTCGCTCATCTGGGACGCTGCAAATGATTCGCCGCGATTTGAGGATCTGGGAAACCGACATGCTGATGGCCTGAGTCGGGACTGCATCCAACGTCGGGAACCAGCCTTCTCCCAACTGTTGGCGGCGGCACGCTTCATCCAGTGTCACGACCAGATAAGAGCGGGTGGTTTCGAAGTCTGCGGGAGGGTCATTGAAGGCCAGATGGGCATTTTCGCCGATGCCAATGAATGCGACATCGATTGTGTGCCGGGAAATGAGTTCCCCCAGCCGATCGCATTCTTTCTGGGGATCGGCCGCTTCGCCGTTAACGTAGTTGAACTCTTTGAATGGGAGCCGGCTGACGAAGCGTTCCTTCAGGATTTTCCGGAAGGATGCAGGATGCTCAATCGAGAGTCCGATGTACTCATCCAAGTGGAACGCCGTCACCCGTGACCAGTCAATGTCCGGTGTCTCAATCAGCGATTCCATCGTGGGAAACTGGGAAGGGGCGGTCGCAACCAGAATGGTGACCTCCTCCTTCTCCGCCAAGGCTGCTTTCAGAGCCTTTGCTCCATCAGCGGCAGCAATCTGACCAAGATGCTTCGGGTCGCGACAGCAGAGAACGTTCATGGTGGCTCCAGCGGCGCTCTTTTCCAGAGGACCGGATTCGCCGCAGGTCGATGTGATCAGGAAGAAACAGAGACTGTCCGATGTCAGTGCGTCGGGGACAACCAGTCTCATCAGACAGGGCCATGATGGCGACGATGTCTCATGAAATCAATGGAGTCTGTGAAATTTTTGCCCTGAAGTTGATCTGTTTCGATCCGTCTCAGCCGAGAAGACAGTAGCCCGAAGATGTGGAGATCGGGCAGGGGAGCGCATAAAAAAGCCTTTCGCCCCGCGCCGCATCCGTGCCGCGCTCGTGGGGCGAAAGGCTGGCAGTCCCACTTTGGAAGGAGCCTAAAAAGTGGACTGCCTCGTTAGGGGCTACCGTCATGGTTGCCGTATCCGCAAGCCCGGTAGCAAGCGGAGATCCAAGTCACTCGACATTCATTTCGGCCTCACTGGATGCCATTTTGCAACCTGAGCTGACAGGCCGGATCGGACCCTCCATTGTCGGGAAGGGGCGATGAATTTCAAGTCATCCCGTCTGGGGTAGTTCTGTCGCAGCGCTTTGTGCTGCTTAAGGTTATGGATTTGTTGATGTTGAATACGCGAACTGGTCAAACGAATGGCTGTGGGTTTGCATGAAGGTTTCCCATCGGCCTCGATCCCAGATTTCCACTCGATCGTTGACCCCCAACAGGACGACTTCCTGTTGAAGGCCGGCAAAACGGATAAGACGCTCCGGAATGCGGATACGTCCCTGCTTGTCAATTTCGACGCTCTCCGCCTGCGAGAAATACAGGCGCAGAAACGTACGAAGTTCCTGACTGTCTCTTGTGCAGCGACGAACCTCTTCTGCGCGTCGCTGAAATTGGGACTCCGAATACAGAGCCAAAGCCTGTTCGGTCTCTGGAGCGATCACCATCGTGGTGACCGAGGGGCCTTCCGCGCAGATCCCCTCCCGATATATCTTCGGGATGGCCAGACGACTTTTGTCGTCCAACGTACGAAAGTGAGTCCCTGTGAAGGCCATGCCGAGGATCCGGAAGCAAGGTCTGCCTATCCCGTTACGAGGTGAAGTGGATTGAACGCATCTTCAGAACTTCATCGTACCACAAGACTTGTGGCGAGATGACCCTGCCGAGGCGACGTGGAAATGATCTTTCCCCACAACTCCCCAATGATCCCCACACGGCTCCAGAAGGTACTCAAAATCACGTCTGCGTCAAGCTCAACATCCCCGTCGCGCAGCATTGAGAGAGGGGGATGTGACGTAGCTTGCGATGGCGCTTGGAATTGAAAGTTTTTAAATTCTTTGTCGCCATTTTTGTCCCGTTTGGCATTCAAACAAGCGTTATTCGGGATTTCGTATGAATTGATGTTCAATCGATCAGGCGACGGTAGAACTGGGTGTAATCACGAACCACTGCATCCCACGTAAACTGCTTTTTGGCAATTGTTTGCGCTTCGCGAGCGAGGCTGTCTCCGAGCTGCGGGGTTTGCAGGATTTCGATCAGAGAATCTTCGAATCCTTTTAAGTCACCGGGTTTTACAATGATTCCGCTACGCTGGTGGATGATCAGATCCCGGATCCCTTCGACATCCATCGCGACAATGGGGATTCTGCAGGCCATTGCCTCCAGAACGACGTTCGGCATCCCCTCCCACTGCGAACTCAGCGCAAACACCGCAGCTTGCCGCATCATCTCCGGGATGTCTTCCCGACGACCGGGGAGACGCACCCACTCGTCGAGGTGAAGCGTGTGGACCAGTCTTTCCAGTTCCTTTCGCTGGGGACCTTCTCCGATGATGAGAAGCCGTGCCTCAGGGACGGCGGTATGAACCCGCGAAAAGCTCTTGATCAGGTCCCGAAATCCTTTCTGGGGGTGGAGTCGACCGACCCCCAGGACAATCTTGCTTTGCGGGGGAAATCCGAACGTCTGCGGGACATCGATTCGCGGAGGAGAGGAGAGATCTACCTCGACTCCGTTGCCGATGACTGTCAGGCGACTCCGCGGAACGCCGATCCTCCGTGTAATGTGGTCAGCCACCCCCCGGCTCACGCACAGGTGCTGGTCCGCCAGTCGTTGTGTCCACCGATCGAGCCACAGGTGCCAGCGTTTTTCTCGCTCTGCGACGCGATGCCCCGAGATGATGACCGGGACGCGGGCTCGACGTCCTGCCAGACGGCCGATGAAGTTGGCATGGAAAAGAAAGCATTGCAGGATGACGGGGCGAAACGCATTTAATTCCCTTGTCAGCCACCGGATCACCTGTAGCTTGCCCAGTCCGGTCTTGCCGAAGCATGTCACCGGAATTCCTTTTTCGCGAATGAGGGGGGCTAGCGGGGCTTCCGGCCCCAGACAATACACATGGGCCTCCCATTCCCGCGGATTGAGTCGGGTGACTAACTGGAAAAGCGCCTTTTCGGCTCCTCCGGGATCGAGTTCGGTGATGCAGAACGCAATCCGTCTGGGAGGGGGCTGTCCATCAGTCAGAGGGGATTTATCGTCGGCCATCTGGAATTTGTGATCCGAAGTGGTCATTTCGCCGTTATGGCGATAGGGTTGTTCCCATTCCAATAGAACACGAAAGTTGTCTCAGAGGCGTCGGTCTCAATGATTCTTGCCGGAACGTCCGCAATTGTCACCGGTGGTGCTGTCAGAATTGGTCGAGAAATCGGGCGGTTTCTTGCCTGGCATGGGGTGAATCTCTGTGTTCACTACGGAACATCTGAGGAAGAAGCCAGTGCCGCCGTCAACGAATTTCGTCAATTGGGAGTCAAAGCCTGTGCTGTTTCGGCAGACCTGGCCAATGCGTCTTCCGCAGCCCGAACGATTTTCGAGCGGGCAGAGCAGGAGCTGGGGGCAATTCAGATCCTCATCAATAGTGCTGCCATTTTCGAAGCAGGGACGCTGGCGGAGACGACGGAAGAGAGCTGGGATCGGCATCTGTCGATCAACCTCAAGGCACCGTTCTTCCTCACGCAGCAGCTGGCAGCGCGATTGCCCCCCAATCATTCCGGGGCAGTCATTAATATTGTGGACTGGCGCGGCGAGCGAGTGATTCCCGGACATGCGGCTTATACCATTTCCAAAGCAGGACTCATTGCCCAGACAAAACTTCTCGCGCAGGAACTTGGGCCCAATATTCGGGTCAACGCCATTGCTCCCGGAGCAATCCTCCCTGCGCCCGGGGCATCGCCAGAAGAGTTCCAGGCACGCAGCAGGTTGAACCCGTTACGCCGGACCGGCTCGCCTAACGATATCGTTCGCGGGATTCATTACCTGTTGACTTCTGATTTTGTCACAGGGGAAGTGTTGCACATCACCGGAGGGGAACAACTGCCGGTGAATCAGGCCGCGGACAATTCGCCAGCGTCATGATTTGGCAGAGGGGTGTCGCTAAACAGAGTCGATTGCGAGACTGCCGATTGCGGATTTGGAGTTGAATGAATTGGCCAGAAGGCTTAGCGTGGGCATCAACTTCAGGGAACGGGCTCTTCCTTCTACGTGAGATGAGACCGGCTCTCGAAGAGCATTCCTGAAATCCAAGTCACCTTTGCACGCTCCCTCTGTCGATCACCGCTATGTCCGACATTATCGAAATCAAAGACCTGCTGTTGCGGACGATTGTCGGCATCAATCCCGAAGAACGGGATCAGCGTCAGGATGTCCTGATCAACCTCACCATCACGACAGACCTGCGTGCCGCAGGGAAAACCGATGACATCGAACAGGCGGTGAATTACCGGACGCTTTGCAAACAGGTGATCGAGTGTGTTGAATCATCGAGCTTTTTCCTCGTTGAACGGCTTGCGGAAGAAGTGGCACGCATCTGTCTTTCATTTCCTCGTGTGGAAGCAGTGAAAGTGAGTGTGGAAAAGCCAGGAGCACTCCGATTCGCCCGTTCCGTCGGGGTTGTGATCGAACGGCGACGGAGCGAGCTGTAGTTCGGAACTTGCCAGCTGCGGAATGGTCAGGACCTCCGTGAGCTGTCTTCGGAGTGTCTGCGAGCAAAGGATGCGGGAGTATCTGGTCTGATGTCGGCCCTGGAGCAATCGCCTCAACATCTCGCATGGATTACCTTGGGATCCAACATTCTTCCGGAACAGTACCTTCCCCGGGCAGTCAAGGAGTTGTCCGCGCTGGGAGAGGTGGGAGCGGTATCACAAGTCTGGCAGTCTCCTCCAGTGGGGGATGAAAATCAGGCTGACTTCTGCAATGGGGCTGTGCATCTCCTTACCGGACTTGGCCCGGTGGCATTGAAGCAGTCGCTCCGTGTCATAGAAAATCGACTGGGACGAGTTCGCGATCCCAACAACAAGAATGCAGCACGAACAATCGACCTCGACATTGCGCTGTACGATTCCCTTGTGCTGGAGACATCGCAGATGTGCATCCCGGATCCCGAGATTCCCAAGCGTCCTTTTCTCGCGGTGCCACTTGCGGAACTTGATGGACGTTTTCTTCACCCCATACTGAATCAGACATTGGAGGAACTCGCCCGAATCTGTCCGGGACGAGAGCAGCTGGTGCTCCGGACCGACATTTCACTCCGTCCAGGCCTTCAGTGATGAAAGTGACGAAGCTGGAAGTAGCTGTTTGCAATGTGGACCGGGATTACCGACAATCTTTTGAAGACCTCAGGATGCCAGATCCTGTTGAAACCCGTTCTGGCATCAACCGATTCCACTCCCCATCTTGATCAACACAAAAGGGGCTATGAATGATCGTTCGCACTCTCGTGATGTCTTTTTGCGCGCTGGCACTCCTGCCGTCATTGACGCTTCACGCTGCGGAGCCGAAGACAAGAGAATTCAAGGCTCAGGAGCTGGTACTTCAGATCCCCACCACATGGGTTGAGAAGCCGGCGTCGAACAATTTGCGTCTGGCTCAGTTTGAAATTCCCGCAGCGGAAGGGGACAAGGAGCCGGGCGAACTGGTCATCTTCCCCCCATTTGGAGGGTCGATTGCCGAAAACATCCGGCGATGGGTGGGCCAGTTTGAATCAGAAGGCCTGAAGTCGGAGTTCTCAAAGGGGAAAGCGGCTCAGGGGGAATATGTCATTGCGGACCTCTCGGGAACTTACAAGAAGCCGGATGGCCCTCCGATTCGGGGCAAGACCATTTCCACTCCCGGATATCGAGTTGTTTCGGTCATTCTGACGACAGAAAAGGAAGGGAACTACTTCCTGAAGTTGGTCGGCCCGGAAAAGACAATCGATGCAGCAATGGAGTCGTTCCGAAAGTCGTTCGGAGCGGACAAGAGCAAGGAAGAAAAACTCGATTTCTAAGCGACTACCGAGTTCAGCCAGCAGGGGACTTATCGATCCGGTCGCTGTGTCGTCTGTCTGGTCAATTTGATTATTGTTTCGACATTCTGAAGGGGCGCTGGGAGAACTCCAGCGTCCCTTTTCGTTATGCGACGCGCGCCTCTGTTAGAACGCATCTCCCGAACATCTGATGTTCGAGTGATGATGAACAAAGTGATGGTGCGTCAAATTTCACGATACTCCTTAGAGACAGGGGCGAAGCGATTCTCAGCGTCCCTGCGTCTCTCCGCCTCTGCGTTTTCTTTACCCGTCGCCAATGTATTGCGGAAGCCGGCAGGACTGTCGCCATTGATAAGGAGCCAATTCCACAATTGGGAACCGTTCTCGATAGGGAAACGAAAATTCATCGCAGAGACGCGAAGAGGGGAAGGCACAAAGGGAGAAAAGAACAGCTTCTTTTCGAACGCATCTCACGAACGTATGGCGTTCCAGCGGTGATCAAC
>Ga0065721_10051269_pt1 | contig 15522 bp, 16 predicted proteins | sample Mesricmetagenome_FD_59108 | JGI IMG/M metagenome (GOLD analysis project Ga0065721, IMG submission 59108) | Mesophilic microbial community from rice straw/compost enrichment Sample: eDNA_1 v2 (version 2) | ecosystem: Engineered > Solid waste > Grass > Composting > Bioreactor | place: USA: Davis... | reverse complement strand
GGCTGCATCTGCAGGAGCCGATCCACGAACCGGATTGCGCGGCATTTACAAAAGGGCGAACGGCGGGAGCTCGGTGACGGGCCGACGCAGTGGTCGTCGGCTCAATCCACCGGCGGCGATGTCCGGATACCGATCGGGATCATGGGAGGCTGGGGAACGGCGTCGAAACAGCCCGGCATCGACTGATCATAGTCGATGATCGAGCCTGTCATCATGCCCGACTCAGACGAACACAAGAAGGCGACCGTGCGCGCCACCTCGCCCATGTCGAGCATGCGTCCGATCGGAAGCCTTGCTTCCGCAGCCTCCCGCCAGCCGTCCTGGACACCGTGCCAGCGTCGCATCGTCTCCTCTTCGCCTGGACTATACATCCAGCCGATGCACAGGCCGTTGACGCGCAAGCCATAACGAAGCACGGAAAAACCTGTATTGCGCGTCAGCGTGACGAGCGCCCCTTTCGATGCGGAATAGGCCGAGAGGAAGGACTGGCCGCCGTGCCCGCTCATCGAGATGACGTTCAAGACGCTGCCCGCGACACCGTCGCGGATCATCATGGCGAGGGAGTTCTGCATGATGAAGAACGGTGCTTTGACATTGGTGTCGAATATCCGGTCGAAAGTTGCCGCATCGGTGTCGAGGATCGTCCCGCGCTCCGTGTTTCCGGCCGCATTGACGAGAATATCGACACGGCCGAATTCAGCGTCGCATGTGTCGGTAATCGCCTTGAGCTGGGCCGTGTCGCTCAGATCCGCAGGCACGAACACGGTGCGGCATCCGAGAGCCTGAAACCGGGCTGCAACACTCTCGCCGCGCTCCCGGTTTCGGCCGGTCACGACCAGGTTCGTCAAGCCGCGCTGCACGAGCGTCTCGGCGATTTTTTCGCCCAGCCCCTGCGTCGATCCGGTGATGATGGCTGTCTTGCCGAGGAAGGAAGACAGCGAATGTGCATCTGCTTCTGACATCTTATCGCCCCGGATACGGTGTTTCGGACAAGCGTTCTGGGCTTCAGGCCGGATCGCCGGATTTGGTGGCGATGTCATAGGTCTTCACGTCACGCCTTATCTCCGGCAGCGAAGCGAGCGTCGCCTTGAAGACGCGGTAGTGATCCGATGACTTGTGGGCCTCGACCGCTCCGTTGCTGTCCCATTCTTCAAAAAAGTTGAGGGTGAAGGGTGAACGGAGATCCTCCGCAAACCGGTAGGTGATGCACCCTTCCTCGTCAGCTGACAGGGTGGTGACCACCCTTGCCGCTGCCTTGAGCGCCGCGAAGTTTTCTTCCTTGCATGTCATCGTTCCCGATATGACGATCATGGTTCTACGCCCCCTCGGACGAACTGTTGGAGAAGCAGGTACTGGCCCGCAGAGCCGCAGGCCGGTCGGCCATCCTTGGGAAACCCTCGGTCTTTGCAATCACGGCGGCAATGAAATGGTGAACGGCATCCTCGTCATTCGTCCCGATGATTGCATCGGCCGCTGCCTTGAGCCTGTCCGATGCATTTCCCATCGCCGCGCCAAATCCACAAACCGAAAACAGATGCAGGTCGTTGTCGCCATCGCCGAAGGCGATAAGATCGGAAGGATCCCAGCCGCCCATCGACCCGGCAGCACGCAGCGCAGTTCCTTTCGTGACGTTTTCAGCGGTTATTTCCAGATAGTCTGACTTGGAGCGATTGGCGACGATCGGCCATGCTTGGGCCGACAGCCAGCTTTCCAGTTCGCCGAGATCCTCACCTGGGCCGACGACCATGATCTTTTGTATCTTGGAAAGCATGCCGACGTGGCTTGCGAGCAAAGGTGCAAAGCCGACGACGGCGGTTTCGAATTCGACATTGTCGGTATGGCGGGTCACGTACCAATCAAAATCGCTGTAATAGTGTGCCGTCAGCGAAGGGTAACGGTCCATCTGGCCGGCGAATGCGACGATGCAACTGTCGAGCATGGCGCTCGATTGGGTGACCTCCCCGGAGGTGTGAACGACGAGCGCACCGTTCAAAGCCACCATCGGGCCTGACAGACCAATCCGCCTGGCGAGCCCGAGCACGGAACGCGGGGGGCGTGCGCTGACGAGGATGACCTTGACACCGTCATTATAGGCTGTCTGCAGCGTTTGGTGCACAGCCTGTGACAACTGATGGTCGCTGCGCAGCAACGTCCCGTCGATATCGATCGCAAAACCGCCAAAAGCGATCGGCGAGATCTCGTTCCTTTGTTCCAGGCTCATCCGACATTCCTCCATTCCTTTTCGAAAACAGGTCTGTTTCCGAGGGGAATATCTTTGAGCAGCTCCGGAATATCCAGCTGCGCGCAAAGGTCGTTGAGCAGCATGACCCCTGTCGCATAGAGCAGGATCGCCTTGCTCTCGCGACCGTCGCCGACAAGATGGAAAGGCATCATGGTGCAAAAATGGATCGCCTCGGCAAACAAGGTCCGGATCTCGGCGAGCGGATCGCCGGTAAGGGCGACGTAGTAATCGCGGGCCCATCGATCCAGGCTGTTGAACAGGTCGAGAACAGGCGAAGGTTCGTAGGAAAACTGCATGATGACTTCGCCGGCCGCTGCCGACCAGTGGAGCGTAAACAGGCTCTGATGGATGAAATCATATTTGCCGTTGACGCTGTGGCTGACCTTCCCGAGGTCGTAATAGATGTCGCAACTGTCATAGCCTCTGGGATCGACGAGGCGAAAGCTTTCCCCGTTGGGGTCCACCATGATGTTTTCGAAGTGAAGATCACCATGGATATAGGCAGAGACGAACGCTGGTCCGACCTGGGCGCGGGCTTTCTGCGACTGCTCGAATTTCGCTAAGAGTTCGGGGACGTTTCGATATTCCTTCCCGTTGATCCAAAGGCGTCGCGCATCGACGATCTTTGCAAAGACAGGCGCACGCTCGAGTGTGCGCCGAAGCCGGTGCCAGGCGCGCTGAAAGTGAATCTGATCGAGATAGTCCTGCGGAGCCTGCTGTTTGTGGGGTGCATAAGCCTTCGCATGGATCGCGCCGAGGATCGTCTCCAGGCGCCGGGTCGCGCCGTCGAGGCCGACGTCATCGGCAAAAAAGTGTTGGCGCAGCGTTTTCAGGGGCAGGAATTCCTCCTCCATGAACACCAGCTCTTCGGTATCGCCATGCAGGATCACCGCAGGATAGAGAGAAGCGAGGTCGGCCGGAAGATGTCGGAGGAACCGGATCTCGTCCCTTAGTTTTCGACGCCCCAAATTGCGCGCTTCCTTCCGGAACCGCGTAACGACGTTGGAGCGCGCATAGGATCCGCCTTTGACGTGCGGCTCGCCAGTCGAGGCATGATCGGTCGTGTCACTGTGTCGTGCAGCATGATCTGCGGCAATCGTCCTGACGACGTCAAAGACATGCGTCTCCGGCGAGACAAGAAGCGCCTGGCGGAATTCGGATGCTTTTTCCCCCCGCATGAGGGCAATCCGCCTGGTGTCCGGACTCATGCTGCTTGGCCCGTTTCCGGCATGCTGCAGCAGGTCATTTGCCGGGGGGAGCGACAGAACGGTTGCGTCGGCCCTGGCGCCGAGCAGAAATTCGAGGAGCTCCTCGTCGAGAAGCGCTGCCGCTTCGACCAGGAGGATATCCATCTGGCTGTCGCTCGGCTCAGCAAAAGCCTGCTTCCAGTCATCGATGGAGGTTGGCAGCTTCTTGACCTCCTCGATGCCAAAGCGATTGAAGAGACTGCGCATCGTATCGGAAGCTGGTGACGGCTGCTCAGGATTATTCTGCAGAACGATCGCGGTAATCATAACGCATCTCCGTTTTGGACCTGATCATGGAACACTTGGCGATAGGCATCATGCTGCGCCATCTATAATTGCAGCGGCTAGGGCAGTTTCAAGTAATTTTGTGCGATGCAAAATAAACAAACGTCACGCCCATGGATTGATAGGGGTATTTTGTATAAAATATTGAAATATATGCACAAATGTCAAATGCTGCAATGAACAATAAGCTGCTGAAAAGTAGCATTTCTTAAAGCTTCTTTAGGATCTTCATATAAGAGAGAAGTTGTTCCGCTCCGTTTTGTGGGCGCTGCAGCATTGGCCCCAGCGTCGGATCGTTTCATGGGAGACAAGGATGCCGTGCCCCCGAAGCATTTCCTCGACCAGGCGCGAACTCGGCGGGAACCGGAAATAAAGCCACGGCATGGACAATGATCGGTGGTGGAAAACGATGGTTCTTGTAGCTGACGATCGACGGGTTCACGGCGTCGGCCTAACCACCAACCGTTAGCCGCCGGTGACGTGACGTCACCGTGGAGCCTGATCGTACGGGTTCTTAGAAAATCACTTCAAATGCGATGCTCCGCACTGCCTCAGAATGCTCCACGCTAAAAAATATGATTATTGTTTCTCCGTCGAAAGCACGGCCCAGCCGTACCCTGCCAACCGGATCGAGGTCGAGCGACCCAGCTCCGTCGTTATTGCGGCAGCGGTTCCAGCAAGCACGTTTTTGGCATCCGGCGCAGGGAGAATAGCGTCGCAATCATGGAGATTGAGCGCAACGAGGATCGTCTTGTTGTTTGCTTCCATGGCCCAGACGGCCTGCCGAGCGGTGAGGTGAATTTTCCGGCTTTTGGCTCTGACAAGCCAGGGATGACGGCGGCGAACCCCAATGAGCTGTTGATGAAGTCGGTAGGTCGGCCAGCCAAACGGAGCGAGCTCCTCGGGCCTCGCGGGAAAGACAGGTCGGATTGCATCATCACCGCCCGCCCGGTTTTCCTTTACGCCCCGGAAAGCCTGCTCGTCACCGGCATAGATGGCCGGCGTGCCGCCGACTGTCATGAGGATCGCAAGAGCATGAGCGATGTGCCGTTCGTCTGCCAGCCGGCTCGCCAGCCGCGTGACATCATGATTGCCGACAAAGGTGAGTGGTACGAAACGCTCCATGAACCCATTGTGCCGCTCCAGCGCCCACTGCAGTTCGAACAGGTTGCAGTCATTGATCGCGCTCCAGATCGCCTTCCACAATTCGTACTGCGTCACTGCGTCGACGCCGGTCGCCGTTACGAAGCCATTGTAGTCGCCGTGGATGACCTCGCCGAATAGGTAGGCGTCGGGATGGCGCCGGCGGACATCGGCCAGCACCGTTTTCCAGAACGGGCGAGGTACTGCATAGGCCGCGTCAAGCCGCCACCCTGAAGCGCCGCGGTCCAGCCAATGGTTCATAACGTTCGCCACATAGGCAGCAACATCCGAAGAATCGTGGTTCAACGCCACCAGCGCATGATGTCCCTCGAAAGTCGCATAGGCGGGGCAGCCCCTATCGTCTTCGCCGCCGAGCCAGCGGAACCAGCCCGCTTCCCGAGACGGCGTTCCATTCTCAAGAGCGGCACGGAAAAGCGGAAAATCCCTCCCGACATGGTTAAAGACGCCATCAAGGATGACCTTCAATCCACGTCGTTGCGCCTCCATCACGAGCTGATTGAAATCGCCATCGTCACCAAGGCGAGGGTCGATCCGAAAATGGTCGATCGTGTCGTAGCCGTGTGTCGAGGAGGCAAAGATCGGCCCCACTAGGAGACCCGACACCCCCAACACGACGGCATAGTCGAGCCAATCCACGATATGGCGCAGGCGATGATGAATACCCGCATGGGCCTGTTGCTCGGCGCCGACGAAACCGAGGGGATAAATGTGCCAGAAGATGGCACTATCGATCCAATGCGTCATGAGCATCGATCTCCCATCTGCCTTGATCGTCAAAGGCCAGCCTGAGCATGATGTCAGCGGCCGCGATCAAAGCCGTGCGCTCGCCTTCCGAAAGCACGCGCAACATTACCAACCGAAACCCCCGCCGCTACCAATCTTGGATGTACCTTCCCGTTGATGTCATTTCTTCACGAGATGTTCGAAATGCGGCAGAACGCCGCTCCCGCGACACATATCCCTGTCGCTATCGAGAGGTTGCGGCGCCCCTGTCGGTCCAGGCGGGCGGCAGGCCGAACCGGGCGGCGACGAGCCCCGGAATGCCGGGAGCCGTTCCGAACGCCTTGCAGGCATCGTATTTCGGATCGCCACCGAGCGAGGCCCTCAATCTCTGCATCGATGGTATCGCCGGCATTCCCTTGAACGGGTCCTTGCCCATGACCAGCATGCGGCTGAAATCCGTGGCGAAGGCCGACGACAGGGAATACGCGTCCCCGACAGCCGACACCCGAGCCCTGGTCGTGATCATGTTGGCACCGCGCGACCAGAGCAGCGCTGCCCTCTGAGAACCATTCCCGTCGATGGCTTCGGCCTCGATGGCGAGACCGCCGAGGCCGATCGGAAGGCGCGGGATCGGAATCCCGAGCGCTGCCGAAGCACCGAACGAAGCGACGGTGGACGTCGCCGCAACCGAACGGTTCGTCGCAACGATGTTGGTCACCGTCGCGCGGACGGTGAGGTCCGCCGGCTGGCTCGTCGCAACGATCTTGAAGCGGTCGCTGAGACCGGTGCAGAGCGCCCGGTCGATCGCGTTGGTGACGAGTGCCAGCTCGCCGGGATCGAAGCCACGGCTGTAGATCAGCGCTGACGTCGGTACGATGCGCACCGTCTGCGCGGCAAGCACCGGCGGCGAATCCACACGCAATTTTGCTCGCGTGAGGGTGCCGCCCGATGGGTTCATTCCGTCGTAGGAAGAAAGGGATGTACCTTCCGACAAAGGCACGCTTGCGCAGGCGGACAAGCATGAAAGCAGGACCACGCCGAACGCTGGCCACTGCCGCATTTCAAGCCGTCGCGACATCGAGATCATTGTCAAACCGTCCGAACCGGGATCATCGGTTCAGGCACTACCAGCCCCAGCGTTAACCGCGGTAAAGACAATGTAAAGTTAGGTAAAGGTTATGGTCAGCCCCAATCTCTCGCGGGGTTGAACATCGCCGGCTGCCGCGGAATCTCCAGCATGATGGCTAAGCCGCCGGCATCCGGCAGCGACGCATAGACCCGCCCGCCATGGCACTCGACGGCCTGTCTGGCGATCGCCAGGCCAAGACCGTACCCCCCTCTCGGTGCCGCGTCGGTGCCCCGGGAGAATGGCTGGAAAATCCGCTCGAGTTCGTCTCGCCTGACGCCCGGCCCCTGATCCGCGACGCATACCTTGAGGAGACGGTCTGTCGTCTCGCATCGCACGACGATTTTCGAATGCTCGGCGGTATATTTGACCGCGTTGCGAATGACGTTTTCCAGCGCCCGGTAGATCAGCTCGCCTTCGACCTCGGCAAGGAAGCTGTCGTCAACGCTGGCGGTAATCGAAACCGCGCGTGCCTGGGCCTCGAACGCTGCGTCGCCGAGGATTTCGTTCAGGAGATCGATGACATCGAGCGTCTGTATCTTCAACGAGAGACGGGAACCGGCTGTCAGCCTGGCAAGCGTCAGCGCTTCGCCGACCAGCGCGTCGAGCCGTTCGATCTCCCGGTCCATGCGCTCCAGCATGGTATCGAGTTTCGTCGGGTTCTGCCGAAGGACACCGCCGACGGCCTGCAGGCGCGACAGCGGGGAGCGCAATTCATGGGAGATGTCGTGGAAAAGCCTCTGTTGCGCCTGCTGCAACTCCTGCAACCGCGCGGCGCTGGAATCGAAATCGTGCGCGAGTGCGGAGACCTCGTCCCTCCGTCCGGCCATCATGTGGCCGATGCGGACGTCGAAACGACCGTGCGCGAGCGCGCTCAGGCCGTCGCGAAGGTGCACGACCGGGCGAATGAGATATCGGGCAAGCGCGGCCGCCGATATCGCGCTCGAAATCAGAATACCGAGCCCCGGTACGAACGGACCGAGCGTATCGAGAATGGCGCTGTATGGCCGGAGCACGGAGATCCGGTAGCAAACCCCGTCCTTCAGAACGGTTCTTGTCTCCGCCGTGCTGCCGTCGACGCAAATACCAGGCTCCGCGATCCTCGCGATCGTAAGCCCGACCGGCACCGTTTCCTCGCTTGTCCGGACAAAGCGCCGAGCGGCATCTTCACCGTCCGTGACAAGCAGGTTTTCAGCCAGTTCGAGGACGACTTCCCGTTTCTGATGTTCCAGTCTCGAAGCGGAAGGAAGCGTCTCGAAGAAGTTGAGCGTCAGGATTATGATCACGACGGACGCGGCGAGCGTCAGCCAGATGATCAGGAAGAACTTCTTGAACAGCCGGGGCATGTCAATCCAAAAGCAGTTGATAGCCCTGGCCGCGGACGGACTTTATGCGTGACTGTCCATCGTGCCTGAGGCCAAGCTTCTGACGCACGCTGCTGATATGCACGTCGATGCGGCGATCAAACGCGGTCAGCGGTTTTCCGAAAGCCCGTTTCGAGATATCCTGCTTCGATACCAACTGGCCGGCATTGCGGGCGAGAACCTCGAGCAGGCTGAACTCCGTGCCGGTAAGCTCCAGCGGCCGCCCCTCCCATTCGGCCGTTCTGCTGCCTGGATGAACGACCAGCCGCCCGGCTCTCAGCGTGTCGGTGGCCATATCGGCCGCAGGCCGGTTCGCACGGCGAAGGATCGCGCGCACCCTCGCCGCGATCACTCCTGGAGAACAGGGTTTCGTCACATAATCATCGGCACCGAGGTCGAGGCCGGATATCCGGTCGATATCATCGCCTCTCGCCGTCAGCATCAGCACGGAAACCTGACTGAGCTTCCTGATTCTTTGCAGGGCCTCGATCCCGTTCATCCGGGGCATCATGATATCAAGCACGATCAGGTCCACCGCGTTTCGCGCGGCAGCGGCAATCGCTGTGCCGCCGTCCGTGCCTCTCGCGACGTCATACCCTTCTTCGACTAGGTATTCCTGCAGCAGCGCCGTCAATTCGGTATCGTCGTCGATGAGGAGGATCTTGTTCATTGCATTCCATCCGTCATTCATGCCGGCCGCCCATGAGGAACAAACGCGCGGGGACGGCGGGACTTTATCGAGCTTAACACGATTTGGCTGCCCCCACGCCACCCCGCTACTGATGAACGGGCGACATCGATCGTGTTCGGCCACCGCGGAGATCTGCCGCCCCGGATATCGCATCGCAACGTAGAGCGTTCGTAATCCGATAACGGGAGTCGCGGCAACAAGATAGGAAACATGAGCCTCTCCAAGGCTTGACGCTTGCCATGAGCCCTTCGTTTTGTATATTCGGAATATGCCGAATATACAAAACGAAACCGACAGGGATGAGCAGCGGTTCGTAGAGGACGTGGCACGGCTGCTCGCGCCTTGGGGCGTACCGCTCCCCGCCGCCCGTCTCTATGGCTATTTGCTTCTCTGCCCTCGCCCTGTCAGCCTCGATCAGATCACCGAAAAGCTGGAGATCAGCAAGAGCAGCGCCAGCGTAGCCGCTCGGCTGTTGGAGAGTTACACGCTGGCGCGTCGTCATAGCGAACCTGGAACCAAACGCGCGCTTTATGCCGTGGCGGACGACTACGAAGCCATGATTCGGCAGCAGAATCGTCTGCTCGACGCATTGGCCGGGCAGTTGAACGCCGGAACTGAACTGGCTGTGCCCAAGGCGGTAAGCGAGCGTCTCGGTGAGATGGCCGATTTCTATCGGATAACGCGAGATGCCATGGAGGATGCCGTGAGCCGCTGGAAGCGTGGCCGACGACGGCAATGAGCCCCGCAGCGGCGCTGACGGTGCGGAGGAAAGGCAGAAAATGGGTCTCTTTCTAAATCTCATCGCTCAGACGATCGTCTGGTTCGGTTTCATGGGCGCGATCATCTTTGTTGCCGCAGGCACGACGGATTACGCCGGCGGGTGGCTTTATCTCGGAATGATGGCCACGCTCTCGGTCGTATTCGGGACAATCATGGCGCGCGTCGATCCTGGCCTGCTCAGGGAGCGCCTTAAACCGCCCGTGCAGAAAGATCAGCCGCTCGCGGACAAGCTGCTTCTCGTCACAATCCTGCTCCTCATGTTGGGAGGAATGGGCTTCATGGCGGCGGATGCGGCGCGCTGGCACTGGTCGGCAATGCCATCTTCCGTGCAGTGGGCGGGCTGCGGGCTGCTTCTCGCGGCGCTTTTGTTCATTTACTGGATCATGCGAACGAACAGCTTTGCAGCGCCGGTTGTGAAAATACAAAAGGACCGCGGGCAGGCGGTCATCACAACAGGCCCTTATGCCATCGTCCGCCACCCGATGTATTTGGGCGCGCTCTTCTATATCGCCGGGACATCCCTCGTACTCGGCTCGTGGTGGGGACTTGCGGCGGTCCCCCTCCTCGCCCTCCTGCTTGGCATGCGGATCGGCATCGAGGAGCAGGCGCTGCGCACGGGTCTCGAGGGCTATGATGAATACGCGCACCATGTGCGTCGGCGTCTGATTCCGTTCATCTGGTGAGACGGCCATCCTGCATCGCAAGGCCCCGCCCCGACAGCCGTTTTTATTTTCGCGATGCCGAGCCGGTCTGAGGCCGGCAGCGGAAAAAGCTCTGGACGCGTTCGGGCGCATCGTCCGAGAACATCGTCTCCGGCGAACCCTGGGACACGATCCGTCCGGCCTCCATGAAAACGATGTCGTCGGCCACCGTCCGGGCAAAACCTGTTTCATGGGTTACGACCAGCATGGTCATTCCGGCCTTGGCCAACTCCTGCATCACTGCCAGAACCTCGCGCGAGAGTTCGGGATCGAGCGCCGATGTCGCCTCGTCGAAGAGCATGACTTTCGGCTGCATGGCGAGGGCACGCGCGATGGCGACCCGCTGCTGCTGGCCGCCGGAAAGCTGCGAGGGTAACGCATTTTCCCGATGCGAAAGCCCGACCCTGGCGAGAAGCGCGCTCGCCCTTTCCTGCGCTTCGGCGCGGCTGCAAAGCCCCGCGGAAACCGGAGCAAAGGCGACATTGGCAAGCGCGCTCAGGTTGGCGAACAGATTGAACCGCTGGAAAACCATTCCCGTACGCCGGCGATGGCCCCGCAGAACACGTTCGCTGGCCGGATAGAGCCGCCCGCCGCGTTCCTCGCGACCGACCAGTTCGCCATCCACCCAAACCTCCCCGGCCACCGGCGTTGCGAGATAGTTGACGCAGCGCAGCAGGGTGGTCTTTCCCGAGCCGCTCGGCCCGACCAGGGCCGTCGTCGTCCCTTCGCGCACGGCAAGGTCGATGCCTTTGAGAATGTCGTGAGCACCGTATGAAAGATGCAGGTCGCGCAGCTCGACGGCAATTCCCGGATCGGGCCTCTGCGGCCAGGAGCGTGGCCGCGGGCGGATATGGATCTCCGGCGCGCTCATGCTGCGGCTGCCTTGCGCGTCAGCTGCTTTTCAAGCGCTATCAGGGCGATATTGATGACCGCGTAGATACCGCCGGCGATCGCCACCATCAGCAACGGGCTGGCTCCCGAATAGATATAGGCGCTGGCCGTGCTCATGATCTCGCTGACGGAAATCGCCGATGCGAGTGAGGTTTCCTTGAAAAGCACGGTCGTACGGCCGACGAATGGTCCCGCCGCGATACGGATGACCTGCGGCACGACGACGCCTGTTGCAAAGGGCAAAGGCGGTATGCCCAGCGCCCTCGCCGCCTCGAACTGACCGCGCGGAACGCCTTCGTAGCTGGCCCGGAAGATCTCGAAATAATAGGCCGTCGCAAAGAATACGAAAGCGATGATCGCCGCCGTCATGGGGCTGATGGCGCGGCCCATCATGGTCGAGCCGTAAAAGGCCAGAAACAACAGGATGAGCGGCGGCGTGGTCTGCGCCAGCCAGCTATAGGTACGCACCAGAAGGCCGACTGACCTGTGGGCGCAGATATCGACGACGCATAGCGACGCCCCCAGAATTGTGGACAGGACACAGCTCGTCGCCAGCAGGATGAACGCGTTGAGCAATGCCTGGCCGAAGACCGGGAATCCGTCGGAGACGGCTGTCATGAGGGTACTCATGGTCTTCTCTCCGCGTCTGTGGCGGGAAGAAGATTGAGCGCCATGCCGACGGAGGCCGATGCGGCGGTTATGACCGGAACACCAAGACGTGCCGACAGGGCATCTCCCTCACCGACGGCCGCGCCATAGGCCCAGACCAGCACGATATCCGGAGAGAGCATCGTGAGTTCCGCGCCCGCGGCATCGATATCGCCTCCGTGACCGCAGAAAACCAGGTCGAGACTGCGCGCCCAGGGCTTTGCCGCCCAGCCCGCTTTCTGCTGATCGCGCTGTCTGTCGCCATAGACCAGCATGGCGACTTTCGCCGATGGCCTGGTCATCGAAAGAGCTTGGGCATAGGACGACAGGGCGAGCGGCGGAAAGATCACCGGTCTTGTCGAAACGAAACTGCCGTCGGGAAACTCCTCCGCGGCGCAAACAATTGTTAGATCGACATTTTCGTCGGTTTCGAGTTCCCGGATCGATGCCTGAACCGGCCCGATGAAGCTGTCGCGGTCGAACCATTTGGCCGTCCAGCCCGCGCCGAGCGGCCCCCGGGCGCCGTTCTCACGTATATTCGAGCGGATGGCGGGAGCGCCGTCGCGTGCCGACATCACATCCAGCTTGTCCGGCCCCAGCCCTTCAAGGGCATGACGCCAGACGATCCCGATATCCCGGCCGGCTTTTGCCAGCAGCTCTCTGTGAAACGTATCGAGGTCGGGCCTAGGCCCCTGCCCGAGGCTGATGAATCCGATGCGTGGTTTTGAGCGATTTGCGGTCGTCACGGATGGCTCCACCGGCGTGCCGAGACGCGCGCCGCAAGGGCAAGCACGCTGCCGAGCAGGATGTAGATAGCCGCCGTCGACAGCAGTATCTCGAAGGGGCGATAGGTCTCGGAAACGATCTCGTTGGCGATCGCCGTCAGTTCGGGAATGGTGATGATGGAGGCGACGGACGTTCCCTTCAGGACAAGCGTGGCATTGGAGAGCCATGTCGGGACGATGACGCGCAGGGCCTGCGGATAGATCACGCGACCCCAGATCAGCCATGCGGGGAGACCGAGCGCGCCGGCCGCTTCATATTGCCCGCTATCGACGGATTTGAGCCCGGCCCGGAGGATTTCCATCGTATAGGCGATCGCCGAAAGCGTCAGCCCGACCAGCGCCGTAGCGAGAGCGGGCAGGACTATCCCGATCTGCGGCAGGCCGTAATAGACCAGGAATAGGATCACCAGGGTCGGGATCGAGCGCATCAGCGTGCTGGCTGCGGCGAGACCCCGCGACAGCGGCGTTTCGCGCCGCAGCCCGCTGACGGCCAGCGGAATGGCGATCAGGGTCGACAGAACCAGGGTGGCGAAGGTCAGCCAGGCCGTCGTCCAGGCTGCCCGCAACAATGCGGGCAGGTTCTCCATAAGAAACGCGAAATCCATCGCCGCCGACCCGGATCAGTTGCCGCCGATCCACTCTTTCTCCAGCGCGGCAAGTTCGCCGCTATCCTTCAGGCGCTTCAGCTCCGTATTGACCGCCTCGAGCAGTTCCGGCTGGCTGCGGCTGACGATCAGCGCATGCGTATAGGGCGATACGCCATCGACCGTGAAGCCGGGTTTGAGCACCTTCAGCGCTGCGTCTTCCTTCACGTGTTGGCTCGCGGTCACGTAATTGATCGCGATTGCATCGATGCGGCCGTTCTTGAGATCGAGAATCTCCTCGGCAATGCCGGGATAGGTCGTGATCGTGATATCGGATCCGAAAATGTCGGCGAGCAGCTTGTTCTCCTGACCGCCGCGAACCGCACCCACCGTCTTGCCCTTCGCGTCCGCAACGGTCGTGATCGTCGTTCCGGCCTTGACCAGCAGCGTCGAGAAATTCTCGATCGTCGGTTCGGTCATGTAGAGATCGGGCGATGCGAGACGCTGGGGCGTGCGCGCGGTGGCCGAGCAGATCATGTCGAAACGGCCGGCCTTTAGGCCGGGGATGGTCGCTGAAAAATCCACGCGCACGAATTCGGTTTTCAGTTCCAGCCCTTCGGCGATCCTGCGGCAAAGCTCTACATCGAAGCCCGTCAGCTTGCCGTCGGTGCTGACGGTGGTCATCGGCGGAGCGTTGCCGGTCGTGGCGATGGTGATGGTGCCGGATGTGGCCAGCTTTTCCGCATAGGACGGTCCGGCGGCATGTGCGGGCGCCGCGGCGAATGCGCAAAGCATGAAAGGAACGGCGAAGCCGGGCATTCTCAGGTTCATGACGAGTTTCCCTCTGATTGTCGTTGAGGAGCCAGCATTATCCTTGCGACCGCCATGCGGAAATCGACCGGCGCCGTTTGCTCACGGGCGCGATTGGACCGCAGGCAGCCCCGCCCCGTCCAATATTTTCCTTCTATATTTTCATAGGAAAATACCTATGGTGTGCGGGGGGCCGAACAACCGCGCCCCTGCGCCGTCCAACCGCCGATGGATCCGCGATGAATCCGAACCTTCGTCACCTTGAGGTCTTTCGCCTTTTCTCACGCGTCATGAGCGTAACGGAAACGGCACGTCTTCTGCGCATTACCCAGCCCTCGGTCAGCCAGGCGTTGCGCGATCTCGAAAACCAGCTGGGCCTGGAGCTTATCATTCGCGGCCAGGGGCCGCTGAAGCTGACGGCCAATGCGGACCTCCTGCTGAAGAACATGGAAGATGTTCTGGACAACATGCAGGCGCTGCGCGAGCGGGCCGCACGATTGCGTGGCGAGCAGGACAACAGCCTCGCCATCGCTTCGGTACATCCCCTCACCGGCTGGATACTGCCCCAGGCGCTTGCACGGCTCAAGAACAGCCATCCCCATACCCGCATCGCCCTCGAGGCCTATTCCAGCCGCGAGGTGATAAAGCACGTCCAGGACCGCACCGCCGATATCGGTTTCACATTCCTGCCGGTCGACAATCCGGACATGGTCGTCCGGCCGCTGATGACGACGGAAATGGTCTGCCTGCTGCCGAAGAACCACGCACTGGCAGGGAGCGTGCAACTTACCCCTGAAACGCTCGATAACGAAACCATCATCACGTTCGGCCAGCAGGTGCGCCAGGAATTCGATGTCCGCCTCGCCTTCGGCAATGGTAACGAGGCAGGCCGCTTTCTGACGACGAACCTCTCGGTCGTATCCGCCGATCTTGTGCGGCAGGGCCTGGGAATAGCCATTACATTGCCCTTCGTTCTGACCCCCAGAATGACGCAGGACATCGCCGTTTCCGCCTTCAGACCGGAAATCCGCCGTTCACTTGTCGCCATCTATCTCAAGAAGCCGGGCCTTTCGACGCTGGGCAAGGCCTTCCTGGCGCAGGTGCGGGAGGAAAACCGCGGCTTTGCCGCACATCTGGACGCGCTCGGCGTTTTCGTCAAACCCGGCTGAGCGTAGCCATTAGCGATCACCTATACAAATATCCGCCTTTCTTATTGGACAGGACCCTGTCGGGGGGAGCAGCCTTGGTCACGATGTAATCCTGCATGCCTTGAGGAAATACGATGACCGAACCCTTATGGACCCTTTCCGCAACCAGTCTGCGCGACGCCTACAGAGCCGGGACGCTGCGGCCCGGTGACGTTCTGGAAGCGGTTCTGGAACGCAACGCCGTTGTTGACCCGCGCCTCAACCTGTTTGCGACGCTGGATGTGGAAGGCGCGCGCGCGGCGGCGGCCGAAAGCGATGCACGCTTCGAACGCG
>Ga0065721_10051268_pt1 | contig 15523 bp, 12 predicted proteins | sample Mesricmetagenome_FD_59108 | JGI IMG/M metagenome (GOLD analysis project Ga0065721, IMG submission 59108) | Mesophilic microbial community from rice straw/compost enrichment Sample: eDNA_1 v2 (version 2) | ecosystem: Engineered > Solid waste > Grass > Composting > Bioreactor | place: USA: Davis... | reverse complement strand
CGATGTGTAGGACATGGCAGGCAGTTGCGCCTTGTGGGCATAGTCTTCCGGGATGGCCGCGACATAGGGGCCGGCGGCATCGGCTGCCGTGATCGTGTAATCTATGATCGGCAGGCCGCCGGAATAGGTCAGGCGCTGCATGATGTCTTCGGAATTGTTGGGATCGAGCGTCTCGCCGGTCATTTCCTGCCAGGCGGCGATCGCCTTGTTGACGTTGTCGCCGAGATGCCCGTCGATCACCCCCGGTGAGATGCCTTCGCGATCCAGAAAGACCTGGAGCGCCGCGATCTCGGCCCGCGGCTTCTTGGTCACCGCGATGATCGGCTTCTCCGGCTGCAGCGGCTCCTGCAATCGCTGGTCGGGCTCGATCGATGCTTCCTGCGGATAGCCGGAATCCATGCCGGGCATCGGCTGATCGTCGAGCGGCATGCGGGTCACCGAACCCTCTCCGGGGATCGCGCCGGTGACGGCGCCCGGTTCGCCCGGCCGGTATTCGCGGTAGTCCCGATAGCCGTAGCCGTCCCGGTAGCCGCCCGCATCGCGGAAATTGCGGTATCCGCCGGGAGCCGGAGGATATTCGTCGGCTCGGGCCGGCCGGTAGGTTTCCTGCCGGATCTCCGTCGCCACGACATTGCCATAGCGATCGATGAATACTCGTCTGCCCATGCCGTCGCGGCTGATGACCACGTTGCGGTCGGGGATGTAATCGAGAATGGCCCCGTCGGGCGCGACGAGGATCGTTTCGGAGGGATAACGGTCGTACCGGCTTTGCGCTTCCGCAGGAGTGATGCCCTGGGCCGCGGTTGCAACGACGAGGCTGACGCTTGCGAAAATTAGGCGCTTCACGATCTCACCGACTTCCTTGTTTCTCTCACACGTAATCGGGAAACCGGCTCTTCGTTCCCGCCCCGTGTGCCTATCGCCACAGACAAAGTAAATTTGACGGTAGTGTGGAAAAAGTGAATTCGTAATGAACCTATCGTTAAATTCGCATCACGATCGGGTAAAAGCGCTGACGAAACCGTGAAGGGAATGATTATGAAGGCGTTTTCCGCTGCCAACGGTCCGAAGCTTTTCCTCGACGAGACTTCCGTACTCGATATCGGCGGCTGTTTCGTCGGCGATACGGACCTCTCTCCCGGCCGGGCTATCCCCGACGACGGCGATCCGCGAATCGATCACTCGCTCGAAGGGTTTCTTTTCACCTGCGGTCCGGATCATATCCGCCATCCCGAACCGATCGAGGCGAGGCACGACGGCAGGAAATATCCGCTGCACGGCTCCTTCTCGTCGCATCCGGCCGAAATCCTTTTCTGGGATGCGCAGGGGGATGATGCCGAATGCCGCGCCCGCGTGCGGGTCACCTTGGCGACCGGCGAGCCTGCGCTGCTCGAGCGCCATTGGCGCATCGACGGGGAGACTGGCGAGGTGAGCCTCTCCGACAAGGTGATCAATACGGGCAGGAAGCCGTTCGCGCCCGTGCATATGTACCATATGAATATCGGCGCCTGGCTGTTCGATGATCATGTCCGGCTCACCGGAAAGATGCTGGAGGGTGGGGGCTTTCCTTGGACCTTCGGCAAGGATCCCGGCGGCGTCTTCTGCGTTCCGGCGGCAGGGGCCGGCGAGCCGTGGGCGGAAATCGCGCTCGGCCCGATCGCCGCCATCGGCGGGCTGACGCTGAAGGTGAAATTCAGGGCGGACACGCTGCCGCACCTCCAGATCTGGCGCAACCAGAAAGCGCCGGCGCATGTGCTCGGCATCGAGCCGGTCTCGCATCGCGGCGCCAGCCGATACGAGCTTGCGGAAAAGGGCGAGCTCGGTTTGCTGAAACCCGGCGAAAGCATCGAATACGGCCTGCGCTTCAGCTTCGGCTGATCTCCCGCCGTCCCCGTGATTGACGCCCTTGCGGCGCCATCGTAATGCTTGCCCCTTAATGAACGGAGGTTGCACCATGGATATCCGACAGATCAACGACGAATATTCCGTCACCGGTCAGATCACCGTCGAGGACCTCGACCAGATCAAGGCCATGGGCTTCAAGTCCATCGTCTGCCATCGCCCCGACGACGAAGAGCCGGGTCAGCCGCATTACGCCGAAATCGCCGCGCGGGCTCAGGAACTCGGCCTCGACATCCGCCATATCCCGGTCGGCCGCATGGGCGTCGATGCCGAGGGCGTGCAGGCCATGGTCGACGCGCTCGACGAGTTCCCGCGCCCGATGCTGGGCTTCTGCCGCTCCGGCGCCCGCTCGACGGCGATCTACGAAAAGAGCCAGCACATCCGCGGCTGAGATTTTTCGCCGCCTCGTGCCTTCGAGCATGGGGCCTCTTTCCGCAGCTCATTTCATTTCAGGAGCATTTCCATGAGCATCAAGCGCATCGAGCCGGGCGCCCGCATGAGCGGCGCCGTCATCCACGGCAACACGGTCTATCTCGCCGGTCAGGTCGGCGAGGGGGAGACCGTCACCGAGCAGGCGAAGGACGCGCTGGCCGAAGTCGACCGCCTGCTTGCCGCCGCCGGCACCGACAAGACGAAGATCCTGCAGACCATCATCTATCTCTCGGACATCGCCTATTTCGGCGAGATGAACGCCGTCTGGGAAGCCTGGATCGACCCCGCCAATCCGCCGGCCCGCGCCACCAGCGAAGCCAAGCTTGCCGCGCCGAAATATAAGGTCGAGTTCATCGTCACCGCGGCACTCTGACGTAACGTCAGCCAAATCAAGAAAGCCGGTCATCGTTCTGACAGGCCGGCTTTTTGTTTTCTTAAGTCTTATTCCGGATCTGCGTCAGCGTCCGTGTCGGGGTGATCGCTTCCGGATCGAGCCTGACTTCGATGATCGAGGGCTTGCCGCTGGCGCGGGCGCGCAGATAGGCAGGGCCGAAATCCTCCGTCCTCTCCACCAGTTTGCCATATCCGCCGAAAGCTTGCGCATAGGCCACGAAATCCGGATTGACGAGGTCGGTCGCGCTGACGCGTCCCGGATATTCGCGCTCCTGATGCATGCGGATCGTGCCGTAGATGCCGTTGTTCACGAGAACGGTGATGATGGGCAGTCCGTAGCGCACGGCGGTTATGAATTCCTGCCCGTGCATCATGAAGCAGCCGTCGCCTGCGAAGCATACGACCTCGCGCTCGGGGAAAAGCTGCTTGGCGGCAACCGCCGCCGGCAGGCCGTAGCCCATCGAGCCGGAGGTCGGGGCGGACTGGGTATTGTATTTTCGGAAACGATGGAAGCGGTGCAGCCAGGTGGCGTAGTTGCCGGCGCCGTTGGTGAAGATCGCGTCGTCCGGCACGTTCTCCTCGATCCACGTCATGATCGGCCCCATCTTCACGGGCCCCGGACCGGCTTCCGGCGGTGTCGACCATTTGACGTAGGACTCGTGCATGGCGGCCGTACGCTCGCTCCAGGCCGGCGAGGCGGGTGCTTCCAGCTCCTTCAGGGCGGCGACGAATTCCGCCGGCGCCGCGCAGATCGCGAGATCCGGACGGTAGAGGCGGCCGAGTTCCTCCGGATCGGGGAAGATATGGACCAGCTTCTGCTTCGGGTAGGGGATGTCGATCAGCGTGTAGCTCGACGACGGCATTTCCGACATGCGGCTGCCGAGCAGTACGAGAAGATCCGCCTCCTTGATCTCCCTGGCGAGCGCCGGATTGATGCCGATCCCGACATCGCCGGCATAGGAAGGATGAAGGTGGTCGAACAGCATCTGACGGCGGAAGGAACAGCCGACCGGCACACGGAAGCGGGCGGCGAAGTCGGCAAAGTCCCTATGTGCCTCTTCGCTCCAGCGTGTGCCGCCGACGATGAACATCGGCCGCCTGGCTTCCTTCAGCGCCCTTTCGAAGGCAGCGATCTGGCTTTTGCCGGGATGGCTTTCGATCCGTGTATACGGCTGGGCTTCCGGCGCTTCCACCTCCTCGACCAGCATGTCTTCCGGCAGGGTCAGCACGACCGGGCCGGGACGGCCGGAAGTGGCGACCGCAAACGCGCGGGTGACGAATTCCGGAATGCGGCGGGCGTCGTCGATCTCGCCCACCCATTTGGCGAATTCGGTGAAGGCGCGGCGATATTCGACTTCCTGGAAGGCTTCCCTCTCGCGCATGTCACGGGCGACCTGACCGACGAAGAGGATCATCGGGATCGAATCCTGCCGGGCGACGTGCAGGCCGGCCGAGGCATTGGTCGCGCCGGGGCCGCGGGTCACCATGCAGATGCCCGGTTCGCCGGTCAGCCGGCCCCAGCTGTCGGCCATCATCGCCGCGCCGCCTTCCTGGCGGCAGACGAGCACGCCGATGCCGCTCTCGTAAAGCGCGTCGAGTACGGCGAGATAGCTTTCGCCGGGAACGCAGGAAATGCGTTTGACGCCGTTCGCCTTCAGCGCCTCGACGATGAGTTGCCCTCCGGTTTTCGTGGCGTTCTTCATGTCTGCTTCCCCCTCGTTTCGATATTTTCCAGTTCGGCCAGCACGTCCACCGTATGCTCGCCAAGCGCCGGGCTCGGCCGACGATAGGTGAGCGGCGTCTCGGACAACACGATCGGGCTGCGGACGCCCGGGATGACCGTGCCGTCCGCCGCTTCCAGGTCGATTCTGAGCCCGCGGGCCTTGACCTGGCGGTCGTCGAACATTTCCGCGATCGAGTTGATCGGCCCGGCCGGTACGGCGTTCTCGCCGCAGGCCGCGAGCAGTTCGGCCTTTTTCCATTTCGCGGTCTGCGCAAGGATCAGCCGGCGAACCTCGCCGCGATTGGCGACGCGTGCCTTGTTGGTCGCGAAACGCTCGTCGTCGGCGATTGCCTCCATGCCGAGGATGCGGCAGAACCGCCGGAACTGCCCGTCATTGCCGACCGCGAGGATCAGGTGACCGTCCTGCGTCGGTATGACCTCGTAGGGCGAGATGTTCGGATGCGCGTTGCCGAGCTTTTCCGGTGCGATACCCGAGATCAGGTAGTTCATGTTCTGATTGGCGAGGATGCCGGCCTGGACGTCGAGCAGTGCCATGTCGATGTGCTGCCCTTCGCCGGACTTCATGGCATGGATCAACGCGGCCTGGATCGCCGTCACGGCATAGATGCCGGTAAAGATGTCGGCGATGGCGACGCCCGCCTTCATCGGCTCGCCGTCCGGTTCCCCGGTGATCGACATGAAGCCGGACATGCCCTGGACGATATAGTCGTAGCCGGCGAGGTTGGCATAGGGACCGTCCTGGCCGAAGCCGGTGATCGAGCAGTAGATCAGCCTGGGATTGATCTTTCGAAGGCTCTCGTAGTCGAGCCCGTATTTCGTCAGGCCGCCGAGCTTGAAGTTCTCGATCAGCACATCGGCGGTGGCCGCGAGGCGGCGGACGATATCCTGGCCCTCTTCGGTCTTGAGATCGACCGCGATGGAGCGCTTGCCGCGATTGGTGGAGTGGTAATAGGCGGCCGAGAGGTTCTCGCCGTTCTTCCCCTCGACAAAGGGCGGTCCCCAGGCGCGGGTGTCGTCGCCGCCGTCCGGATTCTCCACCTTGATCACGTCTGCCCCCATGTCCGCCAGCATCTGCCCTGCCCATGGGCCGGCGAGCACGCGGGCAAGCTCGATGACGCGGATGCCGGAAAGCGGCGGTTTCTTGCTCGTTTGGTTCATGTCATGGAGCCATGGTTGACTTGGCGGTGCCGGTCACGGGCTTCGACGAAGCCGCGCGGCGTTCCCGCCAGATGATGTAAAGGCCGGAGCCGATGATGATCGAAATGCCGAGCCATTTCATCGGGTCGGGAAAATCGCCGAAGACCAGCCAGCTGAACAGCGTTGCCGAGACGATTTCGAAATACTGCATGGGCGCAATGACGGAGGCCGGGGCAGCACGGTAGGCATAGACGGCAAGGATGCCGGAAAGGGCGGCGAATGCGCCGACGCAGACGAGCCAGGTGAGCGTCAGCCCGTCCGGCATGGAAGGCGCCAGGAAAGCGATGCCGGTCCGGTCGCCGATCAGAAGCAGCAGGCCGGAGATCGGAATGCCCCAGAGCGCCATCTGGAATTGCATCGACCACGGGTCCTCCCGAAGCGCCAGCGCGCGGGTCAGCAGCGCGAAGATTGCGACACCGAAGGCGGTGACGATCGGCAGTATCGCCACATAGCCGATTTCTTCGAAGCTCGGGCGGATAACGACCAATGCGCCTAGAAAGCCGACGGCACAGGCCGTGTAGCGACGCCAGCCGATGGTTTCCTTGAGAAAGATGCTGGAAAGCACCGTCAGGATGATCGGTTCGACGAAGAAAATCGCGACCGCATCGGCAACCTCCATCACGGCGAGCGTCGCGACGAAGCAGATCATGGAGAGCGTGATCACCGCTGCGCGGATCATGTGATAGAAGCTCAGCCGCCACGAAAAGACACGCCACAATCCGTTCCACAGTACGATCGGCAGCATGAACAGTGCCTGGAAGACAAAGCGGCCGGCCGTGATGAATGTGGGGGAGGCGGTGTCCGTCGCGAGCTTGGAAAAGATGTCGATGAAAGGCGCCACCAGCATGGCGAGGACCATCAGGCCGAGACCGTGGACGATTCGGGTCTCGGCAGGCTGGGCGGCAAGGCTTGCAGGCGGCGAACTCATGGATTTTCTATAGCGGCGCGGCGGGCCGGAAGCACTTGAATAAATGTCATGAACTCATTCCCTTTCCGATTGGGCCCTTTCCGATTGGGCCCTTTCCGATTGGCTCCTTTCCGATTGAGCGGTTTCCGGCGCAGCGGCCGGCGGCGGGGAGAGGGCGGTTTTCGCCCAGGCGGCGAATTCGGCGGTGGCGCGGGCGCGCACCGTGTCGTTCAGCGTCTCGTGTCGCGTGGCGGGCCAGACCTTGGCCGTCACGTCTGAGAAGCCGTTCTTTCTGAAATGTTCGGAAAGCCAGAGGACTTCGCGGCCGCCGTTGGTCGCCGGGTCTTCGGCGCCGCCGATCAGATGGATCGGCAGGTTCTTCCGCAGCCGGCCGATCAGCTTTGGGGCACGGAAGGTCAGTTCGAAAAGGTCGAGCCAGAGCGAGACGCTGGCGTTAAAACCGCAGAGCGGGTCGGCGATATAGGCGTCGACGACATCGCGGTCGTGGCTCAGCCAGTCGAATTCCGTGCGGTGACCCGGAATGGATTTTCCCCAGGCGCCGAAGGTGAGCTTCGGCAGGAGGCCGCTCGGCACGTCGGAACCCTTCAGTGCCTTTTCCGCCAGCAGGAGGGCCTGCGCCGCGCGACCAGCCAGGCCTGGATGGAAGTTCGAGTTCCAGACCACGATCGCATCGAAACTGTCGGGAAAGTCGATGGCAGCGTTAAGAGCGATCAATCCGCCCATGGAGTGGCCGAAGAGCAAGACCGGCAGGCCGGGAGAAGCTTCCGCCGCCATGTCGCGGATCGCCTTCACGTCCTCCAGAACCAGCCGTATGCCGTCACGCCTGGCGAAACGGCCGATCGGGGCGTCCGGCGCCGTCGTTTCCCCGTGGCCGCGATGGTCGAACGCATAGACATGAAAGCCGTGCGCGGCCATCTTCTCCGCGAAGGCCTCGTAGCGTCGGGAATGTTCCGCGAGCCCGTGAGAGATCACGAGGATGCCGCGCTGCGGCTCCTGCGCCGGCTGATAGTGATAGGCGAGGCTGGCGCCCGTCGGGCTTTCCAGCCGCCTCGTTTCGCCAAACATTCCTGTCCTCCCCACCTTTGAATCCACTTATGCGCAATTTTCTTGGCTTCCCATCGGATTTTTCCGAAAAGCGCTTCACACTTTTCGGTTCGATGCACTACATAGCGGCAAACGGAAGATCCCCCGCGGAGCAGTTTATCCAATGGCACGTCAATTCATTTATCACATGGCCGGCCTCAACAAGGCCTACGGCAACAAGAAGGTTTTGGAAAACATCCATCTTTCCTTCTATCCCGATGCGAAGATCGGCATCCTCGGTCCGAACGGCGCCGGTAAGTCGACCGTGCTGCGCATCATGGCCGGGCTCGACAAGGAATTCACCGGCGAAGCCTGGCTCGCCGAAGGCGCCACCCTCGGCTACCTGCCGCAGGAACCGCAGCTCGATGCGTCGAAGGACGTCATGGGCAACGTCATGGAAGGCGTCGCAGACAAGAAGGCGATCCTCGACCGCTACAACGAGCTGATGATGAACTATTCCGACGAGACGGCGGAAGAGGGCGCCAAGCTGCAGGACGTCATCGACAGCCAGAACCTCTGGGACCTCGAAAGCCAGGTCGAGATGGCGATGGACGCGTTGCGCTGCCCGCCGGGCGACGCTTCGGTGGACAATCTTTCGGGCGGCGAGAAGCGCCGCGTGGCCCTCTGCAAGCTGCTTCTGTCGCAGCCGGACCTGCTGCTGCTCGACGAACCGACCAACCACCTCGACGCCGAAACCATTGCCTGGCTCGAAAAGCATCTGCGCGAATATCCCGGCGCCGTGCTGATGATCACCCACGACCGCTACTTCCTCGACAACGTCACGGGCTGGATCCTCGAACTCGACCGTGGCCGCGGCATCCCTTACGAAGGCAATTACTCGGCCTATCTGCAGGCGAAGGCCAAGCGCATGGCCCAGGAAGGCCGTGAGGAGGCCGCCCGCCAGAAGGCGCTTTCCCGCGAGCAGGAATGGATCGCATCGAGCCCGAAGGCCCGCCAGGCGAAGTCGAAGGCCCGTATCCGCGCCTATGACGAGCTGGTCAAGGCCGCCGAGGACCGGCGTCCCGGCGAAGCCCAGATCATCATCCCCGTCGGCGAGCGTCTCGGCCAGGTGGTGATCGAAGCCGAGAACATCTCGAAGAGCTACGGCGACCGGGTGCTCTTCGAAAACCTCACCTTCAAGCTGCCGCCCGGCGGTATCGTCGGCGTCATCGGCCCGAACGGCGCCGGCAAGACGACGCTTTTCCGCCTGATCACCGGCCAGGAAAAGCCGGATGGCGGCGATATCCGCATCGGCGATACCGTTCATCTCGGCTATGTCGACCAGAGCCGCGATTCGCTCGAGGGCAACAAGACCGTGTGGGAGGAAATCTCCGGCGGCAACGACATCATCAAGCTCGGCAAGCACGAGATGAATTCGCGTGCCTATTGCGGCGCCTTCAACTTCAAGGGCGGCGACCAGCAGCAAAAGGTCGGCACGCTGTCCGGCGGCCAACGGAACCGCGTGCATCTCGCCAAGATGCTGAAAGCCGGCGGCAACGTCATCCTGCTCGACGAACCGACCAACGACCTCGATACGGAAACGCTGTCGGCGCTCGAGGATGCGCTGGAGAACTTTGCAGGCTGCGCGGTCATCATCAGCCACGACCGCATGTTCCTCGACCGCCTTGCCACGCATATCCTCGCCTTCGAGGGCGACAGCCATGTCGAATGGTTCGAAGGCAATTTCGAGGATTACGAGGCCGACAAGATCCGCCGCCTCGGCGCGGATTCGGTCAATCCGAAGCGGGTCACCTACAAGCGCCTTACCCGCTGATTTCTTCAGTCTCGCCTGAACAAAACCCCGGCTCGGCGCCGGGGTTTTGCATTTTGAAGGGGTAAGCAAAGGGTAAATCTTCGACCCCCAGGAATTGCGGGGGATTCTTTCTTGTCAGGGGGCAAGACATTCGCAAAGGTTCTTGCGTAGTTCTGCCTCGGGGAGGTCCATGTCTTGTCGGGCCTTCGACGCGTCATGAAGACGGACTTATTTTGAGGATCGATTTCATGCTGCGTTTGATTGAACGCTTGCCTTTCCGTACATCGCTGACGCTTCTTGCCGTCATACCCACCGCCGCGACGATCGCGCTGGGTGTGGGTCTCGGGTTGAATGCCTATGAGAAATACAAGCAATTCGACAAGGCGCGGATTCTTGCGGATTTGGTGGCGCCGGCCGGCAGCATGATGAATGCGATTTCCGCCGAAAGCTACGCCGGGCCTGCCGAGCGTGGCGCGGCGCGCGCCCGCGTGGATGCGGTCGAGAAGATGCTGGTCGACAATCACGCGAACATCAAGGCCCAGGGCCTGGCCGATCGCGGCCTCGACGAGGCGATCGCCGGACTGGAAGACCGGTTCAGCCGCATGGCGGAATTCCGTGCGAAGATCGATGCCGGCGACAAGAACCCGCTTTTGACCGCGCAATATCTTACGCCTCTGTCGCAGCAGACGCTCGATACCGTGGCCCGCGTCGCCAACATGACGGCGGACCGCGGCCTGGCGCGCGCCATCGACGGCATTCATGCGCTGGTGCAGATCAACAACGGCTATGCGATCGTGACGCGCATGGGGCAGCAGTTCGCCAGGAACGGCACTTTGACGCCCGAGGAAATCGCCCGCTACGTCCAGGGCCGCCAGCAGGTGCGTATCTACGAGAAGCACATGCGCTCTTCGCTGACGCCGACGGTGCTGGCGAAGCTCGATAGCTTCTGGAGCACTCCCGAGGGCGCTTTCGCAACCAACCTCCTGAAGACCTTCGATGCGCTGCAATCCTATACTCCTGCCGGCACGGACCATGATCGCTGGATCGACGCGATGGAAAAGCGCCGGCTGTTTGCTGCCGACCGCGTCGATGAGGCTTCCGGCGAACTGGTGCGTCTCGCCAACAGCCAGGCCACGGCCGCTTCCAACGACCTCTGGACGATCAGCGGTCTGCTCCTGGGCTTGATTGCCATCGTCGCCTGCTTCGGCTTCCTTGTCGTCCGCGGCCTCTCCAAATCGATCCGCGGCATCGGCGATCGCATGGCGAGCCTCGCCGGCGGCAATACCGAAGAGGCCATTCCCTATGCCGACCGGACGGACGGTATTGGCGACATGGCCCGCTCCGTCGAGGTCTTCCGCGAGGCTGCCATCCGCAACAACGAGCTCGAAGCGGAGGCGGAAGCCAATCGCCGCCGCTCGGAGATCGAGCGTCTCGAACTGCAGCGCCAGGCGGAGGCGGAAGCCGAGGCTCGTCTCAACCAGGCGACCGGGGCACTCGCCGCAAGCCTGCGCCGTCTCGCCGACGGCGACATGCTCTGCGAGGTTCATGAAGCCTTCGCGCCGCAGTTCGAGGGCCTCCGCCACGACTTCAACACCTCGGTTCGCCAGCTTCGCGACGCGCTTCTGAGCGTCGGCAGCTCCGTCGCGACCGTCAACAGCGGCTCGCGGGAGATCTCTGATGCTTCGGACGATCTTTCCAAGCGTACCGAACAGCAGGCGGCTTCCCTGGAGGAGACGGCTGCAGCGCTCGAAGAGATCACCGCAAACGTGGTCGCGACCTCCAAGCGCACCTCGGAGGCCCGCGATATCGTCCGCGACGCTCGCACACGCGCCGATCAGTCGGGTGAGGTGGTCCGCAATGCGGTCGTTGCCATGGAGCGCATCGAGAAGTCTTCCCAGCAGATCGGCCAGATCATCGGCGTGATCGACGAGATCGCCTTCCAGACCAACCTCCTTGCCCTCAATGCGGGCGTCGAGGCGGCCCGCGCCGGGGAGGCAGGCAAGGGCTTCGCCGTCGTCGCGCAGGAAGTCCGGGAACTCGCCCAGCGTTCGGCAAATGCCGCCAAGGAGATCAAGGGCCTGATCTCCAACTCGGCAGTCGCCGTCTCGGAGGGCGTCAAGCTCGTCAGCGACACGGGCGAAGGCCTGGGCGTCATCGAACAGCTCGTGCAGACCGTCAACGGTCATATGGATGCGATCGCGACGGCCGCGCAGGAACAGTCGGTCGGCCTCGCGCAGGTCAATACCGCCGTAAACCACATGGACCAGTCGACCCAGCAGAATGCCGCGATGGTGGAGGAGATGAACGCCGCCGGTGCGGGGCTCGCCCAGGAGAGCGCCAAGCTCAGCGATCTGCTGTCGCATTTCCAGCTCGGCAACAGCCCGTCGGGCCAGCTCCGCGAAACCGCCGCGCGCATGCGCGCTCCGGCAGCGCCGGCGCCGGTGTCCCGACCGGCCGCCGCGGCTCCGGCGAGCCGTCAGGCTCCGTCGCGCCCGCCGGTCGCGCATGGCAACGCCGCTATTGCCCAGTCCGCGGATGAGTGGGAAGAATTCTGATCCGGACGGTTCGATTGGCAAGGATGACGGGGAGGGCGGCTTTGGCCGCCCTCTTTGTTTATCCCATGCCGCTCAAACAGTTATTGCTTGCACGGCTTCGCGAAATCATATAAACATATCTTTATATCTTGATTGGATAAGGATATGGCTTCATGGGTCTGGCGCTCGATGCCCTGGTGGATGTTCTGAAGACTGCGGGCGAGCCGACGCGTTTCCGCCTGCTTGCCCTGCTCGGGGCCAGCGACCTCACCGTTACCGATCTTACGGAAATCCTGGGACAATCGCAGCCCCGCATTTCACGGCATCTGAAGCTTCTGGGGGAGGAGGCCCTGATCGACCGGTACCAGGAAGGTGCCTGGGCCTATTTCCGCCTGAAGCATGAAGGAAAGGCGGCGACCCTCGTGCGGACGCTGCTTGCGGCCGCATCCGAAGATGATCCGGTGCTCCTGCGCGACAGCGAACGGCTCTCGACGGTCAAGCGCCTGCGGGCGGAGCGTGCTCAGGCCTATTTCAGCCGCAATGCCGCCGAATGGGATGCGCTGCGCCTGCATGTCAGCGACGCGGCCGTCGAGGCTGCCCTGCTCAAGCTGGTCGGCACGACGCCGATCGACACGCTTCTCGACCTCGGTACGGGCACGGGCTGGATTCTTCAGCTTCTCTCCAACCATTACCGGCACGCCATCGGCATCGATGCGAGCCGCGATATGTTGGCGGTCGCACGTGCCAATCTCGACAAATCGGGCATCGTCAAGGCCTCGGTCCGCCATGGCGATATCCTCAACCTGCCGCTCGAAGGCCAGGATTTCGACCTCGTCACTATTCACCAGGTGCTGCACTTCCTGGATCAGCCGGAATTGGCGATCGCGGAGGCAGCGCGCGTGCTGCGTCCGGGCGGCCGCCTGCTGATCGTCGATCTGGCGCCGCATACGCTCGAATACCTGCGCGACGAACACGCCCATGTGCGCCTTGGCTTTTCCCACCAGGTGATGGCGGAATGGCTTGAGAAGGTCGGTCTCGAAGTCGAGCAGGCGATCGATCTCGGCTCCGGCAAGGAGGGCGCACTGACGGCCACCGTCTGGCTTGCCCGCGACCGCCGGCTGCTCATCGCCAATCCGACCTCCGCAGAATTCCAAACCGTCCTCTAAGGGAGCTGGACCAATGACCGCCCTCCGCGAACCTTTCAGCGTTTCCTTCGAATATTTTCCGCCGAAGTCGGACGAGATGGAACGGCAGCTCTGGGAGACCGTCGAACAGCTTTCGGTCTGGGAACCGGACTTCATCACCATGACCTACGGCGCGGGCGGTTCCACCAAGGAGCCGACGCTTGCCGCCGTCAAGCGGATGATCGGCGAGATGGATCTGCCGACGGCGGCGCACCTCACCTGCGTCGACGCCTCCCGTGAGGAGGTCCGCGCGGTCATCGAGGATTTCCGTGCCGCCGGCGTCCGCCGCATCGTCGCGCTGCGCGGCGACCCGACGACCGGCGTCGGCACGGCCTATGCGCCGCATCCGCAAGGATATTCCCGCACCGCCGATCTGGTGCGCGGCCTCGTCGAATACGGTGATTTCGATATCTCGGTCTCGGCCTATCCGGAAAAGCACCCGGAAAGCCCGGATATCGCAGCCGATATCGAAACCTTGAAGAGCAAGGCCGATGCCGGGGCGCACCGGGCGCTCACGCAGTTCTTCTTCGACAACGACGTCTTCGAACGATACCTGGAAAAGGTGCGGGCAGCCGGAATCACTATCCCGATCGTGCCGGGCATCATGCCGATCCAGAACCTCGCCCAGCTGAAGCGTTTCGCGCGGCGCTGCGGGGCATCCGTCCCGGCATTCCTGGATGCGCGCCTCGATGGACTGGACGAAAAGCCCGAGGAGCGTGCCGAAGTGGCTGCGGATATCGCCGCCGAACAGATCGAGGACCTGATCCGGCGCGGTATCCACGATTTCCATATCTATACGATGAACCGCGCACCGCTCGTCTCGGCCGTGCTGCAGCGTCTTGGACGCGGCGAGTTCCGCGGCGCGCGGACGGCCGCTGCCTGAGGTGCCTCCAGACATTAAAAAACGCATGCTCAAAAGTGAGCATGCGTCTTATTGGAAGTGCTGATTATCAAACGGTCACGGATGCCAGATCACGACCTGTAGTAAGGGAAAGCGCGGTGCTCAGATGAAGAGCATTGACACCACGAACACGAACGCCGCACCGACTATCAGGACATTGAGAGAGTATGTACGTCCCATGTCTGCCTCCTTGCGTTGACCGTTAAAGTGTATGTCGCTTTTGTGTCGCTTGGAAAGCGGATTTTATGCTGCAGCGCCGTCCAACACGACGTCAACTTCGCTTCATCTTTTTATAAGATATTGATTATACGAAATAATTCTATCGTTAATGATAAGGCTCGAAGCGTTAAAAAGTGATGTATGATTGTTAATTTCAGTCATATTCCGTGAGGACGCTGTTCATCTATGAGACTTTTTCGGGCCGATTGCTGCGGGTGCGAAGAAGCCTTCCGTCGAGCAGGACGAGCCCGAGACCGATGAGCAGCATGCCTGCCAGATCGGTCGATTCCAGCCGCTCGCCGAGGAAGAGCGCGCCCAGAAGAATGGCGCTCGGAGGAACGACGAGCGTCACGAGAGAGGCATTGGTGGCGCCCGCCATGGCCAGGATGCGGAAGAAGAGCAGATAGGCGAAGGCGGTCGATAGCAGCGCCAGTGCCAGGATCGCCAGCACCGCATGGAGGGACGGCGCAGGCAGCGTCCAGGGCTGATCGGCGATCAGCGAGACGGGCAGCATCATCAGGGTCGAGGCGGTCAGCTGTCCGGTTGCCGACACCGGCGCCGGCAGATGGCGGAAGCGTTTGCCATAGGTCCCGGCAATGCCGTAGGAGACGGCCGCAAGCACTGGCAGGACGAGCGCCCAGAGCGGTGCTGATGCGGCCGACGTAACGCTTGGCCCGATCAGCACCGCCGTGCCCGCCAGTCCGAACAAGCAACCGGCGAGCTTGGCGGCCGACAACTTTTCGTCCGCCGTCCAGCGATTGGCGATGAGCACGGTCCAGACCGGCGTCGTTGCATTGAGGATCGAGGCCAGGCCGGCGCCGATTTCCGTCTGGCCGAAGAAGATCAGCGTGTGGGGCAGGGCGTTGTTGACGAAGCCCATGACCATGAAGGGCCGCCAATGTGCGGCAAGCGAATCATAAAGTCCCTGGCGCCCGTGAAGATAGATGTGCAGGGCAAGCGCTGCGAGGAAGAGGCGCAGGAAAACCAGCGTGAAGGGCGGCACTTCCAGCACGGCTATGCGTGCGAAGAAGAACGATCCGCCCCAGATCAGCCCGAGCAGCAGAATGAGCGCCCAGGCCGTGGCGCTGGGTTTCGGATTGATGGCGGCCGTCATGCGGATTCTCCCTCACATCGGAAACGGGTATCCGCAAAGGAGGCGAGTCGCCACCCGAAACTTGTGGAGGCAGCGGACCCGCTCAGAGAGCGGAGAGAAGCGCCTGGGTCGGCCAGCCGTCCGCCGGCAGGCCAAGGCG
>Ga0065721_10051259_pt1 | contig 15524 bp, 17 predicted proteins | sample Mesricmetagenome_FD_59108 | JGI IMG/M metagenome (GOLD analysis project Ga0065721, IMG submission 59108) | Mesophilic microbial community from rice straw/compost enrichment Sample: eDNA_1 v2 (version 2) | ecosystem: Engineered > Solid waste > Grass > Composting > Bioreactor | place: USA: Davis... | reverse complement strand
GGCTTAATGCCGCGCGTGCAGAGTGCCGTCGCGAAAATTCAATCCTGTTCTCCCCTCCGTCCGACGCTGGCGGTGATTCTCGGCAGTGGTTTTCATCATGTGTTACGCGAGCTTTCAGTGTCGGCACGATTGCCGTACAAATCGTTGCCCGGTTTTCCGAAGCCGAGTGTGGCGGGGCACACGGGCGAGTTGTTTGTCGGCAAACTCGGCGGCACGCCGGTGATCGTGTTGAGCGGGCGCTCGCATTTTTATGAAGGGCATTCGCTGGAACGAATCACGTTTGCGGTGCGCGTGCTGGCGGCGTATGGCATTCGGGATCTGCTGCTGACCAATGCGGCGGGAGGCATCAATAAAAAGTTTCGCGTGGGTGACTTCATGTTGCTCAGCGATCACATCAATTTCATGGGCGACCATCCATTGCGCGGTGCAAATCTGGGTGGCGCGACGCGGTTTGTGGATTTGACGGAAGCGTATGATCGCGGATTGAACAAGCTGACGTTGGCGGCGGCGCGGAAAGTAAAAATTAAACTGCAACGCGGTGTTTATCTGGCGGTGAGCGGTCCGAGTTACGAAACGCCGGCGGAAGTACGCGCATTTGCGCGACTCGGTGCAGATGCGGTGGGCATGAGCACGGTGCCGGAGGTGATTGTGGCGCGGCAACTCGGGCTGCGCGTCGCGGCATTGTCGTGCATTACAAATCTGGCGGCAGGTATCAGCGCGAAGCCGTTGTCGCACGCGGAGGTTTTGGAGACGGCGGCAAAAGTCCAACCAATCGGCGCCAAGCTGATTGCGCAGTTCGCAAAACTTTATGGCCAAGATCAATGAAGGCGGGTTGATTCGCGTTGCGGCGCAGGCGCGGCGTTCGGCGGTGGCACCGTATTCGAAATTTCGGGTCGGTGCGGCGTTGTTGACGCGTCGCGGCGAAATTGTCACGGGCGCAAATGTGGAAAGTGCCAGTTATGGATTAACGTGTTGCGCCGAGCGCGTGGCGTTGTTCAAAGCATTGACGGAGGGGAAAAAGAATTTTGTCGCGATAGCGGTCGTGGCGCGGAGTCCGGGTGGTGCGACGCCGTGTGGGGCGTGTCGCCAATTGCTGGCCGAATACGCGCCGGAGGCGGTGGTTCTGGTGGCGGACAGCGCGGCGTTGCGAACGGTGCGACGTTTTTCGGTGAGTGAGTTGTTGCCCGGCGCGTTTCGCGGTGAGAGCCTGACGTAGAAATGCGATTTGCAACGGTGGCGTTCGTGGTTTTTATTCTTGGCCGAGCCGATGAACCGACTTTACCTTGGAGGTGCAAATAAACGGCCTGGGTTAATTGGCAACCAATCTGCGCCGTGGTGATGATGCGCAGGTAAACCGGAACATGGCTGACGATACAAAAATTCCCGCGAGGGAAACTTCTGAGCCCAAGCTCAAAATTTATTTCCTGCCGAATCTGCTGACGGCGGGGAATCTGTTTTGTGGTTTTGTGGCGTTGACCAAGATCGTGGAGGCGGATCTCAGCGAGGGAAATTTTACCGATATCAAGCTGGCGCTCGCGTTCATTCTGGCGGCGTGCATTTTCGATTTGTTCGACGGACGTGTGGCGCGGATGGGTGGCGTGGAAAGTCCGTTCGGGCGGGAATTCGATTCGCTCGCGGACCTGGTTTCCTTTGGTGTTGCGCCGGCATTTCTGGTGCATCGCGTGGTGTTGGCGGATGTGTTTCGCGAACATCCGCAAGTGGGATGGTTTATTGCTTCAATGTATTTACTCTGCGGCGCGTTTCGATTGGCGCGATTCAATTGTCTGGCGACGATGCCAGGCGGTGGAAGCAGTAAAGAGTTTCTGGGCTTTCCGATTCCGTCGGCGGCCGGGCTGGTGGGATCGGTGACGCTGTTGATCATTCATTTGAACGAGCACGAGCGGACGTTGGGAAATTGGAAATTTGTTCCGGCAATCGTGCTGGTGTTTTTATCGGCGATGATGGTGAGCACGGTGAAATATCCGAGTTTCAAGACGCTGGGATTACGCGCAACGAGCACGTTTTTGAAGGCGATTGTTGCGGCGGCGATTCTGGGCGGATTGTTGGTGCTGCGGGAAAAGATTTTGTATTACGCGCTGCCGCTGTTTTTCACGGCTTACCTCGTGTATGGATTCATTCGGCCTCGGATCTCGCGTAAGATTCGTTACGAGATTGAGGAGGATGATGACGATGAGGAGGAGTTTTCTGATCGGCGGAGTTGACGCATGCCGGAGTTGCCGCCTCATCTTCTCGCCGCGCTGACGGGATTTCTCGCGGGCTTCGCCTTGTGCATCCCGGTGGGACCGGTGAACATCACCATTCTGAACGAAGGCGCGCGGTGTGGCTTCAAGTGGGCGGCGCTCATCGGACTGGGGGCCACGGCGATGGAGGTAATTTACTGCTCGATCGCTTTCACGGGCTTTGCGTCCTTGTTCGCCACAGGCTTGATCAAGGCGCTGATGGAAGTGTTCAGCGTGGCATTCATGCTTTTTCTTGGAGTGCGTTTCCTCGTTGCCAAACCCGGGCCGGTGATGGAGAAAATCGAACACCGGATGGAGAAACTGGAGCATCGCATCGAGGAACGCATCGAGGAGAAATTGCATCCGCATTCGGCGTTCATGATCGGATTCGTGCGGACGCTGGCCAATCCCGGGGTGTTGCTCGGCTGGATTGTGTTGGGGGCAATCTTTATCGCGAAAGACTGGGTGAAGCCGACGCTGGAAGGAAAACTATATTGCCTGCTGGGAGTAGCGATCGGCGTGGGCTTATGGTTCACGGGACTCAGTTGGGCGATTTCCTTCGGGCATAAAAAATTTACCGAGAAAACCATGCTGAAGATGGAACGGATTTCCGGGATAAGTTTAATTGTTTTCGGGCTGGCGCAAGGCATCTATCTTGCCATGAAACTGGCCAAGTACAAGATGTAATGTCATCGTAACACCATGGATTGTGATCTCAAAAGCGACGAGCAACTGACCTGCGATAAATGCGGGCGGTTTGGCGCGTTCGATTTCGGGGAACAGAAGTTGTGCACGGATTGCTACGGGACTTCCTGTTCGTGCTGTCCGGAGTTTGGTTGCGAAGCAGATGGTGACGCGTCTGAAGCAGCGAAAGGAAACTCATGAGGAATTTAATCGCCGTTATCTTTCTGGTGCTCGGAACGGGAATGTTGGTGTGGGGCTATCGGGAAAGCGATTCGATCAAAGGTCGAATCCATCAGGTGGTCAGTTCTTCGACCAAGAATCGCATTACGTGGATGTATGTCGGCGGCGCAGTGTTGTTGACGGCTGGCGCATGCCAGATTTTTTTCACCGGCAAAAAGTGAATCGCGCTCAGCGCGAGATCTCCGCGGCACTTAGATCTGTTCAGATTCCGTGGTGACGGAACCACCACCGTCTTTCAATGCGCCCATGACAGCATGCCAGGCAAGAATCGCGCATTTCACGCGAGCCGGATATTTGTAAACGCCCGCAAAAACCGCCAGCTTGCCGACATCATCAGCGACTTTACCGGTGGTGACCATGTCCCGCACTTCGCCGAACATTCTTTCGACGTCCGCTTTGGTTTTGCCCTTGGCGAACTCAGTCAGCAACGACGCTGATGCTTTCGAGATGCAACAACCCGAGCCGACGAAGCTGATGTCTTTGATGGTGTCCCCGTCGAGCGCGAGAAAGAGTTTGAGTTGGTCGCCGCAAAGCGGGTTGTGGCCTTGAGCGGCACAACTGGCCTGCGGCATTTCGTGGAAATTCCGCGGCTTCTTGCAGTGGTCGAGAATGACCTGCTGATAAAGGTCGTTCAAGTCATCGAACATGCAGCCAGCATAGTCGAGAACCGGCGGAAGGCACGAAGGATTTACTGTTCCGCAAAGGATGCCGACCGCAGAATCCTTTGTTTGGGAACAGGCCTGGCGCGCGACGAATTATTTCTGAGCGCGTCGGTGAATGCGGTCTTTCTTCTCTTCCAAATCCGCCTGAATGGCTTTGCGTTCGTTGGCGAGTTGTTGCTGAAGCAATTCCACTTGCTCGAAATTGCCGGTAGCGGTGGCGGCAGCGATTTCGCTGTTAAGGGCGATTTCCCGCTCGGCGATTTTGGCTTTGGCCTTTGATTCGAGTTCAGCAATTTCCTGTTTTTGTTCCGCAGTCAATTTGGCGGAAGGAGACGCTTTTTCGAGGCGTTCCATTGCAAGTTCGTAGGCAGATTTCATATTCGTTCGCTTTTGGTTTTATCACTATCGACGCTTTAACCTTCAAGTTTTTTTCTTTTTCCACGGCATGTCCGGAAATTTCTCCGGCGGCTTGAAGGGCGGAGGCATTGGCGGTTTGACGAAAGCGAGTTCGGGATCGGATTCGGGGGCGGGCGTTTCACCGGGTTTGGATTTGTCTTCGCGCCACGAGGCGATGCGCGCTTGTAAGCCGTGATGTTCGGCTTTTTGTTTGTCCCCAGCTTTCATGTAGAACAACGAGAGATTCGTGTGAACCAGTTGTTCTTTGGGACGCAGTTGTTCGGCTTTGTGACCTTCGGCGATGGCGGTGGCGAAATCGCCCTTTCGATAAAACGCCATACCGAGCGCGAGTTGAGCGTCGAAGTGCGTCGGTTCACTCGCGAGAATGGCGCGCAGTTTGGCGATGCAGCCGTCGTAATCACCGCGGCTGAAATCGAACATAGCGTCGTCGTATTGTTCCTGGGGGGCGCTCATCAGTCTTTGCGTTGCGTTGTCCGGCCCCGATATACTGCACAGCACGACGATGAGTTTGCCAATCAAATTAGTGTCCACCGATTTCGACGGAACGTTGTTCACTGAGTTCGAAAATCCGCCGATTCCCGAGCGTTTTGTGGCGTTAATCACGAAATTGCAGGCGCGCGGAGTGAAATGGGTAATCAACACTGGACGCGATATGTCGAGTCTGATGGAGACGTTGGCGCGAACGAAAATTCCCGTGCAACCGGATTATCTCGTGTTGGTGGAACGCGAAGTGTATCAGCACGATGGCGTGCGTTACGCACCGTTGGAGCAATGGAATGCCGCATGTCAGCGCGATCACGAAACGTTGTTCGCGCGTGTGAAACCGGAGGTGGCGGAGTTGATGAGCTGGGTGAACGCGCGGTTTCAAGCCACGGTTTATGAAGATGCGTGGTCGCCGTTTTGTTTGATTGCGGGGAATAATCGTGACGCCGATGCGATTCACGCGCGGTTGGATGAATTCTGTTTGCGCTTTCCGGAACTGGTTGTGGTGCGCAACGATGTTTATGCACGATTCAGTCATCGGAATTACAATAAGGGCACAGCATTGGCGGAAGTGACGCGACGATTGAATCTGAGCAACGAAAATGTTCTGGCGGCGGGTGATCATTTGAATGATTTGCCGATGTTGCAAACGCAGTATGCGCGGTATCTCGTCACACCAGCCAATGCGATTCCTGAAGTCATTCAACAGGTACGCAGTCAGGGCGGATGGGTCAGTGAGTTGATGTGCGGTAATGGAACGTGCGACGGAATCGAGCGGTTTATTGCGATAGATGAATTATAAGGGGTAATAATGCCAACCCGGGGAATCACGGGTGCTAAATTGTTGGGTTTCTCAAGCTACATTTACGTGTGGGTTTCTCATCCGTATTGCCAGAACAACCGATATATGACGGAGAAGAAATTGACACTACCTGCATGCTTGGTACTGTGAAATAGCACAGTTCGTCGTGCCAAGTGGTTCCAAATTGTCCCTTGATGTTGCGACGCACAATTGAATTAGAAAGTTTTCATGAACGATTCATCAGTAGCCACTCCCCACGCGGGCGGCGCGCCGAAGATTTCCAAAATCTCTGAAGCCGTCATTCGCATCGCAGGTAACTCCCAGGACGGTATTCAGGCGATCGGCGGGTTTCTCGCACGGCTCGCTGGGCGCAGCGAACAGGAGGTCATGACGTTCATGACAATCCCGTCCACGATTTCGGGCGGACCTTCGATTTTCCAGGTGCGCATCGGCTCCGGCGAAGTTTTGAGTTCCGGTGACGAAGCGGACGTGCTTCTGGCGTTTTATCAACATTCCTACGAAGGCCACATCGGTTCGCTCCGGAAAGGTGGCATCGTTCTTTTTGATTCCGATCACGTCGAAGCGAAGCCGGAATGGGAGAAAGATTATCATCATATTGGAATTCCGATTTCCGGTCTGACGGTTGAAGCCATCGGTGGCACGGCGCGAGATAAGGGTAAAAATATTTACGCGCTCGGATTGATTGCGAAGATGTTTGATCTGGATGTGCCGAAGCTGGAGAAACTGATTGCCGAACGCTTCACCGGCAAAGATCCGAGCATCGTCAAGAATGCGATGACGGCGTTTCACGCGGGTTACTCTCACTCCTTGGGCGGTGTGTTGGAAACTTTCAAATTCGTCGATAGCAAGAACAAAGGTGGTCACCAGGTAGTAATGAATGGCAATGAAGCGTTGGCCTACGGCTTGATTGCTGCCGGCGTGCGATTCGGCGCCGGTTATCCGATTACTCCATGGTCGGACATCATGGAATTGCTGCGACGTGAATTGCCGAAATACGGTGGCACGTTCATGCAGACCGAAGACGAAATCGCCGCGATTTCAATGGCGATTGGGGCGAGTTATGCCGGTCGCGTTGCCGTCACCGGCTCCAGCGGTCCGGGAATTTCGTTGAAGACCGAAGCGCTCGGTTGGGCGGTGATGGCCGAAATGCCGCTCGTGATTATTGATGTGCAACGCGGTGGTCCGTCCACCGGTATGCCGACGAATATTGAGCAATCAGATTTGAACATCGCGTGTTTCGGCAGTCACGGTGATGCGCCGCGCGTGGTGATTGCGCCGGCAGACGTCGAAGATTGTTTCTACTCGGCGATCGAAGCCGTAAATATTGCACGCAAATACAGCGTGCCGGTGATTCTTCTGACCGACCAAGGCATTGCGACGCGCATTGAAGCGTTCCGCGAACCTGAACTGGAAAAGATTTGTCAGGATATTTCTCCCGATTTCAAGCCCGTTGCTGAACATAAGCCGTACGATTTGTCTGCGCCGGATGGCATCACACATCATTTGCCGCCGGGCACGCGCATTGGCTCGGGTAAATATCCGGTCGTCACGGGCCTCGAACACGATGAGATGGGCCATCCGACCGGTTCGCCGAAGTTGCACATGCAAATGACGGCGAAGCGCCGGAAAAAACTTCAAGCGCTGGCAGCAACCTTGCCGACGCCGAAGATTTACGGTCCGAGCGAAGGCAATGTGCTGTTAGTCGGTTGGGGTTCGACGCAAGGTCCGATCAAAGAAGCAGTGGACCGTGCTCGCGCTGCTGGCGATAGCGTTTCGTCGCTTCACATCAAACACCTCAATCCGCTGCCGCCGGGCTTGGAGAATATTTTCTCCGGTTTCAATCACGTGCTCGTCGTCGAAATGAACGACGAAGGATTGTATGGTTTCGGCCAATTGGGCGGGCTGTTGCGCGCCCGTTATTGCGATCCGAAGATTCGCGGTCTGAACAAAACCGACGGCCTGACTTTCAAAGTGAAGGAGATTCTGGAGCGCGTGAAAACAAACGTCGCCGCCGGTTTGCGCAAACAGTAATCCTGAACCACCCTTTTTATATGAGCCAAACGCTGACCGAATCGCCCAAGGCTGGAGTGAATTTGCCGCCGACCGTTCCTGCCCCTGAAGAACGCAAGGGACTGACCAAAAAAGAAATTGCTGCCGATCATCCCACGTGGTGTCCGGGTTGCGGCGATTTCTCCGTGCTCGCGCTGTATTTCAAACTGATTGAAAAGCGCAAACTCTGGCACGAGAAAATTACCACGGTAGCGGGTATCGGTTGTTCGAGCCGCTTTCCGTATTTCGTACAAGCGCACGGCGCGCATTTCATTCACGGTCGCGCGCTGCCGTTTGCCAGCGGGATTTCGCTCTCTCGTCCTGATCTTCATGTGTTCGTGTTCGGTGGTGACGGCGATGCGTTTTCAATCGGCGGCAACCATTTCAATCATACCGCGCGCAAGAATATCAAGATGACCTACGTGGTCATGGATAACTGGGTTTACGGTCTGACGAAGAAGCAAACGTCTCCGACTTCGCCGCTCGGTTTCAAGAGCAAGACGGACCAATGGGGTGCGGTGGATTATCCGATTAACCCGATGAAGCAGGCGATTGCTGCGGGCGCTACGTTTGTGGCGCGCACCACGCATTCGAATCCGAATCACGTGTTGCAGATGATGGAAGCGGCGATGGATCACGATGGATTCAGCTTCATCGAATGTCTGAGCGAGTGCGTAGAATTTTACGAAGGCGCATTTGATGCGAGCAATCCGCGTAAGGGCGGCGTGTTCAATCTCGTTCCGGCCGATCATGACGTGACGGACGAAATGGCTGCTTATAAGCTGGCGGATGAACCGTTCCCGGGCCGTTTCGGTATTTTCCTGAAAAAGCCCAAAGCGACGAAGAACGCCAAGGAGGCGGAAATTATTCGTGCCGCGCGAGAGAAGGTAACGGGCTTGAAGGATTGGCAGATTTTGCAGAAAAATTTTGATCGCATGAAGTGAAAGGAGGGGCAGGACACAATCGAGGCTTGGCACGAGGGACGAATATTTTTACGGTGTCAGGGTGACCGGCGTGCTTCGATTCGTAGGGATGCTCAATGCGGCAATCTGGTTGGGAGCGGCGGTATTCTGCTCCACCGCATTGTTGGTGGGAATGAATTCGCGCGAAGCGGTCAATTTGATTGGGAATCAATATTTCCATCAGATTTCGGGAGGGTTGACACAGATCGTTTTCACGCGCCTGTTCTACCTGCATGTCATTTGCGCGGTAGTGGCGTGGTTACATCTGATCGGGGAATGGCTGTATCAGGGAAAGATACCGCGACGATTTTGGGTGGGGCTATTAACGGGGTTATTTGTATTGAGCCTGGTGGGTAGCATCTGGCTCGCTCCGAAGCTGTTGAGACTGCAGAGAGCGCAGTTCGCACCGACGCTGACGGCCTCCCAGCGGGAAGCGGTGCAGAGCAGTTTTCGAGGGTGGGATGGCGTTTTTCAAGGGGTGAACGTCGTTATCATTGGAGGGCTAGTTGTGTATTTTTGGCGAGTGACGCGGCCTCAGGACGAGCCGCGGTTTGTCAGTCCATTTAAATTCCGAAGTTGACAATGGCTGGAACTCGTCAAACTTAGCTGTAGTTAATTGTTTAAAACCAGTAGCAGAAGCCTTGCGAGGGCAAAATTATGATCTCAAACGAGCGTCCGTCGCCTTACGGACATCATCATCGGCCGTACGGTTCCAGTCTGCCTAAACCGCCGGTCAACGAGGACACTTTACGTTCCGAAAAAATTCAGATTGAGCGGAAGTCTTTTCAATTCACGTTGAAGGAAAATCCTCGCGGACGTTTCCTTCGTATTACGGAAGACGTGGGCGGACGGCGTGACACCATCATCATTCCCGCTCCCGGGCTGGAAGACTTCAAAAAGCTATTGGACGAGATGGTTAAAGCCTCGGCGGAGATTCCTCCGAAGCAATAACGATTAATAGTTATTCGGCTGCCGCCTTTTTCCGGGCGGCAGTTTTCTTTTTCTTCCGAGCCGCCGGTTTGCTGGTCGGCTTCACTTGCGGCGCGTCACCCCAGAGACTTTCCAGATCGTAACGTTCACGCACGTCCTGGCGCATAACGTGGACAATGACATCGAAGTAATCCAACACCACCCAGTCGCCGGATACATTTCCATCTACTGCGCGTGGGCGAAGTTGGTGTTCCTCTTTTAACTTCTCGGTGATTTCGTTGACGATGGCGCGGAGATGCGGCGAACTGGTGCCGGAAACGATGACGAAATAATCCGTCACACTGGAGAGCTTTCGCACATCCAGCACCAACAGATTTTCGGCTTTTTTGTTGTCGGCCAGTTCCTGGCAGCGCAACGCTAACTTCTTTGCATCCATTGCGGCAAAAAGTGGCGGAGCGGCTTTCAAAGATAAAGCCGATTATTGCGGATGAATTCGTCCACGGCCGGAGGAACGAGGGGCGTGAGACTCAGTCCGGCTTTAATCCGGGTGCGGATTTCCGACGACGAAATTTCAATTGGAAACCCGCGCAGATACTGTCCCACGAAAGGTGCAGGGAAGGGAACTTGCGATTGTCCCGGACGCGGAATCACAGCGAATTCAATCAACGCCGCCAGCTCGGTTGCGTTTCGCCATTTTGGCAGGCTGACGACGTTGTCTGCGCCAATCAGATAAAACAACTTCGCTTGCGGAAAGCGTTCCACGTAGGCGCGAACGGTATCAATGGTGAAAGACATGCCGCCGCGTTGGATTTCGAGATCATCCACTGCGGTATCGGTTCGTCCCGCCAACGCTAACCGGCACATGGCCAGTCTATGCGCGCCGGGTGCAGGCGAGGATTCCGGTTTGAAAGGAGACTGCGCGGCGGGAATATAAATCAACTGCGTGAGTTGCAGTTCTTCGATGGCGGCTTGTCCCACCAGGAGATGACCAATATGGATGGGGTCGAACGAGCCCCCGTACAATCCAATCCGTTGCACGCGCGGATTAAATCGTAATCGGCGAATTTTGACGATACGAAATCAAACCGCTTTCCCGGAAGCCGACCAGTTCCATCGCTTTCCGGGCTTCGGAATTTTTCATGAACAGATCCCAGCCGAAACCACTACGCGCATTTTCGGCCATGAGCAATGTGATGCCGGTGTTGATGCCGATGCAGCCGTTAGCGACCCATCCGGTAGCGGGATTGAAGGCGTCAGCAAATCCATAGCGATTCCAAATCCGACTGCCGAAGCGTTCGCGCATGTGTCGCAATGTAGCAATCGAATCGTTCGCTAGAAACGGCAGCGATCCGCCAACGGCGCAAGGAACGACCGAGCCGTCAATTGGGCCAAATCGCGGCGGCCCACCCCAAACGGCGTAACCGTTTGGCGAATCCGATGAAGTAATGCCCCACAGTTCTTTTGAATAGTGCGGAAATTCGTCAGCCAGTTCGGTGCAAAATCGCCGATGCGCGTAAGTCGCCAATGTCGAGTTATGAAAATAATCCGTGTGCGCGTCGCGTTGCCGACGGAAATCAAACCACGCGTGAGAATATTGGTGGACGAAGAGCGGCGCATTGGTGCCGATGTATTCTTCGTCCTCGTAACGCAATTTCGGGCGATGCCAGGCTTCCCAGGTCGAAGCAGGAATCGCATTTTTCCGCGCACCAATCGCGAGTAGATACAACATCATGTGCTCGCAATACGTGTCCCATTTGGCGGTGAGGAAACCGCGTTCTGGCGTCCAACCGTGACCGAGGAAGCGTCCATCGCGCAGCAGCCATTGCCAATCCATCCGATCGTAAATACACGCCGCGAGTTCCTTGATTTCGTCACCAGGAAAATGCTGGGCGCAGCTCAACACGCCACACAGGAGAATCGCGGAATCAATGGAAGAAACCTCGCAATTCCAGACGCGTTTTCCCGTTCGCCAGTCCACGAAATGATAGAAGAAACCGTGTTCGTGCGGCATTTCGCGCCAGAGAAAACGTAAGGCCGTGCGAGCGCGCGCAATAGCTTCTTTGCGCTTCAGCCAACCACGTTGTTCGGCAATGCACAAAGCGGTCAGACCGAATCCGGTAGCGGCGATGCTGGAAACCGTGTTGTTTTTTGATTCGGGAAAACGCGCTGCGTCTTTAACCAAACCGGTCTTTGGATTTGTGCACTCGCGAAAGAACGTAAAGCTCGCTCGGGAAAGTTCTTCGAGAAAGAGATCATCCGTGAGAGACAACCGCGAAGTTGACGCCGGTTCAATTCCGCGCAGATTGATTGCACCAACAGCGACGCCGGCCGTTCCAAGGGCCAGCTTTGTCAACATGCTGCGGCGCGTCATCATTTCGTCGGTTTTTTGATGCGAAAAACCTGATGACGAGTGGATTGCGGCCTCCTCGGCGGCAGAATGACACGTACCGGGTTTTATCGTGCTTTCGGATGAAGCTTAGCCTACCTCAGAATTCTTCGCAAAGACGGTTACGGGAATTTCGCAGCGAAAAATCACGGAATATTCGTAGAACGGTTGACCTACGGGGCGCGTGATGAATTCAATGTCTGCGACCCGACGGTTCTAACATGAAAATGTTGGCTTTTGGGCGGTCGTAGCGGGTGCTCTCGCTTGCGACGCGCGCTGATTTTCCAAACACTTGCCGCATGACATCTCCCGCGCCTCGGGCGCAGCGCAATCCGTGGGCGTGGATTCCCACGCTGTATCTCGCACAGGGTTTGCCCTTCGCGGTGGTGAACTTCATTTCCGTTATACTTTACAAAAGCCTCGGCGTCTCGAATGCCGACATCGCGTTTTACACGGCGTGGCTTTATCTGCCTTGGGTCATCAAACCGCTTTGGAGTCCGGTGGTGGACATATTACGGACGCGACGGTGGTGGATCTGGATCTGCCAATTAGTGATGGGAGCAGGATTCGCGGCGGTAGCGTTGTCGTTGCCGCTGCCGACGTTTTTTCAAGCGACGCTCGTGGTGTTCTATTTAATTGCCTTTGCTTCGGCGACGCACGACATCGCGGCGGATGGATTTTACCTGCTCGCGTTGAACGAAAAGCAGCAGGCGTTTTTCGTTGGAGTACGCAGCACTTTCTTTCGGCTCTCACTCATCACGGGGCAGGGGCTGTTGGTGATGTTGGCGGGATTGATTCAATCGCACACCGGTTTACCGAAAGTGGAACTGGCCGTTACGACTCGCGCCGATGCGCCTGTGATGCGCACGTTGCCAATTCAATCACTCGACACAAACGCTTCCGGTCCGCTGCAAATTCTCACCAGCACCAGTTCCATCGAAATCAATCTTCAACCTCAAACTAAAGCCGAGGTTTCCGCACTGCTGGCCGAGGCGAAAAATTGGAATGCGACGAATCTGTTCACGCGCACGCGCGAGCAACGTTCGGTTGCGACACAGAAGAACGAATCGGTTTCCTGGTGGACGACAAGCGTGTCGCAACCGTTCGCCGGTTGGTTGCGAAAGAACTTCGGTCCGGAACAACGCGGTCAAAGCGATGTCGCCGGAAATCTCGGCTTTCTTGCCGTGCAACTTTCTCAGCCGCCCGGCCGCGAAATCGTGGTGACGCCTACGTTTCAGTCCGGCGACAAAAGTCTGTCGCTGGTCGAAGGGACGCGATTGGTATTCGACGATCAGAATTGGAATCGGCCGGCGCTCATAGTTTTTCAGGCCGATCCGAAACTGGCGACGACTGCGACGGCGCGATTTGAGATTCGCTCTGGCAACATTGTGCTGTCTTGGACGGCGATGTTCGGCGTGTTAGTTGCATTATTCGCCGTGTTTGGGCTGTATCACAAAATCATTTTGCCGCGTCCGGAATCCGATCGGCCCGGCGATGTGGCGGGTATTCCGGTTTTTCTGAAAGAATTTTTCCGCACATTCGGCTCGTTCTTTCGCAAACCGAACATCTGCGTCTTTCTGCTGTTTCTTTTGTTCTATCGTTTCGCCGAAGCGCAATTGGTCAAATTGGCGGCACCATTTTTGTTGGATGCGCGCGAAACGGGCGGATTAGGCCTCACGACCGGGCAAGTGGGTTTCGTTTACGGCACGGTGGGAACGCTGGCGCTGACGCTCGGAGGAATTCTCGGTGGCGTTGTAGCGTCGCGACATGGATTACGCGCGTGGCTTTGGCCGATGGTGCTGGCGATTCAAGTTCCTAACGCGGTGTATGTTTATCTCGCTGCCGTGCGACCGGATTCGTTCTGGATCGTCAACGCCTGCGTGGCGGTGGAACAATTCGGTTACGGCTTCGGCTTCGCGGCTTATCTCCTCGTAATGATTTACGTGGCGCGCGGCGCGCATCAAACGGCGCATTACGCCATCTGCACCGGGTTCATGGCATTGGGCATGATGTTGCCGGGCATGTGGAGTGGTTGGTTGCAGGAAGCCATCGGCTACGAACACTTCTTTATCTGGGTGCTCTTGGCGACGATTCCGGGATTCATCGTGGTGAAATTGATTCCCATCGAACGTGATTTCGGCAAAAAGGCGGAGTGAGTTCGGCTGGGATAACAAAGGAAGATTAGCATCAGAAACATGGTTTTCGCGAGACGCGGAACGGGTATTTTTGTGGATTGGATTTAATCAGCGCTTCCTTAAACTACTGCGCCATGAGTTCCGTTGCCTTTACTCGACCGAATCTTCCCGAGGCGCTGGTGGCCTGGAAAAAGTTATTGGCCGATCGCGGTTTTGCGACCGAGTTGCTCTGGATTTTCGAGGAGAATCTTTGCTTCGAGAAAAAGCCGGATGTGCCGGGCGGAATTCATATCGGTTTCCAAACGCGCTTCGCACCCGTGCCGCAGGAATCGCTCGACATCGCCTACGAACATTTTTGCGAAGCGGACGCGCGCATCGTGTTTTATCGCCTGGGTGAAAGCAAAGGGCGCTCCGTTTGCATTCTGCTTGGCGATGCGTGGTTCAACGATAAACAGGAAAGTCACGGTTACGTGCGACGCGATGACTGGGGGATTTCATTCTTTCCCGGTCAAAAAATTGAGATTGAAGAAGTCACGGACATGCGGCGCTGGATCCGGCGATTGCGTCGGGAACGACCGTTGCATGACGTGGATTTCTGCATGACGCTCGCGGCGGTGGACGAAATCCAGATTCACGGGCGGGTGTTGACGGCGGGTGAACGGTATTCGGAAGCGATGCTGAGCAAATTACGGCGCATCTTCTCGCACGCAAATTAAGCGCGCGGCAGGGCGGGTCGCAGGCGAACAGTCTTTGGCTCGATGAAACGGAAAATTCTTTTCGTGGATGACGACCCGATTATGCGGGAGTTGTTCAGCACAGTATTGTCCAGCGAGAGCGGACGGTGGGAAGTCATGACGGCGCCGAGCGGCGAAGCGGCGTTGCCGTTACTCGACACGCACCATTTCGACATCGTTGTTTCGGACATGCGGATGGAAGGCATGGACGGGGTTACGTTAATCCGCGAAGTAAAACGACGTTCACCGCGCACCGCCCGCATCATTCTCTCCGGCGTCGTTGATCAAAAGGAAATCGCCGAAAGCCTGCGCGAGACGCATCAGTTCATGCCGAAGCCGTTTCGTTCGGCAGCATTGAAAGCGACCATTGCGCGCATCGGCAGTCTGGACGCCTACCTACAGGACGAAAAAATTCGCGATGTCGTGGCGCAACTCGATACGTTGCCGAGTTTCCCTTCGCTGTACTTCGACATCATGAAGGAACTCGATTCGGAGGATCCGTCGTTGGAAAGGGTCGCAGCGATTGTTGCTGAAGATCCGGGCATGACGGTGAAACTGCTTCAGATCGTCAATGCGGCGTCGTTGGGCTTAGCGCGTCGTTTCACAAATCCGGTTGAAGCGGTGCAGCAACTCGGCATCGCTGCGGTGCAATCGCTCGCGCTTTCGGCGCATGTTTTCACCTGTTTCGAGAATCGCAAGCTGAAGGGTTTCAGTGTCACTCAACTCTGGGATCACAGCGTCAGCACGGCTCGCATTGCGCGGCGTATTTTGGAGTTGGA
>Ga0065721_10051265_pt1 | contig 15533 bp, 22 predicted proteins | sample Mesricmetagenome_FD_59108 | JGI IMG/M metagenome (GOLD analysis project Ga0065721, IMG submission 59108) | Mesophilic microbial community from rice straw/compost enrichment Sample: eDNA_1 v2 (version 2) | ecosystem: Engineered > Solid waste > Grass > Composting > Bioreactor | place: USA: Davis... | reverse complement strand
CCGCGATCGATGCCGAGCGCCAGGCCCGAGCTGATATAGCCGCCCATCGACATGAAGAGGCGGGACGGGGAGCGAATGCCCAGGAACTTGAGCGCGCCGTTCCATGCCCCGCTGATGATCGCCTTCAGCGCCGCCCAGATCTTGCCCGGCGCGGCCCTGATGCCCGCGACCAGCCCGTCGATGATCGCTTTCCCGGCGCTGACGAACTTGACGTGCAGGCCCCAGACGAAGGTGAGCGCGTCGCCGAAGGCGCGCTTGATGGTAGCCCAATGGTCCCAGATGAAGATGGCGGCGCGGCCGATCGGGCCGCTGAGTTCCAGGATCCTCCGCCCGTTCGCTTTCACCCAGGCCCAGGCTGTCGACAGATAGCCGATGCCGACGCTGAAGGCGCCCTTGATCTTGTCCCAATGCTTCCAGATCATGTAGGCGGCGACGCCGATGGCGGTTACCGCGATGCCGATCGGGTTCATCAGCAGCGCGCGGCCGACGAACAGCAGGACGCGGCCGAGCCCGAGGCCGCCCTTGACCAGCAGGCCGAATCCTCGCGACGCAAGCAGGGTGCCGTTCCGCATCTTGGCGAAGAAGCCCCAGACGCGCGCTCCGGTGCCGAGGATGCCGCCGAAGGCGAACTGCAGCACGCCGAGACCGATCTTGAACGCGGCGAGTGCGGCAACGACCTTCAGCAAGAGCGCCGCCGCCTGCGGATGCTCGCGCGCCCAGGCCGCGACGCCGGACGCCATGCTATTGAGGTAGCCGAGCGTCGTCACCATCACGGGCAACAGCGTCGAGCCGAGGGTGATCGCGGCCTGGGAGAGCGAGCTCTTCATTTGGACCCAACTGACGTTGGCGTCGCGCAGTACGCGCTGGTCGAAAGCCGCGTCGACCGTGCCGCCCGATTTCATGGCCTCGTCCCGGATCTTGCGATAGTCGTCGAGATTCTGGATCAGGCTGCGTATCGCGCCCTGCGCCTGCATGTCCTCGAATGCGAAGCCCAGCTTTGCCAGGTCGCCCTTCGTCGCCTGCTGCGTCACCTTGGCAATGGCTTCGAAGGTGTCGAGCCCCTGATCCTTCATCTTCTTCATCGCCGCGGGGAGGTCGATGCCGAAATTCTTCTGAAAGGCCTTGATCGTCGCCGGCGAATTAATCTTGGTCAGCAGGTTTTTGATGTTGTTCGCCGCTTCATCGGCGCTGCCGGTACCTGTGCGCGCGATCTGCAGCGCGGCGGACAGGTTGCCCACCGCCGACAGGCCGCTTTCCCCCAGCGCCTGCATCTGGGCCGTCAGGCCGGGGAAGTGCCGCGCCATGTCGCGGATCTCGAATGCGCCGGCGTTGCCCGAGGCGGCCATGATGTCGAGCGCGGCGCTGGTCTGCGCGATCGGGACCTTCAGATTGTTGAGGTTGGCATAGGCGGCGCTGGCGCCGTCAGACAGATCGACCTTGAAAGCGGTGCCGAGGCGGCCGATCGCAGGCACCATCAGCGCGGCCTGGCGCGGATCGAGGCCAAAGCCCGACAGCACGTCGACGGCGCCGCGCATGTCCTCGGGCATCTGGCGGGCGGCGTCGGCGGCGAGGATGATGGTCTGGGCCAGCTTGTCGGCCTCGCGGTTGGTCAGGTTGGCCTTTTGCTGGATATCGACCATGCCGCTCGAAAAATCACCAGCGGCCTTCACGGCGAGCACGATCGGCGCCGCGATCGCCGCGCCCTGGACAATGTTCTCGCGCCCGCGGTCCTTGAATTGCTGCCCCTTCGCGCTGACGCGGCTGACCGTCGCGTCGATGTCCAGGAGCCGCTTCTGGCGCTTCAGCTGCTCGTTGGTGCGCTCGAGCTGGGACGCGAGATCACGTTCCTTGTCGATCAGCTTGATGATGTTGCCGCGGGTCTTGCCCTCGATCTCGCGACGCACGGCCGCCAGCTCGCGCTCGAGGCGCGCCGCTTCGCGCCCCATGCCCTTCAGCGCCTGGGTACCCGACTTGCCGGTGCCGATGATGTTCTTGATCGCGCCCGACAGCTTGTCGCTGCCCTGGAAATTGACCAGCAGGGTGAGCTTGTTGCTCATTTGCCGCCCTCATACATGCGCTTCCACCGCTCGACGGCGCGGCGGCGCCAGTCGAGCAGCTCGAGGATGTCCATCGCCATCATCTCCGACAGGGGCCAGTGATTGATGATAGCGAGGTCGGCCATCAGCTCGTCGACAGTTGTTCGGCGATCATCCTGTCCATGATCGCCTGCTGTGCCTTCGTCATAAAAAAACCGCGGATCGCGCCCCCGCATTCGGTCAGGTCGGCGGGGTCCATGGCGTCGACTTCCTCCTGGATCAACGTCGGGGAACTGATGCGCGGGATCAGCGTCAGGATCGTGGCGACGTCGGTCTTCAGCAGATCCTCGAGCGTCAGCCCTCGCAGTTCGCCGGCGGTCGGCTTGCGCAGGGTGATGTCGGCGATCTCGCTATCACCGCGCTTGATGGGCTGATCCAGCGTGATTTCCTTGAACTTCTTGCCGTTCTGAACGGCCTCGGACGCTTTGTCGGTCATGGGCGGGGTCCTTCAGTTGCGGGGTGATGGGGACGGGGCGGCGCCGCGCAAGTGACGCCGCCCCTATTCGATTCCGGCCAACCCCGCTCTTCAGGCCGGACCGAATTTCCGTGCGGGCCTAGAGGCCGAGTGCGGCGCGGATCTCCGCGTAGCGATCGACGCCGTCGACGATGTAGACTGCGTTGAGCATGTCGATCTCGATCTCGACGCGGTCGTTGATCGCGATCTTGTAGTAGGCGAGCGGCATCTTGACCTTGTGCTCGGTGTCCTCACCGGCCTTCGCATTGCCCATGTCGAGCTCTTCGATGCGGCCGCGCATGACGATCTCGACCGCGTCGACCCCGCTGCCGTCATCGGCGCGATAGGCGCCGACCAGGCGCAGCAGGACGCCGTCCACGCGCGGATCGCCCATCTGACGGAAGCACTGGCGGACGAGGCCGCCGTTGGTGAATTCGGCCTCCATGAGCTGCAGGCCGTTGTCGACCTTCACAGGCCCCAGCATGCCGCCGCCGCGCCATTCCTCCATCGCGTGCGCGATCTTCGGCTGGGTGAACTCCCCAATCACGCCGATGTAGTTGTTGCCGTCGTTGAAGAGGTTGAAGTTCTTGAGTTTGCTCGGCAGGCCCATGGCCGTATCCTTTCTGCTAGAGGGGCGCGGCGGGTCAGCCGTTCAGCTGGTCGGCGAAACCGGCGTAATATTTGTCGGTGATCCGCTGGTTGAGGACGATGTTCTCGGCAGGGGCGGCGGGCGTGAAGTCATAGTCGATGACCAGCTTGCCGGCGGCCAGGTCGCTTTCCTGGTTGAGCGCGGGGTCGAACCAGGCGCGGCCGTCGATAATGCGCCCTTCGGCCTTCAGGCGGCGGAATTCGGCATTGATCGTTTCGAGGATGTCGCGGATCAGGCTGACCGTCATCGGCTTGTCGAGCGCCCAGGCGAGCCCTTCGGCGATCGTGTCCTGCAGCACCTGGCTGGTGCGGACGGCGCTTTCAAATGCCCACTGCGGCTCGGTTTCGGGGTCGGCAGTGGTGCGGTTGCCCCAGAAGCGGAATCCGGTGCTGCGCACGATCGTCGTGATCTGGGCGGCATTCAGCACGCCCGCCGGCGTCGTATCGTCCTGCAGGTCGAAATAGACTGATTTGCTGATGCCGGTGACGCCGTCGACCGCAACGTTGGACAGCGTCTTGTGCCAGCCCTGCTCTTCGTCGATGCGCGCGCGCAGGCCCAGCGCGCGGGCGACGGCGTCGCCGTCGAAGTCGCTGGAGAAGTTAGGCCAGAGCAGCATCAGCTCGCGCGCGGAAAAATCTGCGCGATAGGTGACCGCGTCGGCGATGACCTCCTCGGGGATCGCGGCATAGGCGAAGCCGCGCAGCTTGCGCGCGATGATGGCGAGGGCGGCCGTCACGTCCTGCGTGTCGAGCCCGGGCACGCCCAGGATGCGCGGGCGGAAGCCGACCTGCGCCTCGGCATCGAGCAGCGCCTGCATGCCGGTGGCAATGCCGTCGTCGCCCACCGTGCCGATGATGTTGGCCTCCGTCTCTTCATCGCTCTCGCCCTCTTCGACGCGGACGATGACTAGGACGGGGCTCGCCTGGTCGGCGATCGCCTCGAGGGCGGGCTTCAGCGTGCCGCCGGTGCCCGCCTGGCCGATCGCCGCACGAATGTCGGCGACCAGGACGGGCTTGTTGAGGGGGAAGGCCGCGTCAAGCGCCTCGGCGGCGGGGCCGGCGGCAGCCGTCGCGGTTGCGACCATGCCGATGATCGCGGTCGCGACAGGCGCAAGGGCGCGGGTGCCGGTGGTCAGCAGGTTCGTCTTGATGCCGTGCATGGCGGACTCCTTTGGTCAGGTTGCGGAGACGGCGACGCCGCCCCGGCGGATCGGGATGGAAAGCAGGACGTGATCGTTGGGGGCGGGCAGGTCGCGGCGTTCGCCACTGATATCGATGATGACCTGGCCATCGCGGTTGTCGGTCGAGACGCCGACTTTTTCGAGCGACAGGCGCGGTTCCCAGCGCGCGATCGCGACGGCCGTCGCCGCGAAGAGCAGCTGGCGGGTTATGCTGTTCGCGGGCTGGTCGATCAGATCGGGCAGCATCGATCCATAGTCGCGGCGCATGACGCGGCTGCCGATCGGCGTCGACAGGATGTCGGCGATCGACTGCCCCAGATGGGCGTTGCCTTCGAGCCGGCGGCCGCTGGCGCTCTCGACGCCGATCACTGCGGCGGCCCCGACACGGCACCGCCGGCGCTGACGCCGGTGTGCTTGTGGTCCTTCAGGCTCTTGCCGCCGCCGACAACGTCGGTTTCGGCAGTAACCGTGCCCGTGCAGGTGATGTCGCCATCGATCGCGACATTGCCCGTAATGTTGACCTGAACGGCCGTGATGTTCGCGGTGGCGCCGCCGGGCAGCTCGGCCGTCAGGACATGGCCTTCGGGATCATAGGCGATGCGGGCGCCATCAGCGAACAGGATGACCTCTTCGGCAGTCGCGCCGGCGGGCGGGAAGGCGTCGCGCGTGATGCCGGGGATGAAGATGGCGCCGGCGATATCGCCCTCGGGCGCGAAGACGAGGCCCTGCTCGCCCTCGCTGGGCGGCGACCAGACGCGCGTCGCGCCCGAACGCGGCATCAGCCAGCGCAGCGGCGGCGTTTCGACTTCCTCGCCCTCGGGATCGCCGCACAGTACGGTGCAGGTCGCGGTCGCCAGATCGACGCTCGCGACCGTTCCGACGCGCAGTAGCGCGGCTGGATCGAGCTCGATGTCTTCGGGTGCGGCCATGGCCGCACCAAGGCTCAGCCGCGATCAAATGCTAGAGAGTTGCCTTGTAACCTGCATGGATACAGGAAGGCGGCGTACTTCACGAAGGGGGGAGGAATGGAAGTCGACGATCACTTTGCTGCGGCGAGCGATTCGATCACCTGGGCGCGAGAAGCCTTGGGCGAGTTTGAATTGATAGCAAGGGACTTCTCTCGGAGCGGGGTTTTCAGGATCATTGTCGAGAGGGACGAGCGCACGGGAGTTAATGAGCAAAAGCTTCAACTGACGACGAATCTGCCCAAATTGCTCAGGCGCAAGCTGACCGAAGCGCTGGTCACGACAAGGCATGCATTCGACCAAGCCACGTACGCGAGTAAGATCTGCTTGGGCCAAGTTGCGGGGAAACGGGTTTATTTCCCCTGGGCCAGCTCCCCTGCCGATCTGCAGGGACGATTGAAAAAGCTCGGTATCGATACGCGGATGTGGGACATTTTCGAAGGCCTCGAGCCCTATCCGGAATCTGATGTCTATTCAGGAGGGTGCACTGTTAAGCGGACGCTCGCGACGATCGCGAATGACAAGCACACTGTCGGCCTCGCGGTTCATCCGCGCATAAATAGGGTCAAATATCCGGACGTGCTCACCGGCAAGACCGAGCTCTTCGAGGCGCTGGCGCCGAATTGGGATCCCGTAAGAAATGAAGCTGTCCTGATGCGGTGGAAAGGAGAGGTGAAGATTTCGGGCGACTATGATGTTCACCTGGCGATCCTCTTCAAGGATCGTCGATTAAAAGAGCCGGTTAATGCAGTGCTCGGCACCGCGGCCCTGATTGACATGGCGGAAAGGCTGACCGTGCAATTGAAGGAACGGTGCGCGAGCCTGCACTGACAAGGGTCAGCGAATATAGGTGCCGCTGACCGTCAGCACCGATCCGCTTACGATAGCCGCAGGCGACCCACTGTTAAGGGGGCCACTCGTGTCACGCTCGAGACGCGCAACCAATTCGCCCGATGCGATGCGTCCGGCGGCTTTGTAAATCGTGCCCCCGATCGACAAATGGCAGGAAACATGGTTCTGGGAAGGGATAGCCGCGCCATAGGACGGCAGCGAAACCGTGATTGATCCGGCAGGTATGACCGTCTCGGTCCCGACGATCAGGCGAGCATGGAATGTGAGGATTCGCCCGTTGCGAAGCCAGTGTCCGAGAACGCTGCCATTGCCAAGTGTGATCGGCGTTCCCCCGCCGTAGAAAACCGGCGTATAGCTGTGTAGCGCCCGGTCATAGACCACCGTCGAGCCGTTGGGATTATTATCGGTATAGCCGCTGTTCTGCCATCCGCCATTGATGGTCCAGCTATTTCCGGGCGTGGAATTGAGAATGATCTGCGGATAGCAATGCACCCCGGTCATATCGCCCGAGCCTGCCAATGTGATCGGATAGTCGCCGCCCACACCGGCAGATATGCGCCCCCCGGTGATATCGACGCCAACGCCTCGGTCGGAGGTCGCAAGGCCGAATATCGACGATCCGTGGACGTAAAAATTGTTGCACGCGCCGAAATCGACGCTTTCGTAGCCCGAGGTCATCAAATTGATGAAGGTGATCGGGTGGCCTGCGGTCTGCCCAGATCCAGCAGGATTATCGTGTACGACTGCATAGCGACCCAGGCCTGCGCTGCTGTCGCTGCGATAAGCCTCGATGTTCGACCAGAATGATTGCGATCCTGCAACTTGCGAGCTCAGTGTACCGTCGCCGTCGCACGGAAAATGGATCGGGATGCCGCCTTGGAAATTGATGATACGGCAATCGTGGACGGACTGACGTCCGGTGCCCAGCTTCACCTGAACGCCACCGCCTGGGAAGTTCCCTCCGTCACCGTCGATCCACAGATTGTCGAGGCCGGCAGCATTGCCGAGGATCATCAGATAATCGTCATCCTCATACGCGCGCCGCAATTTGGTCTGGAACCGGCTCATGCCTACCAGTCTGGTATTGGCCGGAATTTCGCCAAGTGAGCTGCCCAGCTTATAGGCGCCGCCCGCGGGGCTCGGGAAAATGATCCGCTTACCGGGGTGCGCGGCGATGCAATCGCGAATGCCGGGTGCATCGTCGAAATCATCGTCGCCCGCGACGTCAAATTCCGTCACATACACTTCGTCGAGCATTCGATCGAGCAGCGTCCGCAAGCGCGCGCCGAGACCCGCCTGCTTGTACCCGAGGTTCACTGCGCCCGCCGCACCGCCGAGCAGCGCCTTGGTCAGGGGGGCGACGGCATCGCCGAGATCTTCATAATAGGGTGCAGGGGCGATTCGCATATAGGCCCTGAGTTGGCCGGATTCAGCGCTTGTGAAGGCCGTTCCCGTCGGGAAATCATCGACTCCTTGCGAAATAGTCGGACGGTAGTTTGCCAGCGCTTGCGCGGTGGCGGCCGCAGCGGACGCCTCGGCTGTGATATGGGCGATGTGGTCGGCGGCTGATGTCTGCTTTGATCGGCCGCCCTGGACGACAACCATGATCTCCTCGCCGCCAAATGGGTCTGCGAGTTCAAGCTGTGATATTTTTGCCATCTGGACGCCTCCCTATTCGACGATCCGGAAATCCTCGCTCAGCCACTCCGGGCGGGGCGGCCAAGCGACGGATTCGAAGGGGGCGTCGGGATCGAGCGTCTCCGGAAGGGCGCGGAGCGCGGCGCGCCACTGGATCAGTTCCTCTCGGCGCTGCTCGCTAATCGCGAAATCGGGGACAGCGACGATGCTGTCAGTGCCGCGCAGTTGCTTGTTTCTTTCGGCGCGGATCAGCAGCAGTTGCTCATCGGGCCGCGGGCCTGGTGGGTCAACGGCAACTACCAACCCGTCCACCGCGCGAATGATCTTGCCCTGACCCTGCTGGGCGAGCAGCTGCTCCCACTGATCTTCGGTAACCTCGATCGCGTCGTCGGGGATACGACAGCTGGGATTGGGCACAGTAACGGGTGCTTCGCCGGCTGCGATCTGCTCCTCGGTCTGGAAGAGCTCAACCATGCGCGGGCCATGGGTGTCCTCGCTGACGAAGCCGCCGATCGATGGGCTAAAGAAGATGGTCATGAAAGCGATTCCCTCTAATAGCCAATTGCGAAGTACGTGCCCGTGACGGGACCAGTGTCGGTGGCGTTGAAGATGGTGATGGAGCTGTTGGTCATCCCGCTGACGTGGGGATTGTTGTCCTGCGCTGCGGTGTCATTGCGACCGCCATTGCAGTCAGCATGGACGCAATCGTTGGGAAAGGTCATGGGTAGGCTAGGGCTGACCGAGGCATTGGCCCCTACCGAATAGGTTCCCCACTGCACAATGAAGCCAAAGAGGCGAACGTAGCCGTTGCTGCCAAGCGAACGGGAACCCATGGCGGTGGCGAAAGCGAGTGGCGTGATGGCCTTCGTGTTGTCGGTCCCGGTCGTGACGTCGGAGCCGGTGGCAGCGGGTACGGTAATCACTCGGCTGGCGGTCAGATCACCCCCGCCGGTGGCTAGGCCGGCTCCGGTGACGGTCCGTGCGAGCAATGCGGTCAGCGCATCGGATATGCCATCGACGATCGCTGCGAGGACCGCGATCGACCCGTTGATCAGCGACACAGCCGCATCCAGGACGTGCTTCACCTTCTTCGGTGTCATGATGCGTTCGTCATCCTCGCCCGCATCTGCCTCGTCATTGGCGGCGATCTCGGCGACGCCCATGACGGTTTCTGTCGCCGGGGGATTCAGGAACAGCGCATCACCGAATTCAATCACCGCTGCTACGTCGGCCGCAAGCACGATGTCCATCGCGAAGAGGCTGGTAGCCAGCTCAGCTTTCGACAGGATCGGTTCGGAGGGCGAGCTATAGACCGCTATCAACACACCGTCGCCATCGAACAGCCCGAAGCCAGTAACGTCATACGTAATCGCCGCCGGATCATAAGCCACGACGTGAATGATGTTCTCGGCAACCGCCTGACCTGATACCGTGTCGATCCGGCGGAATTCACCTGGCAGGGCGGTGAGCGTCGGCGCCATGATGAAAGGGGTGTCGGTCAACCCGATCGATTCGATCAGCACCAGGTCGGTCCCGCCTTCCTGGGCGTTGACGATCGCTTCCAGCCCCGCGTCGGTGATGAGCATTTGCAATGCCGGCATCAGCTGTCCTCCAGAAGTTCGTCATCGTCATCTGCCAGAGGCTCGCCATCTTCAGTTTGCAGCAGACGACCCCAGATCGGATCATCATCGTGCGCGGCCTCCATTGAAGCGCGCTCAAAAGTGGCAATATTTGCGCCACCCGCTAACCACCCAAGCGCTTGGGCCTCTAGGGACTGGATAAAGGTGAAGTGACTGCGAACCGGCTTTGCTGCGGCCACGTCGCGAATGATCGCTGCCGCTGTGTCGCTGGTCAGGAAGCTCGCGGGGATTTCGCCCGAGGGCGCGCGCACTTCGAAGGTGTGAGGGTCGCCGCGCGGGCTCATCTCCCACCATTCTACGATCTGGAGAAGCGGCTCGAAGCGGTCGAGAACCTCGCGCACGGCCGCGCGCGTCCCCTTGCGGCGGTGAAAGGGGATCGCATCGGCAATGGCGGCGCGCTTTTCCGCCTCGCTCCATTCGGGGTCCCAGCGCGTGATGGCGAGACCCCAGGCCAGATAGGGAAGGATTGCGGCGGGGCAGGTTTGCGGGTTCCAGAGCGTTCCGACGGACGACAGGTCGATGCGCGCGCGCATAGCGTCTTCGAGTGCGCGTTCCTGGTCACTCGCATTCGGTGGCAGCAGGCTGGCGGCCAAAATGTCGTTCGCCAGAGCGCTCATTCGTCGACCCCGGCGTAGTTAAGGGTGATGCTGTTGCACCAGCCCGCCTGAAGCGCTGTCATCACCTGATCAGCAACCGGCGCCGTCAGCTCGACACGCTGGACGCCGGCGACATGGATCGCCGCGCTGATCGCAGAGCGTGGGATGTCCCGACCCAAGCGGCGCGCCTTCGTCAGGAAGGCGCTGAGCGATGCTTCCGCGGAATCGATGATGAGCTGGGGGTCCGGCCCGGCATACAGCCAGACGTCGGCCTCGATGTCGAAACTGACGATATCGGCGGACTGAACGATCACTTCATCGGTGAGCGGGCGGACTTCGTCGTGGGTGAGCACCGCTTCGACCGCGTCGAGCGTTTCCTGGGGCGCGGTGCCGTCCCCGGTGCGAGAGAGGATCGAGACCACAACCTGCCCGGCGGTCGGCGAGGTTGCCCCGGCATCGAGCACGTCGGCGGAAGCGGATTTCGCATGATAGACATATGCGCGCTCGGGCCCCGCGACGCTGAAGCTATGGGGCGCGAGCAGCATGCGGTCGCGCAATTCGGCGTCGGTTTCCATCACAGCGGCGGTGCCGGTCTCGGGATCTTCGGGAGCGATCTCCAGACGGGTGACGCCATAGAGCAGGGCGAGCTGATCGAGGTTAGGCCCGGTTGCATAGGCGATCAGCATCTGGCGCGCCGCGTCGTTGCAGGCCTGGGCGAGCAACAATTCGTCATAGCTGTCGGCTTCGAGTAACTTGATAGCGGGGTCGCTTTCGACCAGCGCGTTGAATTCGGGCAGATTAGTGACCAGGCGCGCGAGTTTGGCGGCAAAACGGGTCTCGAAATCGGGTTGTTCGACCAATGTCGGCGGGGGCAGGGCCGACAGGTCGATCGAAGGCGACGTTGCGATGGACGAAATTGGCGGCATGGCGACGGGCAAAGACCAACGCGCGCGCGGGTGCTAGCGGTTCGCCCTGTATCGGCGCCGGTTACAAGGGCGCCCAGCGCTCGGCGCGCTAGGCTTCCCGCGCAAGATGGTCTTCGATCGCCTGCATGACGGCCGCTTCATCGTCGCGGCTGAAGCCGAGCAGGCGGCGCTCGGCATAGCGCGCGCGGATCGTTCGGCCGTCGCGCGTGCGGCCGACGTCGTCGACCAGCCCGAAATGATGCGTCTCCGCGACCTTTTGCGCCGGGCCGATGAAGCCGACGCTGACCTGGTCGGAGGTCGCACGCACCTTCAGGACGCGGGCGAGCCGCAGACGGCGGAACATCTTGCCGCGCTTGCCCTCGGGGCGCGGGCGCCGCGGCTTCATCGCTCCACCTTCAGGCTCGACATTCTGGGCGATGCGCGCGCTGTTGGCGCGCCGTAGCGACTGCCCGACCTTGGTCAGCAGCCGCTTGCGCTCGCGGGGGCTGAGCGCGCCGGCGAAGCGGGCGAGGAAGGTTTCGAGATCAGCAAAGTTATCTTGGACCGGCATCGCTAGACCCAGATCATGCCATCGGGGAGGGTGTCTCGATATCGGCTGCGCCAAGCCGGAATACCGTCGATGGTGGGCATTCCACGGCCCGACAGAAGCCAATCCCACGCGAGCGGGCTATAGCCACCTGACAGGCTCCGCGCGCGACGCTTCCCAGTGATTTCGTTCACTTCATATAGCCAACAGCCCGCCGCGAAGACGTCACGCCAAGCGAACCAGGCGCGAATGAAGCGGAGCACGATATTCATGGCAGCGGCGCGTCGGGCAGCAGGCGTTCGCCGGCGAACCAGAAGCTCGCGAGATCCGGGACCGGATCGATGCCGGCGATTCCCAGATCGTCGCCGAACAGCGGGTCGGGCTCGTCCAGGAATTCCATGTCGAAGCCGCCATCGGGGCGCTTCACCGCCCGCACGTCCTCGGTCAGCTGCAGGCGCAGCTCGAGGTCGACCGTCGCATTGTCCAGGAAGTCGGCTTCGAAGGCGATCGCGTCCTTTCCCGGCTGCAGCAGGTCGGGCTGCTGGACGCGCAGCCATTGGAGGATGGCGATCATCAGCGGGGCTTGATGCCGCGCGTAGCCGGGCAGGAAGATGTTGAGCTGATAGCTGTAGGAGAAGGAAAAGCTGGGCGTGATCGGCGACGCGATCGCGCCTTGCGGGATCCACATGATCAGCTGAGCCGGATCCATGGCGAGCGCGGGATCGACGGCGGCGAGCGCCGCCCGAAGGCTGTCGGGCTTTTTCAATTCACCTTCTCGCAGACCTCGCGCCAGGCGCGGTTATGCTCCCCGATCCGTTCGCGAGTCGCATCGCTGTCGGCCGTGTTGCCATCGTCGCGGACCGGGCGCCCCTCGGCCGACGCGGCCTGGCGTTCGTCCTTCGGCACCAGCGTATAGGGAATCGGCGCGTCCAGCAGGCAATGGTCGCTAACAGTCCTCCGGGTTGGTTGCATCGAGCAGGCAGTCGGCATCGCGCAAAGCAGGATCGCTGCGATAGCGGGTCTTTGCCGCATTGGCTTTCTCCACATGGTCTAGGGCTTGTCCCTGGGCGGCCGCGCGCTCGGCGACGGCGCCCTTCTCTTCGGCGGCCCCGAAGGCCGCGTCGACGAAATGAATGGCGGTGCCGACGCAGATCGCGACCAGCGCCAGGGCGAGGAAAATCATTCCCGCCTTCCCGGCGATATCGAGGCTCTTGAACCAGCCGATCATGGCAGCGCTTCCCGGAGATAGGGCATCACGTCGACACGCTCGCCCTTGCCCCAGGCGGGCGTGTAGGACGGCTTCCTCACCGGCCAGACCGTCGTGGTTCCATCGCCCGACCAGACGCCGTCAAAGAAGAGCGCCGCCTCTTTCTTGCGCCGCTCGGCCAGATCGCCGCCGTTCAGATAATGGCCCTCGAGGAAAGACTGGGCCTGGCTCATCTTGCCGGCCTTGAACAGCTTCACCCAGTCGGTCCGCAGAATCGCGCCGGTGTTGTAGTGGAACGAAATCGCGGCGGCGAACTGCGCCTCGGTCAGCTGGCATCCGCCAAAGGCGCGGCGCACGTCGGGGATGTAGTGGGTGTCGAGCAACCAGAGATAGACCTCGATGCAACGCGCGATCGGCTGGGGATTGTCCTTATACCGCCCGACCCGATGGCCGCTGGCGTCGGTGACCCCGATGCCCCAGGTGCCAACCCCTTCGCTGTCGCGGTACCATTCGAGCACGATCGCCTCATGACCGATCAGTTCGGCGGCGCCGCGGGCGGTCAGGCGGATGGTCTCGATCGGCGCGCGGGCGCCGGCGTCGGGTGCCGGAACGGTCGCCGGGGCTGACCGGGCGGCCCATTGCGCGGCGAGCTGGTTGATCAGGGGAACGTCGGCGGCGCGCAGTTCCTTGTCGGGCGCGATCGGGCGCAGCGCGGCTGCGATATTGTCGGCGATCGACGTCATGCGCCGCGCTCCCGCTTGTCGACCCAGCGGCGGATCAGCGCAAAGGCCTCTCCGGTGAGCAGCCATTCGATGAAGGGCGTCCCGCCGACCGCGATCAGGAAGGCGGCGAGGGGCTGGGTGAGGGTGATACCGACCAAGGGGATCGTCCGGCCTTCGAGGACCGGCGCCAGCACGAAGGCGAGCGTCGTGGATCCGAGGACGGCGATCATCGCCCACAGCGACGTGTCGATGCCATCGGCCTTGCGTTGCCGCGATTTCCAGAGCGAAAAGCACAGCGCAATCAGTCCGCCCGACACGAGCGACGCCATGAAAGCGAGCGCATAGGCGGGGTCACGATCGACCGCGGCGACGCCGGCGACGCCGAAGGCGCCCAGGACATAGAATGGATCCAGCTTCATCGTTTGCTTCCCCCAGCGGACAGGCATGCTGCGCATGATTTCGTTCCTTCCGTCAGTCCCATAGCTGCACCGTCTCGCGCACTGGCTGCGCGACGTCGGCGACTTCGGGCAGATCGACCTCGGTTCCCTCCGGCAGCGGGCCGCCAAGGGCGGCGAGGCCGGGGTTGAGGGCCAGAACTTGTTCGGTGACCCCGGCGGTGAAGCCCAGCGTGCGCCAGCACAGCGCATCGAGCGTTTCGCCGTCCTGTGCGACCGCACGCATCAGAGCAGCTCCACGCTGTTGCGCGGGACCGATTCCTCGGCGGCGATCGAGATCAGATCGGCGACCGCGTCATGGCCCATGCGGCGGTAATCGTCGGCGGACAGGCGTCGTTCGTCGCTGCGCTGCGATTGCTGGTCGGTCGCGATCAGGTCGCGGTGACCATCGGCGATCTCGGCCGCGGCATAATAGCGGACGATCCGGTTCCAGAGCACAACAGTCCGCGGCTCGCCGCCGATCGTCACGGTATCGGGCACGGCGGCAAGGTCCTCGGCGCCGGCCCTGGCGTGAAGCGTGCGCCAGGCGATCAGCGCAGGCTGGCGAAAGGCGGTCAGCATCGCGCCCTCGATGGCGGCGACCAGGCGATCATGCGGGACGATGTTTTCGCCCAGGCGCACCCTGGCGCGCAGCGCGTTGCAATCGATCGCGGGGAACCAGCCATCGGCTTCGACCGTGCTGTTGGCCGGGGAGGCGGGCGACGCCGGCGTCGAGATCAGATCGCTCATCCTTGCCTCCTTTTTTCTGCGTTTCCGGCCTGTTTTACGGGGGGTGGGGATCGGGTTCGACGGGCCGGCCCAAGGTGGCCCGCCGAACCGTCACCGCCCCCCGAGCGCCGTGGCGCGAGCTCCTTACGTGCCCGGGGGTGTCCCGAGCTTCGCAAGCTCGGTCTCAGCCAGTTTCAGATCGAGCTTGGCGCCGCACTTGTCGTGACGGCGGATGGCTTCCTTGAAGGCATCGATCGCCGCCTGCAGCAGCCCGGCCTTGCCGCCCGCGACGGCGTTGTCGGCGCCCGGGTCATAGCTCTGGGCAGCGGCGAGCGAAGCGCGACCGATCGCCTTGCAGATTTTGGCGCGCGCCTGATCGGGCATGTCGCGGCCGTCCGTAAGCAGCGCGGCGCGGGCGAGCTGGGCGGCGCTGACGCTGCCGGGCTCGCGCAGATAGACTTCGGCGAGTTCCTCGGCGACCAGGCAGGCGGCCGTGCGATTGTAGCGTTCGGGAAGCGAAAGGCCGTGCTTCAGCACATGCGCGGCGATATCGAGCGCGAAGTCGATGTCCCGATAGTCGATCGCCCAGATCATGATGGTGACGACGATTTCGTCCTGGGCGGCCTTGCCGGCGGCGCCGGCCTCGAGCGCGCCCTTGACCCAGGGCAGGAATTTGGCGGCCATTTCGGCCTTCATCGGATTGCGGTCGGCGATCGACTGGACTTCCGACAGGGTGCGCAGATCGTCGTGAAGCGCGGCAAGCAGGACGCGATATTCGCTGGCGGATTCGCCCGTCTTGGGCATCGGGGCGGCACGGCCCGGCGTCGCCGTTCCGGCTTCGGCGGCGGCGCGGGCGGCGAGTTTGCGGGCGCGCATTCGGCGGGCAAGACTGGTCATGAGCGGGCTCCTGATTGGCGGG
>Ga0065721_10051264_pt1 | contig 15537 bp, 32 predicted proteins | sample Mesricmetagenome_FD_59108 | JGI IMG/M metagenome (GOLD analysis project Ga0065721, IMG submission 59108) | Mesophilic microbial community from rice straw/compost enrichment Sample: eDNA_1 v2 (version 2) | ecosystem: Engineered > Solid waste > Grass > Composting > Bioreactor | place: USA: Davis... | reverse complement strand
AATGAACAATTTTTCCGTCCTTGTTTACCATGCAATTGGCAATAAACAGTTCTTCCAGCTGTTCAATAAGTTCAACATCTGAAAGCTGATTTGTTTCAAAACCAGCTCTCAATAGTCTTTTTTGCTTCATGTTTTCAACCTACCTACTATGTAATTTCTTATTCTGTCAATGCCGTCAATTAACCAAATATACTTATCTTTTACATCAACAATTTTACCTCCATAATTGTAATAATGTTCAAATGGAAGCATGTTGTATGAGCAATCAAAAACATGATAATTTGCCAAGCACTTGTTTTGTATTGCCCTCATTATTTTGTTTTCAAAGTTGTCAATTCGTATGCTGCCATGCTGCTCGATTAATTCTTTACCTGTTTGCTTTGCTCGATATCCCCAAGTGTTTCTGAGTCGATCTCTACTGCTGTCTTCAGGTAAACTTAACCAATACCAATAAGCTTCGATTGACTGGAAACGACCATCTTCAGTATCAACATCACAACAGTAGAAGTTACTAAGCATTCTGCCCAGTTCTGTCCTACCTTGACTATATATATTAACATGATCTATCCCATCATTTTCTGGAATAATATGAGTCACCTAGTACCCCTCCTCTTACTCAAAAACTTTGTCAACACTTGCCTTGATGCTTTCAAATTCTTCTCTCAACATTTTCATGTAATCGTATAATTTTATATTCTTATCTTCAGCTAATTGACCGTTAACGGTTCTAATTGTGATTTCTTTTAATGCAGATGCAAGACCAGTATTAGACATTGGATAATATTTATTTTCACTAATCCACTCATGTCTAATTTCACCTTTAATCTCATCTCTAGACTTTCCTTTATTCTTAACTGAGTTTGCAGGATCAATTGTTTTATATTTGTGTAAAGTGTAATTATGTTCGTCTATTTTTAATGCATATGTATCATTTACAACGATCATTTAACATTCTCCTTTCTCAACTAATAAATCATATATTTTATAACTTGCTCTTTGTTCTTAGTTTAATTTTTTACTGTATATTACTTACATCTTGTGATAAAATTAACTCATTCCAATAACAGGAGGTATTTCATGTTGCCTGATCAACTAATTGAAATTCAAATGAATCAGTTAAGTTCTTACGATGACTATTTGGTTAACGATAGCAAAGGCACTGCAATCAAAATCCCGCAAAACATTCTTTCTACGATTAGAACCAAATTAAGATTAAACACTTCAGAAACACCTCATGCACTTTTAATGTCTAATATTATTTCTACTGCTATTCAGTTGAGAGCTTACAATAGAAATTTTGGTTTTGAAAAGCATCTAACATACGCCTTGAGCAACACTGTGTTTAATGGCTATTTGACTAAAGACGAAATTTCAGACATGGTTGAATTCTTTTCTCAAATTCCTGAAGGCTACACTTTCACGGATGGAAATCGCATATGGGCGCATTCGGAAATAGGTTCAACCCCCTCATTCTAAAAGCGCACTATGCGCTTTTTTAGTGAATAAAATTTCATTTTTATAGGTTATTTCCAGTCTTATTGTCAACTGTTACACCAATACTAAGTGACCAATAAAGGAAATTCACTACTAAATAAAGCTCTTTATATTGATTGTTGTAATTTTCATATGCGACATTAGCACCAATCGACCACCGATCTTTGCCTACTGCTGCTCTATGTATACTAAACAATGGCTTAATTTTTATCACCTCTGTTAGAAACAGAATAATTTTTATATCCTTCGTTGCTAATTTCCAAACAATTGAGTTGACCTCCATAGGCACAAGCGCCATCTAATCCGATTTTGTCTCTACGTTCATCAAACCAGATATCATATGAATTATGTAAGTTTCTGGTCGGAGTGTGACCGAACACAACAGTTTTATTCACTTGTGTCTCGTTTCTATAAAAAATGTCTCTTATCCAAATAAAGTCTTCTTCTGATTGTTTTTCTTTCCATTCTTCTCCGTAGAAAGGATTAATACCAGCATGAACGAAAATATGGTCATCATCTTCGTGATAAAGAGGTAACTTCTCTAAAAAGTTTACATGATGATTGTAGTTGGAAATAATAAATTTCTTTGCTCTATCATATGTATCCCAATCAAATCCATCTTGAAGTTCCTCAGAACCGTAATAACTAGTTACTGTGTGAATACCTCCGTTATACAGCCATAGTTGATCCTCTTTGTCGCGAATGGCTTTCACAAACATATCGTCGTGATTGCCCTTCAAAACTATAACTCCATACTCTTTATGTAACTGCATCGCTTTTGCTAAAACCTGTTTACTCTTCATACCACGATCAACATAATCACCTAATAAGACTAGTTTGTCTTTGTCGGGATTGTATTTTGCTACTTTCAATAGTTGCTCAAATTGATCGAAGCAACCATGAATATCAGATATGCATAATGTTCTCAATTAAATTACCTTCTCTCGTCAATTCGTTTTAGTATTTCATATCTTGCTTCACTTAATTTCTTTACCACTAATTCATTTGCATATCCCCAAGAAGAAGCCTCAAGCAACAGTTCTCCGTAATAGTCTATTAACTCATCACTACTAAGCAAAAAAAGATTTGCCTTAAACTCCATATTCTCACCTCATAAATCAAAGATTGTATATTATGTAAATAAAGAAACAAATTCTAATAACACAAATGGTGCCGCAAAAAACATTCCCCAGAAAATCGATTCTCTTTTCTTATGTATTTTTCCTTGAAGCTTTTCATGAGAACAGTTGATCCAATAACCAAATGCGAACATTAAAACCAATAAAAAACTAGCAGCCCAAGTATTCATTTTTGTTGTTATCCTCTCGCATGCCATGTTTCGTATTCAAATTCGACATATGGATCTTTATCATCAAACGCATGATATAACCCTAAAACGTAATCTCTAATATTCTTATCATTATCGTCATACCAGTTATGTACACTGTGCAGATGTCTGTCTCCTGTTCGTGTGTCTTTTGCATATACAATATAAACTTTTTTCATATAATTACTCATCCTCTCTTTTTACAAAGTATTTTTCCATTTCTTTTTCTGTGAAGCTTCTAATGCAGCCTAGCTCGTCAAATGTTTGACGCTTATTAAATTTATATTCTTTCTTTTTATCAAACAAAATTGTTCCTTGGAATGATTTTATATCTTCTTTTGGTGAATATAGTTCCATTCCATGCCTCCTTTCCAATGCAATCAAACGTACATTTTATTCGTTTTTAACAAGTTCTAACAATGTCTCGTGAATAGTAAAAGATTCTTTCAATTCTGGAGCATAAGTTACACACATTCCATTGCCCAGATTTAATAACTTTTTAACTAATGTACCTAATTTAACACTAACCCTGTCTTCGTCTACGTACAAATTTTCGTCATCAGTTTGTAGTCGAAAATAATATTGAACGAAGTTTTAACCCTGTAATTAGGTAGATCATCTATCTTAATCATACTTTCACCCCATAGAATTATTGTTTTATTTGCTTAATTTCTTAAGTTTCTTATTGAGACTTTTAATTTGTGCTTTAGTAAAAGCAATCTCGATTCCTTTTTGCTGATCATATTCGTCTTCAGGTAAGCATTTAGCTATGCCTTTCGAACCATCACTTAAAATTACTACAGTAACTCTGTCATTGAGAATCACCTTATAGTCATCTTTTTCAATAACTGTATTGACAGGGGACACAACTTTAAAATGCTTATTTATTTCTTCCCATGATGCTCCAAAGCCTACACCATTCCCTTTGCATATTACTCCTTGAGCTGTAATTTTATCTACTGTAAACTTTTCTCCCACATAGTTAAAACCATACTCTTCAATTCCCTTAATTTGTTCTAAAACTGTACCAATTTCAATAGATTTCATAGTAAAACCTCCGTATTTATATTTTATCTGTTGTAAATTAATTCTTTCTTTTCTGCGTATTTTTTAATTGCTTCTTTCTCTTTTAGGCTAGGTTCATTGTTCATTTTGCCCCTAGCTTGTGTAATCATATCACCTTTGATTTCTATTGTAACCAAGGGAGTGTCTATACTTTCTTTCTCTCGTAAAAACACAATAACTGACTCACCTTTCCAAACTTTATTCACGTATGAGCCAACACAATGTCCTAATACATTACCTTCTTTAATCAAGTCTTTAGGTGTCTCAGGAAGAATGAACTTATATTCGTAGTAGCTATATTCAAACTTTTTGTTTTCCAAATATTTTTTATCCCATTGTTTTTGTTGTATTTCATCGAGCTTGACTTTGTAGTTTCTACTTACAATATCATGATATGTCTTCAAGAATTTTGGATAGCGCTCTACTTTTTCATACTCCATTTCATTTGTCATTCTTATGTAATCTTTGTATTGTGATATAGCAGTATAAGCATCCATTCCTTGCGATACATCACATTCAAAATAAAGATAACGCAATACTCTTTTAATAGGAAGGTTGTACTGCTTGCAAATTTTTATAGCAGAATTATTAGCAATATTGTTTCCATATCGATCTTTAACATTGTAAATGTAGTTTTTCTCATTGGAGATAAAGCTGTTTATTTTATCAATACCATATTCCATTTCCAGTGAGCCAATGTAACCAAGATAATTGATTAACTCAATGTCTTTTTTAGTATCAAGGTTATTATTAACGAATTCATATGGAGAAACCTTATATTTACTGCATATTTTCCATTGAGTTTTAGACAAGCCCATGATTTCTTGAGGGGAATTTCCATTTTTATTTTTAACTAATTTTTCACTAATGTTTTTAACTCCAGCCTTGTAAAGTTGTTCAAAATAACTGTGTTCTGTAATTAGTCTGTAAAAGAATCTTCCAAACATTTCTCTCACTTCATTGCCCATTGCACCCATATATCTGAAAGCTGCTTCATATAGTCCATTGTTGTTATCTGTGGATAAGAAATCGAACACTTGGCTCCTGTTGCCACGATCAAATATTGCGTCTACATTCCGAACACTGAACTTGACCTCTTTTTCATTTCTCTTGATCCAGTAGATTCTATTGCGTAAATCGTAATACATCTCAGTTAATATACCATTTTTACCATAGATAGGGTTTCTTTCGCTTGGTTCAAATATGTGATATATATGAAAACCATAGTCCATTTTCTTAACCAAGTGAATCGTGCCTATTAGCAACTCTGTTCGATTGTCGTAAATAGGAAAGGTTTTTGTATATGTATCACGAACTTCCTGTTTCTTTAATTCAATTTTATCTAATACTGTTAGCATTTTTACTGCTACTCAAAATATGGACAAACCTATCCACACCGAGATCTTTCCTGCTTCATCGTGTTCTGCCTCGCGTCTATCCTGCTACTACAGTTTGCTTAACACTCCACAGGCGTAAATTCCCGACTAGCCATCGGTACATGTGTATATTCGCTTGATTATGCGACTTTATACACTTTAGCATTTTTCAAATTGATAGCAGCATTTATGTCTCTGTCAATGGTCATCCCACAATTCTCACACTCATAAGTTCGCTCTGAAAGTTTTAAACCTTTCTTCTTGAATCCACAACACGAACACAATTTAGAAGATGGGTAAAATCTATCGACAATTCTTAATTCGATATGATTCCACTTACACTTATACTCTAATTTTCTTCTAAATTCATAGAATGTTTGTTGTGCAACAGCTTTTGATAAATGCTTATTCTTCATCATTCCTCTAACATTCAAATCTTCAATTGTTATAAAGCGTGGTTTTTGCTTTATAATAGAATTAATCGCTTGATTAATATGATTTTCACGAATATTAGACAACTTATGATGAAGCTTTTGTACCTTTAGAACTTGTTTTCGGATATTTTGTCTAGTAGCAGATACCTCCTTTTTGTGTTTATTTTGTTTCTTACTACTTTCGTATTTCCTCGAAAGTTTTCTTTGTTGACGTTTTAATGATTTTTCAAGTTTCTTCATTTTGGATGTTTTGTTAATGTTTTTAATTGGTTTATTTTGATTCGATAGAATTGCAAATTCTTTTATCCCAAGGTCAATCCCTATTCCATCATTAAAATGTTCACTTTTTAAATGAGTAACATCATCAACTAACACAGAAATATAGTACCTTCCAGATCGTTGTGACACTGTTCCACTTTTTATAATCTTATTTGTCGGTAAGTATCCTTTTTCTTTGATTCTAACCCAACCAAGAGTAGGAATTTTGATTCTGTGACGTTCACATTGAATAATTGTCTTTGCATCATTTTTAACAAAATACATCTTCACATCTTGATTTTTCTTCTTTTTGAATCTTGGATATTTCGATTCGCCTTTAAAAAATCTGCGGAATGCTTTGTCTGCATTCATAATAGATTGTTTGGTTGCCTTTGCATACACATCTTTGATCCATAGATATTCTGGATTACTTGGAATGAAATCGTTGTTTAACCACTTAGAGAAATCCATTCCTGATATAAATTTATCTCCGTTTTTATATCTTTCTTGATTGTGTGCAAGATAAAAATTGTAGACAAATCTACACACTCCAATTGTTTGATAGAATATTTTCTTTTGTGTGTCGTTGAGAATGATTTCAGTTTTATATGATTTCATAAATCGCCTTCACCTGCCTCAAACTCATAACTACAACAAGGACAAACAACCTTTCTTTTTTTGATATTTCCTTTCATATGGATTAAGTATTGCTCATGTGTGTAATACCGTCGATTGGTCGGAGTACGACTCGCAGGTAAAATACCTTCATTGTCCCATCGTTGAAGTGTCTTAACAGAGACTCCAATCAGTCTAGCGAAATCTTTTGGTTTATATTTTTTATTGTCCATGTATATAATATACTATTTTTGTCCACATTTGTCAACCATTTTGTTTACTGTTTACTACTCCTGTTTCAGAAGCAGTTAACTGCACAGTTTCCACGATCATAAATTTAGAATTACTTAAAACTAAATTAATGTCAGCCATAGCATGGTTAGCACTTATAAAGCCACCAATCCATCTGTCTCTAATTCTCTTTATTTCATCTAGCTGATTCATAATATTTACCTCCGATTAAATAAACTCCGTATTATATGTAGTTATCTCCAACAACTTACTCGCTTTATGGTTTGTACCTTTTTAATCTCTTTTTGCTGCCACTTCCCACAATAGTTACATTTTCTAGTGTTATTTATATATGTGAATCTGTCTTCATCTTCAGCAATCCAACCGTCATGTGGAGAATAAATACATCTACCAATTTTTTCATAAGTGTCAAAAAACCAATCTGTAATGTCTATTAGCTCCCACGTATGAGGAAGTGCAAATCGTTCTGCCTTTTTATTTCCAGTAATAATTGAACTTAGAAAGTATCCAGTGCGCTTGTTTCCATCTGGGCTAATCATTATTTGATTAAGCGTTGTAAATCCACCTGAAGAAATAACATTCTCAAATGGCATGTGCGATCCATCCCATCTACTTGAGGCATTCCAGTAAATTTTGATGTTGTGATATTTTTCTTTGGAAATCTCTTTGAGCTGCTTATACAGTTTCCTGCTGAATTTATCTGATATTTTTATATTTTTTGGTTTAATTCTATTTAAATCATATTGCTTATCACTCACTTGAGCAAGATTCACCATCTGAATAACACCTCTCATCCATTTCATAATCAAACTCAAACTGAGTAATCAACCCTAGTAGCAGATTTGGTTCAACTTTCTCACATTTTCTCTTCTTATCCTCTAAGTAAAGCTTAACCATACTTAGTGCATATTGTTCTTTGGTCTTTCGTACTTTTATGATAGAATACCCCCTGTTCCGATCAAACTCCTGTTTCATCAGCCATCTAAACAGTGAACCTCACTGGTGTGAATATATAACAATTCTTTTTTCGATTATGTACTTGACTAAGAATTCCTGCCTCTCCAACGCCAATGCCTCGCATATTTATTGCTTGAGGGAACAATCTGATTTCGCCAAATGATGTGATAAATACTGCTGAGTTAGTGTTACTGGTAGTACCTTGATATAAAACTAATTTTCCTTTTGGTACAGAAATTTCATTTTCCATTTGATTTAACCTCGCTTTTGTATTTTTATAGTCAATGAAAGTCAAATTTCATCACCTGTTTGTTGAATTACATCGTCGTACTGTGACACTAGCCACCCAGCGAAGGATTAATACATTCCCAAGCATAGTCATCAAATTTAATCTCTACATCCTTGATGATTTTACCTTTGTGGATTTCAATTTCTTGGTTAAACTCCATCCCTCGCTCAAAGGCATATAATCTAAAATCTAATTGGTATTCCTTTGATAATTCAGCTAATGGCTCAGCTTCTATTCCCCAAGCTGCTTTATAATCCTCTAAAATTAATACATGAGTTTCATTGTCTTCATCCCAATGTTCAAACTCAATTTCTTTACTTTCGATGAAGTTTCTGTGTGTGCCTTTTACATGAAATCCATGAAATTTATCATCGCAACTTATAGTAAATGAATATTCTTCTTCAACCACTTTCATTGGAATATCCGTGCCCATCCAAGTCACAGGGGTAAAACCGTTCTTTAGGAAGTTAATGATGTTTTCTTTCGAACCTCTTACTTTCAATGTTCCAACACACCAATTTGGCATATAAATCCCTCTTTCATTCTTATTTTAAGTAGACAGTTTGAATCTATAGTTTATTAAATCCATCCATGTGGATGTTTCTTGAAAAGCCAAATAATCACTATTGGTATCCAAGGGAATATAAAGATAAACCCAATATCTTTAAGCCTGTCTTTTAATGAATGGTACTCAGATTTTGCTCTTACATGGAGAATCATTGAGATTATAAATAAAATCATATGCAAGCATAGCCAAATTTCTATGTAGATCAACTATCTTTCTCCTCTCTAGTGGCAATGAAATTGATGTTTGATTAGGTTATTGCAAGTCAATTATATAGTCTTGCTTTATCGTTCCTTCAGGAATGTATATTTTATATTGATCATCACTAAAGTTTGGCTCTCTTAATAAAAATTTTATAAATTTACTTTTAAATTCTGCACTATAAGTTTCTACTTTCAAATCATCAGAGTAAACCAGTTTTACATTATCAATGAATGCGCTTTTCATTTGCATTTCCTCATTCATGCTAACAATGTATATGTATTTCATTTTACCTTCTACATATCCACTGCCTAGAAAGAACCTTCCCTCAGTGCTACTAGTATCATTTATTGCCAACAGACTTTCTTCTTGTGTTTTTACATATTCCTTTGTGGAAATTGCTTCAATTAAGCCACCTGTACCTAGTGCTACAACAGACCCTAGTACACAACCGAGTAGTAATCCAGCTATTGGTAGCACTATGTATTCATACCAACTATCAGCCATGCTTGACACCATTGCTACACACGCTATTACAATCACTATAAAGACAATCCAATACAGCATTTTTTCTCCTCCTCACCACATGAAAGGTTCATTTTATAGCCTTAATTAACTCTTTCACTTCAACTCTGATTAATCTTCCAGTATAATCAGTTCCTACGCATAACTCTTTATAGTCGTCCTCGTCTGGTCTGAGACAATCTTCAATGTAGTAGTCGTGTGCCAAGTTGACCACATTGCCAATCTCGTCTTTAATGCTGAAGGTGTAGAAGCCATCGCCCTCACCAAGTGTGTACAATCTTCCGTTTGAGCAAAGCAGCTTATCTCCGACTTCAAGATTCATAATAACACCAACCTTATTTTATATTTCACCTTATAAAAGTTAAGTTCTATTGGCTGGTAGCAGGTGCGGATAAATCTCTGTGTTAAAATATATTTTCTCCTCTTTGCTACGACCACTATTTCCAAAAATAGCTTCAGTAAGCTCTTCAAAGTTATACTCTCTAGCTTGATTGCTAAAGGGATTTTGTTTTTTGTTATCAGCTATCACTTTTCCTGCGGGAGAGATAATACTCACTCTTATTTCTTTTCCAAATAATGCTTCAACATCCGATGGATTGAGAAAATAATTATCAGCACCATGTCGGTTTTTATGGAGCCAAAACTTAAAATCTTGATTTTGAATTATAACAATTTCTGAACTTTCTACAACTTCCTGCTCAAACATGTTATACTCTCCTTTTAATAAAATTCCAATCAAATTTAGATTTCGTTGTCTGTTTTTAAGTTCTCAAGTGATACTCTAAAATCATTAAGTGCTTGCATTCTACCTTCTACTCGCAACTTTTCTTCGTGAGAAAATCCTAAATGGCTAATGATTCCTAATAGTTCACGACAACCGATTTCATATTTATCAATCCATGCATTCAACTCATCGTACATGACTTTCAAAACTCCTTTTTTATATTTTATCTTATTATGACTCAGGTTTTACCATATGTATTTATCATTCTTACTTACAAAAAGAGCGTTCACTTGCTGGCAAGGCTTATGAACGCTTCTTGTTGCGATATGACTGCGAGTGAGTGGTTTATTTATTTTATCTCGCATATTCAATATAGCAAATTATTTGTAAAAAGTCAACTGTGTTTTATAATTTATTTTTTATAAGGTGATGAAACTACAATTTCATTACCCTGACTGTGTTTTCCATAATTGATTTAAGATCATCAGAATATTTGAAACGACTTTGATTGATTTCAATGCTTTTCATAATATCGCCATCTTTATGTCTCATTGTAGCTGCATACCAATCACAAAACATTTCAACAATATCAAATAGATTCATTTGACTGATGTCAGTTTCCTCGGTGAATGTTCCGTTTAAGCAGATTTCACATCGATTAGGAGTGTCATCTTTCTTATACTCTTTAAAACAAATGATGCACACGTTCTTTTTGTAATGCTCTGGGTGATGTGAATTTACTGCATAATGATGATCTAGCGCAGGTTTTAGTCCATCTAGATATGATTTATATAAGTCAGAGCCGTATGTACAGTCTTTTAATTTTGGAGTATATTCAGTAAACAGCTCAATTTCAGGACTTTCTAGCTTTGACTTGTCATGTTCTAATGCGCGTCTTGCTAATTCCTGTTGAAAAACTAGTAAAAATTCTCGTACCTGTGATATATGCTCTTTAGTATCTCTAATACAATCTTCTTTTGTGTAAGTCATTTAGTCCTCCGTCACTGTTTAATTAATAAACGTGCCAACTTCTCCAATTCAACTTGAGACTGAAATGTAATGTTCCTAGCTACACAATCCCTCTTATTAGGGTTTTTAGGTGGATTAATTTTGCTTTTTTCTTTATTGCTCATGTAGAAACTCACTACTCCCTTAGTTTCATTCATACTTCTTGCCGCAAGAATAGCAATAATTAATAGGAATTTCAGTATAGTCTAAAGAATCGTTATATTCATCCCAATTCATGTTTTCAATTCTTATGTACCATTTATTATCGTAAGTACTTTGATATATATCTTCATTGCAGGTGCGACAATACATGTTATCTTCATTCATATAAAATCTCCCTTTTATTAGGTGTTTTTGTTAGTCATTCCTCTAATCTTTTATTTGCTATATCACAATATTCTTTGTCTAACTCAAATCCTATGTATTTTCTACCACTGTTCTTTGCTGCTACTGCTACTGTACCACTTCCCATAAATGGATCAAGTACAATATCACCTTCATTAGAACTGTTTTCAATAAATATTTTCATTAATTCCACTGGTTTTTCTGAAGGATGTTGTTTTTTATCTACATTATCAACCTCTATCACTTGAAAAGTTCCCATATTGTTTATGTTTTTTGCTTTACCTTTTCTAAGAAAAATAATAAATTCACTATTTTTTAAATAGTACCGATTCGGAGCGTGTTTGGTTTTCTTCCAAGTTAAAATATTCAACAACTTAAAGCCAGCTTTTTGTGCCTCATGTAGCATTTCATACATGTTCCTATCATTGGTCATGATGTAACAATGGCTATCAGGTTTTAATATTTTGTATAGTAGAGGTATCCATTCACTAAATTTAATGTCATTGTGTTTAAATATTTCACCTTTATCTAAATTGACTGAGCCTGATAATCTTACGGCTTTATTGGTGCAGCCACCTTGCACAATTTTGTACGGTGGGTCTGTTACTATTAAATCAACACATTCTCCATACTTATTATAGAGTCTTTCCAATCCTTCTATTGCATTATGATTATATATTTTGTTTAATATGTTTTCCAATTTTGACCTCTTTTTATATTTTATTTTATAATTCACGTTATAAAATCCTGATTTCGTTGGCTATTTCACTTGAAAATATGATGTTTTATCACTAGTTTTGGCTAGATCAACACCAATATAGTAGTCACAACTGCTTGCTTCACCAATTAACTTTTCAATGCGTTTATCAATCTTGTTTTTGATTCGTCTATTCTTAGTCTTGCTCTGAATACGTGACAAGCGTTGAATTTCAGTATTCAAAATTTCTTTTTTAATTCCGTCTGAGTCAATTTTCAAATTTAGATTTACAATTAAATCACCCATGTCCTGAGTAGTTGGTTCATCTTGTGTATTAGTCACACTATATTCTTTGGTAGGTTGTAAGTCATACTCTAGCAAACCTTTATCTCGCAAATTGTTAAACGTCATTACTTTTTTAATAGATTTCCAAATTCCCATTTTTACCATCCCTTTATAATTTATTGTTTTCTAATTGCTCAATAATCATTTTCAAACCCACCCAATAAGCAATAATTCTTGGGCATAACTCTTTCCCTAAATCAAAAAACTCTTCGATAGCGTCATAGTTCAAGTCGCTAGTCATATAATAATGCTGCAACCAAAAACTATAAGAATCCACGCTATGCGATTCTTCGATTGCATCTGACACTACTTTTCTAATCTTAGGAATGTTTGCATATCCATCTAATTCGTATTCAATAAGTCGTTCTCTTAGTTGTTGCTTAGCCAAAGTACTGTTAAAGTTATACTTGCCATTTCTATCTAGTGCTGTTAATTTTCCAGTGAAATATCCTAAACTAAAATTCTTGATGTTATCCAGCGTAGCAGGACAAGTTAAACTGTAAACAGCTTCACCAATGTCACCTGAAATAAATATATTATTCCCAGACAGAATATACTTTGTTCTGTATTCAAAACTACCCTTACTCCAAATAATCTGCTGAAATCCTTCTTCTCCAATGATAGTTACTTTATGATCCTTGAACCAATCATTGCGAATTTCTGCAATCATATCATCTAAATATGTATCTTTAGCCATTGCTTACTCCTTAATCTTCATAAATAGTTTTAGGTAATCGATCTTCAATAATCGTGAACAAGTCCTCAATGAAGTCAAGAGCATTGCTAAGCACCCAGTCATGTTGATAAATGTCTTCAGGAGAATTTATTCTACTTCCAGCCAAGAAAGAAAAAACTTTTTGATATAGTTCTTCTAGCATTGCATTGTTATCTATTTTCATCTTTCACCTCACAAAAGAATGGTTTTATTCACTCTTATCGAAATACCAATTACTTTCATCTTGAATTAATTCATCTTCAAAAACCCTATCCACTGCTTCATTTGGACTGACTACTATATATAAATCTCCAGTTTTCTCATTCAATTTCCCTGATTGTGATTCATTTATCCAATCATAGTCACCAGTCCAATTCACGCAATAACACTCGCTAGTTTCATCTTCATAATTAATAGTAATTGTTGCAATATCTCTATGTTGTAGAAGACGATCAAATGGAAGAATTTCGCTCCAATCGGTTAAAAATCTATCCATTTTATTTGCTGACTTATGTATTTCAATATAAAATGTATCGCAAAACAAATTTTTAGAAATAGCATTGCATGCCACTCTAGAGATTGTTTGTTTAATATCTCCCACGTATATAGTACCAATTTCTTCTGTGTTAAATTTAATACCTTCACAATTTTCAAGTCCTAACTCAACACTTTTAATAAATTTCATATTTTACCCCTTAAAATTGATATTATATAATCTATTTTATTTTCTTAGTTGTGAAATTCGAGAACATGCTAGAAACAAGTCCTACATAGAAAATCACATAGCCAACAAAGCCAGCAAACATAAACTTAGCGATGCCAAAAGCCACATCTGTTGCGTTGACTGGATCACTCTTAATCCCATCGATTGTTTGAATGATCCCACCTATGAACATCACGTACCCACCTACATAGATAGCTGCTACAGTAAAAACGATAAATGTAAGGATATTAAAAGCTTTCTTCATGTCAGTCACTCCTTTCAGCACATGAAATGTTTGATTTATTGGGTATTTTTACTATGTAATGCTTCAGCGATTCTTTTATTAGTGATGTCAAAGTATTCTTTTTCCAATTCAAAGCCTATGTATTTCCTACCAGTGTTGATGGCAGCAATAGCAGTCGTCCCTGAACCCATGCAATTATCCAATACAACATCACCTTCATTTGTGTACGTATTTATTAAATACTCAAAAAGTGCTACTGGTTTTTGAGTTGGGTGAACGATATGTCTTTGTGCCATCCCTTCAACCTCAATGATAGTTTTAGGATATCGCATACCGTCTGAAACTGTAGTGAATCTATGTAAGTTATCTGCAATCCCATTAATAGATTTCTGCTCTCTTTTTTGTTTATATGGTTTTCCTTGTGTCATTTGAGGATTGTAAGTCGGCTGCTTTTTATAAAACACCACAACATACTCATGGGAATTTAATGGCATTCTTTTAACATGAGCAAAATTTGCTCCTTTATTCTTGTTCCATACCCATTCGTATCGATAGTTATTGATATTACTAGTAACAAGTTGGTGAAAAAATTTTCCTTTAGCGGTAAGAACGATTGCTCCATTTTCTTTGATGATTCGATTGTACTGTTCCCAAAGTTTGTCCAAAGGAATTATCGAATCCCATTCATTTGACGTTTGTCCATAAGGCAAATCACATAAAATCATATCTATGCTACCATCTGGAATATCTTGCATACCAATTAAACAATCTATATTGTAAACCGTATTCAAAGTTAGCTTACCAAGTTGTATATTTATCACTTCCTTTTTTATATTTTCACCTTATAAAAGGTTTCTTTTATACTAAAACTTAATAACAAGCTTTAATTCTTTGCTCTCAATGTTGTACTCAGTGTCGATGTAACCCAGATGCTTCAAATTACTGACACTAACTCCGCTGACTGTTCGATAATCCCAGACCACATCTTCTGGCTCTTCACCGTTTAAGTAATATATTCTTTCTCCTGAATTAATCAGGAAACCTTTTTTCCAATCTCCGTTTTCGACCTCTTGAACCTCAATTGATTCGATTGAATAAACATTTTCAATTATCATATTTAACTCTCCTCAAATAGTTTTTTTGATATTTCTCTTGCTTCTTTTTTGAGATTGATAATTTCATTTACAAGTTCATTTTCTTCTCTTCTAAAGCGACTTAACTGGTTTTCCACATCGCTTAATCTCATCTCTTTTTCATATAGTTGGCTCATTAATTCGGTCAATCTGTTTCTGATATCTTCGATCACAATCTCACACCTTTTAATTATTAATCTGCTTGATATATTGCACAGTTTGCTTTCTTAACTCCTTTAACTCTTCAATCACTTCGATAAAATGT
>Ga0065721_10051262_pt1 | contig 15540 bp, 8 predicted proteins | sample Mesricmetagenome_FD_59108 | JGI IMG/M metagenome (GOLD analysis project Ga0065721, IMG submission 59108) | Mesophilic microbial community from rice straw/compost enrichment Sample: eDNA_1 v2 (version 2) | ecosystem: Engineered > Solid waste > Grass > Composting > Bioreactor | place: USA: Davis... | reverse complement strand
CTTCCACAATGCCGAGCGCGCGGCCGATTCCAAGCTCTTCGTAATAAGGCGAGCTTGCCGGAACATCGGCAAAGTTGGCCGTGAAATCAGCGTCCAGTTCAAGCAGTCTGATCAATTGCGCGAGGAATTCTCCTCTGCCGATTGCAGTCCCTGGATCGAAAGTCGTTGCCGACGTCCCTTCAACTACGCCCCTGGCCGCCAACGCTTCGATTTCCTTGGCTGCCCAAGCTGCACGCGACAAGTCGCTGAACTTAGGCGCAGCATATACGATTGCATACTGGCTAAAGTGCGAAGTTCGGAACGCCATATGCCCCGTTGCGCTGTCATACCTGCCGTTAGGAACAGGCGTTGCGTTGCCTTCACCGTCTACGTACCAGACAACAAGCTGATCGGTATTTTGTTTCTCCGATGCTGTCGGCGTATACGGCACGAGGATAGTAACCGGTGCATCACTATTGCTCCACGGCGCTGCTCTATCGTCGAACATGACCGACAGATCCAATGCCGGATGATTGCCAATCCGATCGATAAGCTGTTGACTCCATCCGCTCTTATCCGCTTGGCGAATAACGAGGGTTACGGTTTGCCCGGCGCCTTGCAATTGAGCTGCGGTAAACATCGCGCTCGACACGACAACCGAGCCGAACGGCGTTCCTACAACGACCGATCTGTCGGAGTCTCCCTTGAACCATGAGGTCGGAAGCCCTAATGCATAGCCCTTCGCATTCTCAATGCCCGCTAAACTCACTTTAATCCGTTTCGACTCGCCTGTTGCCCGTCCGAATGCATTTTCAATCTCGTTGTGGGGCAAGTTGGTTTGAGCGATTTGGGACGAGTCGTTCATCGTTGGCGTCAAGCTTACGGTTACGTTGCCGCTGTTATCTACATCAACTTTTGCAGAAGGCGATACCGAAGCGGACCCTGAACTGCTCGAATTACTCGAACTTCCCGGCACGGCAGCATATTCCGCCACAACGGTCAGATCCGACGTCACGTTCGTGAATGCGACGCTCCATCCCGTGAACGTATACCCTGCCCGCGAAGGCTGCGTCGGCGCGGTTGCATCCTCTCCATGACTCACCGTCTCCGTCTTCAGGATCGTTCCATTCCAATCCTTGAACGTGACGGTATACGACACGGCGATCGCATTGATAAGGTTCAGCAGTTCCGTCTTAACCTCTCCGTCCGTCATAATCACGACAAAGTTGCGAGCCATCGCGATATCGGCGGCCGATTCGGACGTCAGAGCCTTTGTAACCGCAGCCCTTGCCGATGCTTCAAGCCTTTCATTGTATCCGCCTGCGCTTACCAGATATAGATCTGTAAAAAAAGTCGAATTCTTCAAATGTCCGCTTACGACTTCGAAAGTGGTTCTGGTGCCGTCCGATTCATTCGAGCCGTCGGATTCGTTGAGCATGACGGATATTCCGATTCTTTCGTTCGCCAACGCCGATGCAGGATTACTGTGAACGGTATTAAACGGAATTTTCAGATCGTAAATCGTCGTTTTCGTATTTTCATCTCTCGTAATCTGTGCCGCGACATCCGTGATCGGAGCAGTCGGCGCATTGGCCCCCGAAGGACGAGTCCAAGGGAATACGATCACTTCGTTGGCATTGGTAAGTGTGAATCCCAATTCATTCCGCGTCGTACTGTTGGTCGCAGGATTGCGCAGATCGATGCCTAACTGCAAATTATCCTCTCTCCATATATTTCCTCCGGTCTGGTTATTGAAGTGCACGTCATCCTTAACGACAATGTACGCGTACAAATGGTCGTCGTCCCATGCGAAACGCGATTCCGCGCTGAGGTCTTGCGGACCGTCCCACGTTCCCATCGTTATATAATCTCTTGTGTCCATGACGAATGCCGGAGTCGCGGCGCTCTTAGCCGGATTTTCCGAGCCTGCCGAGCCTGCCTTTTCAGCGTAAGCTGCGTCATACTTAGCCGTATAGGTGTAGGCATTTCCGTCTTCGAGGTCAAGCTCGAACGTGATCAGGCCAGCAACATAGTATGGTAAATCTATGGTTACGGATTCGCCTGCCGCCAGCGCGTTGAATCGGACGGGAGTGAAATCCTCGGCATAGGCCGCCGGAGAAACAACGGTCAATGTCCCGGGCGCGGAGGTTCTCCCTCCGACATTGTACTTAAAGTTGATTTGATGTTGATCTCCGTTGTCGGCTAGGTTAAATACGAACGGTTCCGCCAACAAATCCGAGCCGTAAATTCCGTACGGATTGTTGGCCGGGGTGCCGTTCCTCAAGCCGGATGCGTAATAATTGTTGCTAAGTTCTATCGACGCGCCGCTCTCGCGCAGCATGGCGTACACATTGTTATTTTGACCGTCCTTGGACGGCTGGAAGTAAGAAGTGTACACATGCGCCTTGCCGCCCTGGACGTCAATGCCTGGATTGTTGCCGGGCAGCTGAGTGAAGTTGGCTTGCTGTAACCGAACGATACCGTTATTTACGATCGCTCCCGCTACGGTCGGGCTTCCCCAGAACGCGCTGTTGTACAGGGCAAGTTCAGCGTCGGGGTGGATTTTCGCGGTATTCGCGACATCTCCCATTCTCACATACGCTCTGCTGGGCTCCGTCGGGATGTTCGTATTCACCAATTCCGAGTTGATCGCGATGATTTTAGTGTGTTCGTCCGCATCTTCCACATAGAGAGCGTACGTGGTTCCGTCCGAACCGTGACCGATCATCGTCATTTTGCCTGGGTAGGCGAATTGTCCGTTCCCTAAGTCCCGCTTCAGGAAGTGTATGCCGTATACCGAACCGAAAACGAAATTGTTGAAAATCGTCTGGTCTTCCACGTCGGCGAATTTGAGCGCGCTCATGTACCTTTGCACGAATCCGTACAGATCGCCAGAAGGCGCCGTATAGCCCTGACCTCCCGGAAGTCTTAAGGCGTAATGCGGATTGAATTGCATATTTCGGATAAATCCGCCTTCCGCGCCTCCTCCGACCCAGATGCCTGCTCTCAAAAGCGTACCGCCTAAATAGTCCACATAGTGGCCGTCGGTTGGATAAGAAGCCAGGTCGATGCCTTTATCCCCGATCGGGATCGTTAAGTTGATGGCATATACGCCTGCGCCTTGTCCCTGTACCAAGAACGGAGTTTTAAGCGTTTGGTCGGGATTGTTGAGGCTGACGCTGGTTAGGTTCGCTTGCGTAAGGTTAAATCCTCTGACACCTGCGTTAGCCTTGAGCTGAATCAGAGAGGCTCCATTCTCTCCCTGAGCGCCGCCGGTGTAAGTGGTGAAGATCGCCGTGCCGCCCCCCTGCGTATGGTGCTGTACGTCCCATGTTCCTCTGAGCTCGACGCCTTCGGGAACGATGACGGGATGATCGAGCCTATATCTTCCGCCCGGCAAATAAATCGTGCCGCCGCCGTGATTCGCTTTAATATAGGTCAGAGCTTCCTGCAATTTCGCGGAGATATCCACAGTCGGCGCGCTGCTTGTTAACGAGCGCGGGAAGTCAAGTCTGAGCACTGCGCTGGATGTCGGCCTCGGGTGAACGTCTATATCCGTTTTGACGTCTTTCGGAATCGGTTCGAACAGATAATCGACGTCATTCACGAGCTGCACCTTGGTGTTATTCCCGTCAGCCTTAACGTCAAGTTCGAGATTGGCGATGTGAGCGGCAAGGTTGGCGCTCTCGAGGTTAAGGTTATGACCGGAATTGACCGATTTGAACGTTCCGAAGTTCGTTCCGAGATGCGCATGTTTGTCCTCTTGTTTGAAGCTGCTCTGACTGACCAACGCGTTGCCTCGATTGAGGAAGTTCAGCGCGTAGTCGTCATATTCGTCGAACGTGCTGTCCTCGAAGGAGATAACGCCGCCTCTGGCGCTGCTTACAATCGGACCTTGGAATGCAACTCCGTTGAATTGAACGGACGTGTCGAAACGTTCGTTGAAATAGACCGCGGTGTCGCCGCCGAATTCCGAATTCGAGATCAGCAGACCGAATCCGTTAACGTTGTCGATATAGACTCCCGTTTGACTGTCTTCGATTTTCAATCCGTAGAACTGCGCGTTCGGAGCCTCGTCGCCGCCCGGTTCCCTTCCGATCCACATTCCCGTCTTATACCCGGAAATATTCAATCCGGATACGTATTCCCAGTCCGAACGGTGCATCATGAATCCGGTAGCGTTCGCTCTTGTGTATGCTCTCGATGCCGATAGAGTCGGGGCGCCGGCAAGCCCGGAATTCGCCCAATATTTCGGATTCATGCTCACGTTCTCGATCCGTCCGATGTCCGTACAGGTGTGAACCACGATGCCCTTGTAGAGAGCCGTCATCTTGCTGTTCACGACGTAATGCATTTCGCTCGGCAGGGAGATGAATCCTCCCCAAGCGTTGACAAGCGTAACATTATCCAGCGTGGCGCTGTTTCCGGTTCTCTGATAGAACGTCCACGGGTACGGAATTCCGTTAATCGTCTCGAATTCCCCTGTTTTCTGACCGTCTTCGTTCCTCTTTTCAACAACGGTCTGGGCATTCATATCCTGATTCGGATACCATACGGAAAGGTTGGATACCCCCGTGCCTTGTTCCATGTCGATGAATCGGTCGGACACGTTGGCTACCTTTTTGCCGCCGGTCTGATTCTCTCTCTCGTCCGAATCCACATAGGTGTCGTAATTGGCGGAATTATGCCCGGCATAGACCGCGAGCACGGTTCCGTCGATTTTGCCGTCGTAACCGGCCGCATCCGGGTTATCCCATTCGCCGCGGAGCTGTACGCCCGCCCGCAAATTCAAAACTTGTTTATATTCGTAGGTTGTATTGCCCGTCGTGCTTTTCACGCTGATCGTGCCGGTCGTTTCCGTACGGAACGCATAGGTGCCCGCAGGAATATAAACTACGCCGCCGCCATCGTTGTAAGCCGCGTCAATCGCCGCTTGGAAAGCCTCTCTGTTATCAAAATGAACCAAGTTCTCCGCTGCTGCCATCGCTTCCGTTTTCGCGCCGAAAGCGAGCACGTTAAAGTCGGAAATGGCCCAATCCTTCGCGTCGTGAGCCTGATCGATTGCCGTTCTCATGTGTTTGGCGTAGTCATATCTGCCCGGAACCGTCAACGCAAAGGTTTTAGTCCGGGTTACAGGAGCGGATACCGGCCCTCTTGTTACCGTCGCCGTAAGCGTTACGGCACCGCCGCCGTCCGGGCGGTTGGTCGGGATTATGCCTGCAGCGGTGATGAGGGTATCGTCGGACGTCGTCCATGCCATATCCGTCATATTCTCGCCCATCGACGGAAGAACCAGGTTCGTCGTCACATTCCCCATACCGCCGTCAGCCTCGGAAGCATTCATGCCTTTAATGAAGTCCCATGTCAGTTTGTTCAACATATGATTTACCGCATCCTCGTCGTTTCCGGTACCCGTTCCGCGAACGACGATAGGAAAGGTTTTAACAATCGGCGTTGCCGTACCTTTGCTTAGGGTCGCCGTGAGGGTTACCGCTGTATTGGCTTCTTGACGCTCTACTGCGCCGGTGTCGCTATTGATGACAGCCTCATCGGTAGAGCTCCAAGCAATGTTCGTACTCGCCGACCCCGACTTGGCAAGAATCAAATCCGTTTCAACCAGATCCTGTCTTGTATTCGTCCCCTTGATCGCGTCCCAAGTCAGCGCTTCCGAAGCCAGCTGTACCGCTTCTGCATCCGTTGGAGGAATTTCGGTGATTCGTATGCTCTGAATAATGGCTCCGGCTGTAGCAAAACGGAGATGGGCGCCTTGATTTTGCGCGCCTATCGCGAAATTCGCTCCGTTGAGCACGACTGTTGAAGCGACCCAGGAGTTGCCGCTTCCCATCGCCGGAAGGCTCGCCGATCTATACGCATCGTACCCGGAGAAATTACCGGGATAGATGGTGTTATAGTGCAGCGAAATCCCGCCGGCCGCGCTCGGTCTCCAGTATTTCACTTCCAATTCGACCTTGTTTACCGGTACAAGTCGGGGGTCGTTTACAATGACGTAAATAAAGTCGCCCACCTTCACGGCGCTTACGCCGCTTTGAGTGACTCTTTCTACCAAGCTGTTGTCCCCGTTCAGACTGATTCCTATGCCGTTGCCTTGAAGTCTTTGTGCCGGATCTCCAATTGGAGCATAGGTGTCGGGATCATTGAAGTCAATGAACACCCCGGCAAGCTCGTTCGCCATGCTGACTACGGTCAAATTGAACGTTTTAGTAACAGGCGTTGCATTACCCTTGGTTATCGTCGCCGTAAGGGTTACGGCTTTGTCTTGATCAGAGTCGCGAGTTACGCTGCCGGTTGCGGTATCTACGATACCTGCAGGTACGGCCGACCATGTGATCGCCGTATCGTTCGCGCCTGTTATCGGAAGCGTCAACGCCGTTCTGACTCCGGATGGATTCGCGTTCGCATTCTTGATCGTGTCCCAGGTCAGCTGAGCCGCCGCATCCGCTGCGGCTTGATCGTCGTCAAGATGCTCGACTTTAACTCTGGTATGCGTTCCTGCGAAAGGATACTGTGTATTCTGAGCCGTGCGCGCGAATGTATAGTAGGTGTTGCCTGCGGGTTTGGCAAAGGTCGCCGCATACGAGCCCGAATCGAGCGTCCCCGTCGTCCAATCGCCTTCTGCCGGAGCGCTGCCGGTCGTGTTGATCGCGAACTGCACAGCCTGACCGTTCGTCGGCGCTGCTGAAGATAACGTCACGTTGTCGGTAGTCTCAACGGCTGCCGGAATGGGTTTCGGCGAATCCACGGTACTCTGAAAACGAGCGTTCTTGATATAGATGTCGCCTTCAGGCACGGAAGCCCATTGCATCTGCAATCTCATTTCCGTTACCGTGTCCAACGTAACGGGGTTGAAGCCATTCGGAGAATTGGACGTCGATAGTTGCGCATATACGGTCATCCATTCGTTGACCTGTCCGTTTCTCATTTCATTCACATTAAGGTTAAGACGCGAATTCGTATCCAGATTGTTACCGCCGGATGCAATGGCGATCCAGTTATTGCCGTTGAAATTTAGAAGGTCCGCATGTGTAACATACATATCAAAAACAAAATACTGATTCGCATAACCTAATAGATTCTGATTGCCGCTGTTGGCATTCCAAATTCGTTCAGCGCCGGCGCCTATTTTTCCAGGACCCAACTTAACCGCGCTATTGCCGTCCGGCGCCACCGTGTTGATCGTTCCCTCTTCTATATTAGGAAAATACGTCGCAGTCCGGGCATTGACCTCCGCCGGCATGGCTTTCACTGTCAAAGTAAAAGTTTTTGTCGCGCTTGCCTCGCCCTTCGTTATTGTCGCCGTGAGCACCACCGTCTTGTCTGCCTCTCTATTCCATAAACGGTCTATGCTTCCGGTGCTGCTTATGGCGGCATTGTCCGAAGACCAGATTACGGTAGTCGTGTCTATTGTCGTCGGAAGACTGAGCTGCGATTTTATGTCGTTCTCCGCAGTATTGTTGCCTTTAATCGTATCCCAGGTCAGAGACGCCGCCGCGTCATCTACCAACACTTGTTCGTCAATAGACGTTACGGTAATTCTTGAAGATGGACCGACGAAGCTGTAATTGCTGTCTGCTTTCGCGCGTGCGAATACATAGTAGGTGTCTACTGCAGGTAGTTCGGCAAATTGATAAGTATAGACGCCACCGTTATTACTCCCATCCACCCAACCGGATGCCGGAGCGGTCCCGTCTTCGCTTATCGCGAATTCCACGGCTTGTCCGCTGGCCGGTGCGTTGGCGGTTACTGTTTTTGTTGCTGCATCCAGTGCGGGAACCGTTGACGATGAAAGCGGAAGACCTAACGTACTTTTCTGGAAACGCGGATTTTTGATGAATACGTCGGTGTTAGGGACACTCGTATTCCATTGCAGATGCATGGCCAGTCTGGTGACTTGGTCCAGCCATTCGTCATTGAAATTCCCGGCTACGGTACTTGTCGACGATAACTTCGTATACACCGTCGCCCATGTACCCGCCGCTGCATTCGCGACTCCGTTTAACTCCAGTTGGAGGCGGGAATCATTGTTAAACTTGTCCTCAGCAGGATTACTGTCGCTTACGATGACGAGCCAGTTGTTGCCTTCCATATTTTTGAAGCCGGCATTTGGAATGTACATCTCGAAGGCAAAGTAGCCGTCTCTATAAGCGGAGACATCTCTTAGAGGCGCCACGCTCGGCGTGAAAAGGTTATCCCAAGGACCGCCGTTCTTGGAGGTTCCCGTGTTCAACTTCCACGCTGTTTGTCCGTCCGGCGCATAGGTTGCTGTCGCCGTATTCCCATCCGCACCTGCGTTTACGGTCAATAGATTTACATCATCCCCCCACGCCGCGCTGACTGTCCCTGTTATAGGCGAAGAAAACAAAGTAACTAGCATCGCTGTCACAAGTAAAGATGCCAATAACCGTCTTTTTATCATTCTTAAATTTCCTCCATGTACCCTGTTTTTAGGTTTTGAAGAGCTCCCATAACTCTTGAAAAACCCCTCCGATGTACTCAGACAACGCTTTGCCGCTGTTGTTAGCCCGCTGCCGCCTCCCCCCTGCTCTTCCATTTATCCAATCTTGCAAAAGCGAATTCGTCCACAATCGACAAAATGTTAGCGCTTTCAACAGGGTTCACAGAGCGATTCGCATACGTGCAAATAACGTATTCTCGCGACTTCTTCACCCTGTACTATTTTCCTCGAATACTGCTCCGCATCTATTGTGGACTGATTTTATCATACGGGTGTTGCACTGAAGTTCCTACGAGGCAGTCTTATCCTTTACGGGGGCAATTTTACCTTGATTTTCTGATTGATCTTATCATCGAAAAAAAGAAGCGGAATTTTCTCCGCTTCGTTACTGTAATACATCCACTATTAGTCTTTCTTGATGAATAAACGAGTACATTTCACATGTGTTGTCTGGAAAATGAGGATATGCCCTCTAATCGTACTTCTTCCGACTTTCTACCAACCCGTGTGCAAAAAATTACATATTTTGATATAATTCTAGTGTACAACAGACTTGGGTGGGGAAGTATCGCCTCCAGAGTGGAGGTGATACTCATGCAATTTTCGTTGACAGAAGTGATCATGCTCGGCATGTTTTTGCTGGCTTTGCTCACATATCTGAAAAAACGAAAATAACCCGCCCAGGTTGACGGCCTGCGGGTTATTTTCTGGTCACTGACTGGGGGTTCCCCACCCAATATGTTGTGCAGGGAGCCAGATGGCCGTCCGGCTCCTTTTTCTATCCTAATCATATCATGACGGTTTCATTCATGCAATTTGCCTTTAGTTTTGACTCGCCAATACATCGCGCTATTCGTTTTAATTCCTGACTAACAATGAACACCTTGGGAACTCAATCTTTCTGTTAGACTTCGACAGAGTCCACACGAAATACATCTCTGAAATCATTCATATGATAATGATGCTGATAAGCGAACCGATTGACTTCAAGCTCGATTTCGAACCCTGCCCCTTGATTCAGATGAATCAACGTATCATATAAACTCTCGATTTCGTTAGAATCATATTTTTTCAATTTAAAATATCCCAATGAAACATGTGGAATATAGGGTTTGTTGAGAGGATACAATCTTTCAAAACGATCAAATAAATCGCTAATGATCTGATAATCACGAACTGCAGCCGGGCAAAATTTGATGCTGATCACATCTCCCCCGCCCGTACTTACTCCCAGCGCTTTCATTCTAATGGTCCTGCCTTTATAAACTTCGCTTATTTCCCTGAATTCCGCTCTAATGCTGCCTTCGATTGCTGCCATATCCCGTTTAATCTCGTCATTGTCGTTAGAAACGCTATAGGGATTGCTGAACGCGTGAATGGTCAAATGAAACGTCTCCGGGTGCAGCTTCACAAACATATCTGCATGCCTGGCGAACAATTCATTCTGAATCGCCCTGCACTTAGCGCCATCTTGCTCCGACAAAGCAATGACGCTGGTAGATCCATAGAACGGTTTAAGCTCTCCGTCCATCGTTATTTTCTCGGACAAACGCTCGGATATCGTCCATTCCTTCGGAATATGACGCATGTTGTTCGCGAAGCTCTGAATCAGACGGTCCGTGAATTCCTGATACTTATCGCTCATCTCGCATCTCCCTATTTTTCTGTAATATAAGCTGCGATGGCCCTTATTTTACCGCGCCGTCAGACAAACCGGAAATAAAGTATTTTTGCAAAAAGATAAACATAATCGTTACCGGAAGTACCGCAAGCAGAGCTGCGGCCGCCGCCGCATTGATGTTCGAGGAAAATTCGGAAAAGAAATTGGCAATTGTCAACGTGATCGTCTGCTTTTGCGGTTTTTGCAAGAAATACAGCGCAAATTCAAAGTCGTTCCAAACCTTTAATCCCGCCAAGATTAACACCGTCGCCGTGACCGGTTTCAATTGGGGGAGAAGGATGCGGAAGAATACGCTGTATCCGTTGCAGCCGTCGACCGTGGCCGCTTCATCCAGATCACGGGGAATTGTCCTAATGAAATTCGCATAGGTAAATATCGCCAAGGGTAGACCATGTGTCGTTAATACCAGGATAACGCCCCAAAACGTATTGATCGCATGCATGTCATTCATCACTTTGTACAGCGGAACGATGATACTTAACGTCGGAATCATCATCACGGTCAGCACCAGGTTCAGAATCCACTTGTTTGTTTTCGTCCTAACTCTCGCTAGCGGATAAGCCGCCATTGCTCCAATCATGATAATCAGGAATGAAGTGCCTACCGTAATCACGAAGGAATTGGTAAAAGCTCTAAGCATATGACTGCTATTTATGGCGTCCACAAAATTTTGCCAATATAGATAGTTAGGAATCGTCCATCTCGAAGACAAGTCCGTCATTTTCTTCAGCGCGATGGACAGGGTGATATACAATGGAGCCAGATGAAATACAATAATCAATAGGCCTGCGAATGGTAACAGTAACCCTCTCGTTTTCGTTTTCATCATCAGTGCTCCACTTCATTTCTGCTAATAAGTTTATGCGTGACTACCGTTACACATAGAATAAACAGGAATAATACGATACCGAGCGCCGTGGCGTACCCGGCATTCTGGCTTTGGAAGTACAGGGAGTTGATTAAGGTGGAGAAAGAATGCGTGCTCGATCCCGGTCCGCCTCCCGTCAGTGCAACGATCAGATCGAACAACTGCAGGCCCCCTATCAGCTTGTAAATTACGCTTATAATGATGGCCGGCATTAACAGAGGCAGGGTAATGTTGAAAAACTTCCGCCATGCACCGGTTCCGTCGATTTCAGCGGCCTCATAATAAGTTTTAGGAATCGTCTGCAGCCCGGCCAAATAAATAATCATGGCCTGACCGACAAATTGCATGGAGGTCGCGAATAAAATGATCTTCACTCCTCTTGACCCGTCCGCCAGCCAGTCCACCCGCTCCATTCCGAACAGCAGCATGATATCGTTCAAAGCCCCTCCATCGTACTGCATGATGAAATACCAGATGAACCCCATAACAAGGCCGGATATCAGAACCGGCAAGTAAACGGCAGATCTAACCCATTTCCTCCCGAAAAATACTTGATTAAGCAGCAAGGCATAAGCGAGCCCCCAGATGTTCTGGATCACAGTGGAGCCTACGCCGTATACGAGAGTGTTCTGGAAAGCCGTGATCACTTTATGATCGGTGAATAACATCTTGAAGTTATCGAAACCCACGTATTGATAATGCTGTGAATATCCATTCCAATTGGTTAACGAGATTTGAACCCCTTCGAAGAGCGGATAAAACACAAAAACCGCAAACAGTATGAGGGCCGGCAAATACATGACGTACAAGTGGCTTCCACTTGTCCACTTTCTCCGGAAAACCTTCATAACTAACCTCCCACTATTTCATGCAGCGCCTGGCATGGAATGACAAGTTCCATGCCAGGCGCTTTCTCTTGATGGCGTCGGTTATTGAGCAGAAGCCCGCAGTCTGTCATAATCGGTTTTCATCGCTCGCGAAGCGTTCTCGACATTCAATTCGCCCGACAGCAGACCGGGACCGACGACTTTCAGCGTGTTCCACATCCCGTTAGGCAAGTACTCCCTGTCGAAGTTGTTGGTGATCGGTACATCGCTGAACTTGGAGAATACTTCTTCCAAATCTCCCAGGTTAACCTGCACATCCGTCAATGCCGCCGGGATCGAATAAGCCTCGGCAATTTGGCTGACATTCTCGGGCTGCGACATATACGTTAAGAACTTAAGCGCTTCCTCTTCGTGCTCCGTATCTTTCCAGATGCCGATGGCATCCCTCTCGCCGCTGATCAAGAAAGGAGAGCCGTTATTCACGGGAATGCGCATCATCGAGATCTGGGCATCGGGGTTGAGCTTCAACACCTCGAATATAGAATTATTGGCTTGAAATGCGAAGGCGACTTTATTTTCCGCAAAGCCTTTAAAAACAGCCTGTTTATCTGCTGTTAAGTAATCGACGTTGTAGTACCCTTTGTCTCTTAATTGCAGAATGAATTTCGAAACCTCGTCGAAGTGACTCCAGTCGAACGAACCGTCCTTCAATTCATCCTTATACTCTACGCTCGCATCCTGAGTGAGAAACGAAGGCGCCACTCTGCCGAGGAATCCGGCAACATCGCCTGTGTCCTTGCCTCCGATCGCAATCGGCGTATAACCCGCATTTTTAATGACTTCGCAAGCTGCCAGGAACTGTTCCCATGTCTCCGGAACTGTGATATTCAGCTCTTGCAATATTTTCACATTGTACAGCATACCGCTGATGTCCACGTCGAAGGGCAACACGTACACATTCCCGGCCGAATCCGTTACGATCGGCTTGATTTCGTTGACCAGCTTGCTTGCCCACGGCTGATCATTCAGGGGCCGTAAATATTCGCTGTACTTGTGCACCGACCAGCCGTGCGTATTCCATAAATCCGGCAAATCATTCGTAGCCATCTTGGCGTTCATCAAGGCTTCATAATCTTTACTTTGAGGAGTAAGCTCAACGAAGATGTCCGGATTTTCTTGATTGAACTTGTCAACGATACGCTGGTAGGCTTCTAATGTACCGCCTGATGTGTTAGAGAAGAATTCCAGGGTCACCTTCTCTTTTTTGGTTGGACTCTGCGTTTCTGCGCTTTCCGATGCTTGTGCCGACGGGGTATTCGAATCTGGCGTCTGGCTGCCGGCGGCGTTCTCTTTCGTCTGACTGCAGGCTGCAAGAATCCCTATTAACAATGCCATGATCATCACAAGACTAGCTCTTCCCGCTTTATTCATCGTCATCGCTCCTCAATGTGAATTTAATGCCCCACCACTGCGAAAAGTAAGAACTGTTTCTCTCTATGAGTCATTCACTTTCCCTTGCGTTACATTTCCCGTTCATCAACTCCCTTCATTTTGACACCGTTGTCATTTCTGCGCAAGAAGCATTTTCATTTTATTTTTTGACGCTATCTCGAATAATAAGCTTAGGATCGACTTCAACGGATCTAATATCCTCCTTGTTCTCAAGGATTTGATCGATGATGTCAAACATCTTGAGCGCCAGTTGTTCAAAATCCTGCCCGACCGTTGTAAGCGGAGGGGTGTAGTACTGCGATATCGGGATATTGTCAAAGCCAATGACCGATACATCCTGCGGAATGGATAACCCATGACGATAGAGAGAATGATAGACGGCAATGACTTTCTCATCGCCGGAAACAAAAAACACTTGGGGAAGACGGTTCTGTTCGATCCTTTCCTCCACAAATCGATCAATATCCTCCAGTGTGCTCATGTTGTACACAATCTCCAATTGATCTAGCGACACCTGATCCTGTTCATAGGCTTCGATCATGGCTCGAGCCCGTTCCTGATTGACGTTCATATGGGCGCCGAGCAGCAAACAAACTTGAGTCAAACCCCTGCTGAATAAAAAACGGGCCGCTTCCTGCATTCCCTTCCGGTTATTGTTGGATACCGTCAGAGGCACATAGTCGGTTTTCTCAAAGGCCAGATAGGGGATATTGTTTTTCTGGGCGACTTCAAACCGTTTATCGTCATCCGTCAAATAAAACAGCACGATCACATCGATATATCCGCCTGATCTTTCCAATATGGAATTTTGCAAATCGCTGTCGTCATAGATGACTTCCTGAATCAAGGTGTATTTCTTGCGGCTGGCTTCGCCGACCAGATACGACATCAGAATATCGAACCATTTCGTGGTATGCTGGCCGTGTGTTTTTCGAATGGAGATCAATACATTTTTGGTCTTCTTATTGTTCAGGTTAGCCGCATATATATTCGGCTTATAGTTCGTTTCGGAAATCACCTTCAAAACTTTATCTTTCGTGGTTGGCTTAACATTGGGTTCATCGTTGATTACCCGCGATACGGTCTTGATGGAAAATCCCGAAAGCTTAGCAATTTCCCTGATCGTATTTTTTATCATCGCTTATCCATTCCTCGTTCATATTTAATGACACCGGTGTCTGACACCGTTGTCAAAAATATAGCACGACTCAAGCGGTCTGTCAATTATTTATACATCGTACCCCGTTACATCCCTTGACTCATCTCTTGTATATCGTCCGCCGCATGTGCAATCGACTTCGAGTTCTTGCGCTTTTCTCTGCGCTCCGTCCATTCTCCGATTTGAACGAACAGGAACGCTGCGGCGACTGTGAATAGAATGAGCGTATAGAATCCGGCGCCTATCCCGATCCCGACGCCGCCTGCGAAGAAGATCATGGCCGCAGACGTCAGTCCGATCACTTTCGCGCCATCTTTCAGAATGATTCCGGCACCGATAAATCCAAGTCCCGTAACCACTTGCGCGGCTAACCGCATCGGGTCCATCATCGTCTTATCGAACATCGTGCTGTATAATCCCGCGCTATTGATCGAAACAATCGTAATTAACGCGGAAGCGGCCGTGACATAGGTGTAGGTCTTAACGCCTGCCGGCTTATGCTTATGCGTTCGATCCAAGCCGATCAGGAATCCGATAACCGCGCTGCACAGAATGCGCAAGAGCAATTCGTATTCGCCAAGATAGTGTGCGGGTAAACGATCTAAATAGGAGAGTCCGGCCAAATCCATAGCTTCACATTCCTTTACGGTAGAGACCCTCCACATGGCCAAGAAGGCCATGCAGAGGGCGATTATTGTTGCGGACGGATTAGGGTGTGTCTTCATACTCCGAGGACAGCAGATATTGCCGAATTTTCGTTCCATGCAAGAAACTTTTGTGAAGGCGTACCGGAGGTACGTCAAGCAAAAGTGACGCAGCAGGGGGCGAAAAGGCGGTGATAGATGCCCCTGAGCGGGTTTGAAGACACACCCTAGTGCACGGCGTAGAAGCTTGGACGTATGAACCACGGAATGTTCGTTGACTGGTAATCGGAATATCTCAGAAGAGGGAAAAAGGGACCGGTACCTCCAAGTATATATGAGTAAGCGTCAAATAGCCCCCACCTAGCGGCGGGAGCAGGCTTCCAGCTATGCTATTGTTAGTCTTTCTTCATCAGACAATTAGCCGGCAGCGAATCAGACCATGGCAAGAACGGTTCGA
>Ga0065721_10051258_pt1 | contig 15542 bp, 15 predicted proteins | sample Mesricmetagenome_FD_59108 | JGI IMG/M metagenome (GOLD analysis project Ga0065721, IMG submission 59108) | Mesophilic microbial community from rice straw/compost enrichment Sample: eDNA_1 v2 (version 2) | ecosystem: Engineered > Solid waste > Grass > Composting > Bioreactor | place: USA: Davis... | reverse complement strand
AGCCGGCGAGCGTCGCCTTCTCGATCTTGAGGGCGTCCATCAACGCGACAGCATCGAGGGCGAGCGCTGACGGCTGGCCGTTGCGGAACGTTTCGCCGGACAGAAACCGGGTCGCGCCATAGCCGCGCAGATAGGGCACGATCACCCGGTAGCCCGCGGACACCAGCAACGGGGTGACATCAAGGAAGCTGTGGATGTCGTAGGGCCAGCCGTGCAGAAGAAGGACCGCCGGACCGCTGGCGGGACCGACTTCGGCATAGGCGACGTTGAGGACGCCCGCGTCGATCTGCTTTAGGGGACCGAACGACCTGTTCGTCCCCGGTCCGACAGGACGCGGCTCCGGCGGTCTTTCACCGCTGGTTTGCGCCGCCGCCGAACCGATGATGCCGAGTTCGGCGGCGGCGACGGACATGGCCGCAGCGCCCAAAAAGCGGCGACGGTCGTGATTGACTCGTTCGGCCATTTCCCTGCCCTCCTTCTGATCAGCGCACCGACCGGAACGACGTTCGCATCTCCTGCACGAAGAGTTCCGGCTGCTCCCAAGCGGCGAAGTGGCCGCCCTTGTCGAGCTTGTTGTAGTGGATCAGCTTGGGATAGGCCCGCTCGGCCCAGCTTCGCGGTGCCTGATAGATCTCGTCGGGGAAGGCGCTGACGGCGACGGGGATTTGCAGGCCCCGGACATCGAAGAAGCCGCCCTTGGAAACCTGCGCGGTGTCCCAGTACAGGCGCGCCGAGGAGATCGCGGTGTTCGTCAGCCAGTAGAGCGTGATGTTGTCGAGCACGTCGTCCCGCGTCAGCCCTTCCGTCTTTCCGTCGAAGACGCGGGCGATCATATCGTAACTGCGGATATCGTGGTCGAGCATCCAGGCCGCGAGGCCGACCGGCGAGTCGACCAGCCCGTACAGCGTCTGCGGGCGGTTGTTCATCTCGATCGCGTAGCCCAGCCCCTTCTTGTAGAAGTCGTCGAGCTGGTCCCAGGCGTGCTTTTCCTCGGCCGAAAGGCCGGCCGGCGCGGGACCGCCCGTCGCCAACGCCTTGGAAACATCGGCCGGCACCGTGGCCGCCATGTTGGTGTGGATGGCGAGCAGCCCCGGCGGCTGTTGCAGGGCCATGGTCTCCGAAACGGCGTTGCCCCAGTCGCCGCCCTGCGCGACGTAGCGTGTGTAGCCCAGGCGCTGCATCAGCGTCGCCCATGCCTGCGCGATGCGAACCGGGGTCCAGCCTGGCGCCGTCGGCTTGCCGGAGAAGCCATGTCCCGGCAGCGACGGAATCACGATGTGGAAGGCATCCGACGCGCTGCCGCCGTGAGCGGTGGGATTGGTCAGCGGCTCGATGATCTTCATCTGCTCGATGATCGAGCCGGGCCAGCCGTGGGTGACGATCATCGGCAGCGCGTTCTCGTTTTTCGAGCGTACGTGGATGAAGTGGATGGGCAGGCCGTCGATCTCGGTGACGAACTGCGGCAGGGCGTTGAGCCGCGCTTCGACCTTTCGCCAGTCGTGGTTGGTCTGCCAGTACTGCGCAAGCTTCTGCATGGTTGCCAGCTGCACGCCCTGGGAATCGTCGGTCACGGTCTCCCGGTCGGGCCAGCGGGTGGCGGCGATGCGCCGGCGAAGGTCGGCGAGCGCCTCGTCCGGGAATTCGACCCGGAAGGGGCGGATCGCGGCGTTTTCAATCGCGGCGTCCGACGTGTTGGGCGCCGCGCCCGGCTGCGTGGGGATCACGGTGACGGCAACCGCGGCCGCCAAGGAGGACAGCAGCACGGCGGCCGAGGTGGTGGGAAAGGACATCCTCATTCTCCTTGGAGGACAAGCGAGCGTGCGTGCCGGCGGATGGCGTTGCCGCGGATAAGCCTTCGGCGAATTTGGCGGCTAGACCAGTTTGATCGCGACGTCGATGTTGCCCCGCGTGGCGCGTGAGTACGGGCAGAGCCGGTCCGCTTCGTCGAGCAGGGCCTGGGCGACATCGCGGGGCAGGCCCGGCAGGCTCACGTTGAGCCGGGCGCCGAGCGTGTAGGCGCCGCCGATCAGGCTGAGATCGACCTCCGCGTCGATCGCCATTTCAGCGGGGAGCGAGACCTTCTGCTTGCGCGCGGCGAGGCCGATGGCGCTCTCGAAGCAGGCGGACCAGCCGGCGGCGAAGAGCTGCTCCGGATTGGTGCCGGGGCCGGGCGTGCCGGGCTGGGACAGCCGGACATCGAGGCGGCCGTCGGAACTGCGCGCAGCGCCGCCTTCCCGCCCCCCCGTGGTGTGGACATTGGCCGTGTACAGCAGCTTGTCGGCTTGGCTCATGGCAACCCTCCCGCTGGCGTTTGTCCGTGGCGGCTGTCCGATCACGAGGACGGGGGACATACCAGCACCATAAGGCGGGCCCGATCCATTGGACCAAGGTGTCGGCGATACCTTTGCATCAGCCGAACCTTTTGCGTCCTCTGTCCGGCGGCGCCCCGGTGCCGGTGGGCGCATCTAAAATCCCCTCTCCCCGGGGGGCGAGGGCTAGGAGGCCAAATGCGATCGCCCTGCCCCGATGGTCGCCGCGGCCTGCCTACATCGGATGGGACCGACACCAAGGTATAATGGGTAAAGCCGGGTCGTATGGCATATCGTTGGTTGATTACCGCACCCCACAGGCCGGCGGATCGGCTGGTCGTGCCGCGGATGCGCCCGGACCGGGGCATGCCCCGTAAAACGTGCTCCATAGGAGAGGGAATCTCGATGAGGAAGGTCCCGGCGCCCATTCCCTTCGCGGGATCGAAGCTCGACTGCACGCGGCATGTCTGTGCGTTCTTCAACAGCAGCGACGAAGAGTATCGGGTGCTGCTGCCGTTCATAAGGGACGGCTTCGACTGCGGCGACAAGGCGATCCACATCGTCAATCCCGACCGGCAGCACGACCACCTCATGCATCTGGCGTCGGTCGGGATCGACACGGCGGACGCGCAACGCCGCGGCCAGTTGGACCTGCGCACGACCACGGAGACCTATCTTCGCGACGGCCGCTTCGATCAGGACCGCATGCTCGACGCGTTCGAGCGGATGGCCAGCGGCAACGCCGGAGGGTCCTACGCGCCGAACCGCATCGTCTGCCAGATGGAGTGGGCGAGCGAAGACCGCACCCACATCGACGATCTGGTCGAATTCGAAGCCCGCGTGAACGACGTGTGGTGCCGGCACGACGACGCGGTGATCTGCGTCTACGATCTGGCGAAGTTCGGCGGCGCCACGGTGATCGACATCATGCGGACGCATCCGATGATCATCGTCGGCGGCATTCTTCAGGAAAATCCGTTCTTCGTACCCCCGCAGGATTTCCTGCGCGAAATTCGGGAGCGCCGCGCCCGGTAGGCACCGCCGCCAGGGACGGTCGTAAGATCATGGAACCGAAACAGTTCGGGGCGGAGATCCAGCGTCTCCAGCTCTGCATCAACGATTTGGTCAGCATCCTCGCCCTGCCGGCAATCTGGGTCCGCGGCGAACCGTCGACGATTGCCCAGAGCCTGCAGGAGTCGCTGTTGTCCATGCTGCGCCTCGATCTGGTCTATCTGCGGCTGAGCGACCCGGTCGGCGAGGCACCGCTCGAACTGGTCCGGCTCGATGAGCGGCAGCAGAATCCGGCCCGGTTGGACGAGGTCGGGCGCTTGCTCGCCCCCTGGCTGGATGCGGACCCGCAGGGCTGGCCGGCGAGACTGCCGATCGGGGGCGGCGAACTCTCCATCGTGCCGCAGCGCCTGGGGCTGCACGGAGAGATCGGCCTGCTGGTCGCCGGCTCGACGCGGGATGATTTCCCGCGGAAGACGGAACGCCTGCTGATCAGCGTCATGGCGAACCAGGCGACGGTCGGGTTGCAGGGCGCCCGGCATCTGAGCGAGCAGAAGCGCATCGCCGGGGAACTCGACCGCCGCGTCGCGCAGCGCACCGCCGAACTGGCGAAGACCAACGCGGAACTCCGACGGCAGATGTCCGAACGCCGGCAGGCCGAAGAGGCATTGGCGACAAACGAGCGGAACCTCGACCAGATCATCAACATGATCCCCGGGCTGGTGTGGTCGACACGCACGGACGGAACCGCCGAGTTCTTCAACCAGCACTATCTCGACTATGTGGGCCTGTCATCGGACAAGATGAAGGGCTGGGGCTGGATGACCGTGGTCCATCCGGGCGATCTGCCCGGCCTGACCAGCGCCTGGCGGGCGATCATGGCGCAGGGCCGCGCCGGCGAAGCCGAGGCGCGATTACGTCGCTTCGACGGGGAGTACCGCTGGTTCCTGTTTCGCGCCAATCCGCTCCACGACGAAGGCGGCACCGTCGTCCGGTGGTTCGGCATCAACACCGACATCGAAGACCGGAAGCGCGCGGAGGAAGCGCTGAGGGCGAGCGAATGGAACCTTCGCCGGATGACGGAGACCATTCCGCAGATGCTGTGGAGCGCGACGCCGGACGGCGCCCTCGACCACTGCAACGCACGGCTGCTGGACTACACGGGCTTTTCGGCCGAGCAGGTCATGGGCAACGGCTGGGCCAAACTGTTCCATCCGGAGGACGCCGGCCAGGCGCTGATGGTCTGGCGGGCCTGCGTCACCACCGGGGCGCCCTATCAGATCGAAGCCCGCGTCGCCCACGCCGCCGACCGGTCCTACCGCTGGTGCCTGACCATGGCCCTTCCGCTGCGCGACGAGAACGGGCGCATCGTGAAATGGCACGGCTCCTGCGTCGACATGCACAACTGGAAGGAGGCGCAGGACGAGCTGCGCGACACCCAGGCGGAACTGGCGCGCGTCACGCGCGTGATGACCATGGGCCAGCTCACGGCCTCCATCGCGCACGAGATCAACCAGCCCCTGGCCGGCATCATGACCAACGCCAGCACCTGCCTGCGCATGCTCGGCGCCGATCCGCCGAACGTGGCGGGCGCCCGCGAGACCGCGCGCCGGACCATCCGGGACGGCAAGCGCGCGTCGGACGTGATCGCGCGGCTGCGGGTTCTGTTCACCAAGCGGAGCGCCGCGACCGAGGCCGTGGACCTGAACGCAGCGACGGAGGAGGTGATCGCCCTGGCATCGACGGAATTGCAGCGGTGCAGCGTGAGTCTGCGGACGGAACTGGCGGACGATCTTCCGCCGGTGACCGGCGACCGCGTCCAGCTTCAACAGGTCATCCTGAATCTGGTCCTGAACGCCGTCGAGGCGATGCGCGACGTGGACGAGGGGTTGAGGGAACTGCTGATCTCGACCGGCCGCCTGGATGCGGGCCATGTCTGCCTGGCGGTGACGGACAGCGGCGTCGGGTTCGATGCGGCGGTCGTCCCGAAGCTCTTCAATCCCTTCTACACCACGAAGAGCGACGGCATGGGGATCGGGTTGTCGGTCAGCCGTTCGATCATCGAGAACCACCAGGGCCGCCTCTGGGCGGAGCCCAACGAGGGGGCGGGAGCGACCTTCTGGTTCTCCCTGCCATGCAGCGACACAAGTGCCGGGGCCGATGGCAGTCCCGTGTTCGCCGGGTCGATGCCAGCCGCGGCCAAGACGACGGGAAGCCGGTGATGCAGGATCGTGCATTCATTGCCGTCGTCGATGACGACGAGTCCGTCCGGGAATCCCTGCCCGACCTCGTTCGCGAGTTCGGCTACGAGGCCGGAGCCTTCTCCTCGGCCGAAGAGTTCCTGGCGTCGGGCTGCCTTCCGCAGACCCGCTGCCTCCTGCTCGACATCGCCATGCCCGGCATGTCGGGGATCGATCTGCAACGCGAACTGGCACGTCTCGGGCAGGCCGTCCCCATCGTCTTCATCACCGCACACGGAGACGAGGGCATCCGTGGGCGCCTGCGCGACGGCGGCGCCGTCGAATGCCTGATGAAGCCGTTCACCGACACGGCCCTGCTCGAAGCGCTCGACGCGGCGGTTCATTCAGGGGTGCAATCGAAGGTTCAATCGGGGGAGCAATCGGGTGAGCAATCGGGAGGGACGGCTTCGGCCTTGCGCCCCGGGACGGGACGGGACTAGAAAAGACGTCCTGGATTTGGTGGGCAGCGGCAAAGGTCGTCGACCATGCAGGATGTCACCTCGATCGTCTATGTCGTCGACGACGACATCTCGGTGCGCGAATCCCTGGAGGCGTTGATCCGCGACGCGGGTTGGCGCCCGGAGATTTTCGCGTCGGCGCAGGATTTTCTTTCCCATCCGCCGGTGCCGTGCCCCAATTGCCTGGTGCTCGACGTCACCCTGCCGGACCTCAACGGCCTCGACCTTCAGCAGCGCATCGCCGCCGAGCGGCCCGACATGCCGATCATCTTCATCACCGGCTACGGCGATGTGCCGATGACGGTGCGCGCGATGAAGGCGGGTGCCGTGGAGTTCCTGACCAAGCCGTTCGGGGACGAGGTGCTGCTGGAGGCCATTCGCAGCGCCCTGGGGCGCAGCGAGAACACCCTCGACGAGGCGAGCGAACTGCGCATTCTGCAGGATCGCTACGCCACGCTCAGCAGCCGCGAGCGCGAGGTCATGGCGCTGATCGTCTCGGGCCTGATGAACAAGCAGGTCGGCGGGGAATTGGGCATCAGCGAGATCACCGTGAAGGCCCACCGCGGTCGCGTCATGCGCAAGATGCAGGCCGGCTCCTTCGCCGACCTCGTCAACATCGCCGCGAAACTCCGCGTTCCGCCGTCACACGGTTAGGCCCGCACGAGGTTCGCGAGGAACGACCGGATCCGTGCGGCCACCTCGTCGCACGCTTCGTCCAGGGCGAAGTGACCCGCGTCGAGCATGTGGACCTCCGCGTCCGGAACGTCGCGCCGGTAGGCCTCCGCTCCCGCGACCGTGAAGGATGGATCGTAACGCCCCCAGAGGACGAGCAGCGGTGGCTGGCGATCGCGCATCCACGCCTGCCAGTCCGGGTAAGCCGCGACGTTGGTGCGGTAGTCGTAGAACAGGTCGCTTTGGATTTCGAGCTGGCCGGGACGCGAGAGAAAGGCGTGCTCGTCCGTCCAGGTGTCCGGGTCGTACCGTTCCGGGCGGGGGCTGGTGCCGACATGGCGTTGCCGGGTCGCGTCGAAGGACAGGAAGTTGGCGCGCAGCCGCTCCTCGTTGGCGGCGCGGTCGGCCCAATAGGCCTTGCGCGGTTCCCAAAGCGGGCCGAGACCTTCCTCGTGCGCCACGGCGTTCTGGACGATGATGGCGTCGATCCGGTCGGAATGGCGCAGCGCCAGCCGGAACCCCACGGGGCCGCCGTAATCCTGCACAAGCAGGGTGTAGGAGGCCAGGGCCAGTTGCGCGACAAGCCCTTCGATCACCCGCGCCAGATGGTCGAAGGTGTAGGCGAATTCCCGCGGCGACGGCGCGTCGCTGTGGCCGAAGCCGGGGTAGTCCGGGGCGATGATGCGATAGCGGTCCGCCAGCAACGGAATCAGGGGCTCGTACATCCGCGACGACGACGGGAATCCGTGCAGCATCAGGATGGTCTGCCCGTTCGGCGGCCCGGCCTCGCGGTAGAAGACGCGGATGCCCTCGACGACGGCGCTGCGGTAGGTGGTCGTGCTGCGCGTGGAGTTCATCATCGAATCCTTACACCGGCAGTGGCGCTCCGGCCTGTTCGCGGACCATGTACTCGGCGTACCACTCGGGCCAGTTCTCATCGTGCCCGCCGCCGGCCCGCTTCTCATGCACGCCGTGCGCGGTCGCCGCACGCCGGAGCGCCGTCGCGAGGTCCGTCGGCGAGGTGAAGGTCGTGGTGTCCGCGTCCACGCGTCCGGGCAGCCGCGCGGTGACTTCCTGCAACATCCAGCCGTTGCCGTCCGGATCGCTGAAGGAGGCGAACGAGGCGTAGCTGCGCCGCTCCGGATCCGGGCCGCTGACGCGGCCTTCCGTTCCGCCGCGGTGGAACACGCCGCCCGCGTCGTGGAACACCTCGCTCACGTCGACGCCGCGGCGGGCGAGATCGGCGCGCGCCGCCGCGATGTCGGACACGATCAGGTGGAGCCCCTGCGCCGTGCCGGGTGCCGCCGACGTGACCCCGTTGCCGAAGATGACCGAGCCCGACGAACCGGGCGGCGTGAACTGTATGACCCGGAATCCGTCGCTCTTCGCGAAATCGGCGTCGAGCCTCCACCCCAGGCCATCGTAGAAGCGCTTGGCGCGATCGACGTCCGAAACAGGAATGACGATCACCTCAAGCTTCATGTCGGTCGCCGGGGCCTGTGTGGATTCGGGCATGGTCGTCTCCTTGCCGTTCGGGAAAATGGCGGCGTGTCCGGTCACGCCGGGCGCTTCAACGCCGCGGCGTCGACCGGCAGCTTTCGGAAGCGCTTGCCGGTTGCCGCAAAGACGGCGTTGGCGACCGCGGGCACGATCAACGAGGTTCCGGCCTCGCCCATGCCGCCCGGCGGTTCGGTGTTTTGGACGATGTGGACCTCGACGGCCGGAGCCTCGTTCATCCGCAGGATCTGGTAGGTGTCGAAGTTGGCCTGCTCGACCTGCCCGTTCTTGAGCGTGATCGCGCCGTAGAGGGCCGCCGTGATGCCGAACATGATGCCGCTCTGGATCTGCGCGCGGACCGTGTCGGGGTTGACCACGGTGCCGCAATCGACGGCGCAGACCACGCGCCGGACACGAACCGTGCCGTCCTTCGCGACCTCGACCTCGGCGATCTGCGCCATATGGGTCGCGAAGACGAACTGGAGGGCGACGCCCCGGCCCACGCCGGCCGGCAGCGGTTGGCCCCAGCCGGCCTTCTCCGCGGCCAATTGGAGGACCGCCTTGGCCCGCGGATTCTTGTCCAGAAGGGCCAGCCGATAGGCGACCGGATCCTGCTTCGCCGCCGCGGCCAGCTCATCCACGAAGCTCTCGGTCACGAACACGTTGTGGGACGGACCGACGCTGCGCCAGAAGGCCGTCGGAATGCCCGGAGGCTCCACCCGCACGAACTCCACATGCGTGTTCGGGAGATCGTAGACCAGATGGATCGCGCCTTCGGTGGTGTCCGGGTCCAGGCCGTTGTTGAAGGCGGCCGGCAGCCACCGCGCGATGACCGAGGGGCCCGCGAAGCGATTGTTCCAGACGACCGGCCGTCCCTTCTCGTCGAGGCCGGCGGAAATCCGGTCGAGCCAGTATGGCCGGTACATGTCGTGCTGGATGTCTTCCTCGCGGGTCCAGACAATTTTGACCGGGCCATCGACCTGCTTGGCGATCTGGACGGCCCGAATGACTCCGTCCGCCTCCAGCCGCCGCCCGAACCCGCCGCCGATCAGGTGGTTGTGCACGACGACCTTGTCGAGCGGAAGGCCCGCGGTTTTGGCCGCCGCCGCCTGCACGCGCGCCACGGCCTGACTGCCGACCCAGATTTCGCAGCCGTCCGGGCGGACATGCGCCGTGCAGTTCATCGGCTCCATCGTCGCGTGGGCCAGGAAGGGAAGCTCGTAGATCGCTTCGACCTTGGTGGCCGCGCCCGCCATCGCCTTGCCGGGATCGCCGGTGTTCTGCGCCACGACCCCCGGTTTCAGCGTCGCGTCGTTCAACTCGGTCGCGATCCTGTCCGTGTCGAGCGTGGCATACGGTCCGCCGTCCCATTCGATCACCAGGGCCGCCAGACCCTTCTTCGCCGCCCCCATGTGGTCGGCCACGACGGCGACGGCGTCGTCGAGCCGCACGATCTGGCGCACGCCGTTGACCGCCTTCGCGGCGGAATCGTCCACACTCTTCACGCGGCCGCCGAAGGTGGGCGATTGCGCCAGGGTCGCGATCTTCACGCCGGGCGGCCGAACGTCGATGCCGTAGACGGCCGTTCCGTTGACCTTTGCCGGCGTGTCCAGGCGCTTGGCCGGCGTGCCGATGAGCCGGAACTCCTCGTTCCGCTTGAGCGGCACGTCGTCGGGGACGGGCATGCGGGCGGCATCGGCGGCGAGTTCGCCATAGGTGGCCCGCCGACCGGTCGGCGGGTGCATCACTGCGCCGCTTTGCGTGCGGCATGCCGCAGGATCGACCTTCCAGCGTTCAGCCGCCGCGGCGACCAGCATGGTCCTGGTCGTCGCACCGGCTTGGCGCAGGGGCTGCCATGACGCGCGGACCGCGTTCGAGTTGCCGGTCGCCTGAACGCCGAGCAACGGGTTGGCGTAGAGCTTTTCGTTCGGCGGGGCATGTTCCAGCCGCACCTGCGACAGGTCGACGTCCAGTTCTTCCGCGATCAGCATCGGGATGGACGTGTAGGTGCCCTGCCCCATCTCGACATAGGGCATGGTCAGCACGATCTGGCCGTCGCCGCCGATCCGGATGAAGGCGTTCGGCACGAAAGCATTGGCGGCGGCATTGCCGGAGCTTTCAGCGGTAGCGGCCTCGGCATCGCCGTTTGCGAACGGCAGCCGCAGGCTCAGCATGAAGCCGCCGCCAACAGCCGCCCCGGCCTGCAGGAACCGGCGGCGGGAGAGTGCGTCGCCCGACCCGCGTCGTTCCGGGCTGTCGGGGTTGGACGGTAGGGGGTCGAGGGCCATGGGCAGCCTCCCTATCAGACCTGCCAATCAGACCGACCGCGCGGCCTGCTTGATCGCTTCGCGAATGCGGATGTAGGTCCCGCAGCGGCAGATGTTGCCGGACATCGCGTCGTCGATGTCGGCATCGGTCGGTCGCGGATTGCTCGCCAGCAGGGCGGTGGCCGACATGATCTGGCCGGACTGGCAATAGCCGCATTGCACGACTTCCCGGTCGAGCCAGGCTTTCTGGATCCTGGCGCCCGCGGGCGTTGCCCCGACCGCTTCGATGGTCGTGATCGCGGACGTGCCGATGCTGTCGACCGGGGTGACGCAGGACCGGGTCGCGACGCCGTCGACATGCACGGTGCACGCGCCGCAGAGCGCCATGCCGCAGCCGAACTTCGTGCCCGTCATTCCAAGAACGTCGCGCAACACCCACAAGAGCGGGGTGTCGCCGTCGACATCGACACTGTGCGGATGACCGTTGACGTTGATCGTGAAGGCCATGGCTTCATCTCGATTTGAGTTCTTACGAAGGGACGTGCCTGTCTTTAGAATTTCTCCTGCCGAGTTCTTCTCACCGATATCTTTTTGCAGGATCGGTTCAATACGTGGATGACACCAGGAGGGTGCGGAGTCCATTGCACATAGGTATCACCGATACTTTGGTGTCTGTGATCGGCCCTCGAAAGAATCGACGACCGACCACGCAGAAGGATTATCAATGGCCGAGCTGGCCGACGTGATGGCCGAGGCGCCGCTCAACGTCGCCCGCCCTGTGGAAGCCGCGCTCCATCAGCGTCCTGATCCGCTTCTGAGCCGCCGGCCGGCCGAAGGAGGCGATGAAGGCGTCCCATTCCGGGGCGATCTCGGAATCGGGCGGCAGGCTGGCCACGTCGACCATCCGCTTGGTGTCCGCGATGGCCTGCTTGTCGAAGGACGCGATCCGCTGCGCGAGCGCGTCGACGAAGCCGTCCAGCTCGGCATCCGGCAGGGCGCGGTTGACGTAGCCGTACAACTCGGCAAGCTCGCCACCGATGTCGTCGGCGCTGAGCAGAACCTCCAAAGCGCGTCCGCGCCCCATCAGGCGGGGAAGCCGGGCCATCGGACCGCCTCCCGGAACCAGGCCGGCGCCGACCTCCCACTGCGACAGGATCGCCTTCTCGCGGCTGCCGAAGCGCATGTCGCAGGCGAGCGCCAGTTCGCTGCCGACCCCCGTGGCCCGCCCGCGGATCGAGGCGATGGACACGACTGGCGCGCGGCTGAGGCGCACCAGCATGTCGGGCAGCGGCGGCAGGCCCGTCGACCCCGGCGGCAGGCTGGTCGTGTCCTTCGGATCGGCGAGGAAGTCGTAGTGCGTCAGGAAGAAGCCTTCGACGGCGCTGTCGAAAACCACGACCTTCACGTCGGCATCGGCCTCCAGCGCGGTGACGATCTCATCCAGCTGCGGGATGGTCTCCGGCCCGAAGATGTTCAGGGGCGGATGATCGAAGGTCACGCGCCAATAAAACGGCGAATGCCGTTCCAGGCGGATCTGCCGCGCGGCTTGCTGGTCGTGCATCTTTGCCTCCGGACTGCAAACGATTTGGTTGCGGACGTGTTGCTACGGTTCGGAAGGCACAGGTTTGCGCACGTGATGGCCGCGCATCCATCGGACGAAGGTATCGCCGATACCTTGGTGTCGGCCGCCACAGCGGCTCACCAGAGGCCGCTCGCTAATGCGCCATGAAGACGGGAACGTGCGCCATCTCCAGGATCAGGCGGGTGGCCCCGCCGAAGATCATCTGGCGCAGCCGGCTCTGCGTATACGCCCCTTTGATCAGGAGGTCTCCGCCCAGCGCGCGGGTTTCCTCCAAAATGGTCTCGCCGGTTCCGTGGTGCTGGGGCACGTGGCGCGCCTGTGCGACGATTCCGGTCCGGTCCAAGGAACGGACGACGTCCTCGCCGTTCGGGCCATCGACCATTCCGCCCTCCACCGACAACACGATGACGCGCCGGGCACGCTGCAGAATGGGACGGGCGAAGGCCAGCGTGCGCGCCGTCTCCGTGCTGCCGTTCCAGGCGACGACGACGGTTTCACCGAAGCGGTCGGGCGGCATCGGCGGCGCCAGCAGCAGAGGCCGCCCGCTTTCGAACAGCACGGCTTCCACGGTCGCCATGCGGGGTGCGGATTCGCGGCGCGCTGGCTGCCCAAGGACGGTGATGTCGAACAGGCGGGCGTGACGGGCCACAAAGGCCTCTCCCGGCGGCGCATCGGCGCGGAAGTGAGCGGTCGGCCTTATGCCGCCCGGGCCGGCGTCGAGAGGAATGTTCCGCTCGCCCATGACTTTGTCGAACAGTGCGTGGGCTTGCCGCACCCGTTCCCACTCATCGCGGCGCAGTTCCTCGATGACGACGGGGATGCCGCCGTTCAGCGGAACGGTTCCTATGTACTCGCGCCGGACATAAAGCCCTTCCAGGTAGCTGCCCCACTCCTGCGCCGCAACCGCCGCCATCTGCAGCACCGAAGCCAGCATGTCGCTTTCCTCAAGTGGCACCAGGATGCTTTGCATGGCACTGTCCTCCCGCGCTGCGCCGAATGGAAATGACATTGGACGGCCTGCGTCGGCTGGCAACACAGCCGGAAGCCTGATCCTGACAGGGTTTCCTGACGGGAGCTTCCAGCGGAGCCACTTGAGCGTCCGGCGCATGCCAGAAACACAGACTAATTTTATCTGCGTTAATGCTTGCGTCCGTGAATTCGGACGCATATCATCCGCGTTGTGAAGGGTATGCCCCTATACAGGCTTAGTCATGGCACATCTTACGGTAAGCGTCGAATACGGCATCCATTGCCTTCTCTGGCTGGTCTCCTCGGGCGATACCCCGTTGAGCAGCCGGGACATGGCGGAGTTGCAGGGCATTTCCCCGGCCTTTCTCGCCAAGATTTTTCCGAAGCTGGAGAAGGCGGGAATCGTCGCCGCGAGCGAAGGGGTGCGCGGCGGGTATCGTCTTGCCAAGCCCCCGCAAGACATCACCTTTCTCGATATCGTGGATGCGATCGAAGGCGACAAACCGCTCTTCGAATGTCAGGAGGTCCGTGGCCGTTGCGCCGTGTTCGGGGACATGCCTCCGTCCTGGTCCACGTCCGGCGTTTGCGCCGTGCATGCGGTGATGCTGAGCGCCGAAAAGGCGATGCGCAAAGCCCTGGCCCAGGAAACGCTGGAAGGGGTCGCGAAAACCTTCAATCGGAAGGCCCCGTCTGAATTCAAAGACGACGTTCGCAATTGGATCGAGAACCGGATCAGCACCCGGATCTCCCCGCGGGCGTCGCGGACACAGTGAACGCGTCACCGGGGTTCGGGAACGGTGAACGACACCGTCTGAGCCTCGAGGATGTTGTGCTCGGGGTCGGACAATTCGACCAGCACCTTGTGCGGGCCGGGCGGCATCCCGACCACGACGATCGTGTTGGTGTTGGCAAAATCCCCCCAGTGCCAGGGAAGATCGTCGACGGTGACATGCAGGTGCCCGACCCGCGGAGACACGTCGCGGGCGCCCGCCCCGAGCACCGGCACAATACGGAAGTTCTCCGTCCGGTATGAGATCAGGACGGCGCCCCGCGCCAGCGGACCCGGAAGCGGCGGATCCACGATCAGCTTGGGGGCGGGCTCGTTCTGGATGGGCAGGATCGGCGGGTGGCTCGGCCCCTCTTTTGCGCTCTGGGCGAAAGCGCTCGTGGCGAGCAGTGTGCTTGCGGCGACGGCGGCAAGCGTCTTGATGAGCATGGCCATGAATGGCTCTCCTTGAAAATGCAAGGGGCGGGAATGCAACGGGCTGCGACCAGGGGCTTCGGCGCACCGGGGTGGCGTTCGTTGCCGCGTTCGTTGCCAAGGGGGGCCCGGCCGGAGGCGGGATGAGCGGGGGGGTTGTGCCTCCGACCGGGCGTCGTCCGTGGGGAGCGGCCGACGAGCAGCGTTGTAGACCAGCAATGTCGTCCAAATGTGTCCGGCAGGGCGGCTTTTTGTATCAGACTGTTCAACGCGCAGGGACTGATACACGCGCGTACAATATCGCCCGGACGACGTGTCTGGAGGCTGTCCGCCCTATGCTTTTGCCGGCAAGGACTCGCGATCCAGGTCATCAGCCGACGGCAACAATGAATATTGGCTAAAGTTTTATTTGATCGTCGATTGGCCGTCCTTGTCCCGGCGGAACCCTCGTTTCGTTCAACGTGAGGAGACAACGATGACCGACCTGCTGCACAAGGTCTTTGCCGCGCATGGCGGACTCGACCGCTGGACCTCCTTTGAAAAGGTCAGCGCGACGATCGCATCCGGTGGCGAGTTGTGGGGCATGAAGGGGATCAAGGAGGATTCGACGCCGCGCCGCGTGACCGCCGACATCCGTCGCGAATGGGTGAGCGTGGCCCCCGCCGGCAATCCCGACTGGCGCCTGACGTTCACGCCGGAACGGACTGTGATCGAAGCGAGCGACCACAGCATCATCGCCGAGCGCAGCCATCCACGCGCCGCCTTCGCCAACCACACGCTGAACACGCCGTGGGACCCACTCCACCGGTCCTACTTCACCGGCTACGCCATGTGGACGTATCTGAACACGCCGTTCATAATGGCCTTGCCCGATTTCAGCGTCGAGGAGATCGCGCCCTGGCAGGAAGGCGATGAAACGTGGCGCGTGCTGCGCGTGACGTTTCCGGCCGCGGTCGAAAGCCACTGCCCGGTGCAGGAGTTCTACTTCGGACCGGATTTTCTGCTGCGCCGCCACGACTATCAGGTCGACGTCTCCGGCGGCTTTCCGGCCGCCCAATATGTCTACGACATGGTGGAGGCCGACGGCATCAGGTTTCCGGCGAAACGGCGCGCCCACCCCCGGCGCGCCGACGGTCAGCCGGATCGCGACCGGACCTATGTCCGGATCGACCTCAGCGAGTACGGCATGAGCTGAGGTGGTCCCTGTTTTCCGGTTCTCCCGCACTTTGCGTGGATCAGGCTAATAACGCTGGAGCCGGCGCCGTCGGAAGATCCCATGTAAGGGAGCATGCAAGAGCTTTTTGTGATCCCGGATTGCCGTGTCGTGACGGTTGAACCT
>Ga0065721_10006006_pt1 | contig 15546 bp, 15 predicted proteins | sample Mesricmetagenome_FD_59108 | JGI IMG/M metagenome (GOLD analysis project Ga0065721, IMG submission 59108) | Mesophilic microbial community from rice straw/compost enrichment Sample: eDNA_1 v2 (version 2) | ecosystem: Engineered > Solid waste > Grass > Composting > Bioreactor | place: USA: Davis... | reverse complement strand
AGGCCCCGGCGCGCAATCGTCGCAGGCATCTTCGAAGACGAGACGGGGCTCATGCGCTACTCCAGATTCTGGACCTGTTCACGGAACTGGTCGATCACTACTTTCAGTTCGATGCCGGCAGCCGTTACCGCAGCGGCATTGGATTTGGAACAGATGGTATTCGATTCCCGGTTAAATTCCTGTGCAAGGAAATCCAGCCGGCGGCCGACCGGGCCACCCTTGTCGATCAGTTCACCCGCCGCCACCACATGCGCCTTGAGGCGATCGATCTCTTCGCGCAGGTCAGCCTTGGTGGCAAGCAATGCGGCTTCGGCATGCAGCCGGTCCCGATCAAGCGACGGCGCGTCCTGCAGCAATGCCGCGACCTGCTGGGACAGCCGCCGGGAAATTTCCTCGGTTGATCGAGACGGGTCGGCCTCCACCACCGCCGTCAGTTCGGCAATGCGGGCGACATGAGCCTTGAGCACCGTGCCTAGCGCAGCTCCCTCGCTTTCGCGCATGCGGCGCAGATGCTCCAGCGCCTCGCCAAGCCCCGCCAGAATGGCAGCATCGCGCGCGGCAATCGCTTCTTCGCTCTCCTCGGGCTCACGGATATCGACGAGGCCGCGGATCGCCATCAGGCTGTCGAGCTTCAGGGGCGACGGATCGACCAGCGGACCAAGCTCCTCGCGCAGCGCCAGTACCGCCGCCAGCGCGTCGCGGTTCAGCACCGCCTCTACCTTCGTTTCGGTGACGGAGAGGTTGAGCGAAGCCTGGATATTGCCGCGCGAGAATTTCTCTGTGATCAGGCGGCGCACGTCGGCTTCCAGGCTTTCCAGCCCCGGCGGCAGGCGCAGGCGCATGTCGAGCCCCTTGCCGTTTACCGAGCGGAGTTCCCAGACGTAGCGGTTGCGGCCCACGGTCCCTTCGCTGCGTGCAAACCCGGTCATGGACTGCAAGGTCATCGTCATCTCCAGAATATGGCAGGATCAGCAGCCGGCATTGTCGCCGAAGGCTTAGTTGCTCTTCGGCGGCTTTTCTGCCTCGTCACCATCCGGCTGGCCGTCCACCACTTCCGGATTGGCAGCCCGTTCGGCTTCCAGCCTGCGCCAGCGGCGAACATTGGCATTGTGTTCTTCAAGCGTGGCGGCAAAGACGTGCCCACCCGTGCCATCGGCCACGAAGTAAAGATCCTTGGTCCGCCACGGATTGGCGACGGCCTCGAGCGCTGCACGGCCCGGGTTGGCGATCGGCGTCGGCGGCAGGCCCTTGATCTGGTAGGTGTTGTAGGGCGTCGGCTTGGCGAGGTCGGACTTGTAGATCGGCCGGTCGGCCGGCTTCCCCTCGCCGCCAAAGAGGCCGTAGATGATCGTCGGGTCGGACTGCAGGCGCATGCCGCGCTGCAGGCGGTTGATGAAGACGGAAGCGACATGGGCGCGCTCGTCTTCCTTGCCGGTTTCCTTTTCCACGATCGACGCCAGGATGACGAACTCTTCCTTGGTCTTGATCGGCAGGTCGGGGTCGCGACGCTCCCAGATCTGGTCGACGAGCTTCTGCTGGGCGACGCGCATCTGCTGGATGATGTCGGCGCGCTTGCTGCCGCGGGAGAACTTGTAGGTGTCCGGGCGAAGCGTGCCTTCAGCCGGCAGTTCGGCCGGAATGTCGCCTTCAAGCGTCGGATCTTCCGCAAGCCGCAGCATCATCTGCCGCACGGTCAGGCCTTCCGGCATGGAAATCGAGTGCAGGATCGACTTGCCGGACTCGAGCAGGTTGGCGATGTCCTGCATCGAGGCATGCGCCTTGATCTCGTATTCACCCGACTTCAGGCTGCGACGGTTGCTGCGGTCGCCGGAGAAATAACCAAGCTGCACCGCCGTCACATACTGGAAGATGCGCGGATCGCTGTCGATGATCTCGTTGCGGGCCAGACTGTTGGCGATTTCCTCAAGGCCTGCGCCTTCGCGCACCACGAAATTCGTGTTTGCGGCAAGTGGCCCCGGCTGCTGGTAGGTCGACAGCGCGTAATAGAAGACGGCAGCACCAATCAGGCAGATCGCCACCACCATGGTCATGACGAAGTTCAGGAAGATGACGAGCTGGCTGCGCGCCTTCTTCGACCGACGTGGTGGATCCGGCACCCGCTCCGGCTTCAACGCCTCGTTCGGCGACTTCGGAATGATCCGGCCCCTGCCGTTGGCAGGAGGCAGATCGTTCACATGACTGGAATCACTCAACCGCGCCCCCGGGGTCAGAACTTATACAAAGACATGACTCGTTGTTTGGCCACGTAATGCGGCAAAAACAGGTTCGCCAATGATCAGGACCCGGGAGAAGTCCCAGGTCCAGTGGCATCAGGCATCGTAGCGGCGCAGAACCAGCGAAGCGTTCGTACCGCCGAACCCGAAGGAGTTCGACAGCGCCACGTTGATGTCGCGCTTGCGCGCCTTGTGCGGAACGAGATCAATCGCGGTCTCGACATCGGGATTGTCGAGGTTGAGCGTCGGCGGAGCGACGTTGTCGCGGATCGCGAGCGTGGAGAAGATGGCCTCCACGGCACCGGCGGCACCGAGAAGGTGGCCGATCGCCGACTTGGTGGACGACATCGAAATCTTCGAGGCGGCATTGCCGACCAGCCGCTCGACAGCGCCGAGTTCGATCGTGTCGGCCATGGTCGAGGTGCCATGGGCATTGATGTAGTCGATGTCGGAGGCGTTCAAGCCCGCACGCTTCAGGGCGGCCGACATGCAGCGATACGCGCCGTCGCCGTCCTCGGAAGGAGCCGTGATGTGGTAGGCATCGCCCGACAGGCCATAGCCCACGACTTCGGCGTAAATCTTGGCACCGCGCGCCTTGGCGTGTTCCAGCTCTTCGAGAACCACGATGCCGGCGCCCTCGCCCATGACGAAGCCGTCACGGTCGCGATCGTAGGGACGCGATGCCTTCTGCGGGTCGTCGTTGTGCTGCGTGGACAGCGCCTTGCAGGCGGCAAAGCCCGCGAGCGAGATGCGGCAGATCGGCGATTCCGCGCCACCGGCCACCATGACATCGGCATCGCCGAGCATGATGAGACGCGCTGCGTCACCGATCGCATGCGCGCCGGTGGAGCAGGCCGTGACAACGGCATGGTTGGGACCGCGCAGCTTGTGGCGGATCGAGACCTGGCCGGAAACGAGATTGATCAGGCGACCGGGAATAAAGAACGGCGAAATGCGCCGCGGTCCCTTGTCGCGCAGGGTGTAGCCAGCCTCGACGATGCCGTCGAGACCGCCAATGCCGGAGCCGATCAACACGCCGGTGGCGATCTGGTCTTCGTCGGTCTGCGGATGCCAGTCGGCATCCTTCAGCGCCATGTCCGCGGCAGCCATGCCGTAGATGATGAAGGGATCAACCTTGCGCTGTTCCTTCGGCTCCATCCAGTCATCTGGATTGAAGGTGCCGTTGGTGCCGTCGCCGAAAGGCAGGCGGCAGGCAATCTTGGCGGGCAGGTCATCAACCTCGAATTCCGTCACGAGACGAGCGGCATTTTCGCCGGCCAGCAAGCGTTGCCAGCTGACTTCCGTTCCGCAACCGAGTGGAGATACCATGCCGGTACCGGTGATAACGACACGTCTCATCGCCAGCGCCCTACCCTATATGCTTAGTGTTCTTATTTGCGGAAACGGCCCGAGCAAGCGGGCCGTCGTCGGGATCGACCTTGCGGCTCATCCCAAATATGTCAGTCGATCAGGCCTGGGCCTTCTCGATGAACTTCACTGCGTCGCCGACGGTCAGAATGGAATCGGCGGCATCGTCAGGAATTTCAACGCCGAATTCTTCTTCGAAAGCCATGACCAGTTCGACGGTGTCGAGCGAGTCCGCGCCAAGATCGTCGATGAAGCTTGCGCCTTCAACTACCTTGTCGGCATCGACGCCGAGATGATCAATAACAATTTTCTTAACGCGTTCAGCGATATCGCTCATGTCGGTTTCCTCGACCTTTGTCTTATCGAATGCCTGGATGACATCCGCATCCTGTTAAAACCAGCAACCGCAGCTAAATCCAGCCGCGATCCCGGCAAACCCGTTGCCCCCTTTTCAGGTTCCCATCGCATCGCAATCACGCAATATGACGGCCTGATTATCAGGGTGACTATTTCACAGTCTTGGCCCGCTTAACATGGATTAACTGTTCCGCAAAGCCAGAATTTGTTCCACTTCGCCGCTGCCAACAGGGATTTGTCGTTGCGGCTCAATGGCTCAAATCATTGCCATGCCGCCGTTGACGTGAATCGTCTGGCCGGTGACGTAGCCGGCTTCATTGGAGGCAAGATAAAGCACGGCGGCAGCAATATCGGAGCCAGCGCCCATCCGCTTCATCGGGATCGCGCCGAGGATTGCTTCCTTCTGCTTGTCGTTCAGCTTGCCGGTCATGGCGCTTTCGATGAAGCCCGGGGCGACGCAGTTGACCGTCACGTTGCGGGTGGCGATTTCCTGGGCGAGCGACTTCGAAAAGCCGATCATGCCGGCCTTGGAGGCGCAGTAGTTTGCCTGGCCCGGATTGCCGGTGACACCGACCACGGACGTGATGTTGATGATGCGGCCATGCCGGCGGCGCATCATCGGGTGGGTGAGTTCGCGCGTCAGGCGGAAGACGGCCGTGAGGTTCACTTCGAGGACCGAATCCCAGTCCGCATCGCTCATCCGGACGAACAGGCCGTCCTTGGTGATGCCCGCATTGTTGACCAGAATGTCGACGCCTTCAAGTTCGGCCTCAGCCTTCTCGCCGAGCGCCTTTACCTCATCGCGGTCCGACAGGTTTGCCGGGAAGATCTTGACGCGCTCGCCAAGTTCGGCTGCCAGCGCCTCGAGCTTTTCAACGCGCGTGCCGTGCAGGCCGACGGTTGCGCCCTGTGCATGCAGCATGCGGGCGATCTCTTCGCCGAGGCCACCGGTTGCACCCGTCACCAATGCCTTGCGGCCGGTCAAATCAAACATAGGATCTTTCCTTTCTTCAGCCGAGGATGGCGGCAAGCGCCGCATCGATATCGGCCGGCGTGTTGACGGCAATGCCGGAAATATTCTTGTCTATGCGGCGGGCAAGGCCTGTCAGCACTTTGCCGGAACCGATCTCGTAAAGGGTGGTGATGCCGTTCTGGCCGAACCACTCCACCGTTTCGCGCCAGCGCACCTGTCCGGTCACCTGCGTCACGAGCAGCTGGACGATCTCGTCGGCATCGTAAACCGGAGCGGCGCGCACATTGGCGACCACCGGCACGACCGGGTTCTTCTTGTCGACCTTGCCCAGCGCGTGACGCATGGCGTCAGCCGCCGGCGCCATCAGGTCGCTATGGAAAGGCGCGGACACTGGCAGCATGATGGCACGCTTGGCGCCCTTTTCCGTGGCGAGTGCTGCAGCCTTCTCCACCGCAGCCTTCGAACCGGAAATGACGATCTGGCCGCCACCGTTGTCGTTGGCGATCTGGCAGACGCCGTCGGCGCGTGCTTCAGCACAGACAGCATCAACATCGCCATGATCCAGGCCGATGACTGCCGCCATGGCGCCCTGCCCCACCGGCACCGCCGATTGCATGGCGTCGCCGCGAATGCGCAGCAGGCGCGCCGTATCGGCAAGCGAGAAGGTGCCTGCTGCACAGAGCGCGGAATATTCGCCGAGCGAGTGGCCCGCGACATAAGCCACCTTGTCGGCGAGGTTGAGACCGCGCGCCTCCAGAACCCGGATCGCTGCCATCGACACTGCCATCAGAGCCGGCTGTGCGTTTGCGGTCAGCGTCAGTGTTTCTTCCGGGCCATTCCACATGATATCGGAAAGCTTCTGGCCCAGCGCCTCGTCGACTTCCTCGAAAACGGCACGCGCTTCAGGAAAAGCCTCGGCGAGGTCCTTGCCCATGCCGACGGCCTGGCTGCCCTGTCCGGGAAATGTGAATGCGATGTTTGATGGAGCACCCATGCGGACGGTTCCTTCCCTGATGATTTTGCCCTCCATTCACATTTGAAAGCGCGGAGTCAAGGGCGCAACCGTCCGCCGGGCCTATCATGAGCCGGAGACGAGGCCGACCAGTTCGTTGATGCAGAGCACGATGAAGAGCGCCGCGGAAAGGCCGAGCAGCCCGTTCGACAGCCAGCTGCTGCGCCATTCCTTGGGCACCCGCGCCGAGTTCAGGAGCCAGATCAGCGTGATGGCGAGGAACGGCATGAAGAAGGCGCCGAGCGCACCATAGATGATGACGAGCGTGAACGGCCGCCCGAACCACAGCAGCGTCATCGGCGGGATGGTGAGCCAGAACAGGTAGAACTTGAAGGCCGCGCTCTTTTCCAAGCCCACTCGCGAGCCCGTCCCGCCCTTGATGTGGACGCGGATGAAGTCTGCAAACAGCAACGAAACGCCGTGCCAGACGCCGAGGATGGAGGAGACAGCGGTCGCAAAGAAGCCGATCAGGAAAACAATGGAAACAACCGGGCCGAAGCGTTCACGTAGCACCTTGTCGAGGTCGAGCAGGCCACGATCACCCGAGGAGAGTGCGATCTGGGCGGTGTAGAGCATTTCCGCGCCGATGATCAGCATGGCGATCACGAAGATGCCGGTGATGATGTAGGACACGCGGTTGTCGAGCCGCATGACGCCCATCCATTCGGGTGTGCGCCAGCCCTTGGCATTCACCCAGTAACCGTAGGAGGCCATGGTGATCGTGCCGCCGACGCCGCCGATCAGGCCAAGTGTGTAAATCACCGAGCCGTCCGGAATGGTCGGGATGAGGCCCGTCAGCGCCTGGCCGACATTCGGCACGACGATGAGCGCCACGCCGACCACGACGACGAACATGATGCCGATGCACACCTTCATCGCGTTCTCGAACATCTCGTAGCGATTCAAGGCAACAAAGGTGGCGCAAAGCACGCCGGAGAGGATCGCCCAGATCCACAGCGGCACCGCGGGAAACAGGGCGGCCAGAGGCAGCGCCGTCGCACTCATCGCGGTCGCGCCATACACGAAGCCCCAGATGATGATGTAGATGCCGAAATACCAGCTCGTCCAGCGGCCGAGCGACTTCCAGCCTTCGAGCATGGTCGAGCCGGTCGCGAGGTGATAACGGGCCGAGCCCTCCGCGAGCGCGATCTTGACGATACAGCCAATCACGGCAGCCCAGAGCAGCGCATAACCGAAGCGCGAACCGGCGATCAGGGTTGCGACAAGATCACCCGCGCCTACGCCGGTGGCGGCCGCGACAATGCCCGGACCTATCAGCTTCCAGCGCCCGCTTGTGGGCGGCACCCCGGCATCCGGCGCATTGCCCTCACCAACTTGCGTTGCATCAGTCATAAAAGGAACCTCTAAATTACCAACTTTCGGCCGCTCTTTGGACCCATTGCCTTCAAGATGCAACCAATACGGAAAGTTCCCGCCGCGATCACGGATCTGTGGGAAACCGTTCGGGACGTTGACGTCTGAATCGCCGCCACCGGCCCTTGCATGCGCGGCATTCCCCATTAAAACGTGCGGCGGATTTTAAGGACGGGACCATTTTCCATGAAATACAAAACACTCGGCCGCACGGACATGTCCGTTTCGGAGATCTGCCTCGGCACCATGACCTGGGGCACGCAGAACACGGAAGCGGAAGCCCATGAGCAGATGGACTACGCCTTCGAGAACGGCGTGAACTTCTTTGACACGGCAGAGCTTTACCCGACGACGCCAGCCGGCGCGGAGACCTATGGCCGGACCGAGGAATATATCGGCACCTGGATCGCCAGGAACGCTGCCAAGCGCAAGGACCTGATCCTTGCCTCGAAGGTCGCTGGCAGCGGTCGCGCCTATATTCGCGGCGGCACGGAGATTTCCGCATCAAGCATCCGCGAAGCGGTGGATGCGAGCCTGAAGCGCCTCCAGACCGACTATCTCGACCTCTACCAGGTGCACTGGCCGAACCGCGGCACCTATCATTTCCGCGGCTCCTGGACCTATGACCCGTCCAAGCAGGATCGCCAGAAGGCAGCTGCCGACATCGCCGAAATCCTCGAAACGCTTGACGAGGTGGTGAAGGCCGGCAAGGTCCGCGCCGTCGGCCTTTCCAACGAAAGCACCTGGGGCACTCTGAAATACCTGCGCCTGTCGGAAGACAAGGGCCTGCCGCGGATCGCCTCGATCCAGAACGAGTACAACCTGCTTTACCGCCAGTTCGACCTCGATCTCGCCGAGATGTCGCATCACGAAGACGTCGGCCTGCTTGCCTATTCACCGCTCGCCGCCGGCATCCTGACCGGCAAGTACCAGGATGGCGCCCGGCCGCAAGGAACCCGCGCAACCATCAACACGGACCTCGGCGGTCGCCTGACACCGTACCAGGAGCCGGCTGTGAAGGCGTATATCGAGGTTGCGGCCAAGCATGGCCTGGATCTCGCACAGATGGCGCTCGCCTTCTGCCTGACGCGGCCCTTCATGACCTCGGTCATCATCGGCGCCACCTCGATGGAGCAGTTGAAGACCGACATCGGTAGCGCCGACCTTGTCCTCTCCGACGAGGTGATGAAGGACATCGCCGAGGTTTATCGGCGATATCCGATGGTGCTTTGATCTAGCCAGCTGCCGGCGGCGTAGGCGGCGCAGGCGTCGCCGGCGTGGGAGCGGCAGCGGCACCACCGGCAGGCTGGGGGAATGAAGACCCATCAACCGGGAGCCCCGAGAGCCGAACGATGGCCGGAAGGCCCCAGCCCACATTGCCTGCCTGCCCCGCATCCCGGTTGATTTGCAGATTCTTATCCAAGGCTTGAAGGAGCGGATCACGATCCGGCGTCCAACCGGGCTCCATGTTGAGGAACGACAAGGGGTCCCCCTTCAACAGCCCTGCGAACGTGGCGGCAACAAGGATCGAGCCGAGCAACCCGAGTCGCTCGCCATTGCTACCCACAGCTTCGGTCGACTGCGCTTCTCGCAAGATGTAGAACCAAAGGGCTTCATCCTCCTGCTGTTGAATTGGCAGGTGGTCGATTCCGAGCTTCGTCGCTACCGCGCTCGCGGCCGGAAGCTGCATGCGCACACCGCGAACCAGATTTCGTGCAGCAAGGACATTGAGAATAGCATTTGGACTGCTCGGATTAACCGGATCCTCGGGCATGTGTCGCAGCGCTTCGACCAGAAGCGGATCAAAGGCGCGTGCGACTTGCGGAAAGTCAGGACCAAAAGATGAATCCATCTGAAGGAACCAGTCCCATTGAATCACGCGGTTAGTCGTCAGCGGATTTCCACCGCGAAGGTCGCCCTTTGTGTTCGGGTTCGCCACGTCGAATGTCGGAAATCCGTTGTTCGGCCCGACGCCATTTCCAATGTTCGTCTGATACCCGCCGCGCACTAGCGTGTGACCGAAACGGTAAGCGGCCACGGAGAACTCGACCGGCATGAAGGGGTTGACCTTCCAATCGAAGACGTCGTCGTAGCCAACCTTCCAGACCTTGATCAAGCCGGCCCCAGATTCCAGCCGTAACGCCGCCTTGTGGACATCGTCGCGGCAGATCCTGCGCACATAGTCATTCCAGACCACCCACTGATACAACCAGCGCAGGGTTTTGCGCGCGGTTTCGAACGGGTTCTTGGCGCCTTGTTTCCGTGCCTCGTCAACCAGGGCGTTGTGGGCCAGCAGGAAGGCAAGATGTACTTGCGCTACGATGATATTCTCATCGTTACGAGGGTCGCCGATCAATGCCGTTCCACGATGCCGGGGCAGATCGCGGAAGTTCGTGCCCTGGATTTGTTCGATCCTGAACTTTCCTGTTCCCGCCTCGTAGAGAAAAGGCTGATCCTTCGTTCCGGCGCCATAGAGGCTGTCGAGATCAAGCCGCGGCGTACGGAAGTTGTGTAATCGGTTTGGATCTACCTCGGATTCGCTCAGTGGCGTCACATCATGGGTGATGTCGTGGTCCACGAACTGCCCGAAGTACACGTAGCCTGACGGTAGGCTGATATCCCTGCCGCCAGCCCCAGTAGCATCGACCATGTTCTGCGCGACAAAATTCATGAAATGATTTTGCAGTGCCTGCGCCGTACCGATCCCGCCAGTTGCCGGTTGAGGAATGTCCGGGACCCAAGGCTCAAGTTCCGGGAAGAGCCGCCCAAACCCGCCCTGGTAGAAGCGCGATCTGGGAGCGACTACGTCCAGTATTATCTCACCATGCTGCATTTTCCCCTCCTATGGTGTAATTTATTTCACCTTAACCATAGGCTGCTTTCGGCTCGTTTGCAACATTAGGTAGCATTGCGGCACACGCTCTCGCGCATTCGTCCGTCAGGCCTTGCCTTCTGCGGAAAAACCCGTATAAGGCGCGCTGTTCGAAACACCCGGTCTCTCTGGCTGGTGGCTGAACGGAGGGCAGGCTTCCTTCAACAAGAAGCCGCATGGGCCACAGGGTCCAAGCCTCCCGTGTCTCCGCTCTCGACCGTCTCGATACAACACTTTTCTTGCCTGGGGCCCCTGGGGTTCCCGTTCAGGAGCAGTCGTTGAGGCTTAGCCGCCGAGGTCCGGGTTAGACAACCGCAAGAAAAGGCAAAGCTTACATGGCTCTTTACGAACACGTATTCCTTGCCCGGCAGGATATGTCCGCTCAGCAGGTTGATGCCCTCGTCGAACAGTACAAGGGCGTCATCGAAGCTAACGGCGGCAAGGTCGGGCGCATCGAAAACTGGGGCCTCAAGTCCCTCACCTACCGCATCAAGAAGAACCGCAAGGCTCACTACGCCCTGATGGACATCGATGCACCGGCAGCTGCCGTGCATGAGATGGAACGCCAGATGCGCATCAACGAAGACGTTCTTCGCTACATGACGCTCGCCGTCGAGAAGCACGAAGAAGGCCCGTCTGCAATGATGCAGAAGCGCGACCGCGACGACCGTCCGCGCCGCGATGGCGACGACCGTGGCCCGCGCCGCGAATTCGGCGACCGTCCGCGTCGTGAAGGCGAGTTCCAGCGCGCTCCGCGTCCGGACCGCGCTCCTCGCGAAGACCGCGCGTAACCAGAGCCTCAAGGAGAAAACACAATGGCTGACGTATCCTCGTCTCCGGCACGCCGCCCCTTCCACCGCCGTCGCAAGACCTGCCCCTTCTCGGGCGCAAACGCACCGCGGATCGACTACAAGGACGTTCGTCTCCTGCAGCGCTACATTTCTGAGCGCGGCAAGATCGTTCCGTCCCGCATCACGGCCGTTTCCCAGAAGAAGCAGCGCGAACTCGCCCAGGCGATCAAGCGCGCCCGCTTCCTCGGCCTGCTGCCTTACGTTCTTTCGTAAGTGATACTGAAGCAACTGATTAAAAGTCAGTTGCTCCAACTCCCTTCCGCGTTGGGCGCGGATCGGCAACCGTCAAACCCCATGTTGGGGATGAAGTCGCTGAGACCTTGATTCAGCAACCATCCTCTAACTGCTTGAACAAGCAGGACAGCGAGACCCGTGAAGACCAAGACCCAGACAGTTCTGCCCACCGGCATTCTCGCCGGCATTGCTGCCACCGTGCTGACGCTCGGTGCCTATGCGCAGATGCAGTCTTTTCTTGCCGTCATCCTTTACGCAGCCTCCGCGCTTCCTGTCCTGATCGCCGGCCTCGGCTGGGGCAATCGTGCTGCGGCCATCGCGGTGGTCACCGCCGCCGTCCTCGGCGCCGTGCTCGCCTCCCCTTATTTCGCCGCCGTCATGGCGATCTCGACGCTGGCGCCCGCCGGCTGGCTTTCGCATCTGGCAAACCTCGCCCGCCCTGCGTCTGAGCTCGGCGGTCCTGATGACCTGATGGCCTGGTATCCGATCTCAGACATCCTGCTGCATCTGTGCGCCGTCATCACCGCTTCGCTCGTCATCCTCGGCGTCATGATCGGTTATGGCCCGGAACTGATTGACGAGACCTTCAGCCGCATCGCCGAGGCGATGCGCGCCCAGCAGCCCGACGCGACGATCGATGCCGCCGCCATGGCGCAGCTGAAGACGGCCTTCGTCACGCTGGTGCCGATGACCCAGGGTGCCATGTGGGTGATGCTGCTGTTTGCAGTCTTCTACCTCGCAGTCCGCATGGTTTCCCGCTCCGGCCGCGCGGTTCGCCCGCGCGAGGATATGCCGTCTGCGCTGCGCATGAACCGCTATGCCATCTTCGTTTTCCTCGGCGGCATCGTATTGATGTTCATCGACGGCGTTCCGGCCATGATCGGCGCCACCATCTGCGGCACCTTCGGCGCGGGCTTCCTGCTTGCCGGGTTCGCATCCTTGCATTTCCGCAGCCAGGGCAAGGACTGGCGCCTGCCGGTGCTCGTTCTCTGCTACCTGGCGGCGACCCTTGTTCTGCCGGCGATGATCATTCTCGTGCTCGGCCTGGCGGACACCCGGCGGACCATTGCGCTGACGCCGCTGAAATCCTCACCCAATCCCGATGAAACCAAGATTGACTGATCGAAAGGAACCTCGTCATGGAAGTCATTCTGCTTGAACGCGTGCCGAAGCTCGGCCAGATGGGCGAAACCGTAAAGGTTCGCGACGGCTTTGCTCGNAACTTCCTGCTCCCGCAGGGCAAGGCGCTGCGCGCCAACGAAGCNAACAAGAAGCGCTTCGAAAACGAGCGTGCAACGCTCGAAGCTCGTAACCTCGAGCGCAAGGGCGAAGCCNAGAAGGTNGCTGAAGGCCTCGACGGCAAGACCTTCGTCATGGTTCGCGCTGCCGGCGAAACCGGCCAGCTCTACGGCTCTGTTGCTGCCCGCGACATCGTCGAAGCCCTGGCTGCCGAAGGCTTCAACATCGGCCGCAATCAGGTTGACCTGAACCACCCGATCAAGGAAATCGGCCTGCACAAGGTTACCCTGCACCTGCATTCTGAAGTCGAAATCACCGTTGAACTCAACGTGGCCCGTTCGCCGGAAGAAGCAGAGCGCCAGGCCAAGGGCGAAAGCCTCACCTCGGTTGACGCTATCTACGGCGTTGACGAAGACGCTCTTCGTCCGGAAGACTTCTTCGACCCGGACGCTGACCGCGAATTCGAAGACGAAGAATAAGCCATTTCACCATGGCATAGAGAAGCGTCCGGCCCGAAAGGTCCGGGCGCTTTTTCGTCTCTTTTGCGATAGAATGAAAAGCGGAACAGCGAGTCGCGCCGCAATGGCGTCAACCGGATTTCCGGTTTCATTGAGCTTTTTCTGGCGCCGACGCCCAAGCTCTGTGGATAGCTGTGGAGATCGCTTTTGCGGTATCATCCGGCACGCTGAACCCCTAAACCGGACGCTTGACCGAAGGACGGATAGACGACCATGAATGACCCTATGCGGAAGCTTGCCAACATCCAGCCGGCCGAGCCGCATTACCGTGAAGCCCCCAACAACATCGAGGCCGAACAGGCGCTTCTTGGCGCGATCCTGGTCAATAACGACGCCTATTACCGCGTCTCCGACTTCCTGAAGCCGACCCATTTCTACGAGCCCCTGCACCGCAAGATCTTCGAGGTCGCAGGNGACATCATCCGCATGGGCAAGACCGCCCATCCGGTTACNGTCAAGACCTTCATNACCACGCCGGAAAAGGTGGGCGANCTGACGCTTGCGCAATATCTCGCGCGTCTTGCCGCCGAAGCCGTGTCGATCATCAACGCGGAAGACTATGGCCGGGCGATCTATGATCTTGCGCTGCGCCGCGCGCTGATCCAGATCGGCGAAGACGTCGTCAACATTGCCTATGATGCGCCGCTCGACATGCCGCCGCAGACGCAGATCGAAGACACCGAGCGTCGCCTGTTCGAGCTTGCCGAAACCGGCCGTTATGACGGCGGCTTTCAGTCGTTCAATGATGCGGTGGCGCTTGCCATCGACATGGCGGGCGCCGCCTTCGAGCGGGACGGGCATCTGTCCGGCATCTCCACCGGCATTGCCTCGCTCGATGCCAAGATGGGCGGCCTGCAGCGCTCCGACTTGATCGTGCTTGCCGGTCGTCCGGGCATGGGCAAGACCTCGCTTGCCACCAACATTGCCTACAATATCGCGGCGGCTTACGAGCCGGAATACCTGCCGGACGGCACGCCGAAGGCCAAGAACGGCGGCGTCGTCGGCTTCTATTCGCTCGAAATGTCGGCCGAACAGTTGGCGACGCGTATCATCTCCGAGCAGACCGAGGTTTCGTCATCGAAGATCCGTCGCGGTGACATCACCGAGGCCGATTTCGAGAAGCTCGTCGCCTGCTCCCAGATGATGCAGAAGGTGCCGCTCTTCATCGACCAGACCGGTGGTATCTCGATCGCCCAGCTTTCCGCACGCGCGCGCCGCCTGAAGCGCCAGCGCGGCCTCGATGTTTTGGTGGTGGACTATATCCAGCTCATGACTGGCTCCGGCAAGGGCGGTGAAAACCGCGTGCAGGAAATCACCCAGATCACCACCGGCCTGAAGGCCCTCGGCAAGGAACTGAACGTGCCGATCATCGCGCTGTCGCAGCTGTCGCGCCAGGTCGAAAGCCGCGACGACAAGCGCCCACAGCTCTCCGACCTTCGTGAATCGGGTTCGATCGAGCAGGACGCTGACGTGGTGCTCTTCGTGTTCCGCGAAGAGTATTACGTGAAGAACATGGAGCCGCGCGACATTTCCGATCCGAAATATCCGGAGTGGGAAGCGCATATGGACAAGGTGAAGGGCACGGCGGACGTCATCATCGCCAAGCAGCGCCACGGACCGACCGGCACCGTCAAGCTCGCCTTCCAGTCCGAGTTCACCCGCTTTGCGGATCTCGCCGACCCGAGCTTTACCCAATACGAAGAACACTGAATCAAGAAGGCCCGCCATGTCACACGGCGGGCCTTCTTCGTATCGAGCTTGAAGTGGTGTTAGTTCGAGCGGCAGCGGCCTGTGCGCGTCGTTTCCTTGTCGCCATCGTCATAGGCGATGCTGATCTTTTCGCCGGCGAGCGAGGTGATCTTGCCGGCATACCAGTCGCCGGCGCCCTTGTAGTTGCACTCGACTTTCATGCCGATCATCCAGTCATAGGGACGAACTGCATTGATGCCGACGGTTTCGCGATCGCCGTCGTCGTAACGGACGGTAATCTTGCCGCCGCCGATGCTTTCGATCACGCCGGGGAACCAATATCCGGCGCCCTTGTAGTTACCGAGCACCCAGTCTCCCTTTGTCTGCGCTGCTGCAGTAGACACGCCAAGTGCGCAAAGGCCTGCAGCCAGGCCCAGTACCAGTAACGTCTTCACTGATTTCCCCCAGAGGTTTCGCTGCCGGAATGACAGACCGAGTCCATCTATAGATTGGACTTAACAATGTTTATGCGACACACATGAACCGCGCATTAATACCTTGCTGTCCAAGAATTATTTCCCCACATTCAGAGGTTTGGCACATCTGCACTTCCTGCGCTGCCTCGCCCCAAAAGCCTGTGCACTTGCCTTCAAAATGCACCTCAGGTCTTCCTACACTCGGCGAAATCACTAAGGATGCACACCTCTTAAAGCTTGCGAGTTTCCGATGCCTGACACTGCCAATCCCGATTCAATCGACCTGGATGAACTGATCGACGAATTCGACACTGCCCCTGCCCGCCTGACGATCGATCTTGGCGCGCTT
>Ga0065721_10051257_pt1 | contig 15551 bp, 18 predicted proteins | sample Mesricmetagenome_FD_59108 | JGI IMG/M metagenome (GOLD analysis project Ga0065721, IMG submission 59108) | Mesophilic microbial community from rice straw/compost enrichment Sample: eDNA_1 v2 (version 2) | ecosystem: Engineered > Solid waste > Grass > Composting > Bioreactor | place: USA: Davis... | reverse complement strand
GCCGTGTTATTTGGTGATGAGAGAAAGGTTCGACCAGGTGATTTAGTCATTGGTCGAGGAAACATTATTAGTGTACCTGCAGGTAAAGAATTACTTGGACGTGTAGTTGATGCGTTAGGTGATTTAATTGATGGGGGTGCAGTTTTAAATGAAGGCCTAGAACAGAAAAGAGTTGATATTAAAGCTCCAGGTATCATTTATCGAGCTCCTGTTAATGAGCCTATGATTACTGGAGTGAAGGCAGTCGACGCTTTAATTCCTATAGGTAGAGGACAACGAGAATTAATTATTGGGGATCGTCAAACTGGGAAAACTACTATCGCAATTGATACAATTTTAAATCAAAAAACAGAAAATAAAAAGAATCCTAAAAATTCTTTATATTGTATTTACTGTGCAATTGGTCAAAAGCGCAGCTCTGTTTCTCAATTAATTGCGTTATTACAACGTTCTCAAGCTTTTGACCATACTATTATTGTTGCATCCACTGCAGCTGAAGCTGCTCCATTGCAGTATTTAGCACCTTACACTGCTTGCACAATTGGTGAGTATTTTAGAGATAATTCTATGCATGCTTTGGTTATTTACGATGATTTAAGTAAGCAAGCTGTAGCTTACCGTCAAATGTCACTTTTACTTCGTCGTCCCCCTGGACGTGAAGCTTATCCTGGAGATGTGTTCTATCTACATTCTCGTCTATTAGAAAGAGCTGCAAAACTTTCATCTAAGTATGGAAATGGTTCTTTAACTGCACTACCAGTTGTAGAAACTCAATTAGGTGATGTTTCAGCATATATTCCAACAAACGTTATTTCCATTACGGATGGTCAAATATTCTTGGAAGCTGCGTTATTTTATAATGGTATTAAACCAGCTATTAATGTTGGATTATCTGTAAGTCGTGTTGGTTCAGCTGCCCAACTTGTAGCTATGAAAAAAATTGCTGGTTCTTTAAAACTAGAGTTGGCTCAATATCGTGAAGTTCTTGGTTTTGCGCAATTTGGTTCAAACTTAGATGAAACTACAGCAAATCTATTGAAACGGGGTGGTTTACTAACACGTTTATTAATCCAAGATAACTATAATCCAGTAGCAATTGAGTCTACTATTTTATTGTTGTTTAGCGGTGTAAATAACTTTTTGATTAAGTTAAAGGAATCAGAAGTTAAGAAATACGAAGAATCACTATTGAATTTCTTGTCTAAATCCGCTGTATTTTTACCTCATGTATTACTATTATGTAATAACTCTTTCTATAAAACAGTAGGCAATAAATTTTTAAACTTTATTTTCAATTACTATTTTAAAGTAATTTGAAAATAAAAATAATTTCACAATTTTCTATAATAGAAAAGTTCGGTTAACTTGAAAGTTTTTTCTTTCAAAAATTGTAAACGTAATTAAATTTATATTTTAATTTTTTTTAATAAATACATTAACTAACATGCCCACTTTGTTAGACAAAAATCGTTTAAAAACTGTGCGTTTATTATTTCCCCTTCATCGTGAATCTTTATCTTCATATTTATCGCCCATTTTAGGGCAATATGCAATTAAAAATACTGACTTTATAACTGAGTTTGTTAAAAATTTTCATATTCAAACAAATAACGCCTTTAAGGATATTATTACATTAGATTCACTCGAGGCTGGTGGTAGTTTGTACGATGAAACTCTTTTTGTACCTGTATATTTAAATGTTTATAAGGGCGGTAAGTTTTCCATGCAAATAAATAAACCCAGTCTTGGTTTTTTATTTAGTAATACTTTTAGAAAACGACGACGAATTTATAAACGATGAAAAAATTATAAAAACGAATTATTACCCCTTCGTAACTATAAAAAGCTTTTTCAAATTGCTGCTTTTAAGGGCGGCTCGTCTAATTTAAATGAACTAATAAACTCTTATAGAATAACACGTAACTCATTGTTTCAAACTAAATAAGTTATTAGTAATATTTATAATATATTTAAATGCGAAAAATAGAAAATTTACCCTTACGCTTTATTTTTTATCCATCAAATTTAACATCAGATGTTTATATTAAGTTAGTGCATTTTTCAACTATTAATAATTTATTATTAAAAAAAATCGTTATTGCTAATACGATTTTTTTGTCCTTTATTCCTGTGTCATCTTTTTTTACGGAGATTTTCACAAAATTAAAAATATTTTGTGAAAATTCAATTTATTTAGTACCTGTTGCAGTTACATGAAGCGATTTAAATAAATTTTATAATTTATTAACTCCTCATACTTTTTCGAGTATGGTTCAAGAGAAAAAAAGGGAAATAGTAGATTTTATTATTAATTTTATTAATAATCAATTTAATTTTATTAATGTTTTGGATAGTTTTACAATGAATAATTCGTTTTTAAAAGTTATACTTAATAATAAATAAAAAAAATGTCTACAATTAATCAGCTTTTAAAACAGTCGCGTTCCCAAAAGCAACATACAAATAATGTTTATGCATTAACATCCTGCCCTCAAAAAAAAGGAACAGTTATAAAAGTGCGTATAGCAAAACCAAAAAAGCCTAATTCAGCGCAAAGGAAAGTAGCTAAATTGAAGCTTAGTAATAAAAGAAAAATTGTTGCTTATATTCCAGGGCAGGGTCATAATCTTAAAGCTTATTCTGGTGTTTTAGTGTCAGGAGGTCGAGCGAATGATTTGCCCGGGGTAAGGTTTACTATTATGCGCGGTAAGTTTGATTTAAGTTGACGTGAAAACTTTGAACGAGCCTCAAAACGCTCAAAATATGGAATACCAAAAAAATAATTAATGTTTAGTTCGGAAATTATAAAAAATAAATCTCCACGTCTATTTTCAAATTCAATAAATCTTTTACCGGGTTTATTAATTAGACATGGTAGTTCGAAATATCGAATTACAAATATGTTATTTTTGCTTTTAACTTATATTAAAGCAAGTGCTGGTATAAATAAAGTGTCAAAAGTATCTACTTATGAAAAATTTTTAACGTTTTTAAATTATTTTACCCCACGTGTAAATTTGATTGAAATTAAAAGAAAGCCTAAATCAATATATATTCCTTTACCTCCTGAGAACAATGAGACTATTTTAAGATTAAAATTTTTAAATGAATTTTTAAAAGTAGCAACAGCTTCATACAACTGGGACTCATATGCGAAGCGTTTATTTTTAGTTTATAAAAATTCATTTAAAAAATCCGATCAATTAAACAAAAATATTGATTTTCTATATTCGACTAGTAAGCAAAACAAATGGAGAGCAGGGATTGCTTATAAAGCAAAGCATAAATTAAATAAAAAACAAAATAATGTTATTAAAAAAAGTAAACAATTCTATTTGTAATAAATTTAAATTTGGCAAAATTAGTTTAGCGGGTCGGAATAATCAAGGTCACATTACTGTTTGACATAGGGGCGGTGGTATGCTAAGGATGTTTCGAATAGTTGATTTTTTTCGATATATTTGAAATGTAAAGGGTATACTTTTAACGATTGAGTATGACACGAATCGTACAGCCCCCATTTCATTAATTTCTTATTCTAATTCTGTTTTATCTACAATTTTGACTGCTCAAAATTCTTTTATTTCATCGATAGTCACTAATTCTAATATAAAAAAAAATTATGAGTTTCGTAATAATTACTGTGCTAATTTAAATTATATTAAACCTGGTATTTATATTAATAATTTAGAATTTAAACCTTTAAGTGGCCTTAAATATGTACGATCCGGTTTAAATTACGCTAAACTTGTTAGTACGGCACAGAACTATTCTATAATTAAATTACGCTCAAAAACCCTTTTAAGGGTAAGTAATTTATGTTTGGCTGTGATAGGTGTATTATGGGGTAGAAAAAACTTTTTATTAAATAACTTTAAAAACGCAGGATATAACCGAAGAATTGGTAAGCGCCCCGTTGTAAGGGGGGTAGCAATGAACCCTATTGATCACCCACATGGAGGGGGTCAAGGTAAAACCTCTGGGGGTAGGCCTTCTGTTACTCCTTGAGGTAAAATTACTAAAGGTAGAAAAACCGCACGAAAAATAAGAAATGGCTCGTTCATTTTGGAAAGGTAAATTTATAGCTAATAATTTTGTAGTACCATCTTATACTGTTATCAAAAGTCTAGATTTAAAAGAAAAACTTAATATAGAGTTTGATAGCAGCTCATTAGAGCCTATAAAGATTTTAAGACGTAATCATATGTTAACATCTAGTCAAAATATATTTTTAAAAGTTTTTTCCCCTTACTACTACATTTATAATGGCTACGACTTTTTAAAACAACAACTACCATTTAATGATTTTTTGTTACATTCAAATCTTAATTTAGGATCTTTGATATCTACGCGTGAAATGAATGCTATACATAAGATTAAATTAACAAAGGCCGCGAGAATAAAAAAAGCTAGCACTCAAAGAAAAATAACTTTAAAAAAAAGTTCTATCAAGTCTGCTTCTGTACTAAAACGAAAGTCTGTTTTGAGTAAAAAATTTAAAAAATAAAAATGGGACACGTTATTAATCCAATTTCACAGCGTATGGGTTATACTCGATTTTGAAGCACTAATTGATCAATTTCGGGGGCAGCTAAAAATATAAATTATTCCTTTATTGCAAATGAGTCCATTTATTTGCTTAAATACACAAAAAAGATACTTCTAAAGTTTCTTCAACCCCTATTTAGGAAGGGTTGGCTATTATTGAATATACAAATTTTACGGTTTAATAATCTTTTAAGTTTTATATTTGTAAATCAAATTAAATTTATTAATAATTTATATCGAATTATTAATAAAGTTTTAAAAACTATGTTTAATTTAAAAAAAGTTGAATTTACATATCGTATGGTCCGAGCGCGGACAGTTTCCGAAAAAAATCGTCGTAGCCATTCTATAACTAAGATGTTAAAATATTATCCTTATACTAATTATGGGAGAAACTTAAATGTGTATACTGGGCTGTTAAAAAAGCATACCAAAAAACTTGATAATTATTTTTTGTATACAACTACAAGACTGCCCCGTTTTAATTTAGAATCAAATGAACCAGATTTAATTTCTTATTTATGAACGTCTTCTACAACACTTTTTAAGGCGAAGAAGATCTTGGTTTCTAGAAAACGTTTTAATAGGTTTGACGCGGACGAAAAAGTGTATAAACGCAATATTGTAGTTGAGGTTTTAAAAACTGTGTTTATTAATCGTTGGATTTTCTTAATAAAAAATTATTTACAAATTGCGTTGGCTCGTTTTACTTATTCTTATTCTAAACTTCCTGTAGAAGTTATGTTTGTGTGTGTTAGTAATAATAATATATCAGCAAATTTTGTCACAAAGTATCTCTCTACACGATTGTTGCAAAAGTTTCCTATTCGTCGTTTAATGTCTAGTTTATTAAAACAATTGAAGTTGGCGCAACAAAACGGGTCTATTCATGGGTTTAAAGTAGTTTGTAATGGGCGTTTTGCTCGCCGAGGTCGTGCTTCCCATGTGTGAAAAATGTTAGGCAAATTACCACGAGCAAATAAAAATTTATTTGTTGATTACTCAATTATGTTACCTGTTTTAACTAATAGTATTTGTGCCGTTAAAGTTTGATTATTAAAAACAATGGATAATAATAAGTTACTTGTTATTTAGATAAAAATTTAAATATTAAAATGTATAATATAACTCTATTAAAATCAAAACAGTTACCATTAGAATTTCAATCTAATCCAAAAAAATTTAAAAAATATCATAAGACTAAGTATAAAGTTTTAAATAAAAAATATTCGACTTTAAATAATAAAGCGGCGTTATTTTCAATTTCTAGGCATACCTCCTTAACTTTGAAACAAATCTTGGTGATTTTAAAATTATTAAAACCTGATTTAAAAAATTTTCGATCATCACGTGTTGATTTTAAGGTTAAGTTTGATACTATATTAACTAAAAAACCAAAAGACATTCGAATGGGTCGTGGTAAAGGTGCTCCTTCTGAAAGGGTTTTTACTTTACAGGGCGGAAAATACGTTTTTGGTTTATATAAACTTCCAGCGATAGAATCAAAAAGAATATTGTTTACTTGTTCAAAAAAATTACCAGGTGTGAAACTAATAAATAAATATGAATGATAAATATCTTAACACGTCTTCCTATTGTTGATAATTCTGGAGCTATAGAAGCAGGGTGTATTTCTATTCTTAAGGCAAATAGTAGAACAGGGGCTTATCCCGGGTGCTTAGTCACTATTTCTGTTAAAAAGAATATTTTTAAAAAAAATATTAAAAAAAAAAGTCGTATAATTACTAAAGGCCAAGTTGTAAAAGCTCTTATTTTAACTAGCGTACGGGGGTTAAAAAGGGTAGGCAATTTTAGTATACGGTCCGAATCAAATAATTCTATACTTTTAAATCAATATTTGTTACCGTACGGTACACGAATATTTGGTCCAGTATTTCGTGAAATACGGCAAAAGACGAATTATCGAAAAGTTGTCTCTCTAGCGCGTGTTACCGTTTAAAACAGATTAGTTAATTGAAAAAAAATTTAATGTATATTAATCCGTTTACTACAAATAATTTATTAACAACTTGTGAATTGGAAGGGCGAAATTCCTCTTTTATGCGAAATAAAACCTTTAATAATTTGGGCATGCATAGTATTAATAGCTTTGGGCACAATGAGTTTAACAAACGTATAAAAGCTACTTTATTTTTATTCCTTTTATTTACAGGTCAGACGTTTAATAAAGCAAATATTAAGCAAATGATTTTATCTTCAGGTTTAAAAAAAAAAGAATTAGTTCATAAAGCTTTATTAACTATTAACCAAACTAAATATTTTTTAAAGTCGCATTTTACTATTTTAACTTCTAACTATTTTATGTTATTAAATATTTTAATTCATACATGTGAAAAGTTTAATAGTACATTTTTTTCTCGTTATTTTAAAAGCGGCTTGTATTTAAAGTTTAAAAACTTTACAATAAAAAATTCAAATTTTTTAGTTCCTGCTAATAATATAGTTTTTTATTTTAAAACTAATACAAAATCTTTAACCCTCTTACCCTTGAATAATTAAAAAAAATTTGAAAATGCAATATTTAAAAACTAAAGCGCATAAAATATTTAAAGTAGTAGTTGAATGAGAGCTTTATAGATTAATATTGAAATATATTATTAAAAATCTATTTTTGCCTGTTTGACTTAGGCAATATGCTCTAATTTCTTTGGCGTTTTTACCTCTTCATTCAAGCACAGCTTTCGCCCACGTACGCTGTATTATTTCAAATCAGTCAAGATCAGTATTAACGTTTTTTAAATTAAATAGGTTTAGATTTAAGTTTTTAAATTCAAAAACTGACCTTACTGGTATTAAAAAAAGTATGTGATAGATAAAAATTTTACTAATGTACTATGATTCTTTTAGTAATCTTATTGCAAATATAAATCTAGGTTATAAGATATTATTACCTTCAATTATCGTTTATAATACAACTCTAACTCAACGCGTACTTTCTTTACTATTGAAATTGGGTTATATCTACTCTTTTGTCGTTTTAAATTCTAAACAAGTTCAAATTTTTCTTAAATATAATGAGTATAACAGTCCCGCCTTACGTAGTATACAAAGAATTTCCAAACCGGGTAATAGAATATTTTTGTCTTACAAAAATTTAAAAAATTTTACTAAAAATAGTAATTTAAATAATAATTATCAAGTTGGAGTTTTTAGTACTTCAAAAGGGATTTTAACCGGCTTCGAGGCTTTAGAATTGAAAGTTGGTGGTGAATTACTATTTTTAGTTAATTAAATTTTTTAAATGTTACAAAAAAATTTAATTTTTTTTAGACAACCCCCATCCAAGAATTATTTTAGTAAATTTCATAAGTACTCGTTTATTAAACGGGTTTCTAATTGACAGAACTTGCTAACTGTCCAATCAATTTATTTAAAAGAATGCTACCCGAATGCTTATACTTTTTTTTTTAATATTTCTACAAATTTACGTACTTCAGTACCATTGTTGGCCTCTTCCCATACTAATTTAAAAGATGTTGGTAGTAGGCAGTTATGCTTTTATAAGTATTTTTATAATGGTTTAGGATATAAAGTTTTTTGTAAAAATAATTATCTTTTTGTTTGGGTTGGTTTAACACACTATACTTTACTAAAAATTCCTTCTTATATAAAAATATTTGCAAAAAAACGTCGTTTTTTTATTTTAGGTACGAATAGATTAAAATTTAATGCATTTTTAACAAAAATAAGACAAATTAGAAGGATTGATTTATACAAAGGTAAAGGTATAACCGAAATTAAATCGTATAAAACTTTTATAAAGATGAAGAGTGGAAAAAAGAAACAATATTAATTAATAAATGTCAAAAGTGGTTAAAAAGAATTTATTGAGTTTAAATTTAAATAATTACTTTGATAATTTAACAACTTTAAAATTAAAGAAAACATTATTACTGAATGGGGCCTCTTATTTTTGTAAGTTACGAGGTTTATTGGGTTTAAATTCTGATGTAAAGAAAATAATAAATTTACCATACCTTCTTCTTCAGAATGCGGCATTCTTAAAGCAATTTTTTATTTTCTTAAAAGCCGAGCGAAATAAGAATGTGGCCTATATAACAGAGTACTGAATGTTTTTAAAAAATAATAAATTTTATAAAGGTTTACGTTATTCAAAGGGTTTACCGGTTCGGGGGCAGCGTACACATACTAATAGTAAAACAGCAAGAAAATTAAATTTTTTAAATGAATAATAAATTTTTAGTATTTAAGCCATTTTATTTACCGTTGCAGTTTGATAATAAGCCTGCTAATTTTAGATTTCTACTTTCCAATTATTATAATTATAAGCGTATTTCCACACAATCTAAAAATAGAAAGCAACTCCTTAATCAAAAATTAATAATTTTAAAAGGTCTACCTTATACACGTGGATGGTTAACTAAAAATGATAAAGTTATAACATCAGAGTTTTACAATTTTTGATTTAAAGATTTACGTTCAGGCTGGTGGGTAAATAATAGTTTTTTTAATCAAAGAGTTAATATTGATATTGCTAAATGGCAATTATTTAGGTCGGCACTTCATTCTCGAAAAGCTCGTAATTGACGTAATTCAGTTTCTTTTAATTGAACAAAGGCTTTACAGTCAAAGGGAAGGGCTGAAAATAATTTGAAATTTTTACGCTCACTATCTACATACTTAGAGGCTCTAAATAGAAGTATTAAGAAACATATTTATATTCTAAATACACCTAATTTAACTTCTAAGTTTAATCTGACTTCTAGAATACAAGTCAGATTAAGCCATTTAAAAAAAAGAAAGGAAATTATAAAAAAATTAATTTCAAAATTAGTGTTAAGTTCGTCGTGTTTAAACCAAAAAAGGGTAAATTTGTATTATAACCTTTATACTAGATTCGATACATCATTAAGACCAATTACTTCTTTACTAGCTGAAAAGATGAGGTTAAATAGATTTTTTTCCTGAACTGATAAGAGGCGGATTGCTAGTAAATTATATTGACCTATTTTACATAACAAATTTCCAAATTTTTCTACTACTGCTAAATTTAGATGATTTAATAAACAATTAAGAAAATTTTCTAATAGATATTTTCGTAATAATGTAGTTTATAAGCTTGTTTCGGAGCATAAAACCAAGGAAATATTAAAACCAACCTGGATTAATTGAAAATTAACTAATAAGTTTCGTAATTTACGTCGTTGAGGTAAAAAGAAAATTATTGTTAAGACCCGAAACTCAATTAATCAATTATTGGTATTTACTAATAGGAAACATTTACGTTTAAAATCTTCTAAGCGTAGATTCTACTCATTGATAATAAACCTAACGTCGAGAAATTTCTTTATTAATGTTGTTCGCTCAAAGAGCGGTAGTCCTATAAAAATATTTTCAGGTGGGACTATGAAGGTAAAAACAAAGCGTTTAAGAAAGGCTTTTGCTACGTTTACAAAAGCCTTTCTTATAGCAATTAAATTTTTTAAATTTCGTAGTATTTATAAATTAAACTTTATTAAAATTATACAGGATTCTATTAATCCTGGTATTAAGATCAATGTGAAAAATATACGTTTTTTAAATAAATTACTAAAAGACAATAGTATAAAACGAGTAAAGCGTTGAATACTTACAACGAAATATATTCACGGCTTACCGCCACGGGGTCCTAAGTTGCGTCGTAAATAAAAAGATAGAAAAATTTTCTTTTATCTGAAAAAGTAGCTCAGTTGGTAGAGCGCTGGCCTGAAAAGTCAGAGGTCAATGGTTCAATCCCATTCTTTTCCAAAATAATATTTTTGCTTTGTGGCCTATATAACAGAATTTATTTTCTCTTCGTCTAGTGGGTTAGGACTTTAGGTTTTCAACCTAACAACGCGGGTTCAAATCCCGCAGAGACTATACTTTTCATATAATATGGGTAAAAATTATCGCATAACTCAATTGGTAGAGTAGCAGCCTCTTAAGCTGAAAGTTCTAGGTTCGAGCCCTAGTGCGGTGATAATTGTATATATAAGATATAATAATAAAGGGATGTGGAGTAATAGTAACTCATCAGGCTCATTACCTGAAGATATTAGTGCAAGTCTAATCATCCCCCTAAGTATTGTTCTGTTTAAGTGATTGGTATTAACTTTTAAAAATTAAACGGGCGTAGCTCAATTGGTAGAGCGCTAGTTTGTCATATTAGAGGTTGTAGGTTCGAGTCTTATCGCCCTCGTTTTTTAAACTTTTGAGGTATTGCAAGTGGTTAAAGCAGGAGGACTGTAAATCCTTTACGTATGTTTCGTAGGTTCGAATCCTACCCTCACCATAGTTTTTCTTTCTCTTCGTCTAATTGGTTAGGACTTTAGATTCTCAATCTAAGAACGTGAGTTCAATTCTCACAGAGAAGAAAATACAGGCGCTTGGCGGAATAGGTAGACGCGGTAGACTCAAAATCTATTTTCTTCATGAAGTGTCGGTTCAATTCCGACAGCGCCGAATTTTAATTTATTAAGTACGTTAGATTAAAAATTTTATAGGAATTATATAAATATTTGAAATTACTATTTTAAAGTAATTTCAATAAATATTTTACTTATTATTTATTTAAAAAACTAAACTAATTTGAATTTTTAAAAATGGAATTAACAGCAGTTATTCTTTCAGGTTCAAAAATGATTGGAGCTGGTATGGCAACTATTGGTTTAGTTGGAGCAGGTATTGGAGTTGGGGTGGTTTTTGGATCCCTTTTAATTGCATTATCTAGAAATCCAGAGTATGAAAAACAACTTTTTTCATATACTATTTTGGGTTTCGCTTTAACTGAAGCAGTTGGTCTTTTAGCTTTAATGATGGCTTTTTTAGTACTATTTATTTAGTATTTGAAGTTGTTATTATTAATTAGCCTATAGCTCAACTGGTTAGAGCGCACGCTTGATAAGCGTGAGGTTGAAAGTTCAAGTCTTTCTAGGCTGATTTTTTTAAAATATTAAAGCTCATTTTACTATCTTTATTACTTGGGTATGGTGTAATTGGCAGCACACGAGGTTTTGAGTCTTTAGATGTAGGTTCGAGTCCTACTACCCTAAGTAGGGTAAAATTTGATTTACTTTTATGTTTTTTGTTTAGTTGATTTAGTATACATATTTCTACGATTCTTAATATAGTAGAAAAATATATAAATTTTTAAAAACTCTTTAAAACAAAAATCGTGTTACTAATTTCCCCCTAATAATTTTTTATTTTATGAGGGTACATTGAAATAAAATTGCTAATTTAGATATTGTTTTTTTTAAACTGAATTAAGTTTTTTTATTTTAAAACAATATCTAAAGTAAAAGAGTTTTAAATAATGATTTTTGCTTTCATTAAATTTATGATTTGCAAATATATAAAAATACGGATTATTTTTTTTTAGTTTAGGTAAGTAAATTTTCTTTAATTTATTAAATTTTTATTTATGTTATTGATAAAACAGGTAAAAGTAAACAACGAATATCTGGATAAAAATATTTTTAATAAGACGAAAACATACAGCGTAATGTTACCTGGAGGTGTATGATGGTTGATGATGGGTAAATCTCTTTATAGTGAAAACACAGATATAAATGGTTTAAGTAAGCACTGAATTGAAACATCTTATTAAGTGTTTTTAAAAAATCAAGTTGAGATTCTAAGAATAGCGGTGAGTAAAATTAGAAAGGGAAAAATATATTAATTGTAGGTGTGGAAAGTTGTTGGAATTGACTACGATATAAAGTTTTAGTCTTGTACATGAACTTATGGTTAATATAATTTTAGTACATTGAGGTTTGATAAACTTTATTGGAAAATAGAAAAACCATTTTCTTTCCTAAAAAATATTTTTAATCGATAGTGAACAAGTACCGTGAGGGAACGATGAAAACTATATTTTAGACTTTAAAAGAGATGATGAAATTGTTTATTTATAAAGCAGTTGTATTAATACAACGTACCTTTTGTATAATGGGTCAGCGAATTATAGTTAATTAGCAAACTTCTTTATTTTAGTAGAGTTGGTATAATGAAAATAAATTTTTCATATAGTTAATTACTATAGACTCGAAATCAAGTGATCTAACTATGGGCAGGTTGAAGGCGATGTAAAAGTTGTTGGAGGACCGAACTTGTATATGTTGCAAAATATTAAGATGAATTGTAGTTAGGGGTGAAAGGCTAATCAAACTTGAAAATAGCTAGTTTTTTGCGAAAGCTATTTAAGTAGCGTATCATATTTAGTAAAATTAACTATAAGGTAAAGCACTAAATGATCGGTTTTCATTTAAACTTTATGAATATTTAGTTAATTAGATGATAAACGGAACTTGAGCGAAAAGGTCCAAGTTTAAAAGGGAAACAGCCCATAATGTTAATTAAAGTTCAAAAGTAAAATTAAGTTCAAACATTAATTTAATATTATACTCAGGAAATTGGCTTCAAAGCAGCCATTTTTTAAAGAAAGCGTTGCAGCTCACTGGTTTAAGTATTATAATGTTTAAATATAAAGAAATATAATTTTACACTGAAATTACATTAAACAATTTTATTAAACTATAAAGTTGTTTAGGTAGCAAAACGATTAGTAGAACTTAAAAGTGTTTATGTCAAATAAAAATATAACTGAAGTTATCTAATTCGATAATGCTGACATGAGTAGTGAAAAAGGTGTTACAAAATCACCTTCGCCGAAATTATTCAAGGGTTTAAATAAAGTGTTTAAGTTTAGCTTAATTTAAGAGCAGTCGGCCTTTAAAGTTATTATGAAAATAGTAGCTGATAAGAAGATAACTACTAACTTATTAACTCCGTAGTAGTGACTAAAATATTTTTCTTTATTTTAAATAAAACTCTTGTATTGTTGTAGAATGATCCAGTAAGGTTGACTAAGATTCATTTGCGTTCGGACCTCTTAGTGATATAAGAATATTTTTAAAATTGATTTTATTTTACTAGAAAAAACTCTACGATGAAAAACCGTACTTAAACCGACACAGGTGAATAAATAGAGTATATTAAGGCGTTTTAGAATAATAATATTGAAGGAACTCGGCAAATTAATCTTGTAACTTCGGGAGAAGAGATGCCACAATTTTTTTTAAAAAAGTTTTGGTGTAACAGAATAGGGGGAAGCGGCTGTTTAATAAAAACACAGGACATTGCAAAGTTGAATACGAGGTATAATGTCTGATACCTGCCCGGCTTTGAAAGATGAAAATCTTGGAGTAATACTTTTGCTTTAAGAATAAGTTCCAAAAAACGGCGGCTGTAACCATAACGGTCCTAAGGTAGCGAAATTCCTTGTCGGGTAAGTTCCGACGCGCATGAATGGTATAACGATTTCCTCACTGTCTCCAGTATTAGTCTAATGAAGTTGGAATTGCTGTGAAGATACAGAGTACTAGTGAATAGACGGAAAGACCCTGTGCACCTTTACTATAATCTTAAATATATATTTTTAAGTTTTAATGTAGAATAGAATTTAAACCGATAAGTCCTTTACGCTAGTAAATTGATTAGGTGAAATATGAAATAAATTAATAAAAGTTTTAAATTATAACTAGGAGAGACTAGGACGGTTTAAGATTGGTAGTTTGGCTGGGGTGGCGGTCTTCAAAAAAGTAACGAAGATGAACAAATGGTAATATTTATTATTTCCTTGAATTTAATAAAATGTTAATGGCAGAACTGTGCTTAACTGATTTATGGACACATAAATTAGAGACGAAAGTCGGTCATAAAGATCCAATAATTCTTGGTGGAAAGATTATTGCTCAACGGATAAAAGGTACGCCAGGGATAACAGGCTAATAAATCTTCAGAGACCATATCGATGGGTTTGTTTGGTACTTCGATGTCGACTCATCATAACCTAGTGTTGAAGGCGATACTAAGGGTTTGGCTGTTCGCCAATTAAAATGGTACGTGAGTTGGGTTTAGAACGTCGTGAGACAGTTCGGTTCCTATCTTTCACTTATAAGAAAACTAACGAGGAGTCCCTCATACGAGAGGATCGGGATTCGTGTCTCACTGGTAAACAGGTTGTTTTACTTAATGTAAGCATTGTCTGTTAGCTACAGATAAAAGCAGTAGTGTTGAAAACATCAAAACACGAAAGTAACGTTTAAGTTTTTATAATAAAAAATTACTAGATTAGTATTAGAAAGCTAGGTTTATATTGACTACCAGTAATGGTTGTTGTTAAATATTTATTGATTATATTATTACTACTAGGAGTTATAAAGACGAGCATGTTGTGTGCTTTAAAAATGTTTTTCGTAATAATTATTTATTACTACCCCTTTAGGTATAATTGAAAGCGTGATTTAATTGTTTATTAATATGTTAAATTTTATAAAAAGTTCTTATTTAAACTTGAGTTGCATAGTTTAATTGGTAGAACGCTGGTTTTGCATACCCGAAATATTGGTTCAAGTCCGATTGTGCTCAAGATCTAATTTTTATGGGCGGGTAGTTAAATGGTATAACAGTTGCCTCCAAAGCAATTATTGTTGGTTCGAATCCGGCCCTGCTTGATGATAATTTTATTTTTTGTTATATTAATATTTTTTTAAGTTTCAAAGTCTTTTTTGAGACATGGCGGAATGGTAGACGCGTTAGTTTTAGAAACTAATAAAGTATTTTGTGTGGGTTCAAGTCCCTCTGTCCTCAAACATTTTTGAAAAAAAAGACATAGTGAAATTGGTATCACAATTGTTTCTGAAGCAATTATTATAGGTTCGAATCCTGTTGTCTCAAATAAAAAGAATTTGTCTTTAAGTTAGAAAAATTAAGGGTATAGCGTAAATGGCAGCGCATGCGCTTTGGAAGCGTAAGGTATGAGTTCAAATCCCATTACCCTGAGTTTTAAAATTGTATTAGAGGGGGGTTAGTTTTAAAGGTAATAAAAAATATTAAAAATGAATACAAATGATTTCGAATTAGAAACAGCAATATCAAATGTTATAAAGCGACAAGAATCACGAGGAACTGTTATTTCCGTGATAGATGGTGTTGCA